>Ga0066256_1000476_pt1 | contig 107100 bp, 109 predicted proteins | sample ThiBio_1000_biof_FD_87107 | JGI IMG/M metagenome (GOLD analysis project Ga0066256, IMG submission 87107) | Wastewater bioreactor microbial communities from Cape Town, South Africa - Thiocy_expt_1000_biof (version 2) | ecosystem: Engineered > Bioreactor > Thiocyanate-remediating >... | reverse complement strand
GCAAGCGAGCCGATCTACAAGCTCGTGCACGCTGCGATCGCGAACGCACAGGTCAAGGCAGATCGCGACGGCGAGTACCTGGACGAGCAGGACCTGTACGTGAAGAACGCGTACGTCGACGAGGGCACGACGCTCAAGCGTTTCCAGCCCCGCGCTCAGGGTCGCGCTTTCCAGATCAAGAAGCGCACGAGCCACATCACGGTCGTGCTGGCCACCCCCGAGGTCGCTGACGCGGCTCCGGCGGCCAAGACGAAGAAGGCGAGCAAGTAATGGGCCAGAAAGTCAACCCGTACGGCTTCCGCCTCGGCATCACCACGGACCACGTGTCTCGCTGGTTCTCGGACTCGACGAAGCCCGGCCAGCGTTACGCCGACTACGTCGCCGAGGACATCAAGATCCGTCGCCTGCTGCAGACGCAGCTCGACCGCGCCGGCGTCTCGGGCATCGAGATCGAGCGCACCCGCGACCGCGTGCGTGTGGACATCCACACCGCACGTCCGGGCATCGTCATCGGCCGCCGCGGCGCCGAGGCCGAGCGCATCCGCGGTGACCTCGAGAAGCTCACCGGCAAGCAGATCCAGCTGAACATCCTCGAGGTCAAGAACCCCGAGGCCGACGCTCAGCTCGTCGCGCAGGGCATCGCCGAGCAGCTGTCTGCTCGCGTGGCGTTCCGTCGTGCGATGCGCAAGGGTCTGCAGGGCGCGCAGCGCGCCGGCGCCAAGGGCATCCGCATCCAGGTCTCCGGCCGCCTCGGCGGCGCGGAGATGAGCCGCTCCGAGTTCTACCGCGAGGGTCGTGTGCCGCTGCACACGCTGCGCGCGAACATCGACTACGGCTTCTACGAGGCCAAGACCACCTTCGGCCGCATCGGCGTGAAGGTCTGGATCTACAAGGGCGACCTCACCAACAAGGAACTCGCACGCGAGCAGGCCAACATGAAGCCGCAGCGCGAGCGTGGCGACCGTCGTCGCGCGCCTCGCAACGAGGCGCCTGTCGCAGAAGGAGCGTCGGCATAATGCTCATCCCTCGCAAGGTCAAGTACCGCAAGCAGCACCACCCGAAGCGTTCGGGCCAGGCGACCGGCGGCACGAAGGTCTCCTTCGGCGAGTTCGGCATCCAGGCTCTGACTCCCGCTTACGTGACCAACCGTCAGATCGAGTCCGCTCGTATCGCCATGACGCGTCACATCAAACGCGGTGGAAAGGTGTGGATCAACATCTACCCCGACCGTCCCCTCACCAAGAAGCCTGCCGAGACCCGCATGGGTTCCGGTAAGGGTTCCCCCGAGTGGTGGGTCGCCAACGTCAAGCCGGGCCGTGTCCTCTTCGAGGTCGCGGGCGTGAACGAGGAGCTCGCACGCGAAGCCCTCACCCGGGCCATTCACAAGCTGCCGCTCAAGGCACGCATCATCAAGCGCGAGGAGGGCGACGCGTAATGGCGATCGGCACCAAGGAGCTCGCACCTGCCGAGCTCGACACGTTCGAAGACCAGCGCCTCGTCGAGGAGCTGCGCAAGGCCAAGGAGGAGCTGTTCAACCTCCGTTTCCAGTCGGCCACCGGCCAGCTGGAGAGCCACGGCCGCATCCGCGCCGTCAAGCGCGACATCGCGCGCCTGTACACCGTGATCCGCGAGCGCGAGCTGGGCATCCGTGCGACGCCCGCTCCGGTCGAGGCTCCGGCCAAGAAGGCGTCCAAGGCGAAGGCGAAGAAGGCTGAAGAGGCCGACGCGCCGAAGGAGGAGGCCGAGTAATGGCTGAGAAGAAGGCTGCTGAGGCCGTTGAGCACGCCGCGCACGACGTGCGCGACGCCGACGCCCGTGGTTACCGCAAGGCCCGCCGTGGCTACGTGGTCAGCGACAAGATGGACAAGACCATCGTGGTCGAGGTCGAGGACCGCGTGAAGCACCCGCTTTACGGCAAGGTCATCCGCCAGACCTCGAAGGTCAAGGCCCACGACGAGACCAACAGCGCCGGCATCGGCGACCTGGTCCTCATCAACGAGACCCGCCCGCTGAGCGCCACCAAGCGCTGGCGTCTGGTGGAGATCCTGGAGAAGGCAAAGTGATTCAGACCGAGTCCCGCCTCAAGGTCGCCGACAACACCGGCGCGAAGGAGCTGCTCACCATCCGTGTTCTCGGCGGTTCCAGCCGTCGTTACGCGGGCCTGGGCGACACCATCGTCGCGACGGTCAAGGACGCGATCCCCGGTGGAAACGTCAAGAAGGGCGATGTGGTCAAGGCCGTCATCGTCCGCACCGTCAAGTCCACGCGCCGTCCCGACGGCTCGTACATCAAGTTCGACGAGAACGCCGCCGTCATCCTGAAGAACGACGGGGAGCCCCGCGGCACCCGCATCTTCGGACCGGTCGGTCGTGAGCTTCGCGACAAGAAGTTCATGAAGATCGTCTCGCTCGCCCCGGAGGTCATCTGATCATGGCGAACATCAAGAAGGGCGACCTGGTTCAGGTCATCACCGGTCGCAAGCAGGACAAGGGCGGCGACCGCGGCAAGCAGGGCAAGGTCCTCGAGGTCCTCGTCGAGCAGAACCGCGTCGTGGTGGAGGGCGTGAACTACGTCACCAAGCACACCCGTGTCGGCCAGACCCAGCGCGGCACCAAGACGGGTGGGATCGAGACCGTCGAGGCCCCGATCCACATCTCCAACGTCGCCGTCGTCGACCCCTCGACCAAGCAGCCGACCCGCGTCGGCCACCGGGTCGAGGAGCAGGTCAAGGACGGCGTGAAGCGCACGGTCCGCGTGCGCTACGCGAAGAAGTCAGGTAAGGACCTCTGATGGCAGCGACTGAGGCTGCGGAGGCTGTCAAGGTGCAGCCCCGCCTGAAGGCCAAGTACAACACCGAGATCAAGAAGGCTCTGCAGGAGCAGTTCGGCTACGCCAACGTCATGCAGATCCCCGGCCTGGTCAAGGTGGTCGTCAACACCGGTGTCGGCGAGGCGGCTCGCGACAGCAAGGTGATCGATGGTGCGGTCGAGGACCTCACCCGGATCACCGGTCAGAAGCCCATCGTCACCAAGGCTCGCAAGTCGATCGCGCAGTTCAAGCTGCGCGAGGGCCAGGCCATCGGCGCGCACGTCACCCTCCGCGGTGACCGCGCGTGGGAGTTCCTGGACCGCCTGGTGAACCTCGCTCTGCCCCGCATCCGCGACTTCCGCGGTCTGTCGGGTGAGCAGTTCGACGGCAACGGCAACTACACCTTCGGTCTCCAGGAGCAGAGCGTGTTCCACGAGATCGATCAGGACAAGATCGACCGCGTCCGCGGTTTCGACATCACCGTGGTCACCACGGCCAAGACGGACGACGAGGGTCGCGCGCTGCTGAAGGCGCTCGGCTTCCCGTTCAAGTCGGCCGACGCCGCGGCGTAAGCGGAGAGGCGGGGAGGGGTGCTGAACGGCATCCCTCCCCGCGTCCCGTACAATTGAAGATTGTGTGTCCGCTCGGACACTGTGCTCATAGCAGGCCGTCTGTCGTGTAACGGCAGCCGGAACCTCATGAACGAAGGAAATCACCATGACAATGACAGACCCGGTCGCAGACATGCTGACCCGTCTGCGCAACGCGAACTCGGCGCACCACGACTCCGTGACCATGCCGTCGAGCAAGCTCAAGACGAACATCGCCGAGATCCTCCAGAAGGAGGGCTACATCGCCGGCTTCGAGGTGACCGACGCCCGCGTCGGCAGCAGCCTCACCCTGTCGCTCAAGTACGGTCCCAACCGTGAGCGCTCCATCGCCGGCATCAAGCGCGTGTCGAAGCCCGGTCTCCGCGTCTACGCGAAGTCGACCGAGCTGCCCAAGGTCCTCGGCGGCCTGGGTGTTGCCATCCTGTCCACCTCCTCCGGTCTCCTCACGGACCGTCAGGCAGAGCAGAAGGGCGTGGGCGGAGAAGTTCTCGCCTACGTGTGGTGATCTGACATGTCTCGTATCGGACGACTTCCCATCGAGATCCCCGCGGGCGTGACCGTTTCGGTCGACGGCCGTGAGGTCGCGGTGAAGGGCCCCAAGGGTGAGCTCACCCTCACGGTCGCCTCTCCCATCCAGGTCGAGGTGCAGGAGAACCAGGTTCTGGTCACCCGCCCCGACGACGAGCGCGCGTCCCGGTCGCTTCACGGCCTGACCCGCACGCTCATCAGCAACGACATCATCGGCGTGACCCAGGGCTACACCAAGGGCCTCGAGGTCGTCGGCACCGGTTACCGCGTGCAGCAGAAGGGCAACTCGGTCGAGTTCGCCCTCGGCTTCTCGCACCCGGTCCTGATCGACCCGCCCGCCGGCATCACCCTGACGGTCGAGGGCACGAACAAGCTGACCGTCAGCGGGATCAGCAAGCAGGCTGTCGGTGAGGCAGCTGCGAACATCCGCAAGATCCGCAAGCCCGAGCCGTACAAGGGCAAGGGCGTGCGTTACGCCGGCGAGGTCGTGCGTCGCAAGGCCGGAAAGGCTGGTAAGTAACCATGGCTGTCAAGTCCAAGTCCGCCGCCCGCGCGCGTCGTCACCTGCGTCTTCGCAAGAAGATCGTCGGTACCGACGTCCGCCCGCGTCTGGTCGTCAACCGCTCCGCGCGCCACGTGTTCGTGCAGCTCGTCGACGACAGCAAGGGCCACACCGTGGCATCCGCTTCCACGCTCGAGACCGACCTGCGCTCCTTCGACGGTGACAAGACCGCCAAGGCCCGCAAGGTGGGCGAGCTGCTCGCCGAGCGCGCCAAGGCAGCCGGCTTCACCGAGGCTGTGTTCGACCGCGGCGGCAACCGCTACGCCGGTCGTGTCGCGGCCATCGCCGATGGCGCCCGTGAAGGGGGGCTTGCACTGTGAGTGACAACAAGGAGAACGAAGTGACCACCGAGCAGCCTGCTGCCGAGGGCCAGGCCCAGAGCGAGCCGCAGCGCGAGCAGCGCGACGGCCGTCGTGGAGGCCGCGACCGCGGTCAGAGCCGCGACCGCAACTCGCGCGACCGTGGCGACAACCAGTTCCTGGAGCGCGTCGTCACCATCAACCGCGTCTCGAAGGTCGTGAAGGGTGGTCGTCGCTTCAGCTTCACCGCTCTCGTGGTCGTCGGTGACGGCAACGGCCTGGTGGGCGTCGGCTACGGCAAGGCCCGCGAGGTCCCCCTGGCGATCTCGAAGGGTGTCGAAGAGGCCAAGCGCAACTTCTTCCGCGTCCCGCGCGTCGGCTCGACCATCCCGCACCCCGTGCAGGGCGAGGCCGCTGCCGGTGTGGTGCTGCTGCGTCCGGCCGCTGCCGGTACCGGTGTCATCGCCGGTGGTCCGGTCCGCGCCGTGCTCGAGTGCGCCGGTATCCACGACGTCCTGTCGAAGTCCCTCGGTTCGTCGAACACGATCAACATCGTGCACGCGACCGTCGAGGCTCTGCAGTCGCTCGAGGAGCCCCGCGCCGTCGTGGCTCGCCGTGGTCTCGAGTACGACGCCGTCGTGCCGCAGATCATCATCCGCAACGAGGCGAAGGCCGCTGCTGCCGCCGCCGCGCAGAAGGTAGGTGCCTGATGGCCGAGCGCCTCAAGGTCACGCAGATCAAGTCCAAGGTGAGCGAGAAGCAGAACCAGCGCGACACGCTGCGTTCGCTGGGTCTCAAGCGGATCGGCGACTCTGTCGTCCGTCCCGACGACGCCCAGACCCGCGGTTACGTCCGCGCCGTCGCTCACCTCGTCAAGGTTGAGGAGATCGACTAATGGCTGAGAAGAACGAAGCCGTCGAGGAGAAGGCCCCCAAGGCCGCTCCGAAGAAGGCCGCCGCCAAGCCGGCTGCCGCCAAGGCCGCTCCGGCCAAGGCCGCCGCCAAGAAGGCACCGGCCAAGAAGGACGCCGAGGCCGAGGTCTCGCGTCCCGCCGTCCTGAAGGTCCACCCCCTGCGTCCGGTCCCCGGCGCCAACACCCCGAAGACCCGTGTGGGTCGCGGTGAGGGCTCCAAGGGCAAGACCGCCGGTCGCGGCACCAAGGGCACCAAGGCCCGCAACACCGTGCGGGTCGGCTTCGAGGGTGGGCAGATGCCGCTGCACATGCGCACCCCGAAGCTGCGCGGGTTCAAGAACCCGTTCCGCGTCGAGTACCAGGTCGTGAACCTGGCCAAGCTCGCGGAGCTGTACCCGAAGGGTGGCGACGTCACCGTCAGCGACCTGGTCGCAAAGGGCGCCGTGCGCAAGAACGAGAAGGTCAAGGTCCTCGGCGACGGCGACATCTCGGTCAAGCTCACCGTGTCGGTCGACAAGGTGTCCGGCAGCGCCGAGCAGAAGATCGTCGCCGCCGGCGGTTCGGTCAACTGAGCATTCAGCTGTGAACGCTGGGAGGGGTCGGAGATTCTCCGGCCCCTCCTGTGCGTTACCCTGGACTTTCGGCCGTCCTTCGACGTTCGGCAATCCCCTCAGGAGGAACGCCCTTGTTTAGCGCCATCGCGCGAATCTTCCGCACGCCCGATCTGCGTGCGAAGATCCTTTTCACCATCGGCATCATCGCCCTGTACCGCATGGGCTCGAATGTGCCGGCTCCGTTCGTTCACTTCCCGAACGTCGAGCAGTGCCTCGCCGCCAGCGCCGGCACCGAGGGACTCCTCGGGCTGGTCAACCTCTTCTCCGGCGGCGCGCTGCTGAAGCTCTCGATCTTCGCGCTGGGCGTCATGCCCTACATCACCGCGACGATCATCGTGCAGCTGCTGCGCGTGGTCATCCCGCACTTCGAGACCCTCCACCAGGAGGGCCAGGCGGGCCAGACCAAGCTGACCCAGTACACCCGGTACCTCACGATCGCACTCGCACTGCTGCAGTCCGCGACCCTGGTCACCGTGACCCGCAGCGGGCAGCTCTTCGGCCAGGCCGGAGACGCAGCCTGCCAGAAGCTGCTCACGAACGACGTGTGGTGGGCGCAGATGCTCATCATCATCGCCCTGACCGCAGGCACCGGCCTGATCATGTGGATGGCCGAGCTGGTCACCGAGAAGGGCATCGGCAACGGCATGTCCGTGCTGATCTTCACTTCGATCGCCGCGACCTTCCCGAGCTCGATGTGGGCCATCGCCGAGGCCAAGGGCTTCGAGACCTTCCTGCTCGTCCTCGTGGTCGGCCTGGTCGTGATGACGCTGGTGGTGTTCGTCGAGCAGTCGCAGCGTCGTGTCCCGGTGCAGTACGCCAAGCGGATGGTGGGCCGCCGCACCTACGGCGGCACGAACACCTACATCCCGATCAAGGTGAACATGGCGGGTGTGATCCCGATCATCTTCGCCTCGTCGCTGCTGTGCCTGCCGATGCTGATCGCGCAGTTCAACACCCCGACCGACGGCAGCGAGCCGGCCGCCTGGGTGACCTGGATCATGACGTACCTCGTCTCGGGCGATCAGCCGCTGTACATGCTCATCTACTTCCTGCTGATCATCGCCTTCACCTACTTCTACGTGGCCATCACCTTCAACCCGGTCGAGGTCGCGGACAACATGAAGAAGTACGGCGGATTCATCCCCGGCATCCGCGCCGGCCGTCCCACGGCGGAGTACCTGGACTACGTGATCACCCGCATCACGTTCCCCGGCTCCCTGTACCTCGGCATCGTCGCGCTGATCCCGCTCATCGCGCTGGCCACCGTGCAGGCGAACCAGAACTTCCCGTTCGGCGGCGCGTCGATCCTGATCATCGTCGGTGTCGGACTGGAGACCGTGAAGCAGATCGACGCGCAGCTGCAGCAGCGCCATTACGAAGGGCTCCTCCGATGACGACATCCGCACGACTCCTGATCGTCGGCCCGCAGGGCTCGGGCAAGGGCACGCAGGGCGTCCGCGTCGCCGAGGCGCTGAACATCCCGGTCGTGTCCACGGGCGACATCTTCCGCGCCAACATCAAGGCCGGCACGGAGCTCGGGCAGCAGGTCACCGCGATCCTCGAGGCCGGCGACCTGGTGCCGGATGAGCTGACCAGCGAGATCGTGCGCGACCGCCTGTCGCAGGAGGATGCCGCCGACGGGTTCCTGCTCGACGGATACCCGCGCAACACGACGCAGGTGGCTCACCTGGACGCGTTCCTTGCGGAGTCGGATGCTGCACTCGCCGCCGTCATCCTGCTCGACGTCCCGCGCGAGGAGAGCCTCACCCGCCTGCGGCTGCGCGCGGTGGAGCAGGGCCGCTCGGACGACACCGACGAGGCGATCGCGCACCGTCTGGACATCTACGAGCACGAGACGGCTCCGATCATCTCGGTGTACGAGCAGCGCGGCATCGTCGATCGCATCGACGGCGTGGGCTCGCTCGACGAGATCACCGCGCGGATCTCCGCGGCGCTCAGCGCCCGCGGCATCGGCCAGCTCGTCTGAGCCGGGTTCGCATGACGATGTTCCGCAAGTCGATCTACAAGACCCCGGCGCAGCTGCGCTCGATGGTCGAGCCCGGTCTGATCACGGCCGCCGCGCTGGAGGCCGTGCGCCCGCTGGTGCGCGCGGGCGTCAGCACGGCCGAGCTGGATGCGGTCGCCGACCGTCTGATCGCCGACCGCGGCGCAGAGTCGAACTTCAAGCTGGTGCGGGGCTACCGGCACACGACCTGCATCTCGGTCAACGAGCAGGTCGTGCACGGCATCCCCGGTGAGCTGGTGCTGCAGCCCGGCGACATCGTCTCCGTCGACTGCGGCGCGCAGTACCAGGGGTGGAACGGCGACAGCGCCGTGACGTTCGTGGTGCCCGATCCCGGTCGGCCGGACCTCGTCGCGCGCCGGGAGGAGCTCTCCCGTGTCACCGAGGGATCCATGTGGGCCGGCATCGCGGCGATGGCATCCGCCTCGCACATCGGGGAGATCGGCGCAGCCATCCAGGAGTACATCGAGGCTCAGGGTCCTTCTGCGGTGTCGGGGGAGACCTACGGCATCCTGCGCGAGTACGTGGGCCACGGCATCGGACGCAAGATGCACGAGTCCCCGAGTGTGTTCAACTACCGCACGCCCGACGCCGGTGCCGAGATCCGTCCGGGTCTCGTGCTGGCCATCGAGCCGATGGTCACCGCCGGCGGCGAGGAGACGTTCGTCGAGGACGACGACTGGACCGTGTCCACGATCGACGGCTCCGACGGCTCGCACTGGGAGCACAGCGTCGCCAGGCACGAGAGCGGCATCTGGGTGCTGACGTCGCCCGACGGCGGCGCCGCAGGTCTCGCCCCGTTCGGCGTCACCCCCGTCCCGATCCCGTAGCGCCGCCTCCGGCACGCCGCGGCCCTGCGCCCACGCATGCCGCGGCCTCTTCCCGCGAGAAACCACTTCCCGCAAGAGAAACCACGTCTGCGCGTGTTTCTCATGCGAGTTCTGGTTTCTCACGGATGCTGGGGGTGCTTCTCACGCGGACGCTGCGAGATCGTGGTGAGGAACGCGTGTTCGCGTGGGCGGACGATGGGGACACGGGCTGCCCGCAACGCGTTCGCGAGCGGATTGACGCGCCAGGCATCCGCGAGATCCCAGCGGGAGAACGGATGCCCGTGGCGTCGCAGTCTGTCTTCCCGACGTTTCTCGTCGCGGAGATGCTGTGCGGCTTTGTTCGGATCGTCGAGTTCGTATTTGCCCCAGCCATCGGCTTCGCCGATAGCTCCGGTCGACGGGAAGAGGAAATCAACCCGATCGCGTGCGCCTTCGTACTCGAACTCGCGCTGCAACTCCGGATGCTCGAATCCGCACCAACCGATGACAGCGCGGCTCACGCTCTCCGCAGGCGACTCAGCGCGCGCATCCGCATGCGACCACACCCATCGCAGTCGAGCACGTCCCCGCCGATTGCGCTGGGCCTCGGAGAGAGCCCTCAGTTCAGCAAGATCGGAAAAACCGCCCTGTGCGGGTGCGATTGCGGCATCCGCCACTGCCAGCCCCTGAGCCGGCGGAAGCATCCGGATCAGATCGACGGCGGTGTCCATCGGCGAGGTCGTCAGGATGCTGCCGGCACTCCCGACCATTCGTGGATCGTCGCTCGTGTGGACGACGACGTCTCCGAACCGCCGTGATGCGGCGCGTTCGGGGTCGTAGACGTGGATGTCCTTCGGTTCGTTGAAGTACGGGATGCCCAGGATTACGGCGGCGGATTCCAGGCACAGCACGGCGTCGGGGTGTTTGCGGACGAATGCATGGACTCGCACCGCGTATCGCTTCCACGAAGGAAGCGCCACGTACTGGGCACGATTCACGTATATGCCGGATCGCACGCGAAGGTACTCCGGAGACGAGAGGCGGATGCCCAGCATCCTGCCCTCCTTAATCGTCACGAAGGGCAGCGGCGCACGGGTGACAGCACGTTGGGCGAACATGATCGTCATGCCTTCTGAGCATGCCGCGCCCCCATGCCGTCCATGGCGCCGACCCCAGTGGGTGTGGAGACTTCGCTGCTTTCGTTGCAGTGTGCAGGGAGAACCTCATCCGTCAAAAACCACTTCTCGCATGAGACATCACGCCTGCACGGGTTTCTCATGCTGAATGTGGTTTCTCGACGCGGGGTGGGGGTGAGGGGTGGGGCGTGTGGGAGAGAGGCACAGGGGAGGCATAGCGTGGGCACGGCACAATAGGGTGTCAACTTCTCTGCAGAAAGATCGGACTGTCATGGCCCAGACACAGAGCAAGCCCAACTGGTTCGTCATCGGCATCTCAGCCGCGGTCGTCGTCGTGCTGATCGCACTCGGCGCTGTCGTCGTGTGGATGAACTACCGTGCCACGGATGCCGGGCCCGCGCCGTCCAGCTCGAAGTCCTTCAACGCCGACACCGGTGCCATCTCGTTCGGAGACGGCAAGGACACGGTCGACATCTTCGTCGACTTCCAGTGCCCGGTCTGCAACAGCTTCGAGCAGCAGTTCGGCCCCGAGCTGGAGAAGGCGGCCGAGAGCGGCAAGATCACGCTCAACTACCACCCCATCGCGATCCTGGATCGCTACTCGCAGGGCACCGAGTACTCCTCCCGCTCCGCAGCTGCGGCGGTGTGCGTCGCGTCCGAGCAGCCGGACAAGTACCTCGCATACGCCAAGCTGCTCTTCGCGAACCAGCCCAAGGAGAACACTCCCGGTCTGGAGACCAGCAAGCTCGCCGACCTCGCGAAGGAGGCGGGTGCCGACAAGGTGGCCTCCTGCATCACCAAGGAGACGTACAAGAAGTTCGGCGTCGCGCAGGCGTCGAAGCACGACATCCAGGGCACGCCCACGGTCGACATCAACGGCAAGCGGCTCCACATGCACAACCAGGCCGATGTGCAGAAGCTCATCGCACTGATCAGCTGAGCATCTGCACATCCCGCACGCCCGTCCCCGCATTTGCCGGAGGCGGGCGTGTCGGCTAGTATTGATCCTTGGTGCCTTGCGCCTTGTTCCGGCGTGTCCGGATGAGGCCCACCAACCATCACCCATCCACCGCAGATCGACCGATCTGCAGAAGCGTCAGCGAGGCTATGGCTAAGAAAGACGGTGTCATCGAGATCGAGGGCGTTGTATCCGAGGCTCTGCCCAACGCGATGTTCCGCGTTGAGCTCACCAACGGACACAAGGTTCTGGCGACGATCTCCGGAAAGATGCGGCAGAACTACATCCGCATCATCCCCGAGGACCGCGTGGTCGTGGAGCTCTCGCCCTACGACCTGACCCGCGGCCGCATCGTCTACCGCTACCGCTGATCGGTCGAGAAGTAACACCCCGGGCGCTCGCGCCCGCACGGTGAAGACAGCGAACAGGAAACATCATGAAGGTCAACCCCAGCGTCAAGCCCATCTGCGACCACTGCCGCGTGATCCGTCGTCACGGTCGCGTCATGGTGATCTGCAAGAGCAACCCGCGCCACAAGCAGCGCCAGGGCTGAGCAGGGGTCGGGTCGGATGCCCCGGCACCCGGCCCGGCAGCTGAACAACTCAATATCGAACAACAGGCAGCATCGGATGCCTCGGATCGCACCCTCGGTGCGACGGAGGCGGACACCCCGGGACGGAGGCCCGGGAACGGATGCTGCTCCACACCTCCACAACACTCCAGGAGAACCGCATGGCACGTCTTGCCGGCGTTGACATCCCGCGCGACAAGCGCGTGGTGATCGCCCTCACCTACATCTACGGCATCGGCCGTACCCGCTCCGTCGAGATCCTCAAGGCGACCGAGATCGACGAGTCGATCCGCGTCAAGGACCTCACCGACGAGCAGCTCGTGGCCCTCCGCGACCACATCGAAGGCAACTACAAGGTGGAGGGTGACCTGCGCCGCGAGGTCGCCGCAGACATCCGCCGCAAGGTCGAGATCGGCTCCTACGAGGGCCTCCGCCACCGTCGTGGCCTCCCGGTCCGCGGTCAGCGCACCAAGACCAACGCCCGTACCCGCAAGGGGCCGAAGCGCACCGTCGCCGGCAAGAAGAAGGCCCGCTAAGCGGCGGCCAGGGATTAGGAGAACACTTTCATGGCTGCACCCAAGGCCGCCGCGCGCAAGCCGCGCCGCAAGGAGAAGAAGAACATCGCGCTGGGCCAGGCCCACATCAAGTCGACGTTCAACAACACCATCGTCTCGATCACCGACCCGTCCGGCGCTGTCATCAGCTGGGCTTCGTCGGGTGGCGTGGGCTTCAAGGGCTCCCGCAAGTCGACCCCGTACGCCGCAGGCATGGCAGCCGAGTCCGCTGCCCGCCAGGCTGCGGAGCACGGCGTCAAGAAGGTCGACGTCTTCGTGAAGGGTCCGGGTTCGGGCCGCGAGACCGCGATCCGCTCGCTGCAGGCCGCCGGCCTCGAGGTGGGGTCCATCCAGGACGTCACCCCGCAGGCGCACAACGGCTGCCGTCCGCCGAAGCGTCGCCGCGTCTGATCTCGCATGACTGCTGCCCTGCTGGGGCCCTTCCGGGCCCCGCAGGGCACAGTCGCCCGCAGATTTCCACAACTCAAGACCTCACCAAAACACATGTCATATAGCGGGCATGTGATCGAAAGGAACACATAGTGCTCATCGCACAGCGTCCCACTCTCACCGAGGAAAAGATCTCCGAGAACCGCAGCCGGTTCGTCATCGAGCCGCTGGAGCCCGGTTTCGGATACACGATCGGCAACGCGCTGCGCCGCAGCCTGCTGTCGTCGATCCCCGGCGCATCGGTCACCACCATTCGCATCGACGGCGTGCTGCACGAGTTCAGCACGATCCCCGGTGTGAAGGAGGACGTCACCGAGATCATCCTCAACATCAAGCAGCTGGTCGTCTCCAGCGAGCGCGACGAGCCCATCACCGCGTACCTGCGCAAGACGGGCGCCGGCGAGGTCACCGCGGCCGACATCTCCGCTCCGGCGGGTGTCGAGGTGCACAACCCCGACCTGGTCATCGCGACGCTCAACGACACCGCTCGCTTCGAGCTCGAGCTCACCATCGAGCGCGGCCGCGGCTACGTGTCCGCCTCGCAGAACCGCAACGAGTACGCAGAGGCCGGTCAGATCCCGGTCGACTCGATCTACTCGCCGGTCCTGAAGGTCGCGTACCGCGTCGACGCCACGCGTGCCGGTGAGCGCACCGACTTCGACAAGCTCGTCCTCGACGTCGAGACGAAGTCGGCGATCAGCCCCCGCGACGCCGTCGCTTCGGCAGCCAAGACCCTCACCGAGCTGTTCGGTCTCGCCCGCGAGCTGAACGTCGAGGCCGAGGGCATCGAGATCGGCCCCGCGCCGGTCGAGGCTGTCCTCTCCAGCGAGCTCTCCATGCCGATCGAGGACCTCGATCTGTCGGTGCGCTCGTACAACTGCCTCAAGCGCGAGGGCATCAACACCGTTTCGGAGCTGGTCGCCCTTTCCGAGACGCAGCTGATGAACATCCGCAATTTCGGTCAGAAGTCGGTCGACGAGGTGCGCGACAAGCTCGTCTCGCTCGGTCTGTCGCTGAAGGATTCGGTGCCCGGTTTCGACGGCGCCCACTTCTACAGCGGCAACGAAGACGAGTCCTTCTGATACCCGACCTCTTTCCGACCAGGAGTTAGACGATTATGCCCAAGCCCACCAAGGGTCCCCGCCTCGGAGGCGGCCCCGCACACGAGCGCCTTCTTCTCGCGAACCTCGCGGCAGCGCTCTTCACCCACAAGTCGATCAAGACGACCGAGACCAAGGCGAAGCGCCTGCGTCCGCTGGCTGAGCGCCTCATCACGCTCGGCAAGCGCGGCGACCTGCACGCCCGCCGTCGCGCGCTGACCGTGCTGCGTTCCAACAAGGACGCCGCGCACATCCTCTTCAATGAAATCGCGCCGCTCGTCGCCGAGCGTGAGGGCGGCTACACCCGCATCACCAAGGTCGGCAACCGCAAGGGCGACAACGCGCCCATGGCCGTGATCGAGCTCGTCCTCGAGCCCGTCACCCCGAAGAAGAAGGCCGCTGCGAAGCCGGCCGCCAAGGCCGCCCCGAAGGCCGAGAAGGTCGAGGAGGCTCCCGCTGAGGAGACCGCCGCTCCGGCCGCTCTCGTCGACGGCGGCTTCGGCGAGGACTCCGCCGCTCCTCTCGAGGACGGCTCGGCTCCCGAGGGCTTCGACATCAAGGGCAACAAGGACTCCATGAAGTTCCACCAGCCCGGTGGCCAGTGGTACGACGCGACCGTCGCAGAGGTGTGGTTCCGCACCGCTGAGGCCGCCGAGGCCGCAGGCTTCGTCGAGGCCGGCAAGTAAGCCGCAGCGCACGCTGAAAGAGCCCGTCACCTTCCGAAGTGGCGGGCTCTTTCCCGTCCGGATGCCCGGTCCGGGGACGCTTCGACGTGCTCGGCGGCCCAGGACCGGGCCGTTCAGGTCCTAGCGCGCAGGTCCTTGCGCAGGATCTTGCCGGAGCTGGACTTCGGGATGACGTCGATGAACTCCACCATGCGCACCTTTTCGTGCGGGGCGACGTGCGCCGCGACGAACTCCATCACATCCTCGGCGGACAGGTCGGCATCAGCCTGACGCACGACGTACGCCTTCGGCACCTCCTGGCCGTCGGCGTCGTTCGCGCCGATGATCGCGGCATCCGCGATCTGCGGGTGCTCCAGCAGCACGGCCTCGAGCACGGCCGGGGCGACCTGATAGCCCTTGTACTTGATGAGCTCCTTGAGCCTGTCGACGATGCGGAAGATCCCGTCGGCCGTCACTGTGGCGATGTCACCGGTGTGCAGCCAGCCCTCGGCATCCAGCATCTCGGCGGTGCGTCCGGACGGTTCAGGTAGCCCACCATCACCTGCGGGCCGCGCACCCACAGCTCACCGGGGGCGCTCGCGCCGGAGGCCGGCGGCTCGACGTCGGCGCCCGTGTCCGGGTCGACGAGCCGGGCCTCGGTGTTCGGGACGAGCGGGCCGATCGAGGAGGGGTCCATGTCGGTGCGGTCGGCCGGCACGATGTTCACGGCCGGACTGGTCTCGGTCATGCCGTAGCCCTGCACCACGCGGCAGTGCAGCCGGTCGGACACCGCGGACGCGAGCGCGCCGTCCAGGGGCGCCGCGCCGGAGAAGATCACCTTGACCGACGACAGGTCGTACTGGTCGACGATCGGATGCTTGGCCAGCGCGACCGCGATCGGAGGTGCCACGAACACCCAGGTGGTGCGGTGCTCGGCGATGATGCGCAGGAACTCCGGCAGGTCGAACTTCGGCATGGTGACCAGGCCCGCGCGCTGACGCAGCGCGAAGTTGAGCAGCACCGTCATGCCGTAGATGTGGAAGAACGGCAGCACCGCCAGTAGCCGGTCGGACGAGTCGACGCTGATCACCGGCGGCTGGCACTGCACCACGTTGGCGACCAGGTTCCGGTGGGTGAGCATCACGCCCTTCGGGCGCCCCGTGGTACCGGACGAGTAGGGGAGCACGGCGAGGTGCGTGGCCGGATCGAACGACACCTCAGGAGCGGCATGCCCCTCGCCCAGCAGATCGCGCAGGCTCGGGTGCCCCTCCGCCCCGTCGAGCACGATGACGTGGTCGTCGGCGAAGCCGACGCGCGCCGCCGCCTCCTTCGCGCCGGCGAGCAGCGGCGACACCGTCACGAGCCACTCCGCCTCGGCATCCCGCAGCTGGTTCTCGATCTCGTCGGCGGTGTACAGCGAGTTCAGGGTGGTGGCCGTCGCCCCCGCCCGCAGGATGCCGTGGAACACCGTCGCGAACGCCGGGACGTTGGGGCAGAGCACGGCCACCTTGGTGCCGACGCTGACGCCGCGGGCCGCAAACGCACCCGCGAAGAGGTCGATCTGGCCGATGAGCTGACGGTAGGTCGTCTCCGCGCCGCTGGGCCCGTCGACGATGGCGATGCGGTCGAGCGTGGCCTCGTCCAGGTCTCCGAAGAGGTAGTCGTAGATCGAGATCGCGGGGATCTCGACGTCAGGGTAGGTGCTGCTGAACATGGGATCCCCTTTGATCGACGTGCGGCGTCAGGCACACCGCCCGGCTATGGGAGTCAGTCTCGCACAATCTGAGACACGGTCCCAAGGATTCCGACCGGCTCGTTCGCACGGTAGCGCGTTCCCGGTCTGCCCTTGGTGGAGTAGTCCAGCGAACGCAGCGCGCGCCCCGTGCTGGCCAGGTGCTCCAGGTAGCGTCGTGCGCTCACGCGCGAGATCGACAGCACCTCCCCGAGCTCGGCGGCCGAGGCGTCCGGATGCTGCGCGAGCGCCGCGGACACCCGTTCCAGCGTCTCCGCACTCAGCCCTTTGGGCAGGCTCGCGCGCTGCCGGAACGCGATGATGGCGTCCGCCGCCTCCACCCGGCGCACCACGTCGTGCAGTTCGGTGTGGTCGCGCAGCAGCAGGGTGGCCTCAAACGGCGGCGTCGTCGACGCGCGCTCCGGTGCTGCGCGCCACGAGCACGCTGCTGCCCACGATGACCGGTCGTCCGGCATCCTCGCCGTCGTGCAGCACTGCCATGAGCTCATCGCCGAGCACGTCGGCGGCGGAGGAGCCAGTCAGCGTCTCGGCGTCCGTTCCGAGCAGACGGGCAGCGGCGTCGTTCGCCAGCGTGACGATCCCGTGCGCGTCGACCGTGATCACGCCCTCGCTGAGACCGTGCAGCGTGGTCTCCTGATTGCGCACGAGCGCCGTGATCTGGTGGGGCTCCAGCAGGTGGATGCGGCGGCGGATCACCGCCGTCACCCCGGCGGAGTCGAAGACCGAGGGCAACAAGATGGCCAAGCTCGGACGCGGCGCCGCCGCGCTGGCGACAGCGGCCATCGGCTCGTTCATCGCGGGCACCATCGCGACCGTCGGGCTGACGCTCCTCGCGCCGATCCTCGCCGACTTCGCCGTGTCGCTCGGCAACCCCGACAAGCTGGCGCTGATCGTGGTCGCGTTCGTCACGGTCGGCGCGCTGATGGGCAAGTCCGTGCCGCGCGGAGTGCTGTCGCTCGCGATCGGCCTGTTCATCGGACTGGTCGGCACCGATGCTCTCTCCGGACAGCAGCGCTACACGCTCGGCATCCCGGAGCTGAACCAGGGGATCAGCGTGGTGCTGGTCGCCGTGGGCCTGTTCGCCGTCGGGGAGACCCTGTACGTCGCCTCGCGGATGAGGCACGGCGGGGTCGACGTCATCCCGGTCACGAAGGGCTGGCGCAACTGGATGACCAAGGAGGACTGGCGCCGGTCCTGGAAGCCGTGGCTGCGCGGCACGGCGATCGGGTTCCCGATCGGCACGATCCCCGCGGGCGGCGCAGACGTCGCGACCTTCCTCTCCTACGCGGCCGAGCAGAAGCTCTCCAAGCACAAGGAGCAGTTCGGCCGCGGAGCGATCGAGGGCGTGGCGGGTCCGGAGGCGGCGAACAACGCCGCGGCCGCCGGCGTGCTCGTGCCCCTGCTGACGCTGGGCCTGCCCACCACGGCGACCGCCGCGATCATCCTGTTCGCGTTCCAGTCCTACGGCATCCAGCCGGGTCCGTTGCTGTTCGCCAACCAGCCCGCGCTGGTGTGGGCGCTGGTGGCGAGCCTGTACCTCGGCAACGTGATCCTGATCGTGCTGAACCTGCCGCTGGTGGGCATGTGGGTCAAGCTGCTGCAGATCCCGCGGCCGTACCTGTACGCCGGCATCCTGATGTTCGCCGCCTTCGGCGCCTACGCGATCAAGTTCAACATCACCGACATCGTCATCCTGCTCATCATCGGCGTGCTCGGCTACTTCATGCGGCGCTACGGCATCCCGGTGGCACCGCTGGTGGTCGGCATGATCCTCGGCCCGATGGGCGAGGGCGAGCTGCGCAAGGCGCTGCAGCTGAGCCAGGGCGACCCGATGACGCTGATCGCGAGCCCGTTCGCGGCGATCGCGTACGGCGTGCTGGTGGTGCTGATCCTCGGTGCGCTCTGGCTGCGCCGCAGGCAGACGCGCTACGAGCAGCACCTGACCGAGTCGATCGCGGTGCCGATCAAGGCCGACCAGGAGGTCTGAGCGGCGACCCGCGCCGCAGAGCCGACGGGGCTCCCGGGATAGTCTGTTCATCGTGCGCGACGAACAGGCCATCACCCGGGGGCCTCGCGCGTACGCCGGCTTCGTGGCGATCGGCCTCATCGCCGGCCTCCTCTCCGGCCTGTTCGGCGTCGGCGGGGGCACGGTGATCGTGCCGCTGCTCGTGCTGCTGCTGGGCTTCGACCAGAGGCTCGCGGCCGGCACCTCGCTGACCGCGATCGTGCCGACAGCGAGCGTCGGCGTGATCTCGTACGCGGTCTCGGGATCGGTCGCCTGGATCCCGGCGCTCATCCTCGCCGCGGGGGCCGTTGTAGGTGCGCAGATCGGATCGCGGCTGATGCCGAGGGTCTCGCAGCGCGCGCTGCGCTGGGGCTTCGTCGCCTTCCTGCTCGTGGTGCTGGTGAGCCTCTTCCTGGTGATCCCGTCCCGCGACTCGGTGTTCCACCTGACCTGGCTCAACGGCGCCGGGCTGGTGCTGGTCGGCATCCTGACCGGCGTCATCGCGGGCCTGATCGGCGTCGGCGGAGGCGTGGTCGTCGTCCCCGTGCTGATGGTGGTGTTCGGCACCAGCGATCTGGTCGCCAAGGGCACCTCGCTGCTGATGATGATCCCGACCGCCGTCTCCGGCACCGTCGGCAACCTGCGTCATCGCAACGTCGACCTGGCTGGCGCCCTGATCATCGGCGTCGCGGCGTGCACCACGACCGCTCTCGGGGCGTGGCTGGCGACCCTGATCGACCCGGCGACGGGCAACATCCTGTTCGCCGCATATCTCGTCGCGATCGCCGTGCAGATGAGCATCAAGGCGATCCGCAGCCGCTGAGGACCGTGCCGGGTTTCCACGGCATCCGCTAGACGACGGCGCCCAGCGGCCCCGGATAGGATCGAGGGGTGCCCGTGAACAACGATCTGGTCGGCCGGGAGTTCCCGCCGACAGCCCCCTACCTCGTCGGCCGCGAGAAGGTGCGCGAGTTCGCGCGCGCGGTCTTCGCCGACGCTCCGCAGCACACCGACGTCGCAGCCGCGCAGGCGGCCGGCTACGCGGACGTCGTGGCTCCGCCCACCTTCGCGATGGTGATCCAGGACCTCACGCTGCAGCAGCTGCTCGCCGAGCCCGACTCCGGGATCGTGCTGGCCCGCACCATCCACGCCGAGCAGCGCTTCACCTACTCGCGCCCGATCGTCGCGGGCGACGAGCTCACCGCGCAGCTGTCCGTCACCGGCATCCGCGCACTCGGCGGCAACGCGATGATCACGAGTGACGCGACCGTCACCGATGCGGCCGGCGAGCACGTCGTGACCGCGACGAGCGTGCTGCTGGTCGGCTCGGACTCCGAGGGAGAGGACGCCTGATGGCCGGGTTCACCGTGGGCGACGTCATCGCCGAGCGCAACGTGCATCTGACGCGTGAGTCGCTGGTGCGCTACGCCGGGGCGTCCGGCGACTTCAACCCGATCCACTACCGCGACGACGTCGCGGCGGCCGTCGGCCTGCCCGGCGTGCTGGCGCACGGGATGCTGACCATGGGCCTGGCCTCCTCGGTCGTCGTCGCCGCTCTCCCCGCCGATGCGCGGCTGATCGACTACGGCGTGCGCTTCACGAAGCCCGTCGTCGTCGACCCCGAGAACGGCGCCGACGTGCACGTGCTCGCGAAGGTCGGCGCCGTGGACGAGACCTCGGCGCGCATCGACCTGACCGTGAAGGCGGCCGAGACGACCGTGCTCGTCAAGGCGCAGCTGCGGGTCGCGCTCTGACATGGCGTCGCTCGAGGTCACCCCGATCCCGCTGCGGCAGCTGACCACGCTTCGCACCGGCGCCGCTCCCGAGCGGATGCTGGATGCCGCCTCCACCGCTGAGCTCGTCGACGCACTGCACGAGGTGTGGGCGACCGGCGACGAGTGGTTCGTGCTGGGCGGCGGGTCGAACCTGTTCGTGGGCGACGAGCCCTTCGAGGGCGCGGTGATCCGCATCCTGACCTCCGGCATCGAGGAGCTCCCGTCTCCGCACGAGGGCCGCATCCGGCTGCGCGCGCAGGCTGGGCACGGCTGGGACGACCTGGTCACCTATGCCGTCGCGCGCGGCTATGCGGGCATCGAGGCGATGAGCGGCATCCCCGGCACCGTCGGCGCCGCACCCGTGCAGAACATCGGCGCCTACGGCCAGGAGATCCAGGAGACGCTCGTCGAGGTGGAGCTGATCGACGAGGGCGCGAACGCGCCGCTCGTCGTGCCGGCCGCCGATCTGGGCCTGGGGTTCCGCACCTCGGTGCTCAAGCACCACTACGGCGGCGTCCCGCAGCGACGAGCGGTGATCACCTCGGTCACGCTCGACCTCGCCGTGACGGGCGACGCCGGGCGGGTGATCCGCGGCGAGCAGCTGCGACGTGCCCTGGGCCTGGAGGGCTTCGACCCGGTGCCGCTGGACTGGGTGCGCACCCGCATCCTCGCCACGCGCGCGGCGAAGGGGATGCTGCTGGACGAGGACGATCCCGACACCCACAGCGCCGGGTCGTTCTTCCAGAACGCGATCGTGCCCGAGCACGTCGCGCGCACCCTGCCGCCGGAGTGCCCGCGCTGGCCGGTCGAGCCCGACCTCGACACGATGACCGTGATCCCGCTGGAGAACTACTACGGGCTCACGCCGCGCGCCGACCGCCCGGAGGGCCTCGTCAAGGTCAGCTCCGCCTGGCTGATCGAGAACTCCGGCATCGGCAAGGCGTTCAAGCTGCCTCGGTCGCGGGCATCCGTCTCGACCAAGCACGCCCTCGCGCTGACCAATCGCGGCGGGGCGAACGCGGCGGAGCTCAGCGAGCTGGCCCGCTTCATCCAGAGCCGTGTGCACTCCGAGTTCGGCCTGCTGCTGCAGCCGGAGCCCGTGCTCGTGGGGGTGGAGCTGTAGGTCTGGTGATCGCGACCCATCCTGCGTAGGCTCGCCGGATGAGCGGATTGATCCCCTACCTGCTGTTCCCCGGAGACGCAGCCGAGGCGCTGCAGCAGTACGCCGCGGTCTTCGGCGGCGAACTGCAGATGTTCACCTACGCGCAGGCCGGGCGCACCGACGGTCCCGAGGACGCGATCGCGCACGGGATGCTGGTGAACGGCCCGGTCGAGCTGGCGGGAGCGGATGCCGCGACCGGCGAGGACACGGTGGCGATGAGCGGCATGTTCCTCTCGCTGCTCGGCACGGCGGACCCGGACACGCTCGCCGGGTGGTTCGACGCGCTCGCCGCGGGCGGGGAGATCATCGACCCGCTGCAGAAGCGCCCCTGGGGTGATTCCGACGGCACGCTGGTCGACAGGCACGGGGTGCGCTGGCTGATCGGGCATCAGGGCTGAAGACGGCGCCCCTGGCACGGATGTCCATGCCAGGGGCGCCGGGAGGATCGGAGCGGCTCAGGACGCGAACAGCTTCTGCAGGCGCTGCACGCCCTCCAGAAGCTGGTCGTCGCCCAGCGCATACGACATGCGGATGTAGCCGGAGGGGCCGAACGCCTCGCCCGGGACGACCGCGACCTCGGCCTCGTCGAGGATGAAGTCCGCGAGTTCGAGCGAGGTGGTGGGCGTCACGGTGCTGCCGTCGCGGCGGGTCCACGTGCGGTTCAGCAGGCCCTGCACGTCGGGGTACACGTAGAAGGCGCCGGTGGGGGTCGGGACGACGAGACCCTCGATCTTCGACAGCTCCGAGACGATCAGACGGCGACGGCGGTCGAAGGCTTGGCGCATCTGCTCGGCCTCGTCCTGCGGTCCGTTCAGGGCGGCGATCGCGCCGCGCTGCGCGACGTTGTTCACGTTGCTGGACAGGTGCGACTGCAGGTTGCCCGCGATCTTGATGGCATCCGCGGGTCCGACCATCCAGCCCACGCGCCAGCCCGTCATCGCGTAGGTCTTGGCCACGCCGTTGACGAGGATCGTCTGGTTCGCGATCTCGGGCAGCGCCTGCACCACCGAGGTGGCCTTCACACCGTCGTAGGTGAGGTTCTGGTAGATCTCGTCGGAGATGATCCAGATCCCGTGCTCGAGGGCCCACTCGGCGATGGACTTCGTCTCCTCGGCGGAGTAGACCGAGCCGGTCGGGTTGGACGGCGAGACGAACACGAGCACCGTGGTGCGCTCGGTGCGCGCGGCCTCGAGCTGAGCGACCGTGACCTTGTAGTCCTGATCGGCGCCGGCGAAGACCTCGACCGGGGTGCCGTCGGCCAGGCGGATGGCCTCGGGGTAGGTGGTCCAGTACGGGGCGGGCAGCAGCACCTCATCGCCCGGGTTCACCACGGTCTGGAAGGCCTGGTAGACCGACTGCTTGCCGCCGTTCGTGACGATGATCTGGCTGGGGGAGACCTCCAGCCCCGAGTCGCGCAGCGTCTTCGCGGCGATCGCCTCGCGCAGCGCCGGAAGGCCGGGGGCGGGGGTGTAGCGGTAGTTCGCCGGATCGGCGAGGGCCTCGGCCGCAGCGTCCACGATGAACTGCGGGGTGGCGAAATCGGGCTCGCCGGCCGCGTAGGAGATGACGGGCTTGCCCTCAGCCTTGAGGGCCTTGGCCTTGGCATCCACCTTCAGGGTGGCGGACTCGGCGATGGCGGACAGCTTGCGGGAGAGTGGTGCGCGTTCGGTCACGGCATCCATCGTACGCGGGCGCGGGTCAGGAGAACGGAATCCTGACCCGCGCCCAGAACGATCATGCGGCGAGACCGTGCGCCTCGGCGACTGCCGAGAGTGTGATCCGGCCGCTCTTGACGTTGAGGCCCTTCGCGAGGGCGGCATCCTCGGACGCAGCGCGGTCCCAGCCCTTGCCGGCGATCGCCGACACATAGGGAAGTGTGGCGTTGGTGAGCGCGCGAGTGGCGGTCTCCGGCACGGCGCCGGGCATGTTCGCCACGCAGTAGTAGATCGAGTCGTGCACGGCGAAGGTGGGCTCGTCGTGTGTGGTGGGGCGCGAGCCCTCGAAGCATCCGCCCTGATCGATAGCGATGTCGACCAGCACCGAACCCGGCTTCATGCCCGCCACCATCTCGTCGGTGACGAGCTTGGGCGCCGCGGCGCCGGGGATCAGCACTGATCCGATCACCAGATCGGCCGTGGCGAGCTCCTCGGCGATGTCGTAGCGGCTGGATGCCCGGGTCTCGAGCGCGCCGCCGTAGCGGTGCTCGGGCTCCCGCAGGCGGGGGAGCGGGATGTCGAACACGGTGACCTTCGAGCCCGGGCCCAGCGCGTTCGCGGCCGCGTGCTCGCCAGCCACCCCGCCGCCGATCACCACGGTCTTGGCCCGCGGAGTGCCGGCGATGCCGCCGAGCAGGGTTCCCCGGCCGCCGTTGGAGCGCATCAGCGAGTACGAGCCGACGGTCACCGAGAGGCGACCGGCGATCTCGCTCATCGGCACGAGCAGCGGCAGGCTGCGATCCGGCAGCTGCACGGTCTCGTAGGCGACGGCCGTGGTGCCCGCGTCGACGAGCGCGCCGGTGAGGGCCCGGTCGGCGGCGAGGTGAAGATAGGTGAAGAGCGTCAGGTCGGGACGCAGGAAACCGTACTCCTGAGCGATCGGCTCCTTGACCTTCAGGAGCAGATCCGCCTCGCCCCAGGCCTCCTCGGCCGAAGCGACGATCTCCGCGCCGGCGGCCGCATAGGCGTCGTCGGTGATGCGCGATCCGAGGCCGGCGCCGGACTGCACGAGGACACGGTGGCCTTCGTGCACGAGTCGGTCGGCGCCGGCGGGGGTGAGCGCGACGCGATTCTCGTTGTTCTTGACTTCGGTGGGTACGCCGATCTTCATTGATTCTCCTGGTGTGTGGGTGACAGCAGAACGTAGAAGAGAATCGCAGAAACATCGGGCGTGCGGGGACCCATCCGAAGAATCTGCATGATTCGGCGAAAACAGGACAGAATCCTCGTCAAGTGTTGCGTCTGGAGCGCTCGAGTCGCGCAGATCAGCGACGCTGGTGCGTGGGGCTTGTCGTGTCAGTGCGTCTCGCGGTTGCGGACCGCGGACTCCTGGGCGTCCAGGATGTTCAGATCCGCCAGCACCGCGGCGGCGTGGTCCTGTTTGCGGATGACGTCCAGCAGGCGCTCGTGGTCGTGCGCCAGCTCGATGCTGCCGGGGATGTAGCAGTCGTTCAGGTCGACGGTGGAGCTGATCACCGCTGAGAAGCTGCGGTACATCTCGCGCAGTGTGCGGTTGTGCGCAGCATCGGCCAGCCCGACGTGGAAGTCGATGTCGGCCTGCACGAAGGTCGCCTCGTCGCCTTCGTCGGCAGCGCCGAGCCGCCGTCGCAGTGCGACATCGGACTCGTCGGTGGCGATCACGAACGTGCCGTCCCACTGACGGGACGAGAGCAGACCCGCGTGCACCAGTGCGCGTGTCGCCTCGCGGACGGATGCCCGGCTCATGCCGAGCTCCTCGGCCAGCTTGGCCTCGGCGGGCAGTCGCTGCCCGACAGGCCAACTGCCGTTGTCGATCTGCTCGCGGAACTGCTCGATGGCCTCATCGACGAGCGACCTGCGTGGGATGGGGAGCATCGAGTCGTCCCGAGAGTGAGGTGGTCATCCAAGCCGACCGCCGCGGGCGTCGATGAGTCGAACCACCCGCGCAGACCACCATGTGATCTCACTGAGCACACTACCCAGTCATCGGGTCTGCCGAAAATGCGCCGGCAGCGGGCTCAGCGCTCAGCGCTCGACGAGGATGCCGTCTTCATCGGCGTGCAGCAGTGCGCCGGGACGGAAGGTCACGCCGCCGAACTCGACCACGACGTCGACCTCGCCCGTGCCCACCTTCGTGCTCTTGCGCGGGTTGGTGCCGAGTGCCTTGATACCCAGCGGCATCCCGAGCAGCGCCACGCTGTCGCGTACGCATCCGTTGATCACGACGCCGGCCCAGTTCGAATCCACGGCGCTCTGCGCGATCATGTCGCCCATCAGCGCGGTCTCCAGAGATCCCGCCCCGTCCACGACCAGCACCGCGCCGTCGCCCGGTGTCTGCAGGATCCGCTTCACCAGTGCGTTGTCCTGGAAGCAGCGCACGGTGCGGATGCGGCCCTCGAAGCGGAGCAGGCCGCCGAAGGAGCGCAGCTGCAGGGGAAGGGACTGCAGGGCATCGCCGTGCAGGTCGTAGAGGTCGGCGGTGGAGATCACGCGGGCTCCTTCGGTTCGTCGGGGTGCGGATGCACGACGCGGGAACACCTGCACGGCCGACTCGGCGAATCGGTCGTGCAGGCGTTCCACGGTCGTGCGGGTGCGTCAGCTGAACTGGTTCATGGTGTTGTGCTGGCCGCCGGCCTTGAGGGCGGCGTCTCCGGCGAAGTACTCCTTGTGGTTGTCGCCGAGGTCGCTGCCGGCCATGTTCTGGTGCTTGACCGTGGCGATGCCCTGACGGATCTCCTGGCGCTGCACGTCGCGGACGTAGGTCAGCATGCCCTCGTCGCCGAAGTAGCCCTTGGCGAGGTTGTCGGTCGACAGTGCGGCCGTGTGGTACGTGGGCAGGGTGATCAGGTGGTGGAAGATGCCGGCGCGGGCGGACCCGTCGCGCTGGAACGTGCGGATCTTCTCGTCGGCGATCCTGGCGAGCTCGGTGTCGTCGTAGTCGACGCTCATCAGCTTGTCGCGGTCGTAGGCGGAGACGTCCTGACCCTGCTCGACGAGCTGGTCGTAGGCCTGCTGCCGGAAGTTGAGCGTCCAGTTGAACGACGGGCTGTTGTTGTACACCAGCTTGGCGTCCGGGGCGACCTCGCGGATGCGGTCGACCATCTCGGCGATCTGCTCGACGTGCGGCTTCTCGGTCTCGATCCACAGCAGGTCGGCGCCGTTCTGCAGTGAGGTGATGCAGTCCAGCACCACGCGGTCGACGCCCGTGCCCTGGCGGAACTGGTAGAGGTTGCTCGCCAGGCGCTTCGGCCGCAGCAGCTTGCCGTCGCGCTTGATGATCACATCGCCGTCGCCGAGCTCGGCCTCGCCGATCTCCTCGACGTCGAGGAACGAGTTGTACTGGTCGCCCAGGTCGCCGGGCGTCTGGCTGACGGCGAGCTTCTGGGTGAGGCCCGCGCCGAGCGAATCGGTGCGGGCGACGATGACGCCGTTGTCGATGCCGAGCTCGAGGAACGCGTAGCGGACGGCGTTGAGCTTGGCGATGAAGTCCTCGTGCGGGACCGTGACCTTGCCGTCCTGGTGACCGCACTGCTTCTCGTCCGAGACCTGGTTCTCGATCTGGATGGCGCAGGCACCCGCCTCGATCATCTTCTTGGCGAGCAGGTACGTCGCCTCGGGGTTGCCGAAGCCGGCGTCGATGTCGGCGATGATCGGCACGACGTGGGTCTCGAAACCGTCGATCTGGGACTGGATGAACTCCGCCCCGGTCTCGTCTCCGGCCGCACGTGCGGCATCCAGCTGGGTGAACAGCAGGTCGAGCTCACGGGCATCCGCCTGGCGGAGGAACGTGTAGAGCTCCTGGATCAGCGCGGGGACGACCGTCTTCTCGTGCATGGACTGGTCGGGAAGCGGCCCGAACTCGGAGCGGAGAGCCGCGACCATCCAGCCCGAGAGGTACAGGTAGCGCTTGTTCGTCGACTTCAGGTGCTTCTTGATCGAGATCAGCTTCTGCTGCCCGATGAAGCCGTGCCAGACGCCGAGCGACTGGGTGTAGACCGACGAGTCGGCGTCGTACTCGGCCATGTCGCGGCGCATGATGTCGGCGGTGTACTGCGCGATCTCGAGGCCCGTGCGGAAGCGGTTCTGCGCCCGCATCCGCGCGGCCGACTCGGGGTCGATGGCGTTCCACGCGGAGCCGTTCGCGTCCTTGAGCTCCTGGATGGCGGCGATGTCGTCCTGGTAGTGAGTCATGTCATGTCCTTCTCAGTGGGGCGGGTCGTCAGTCGGTCTCGGTCAGGAAGCGGGATGCCGGGAGCGTCAGGAACGCGGGGAACTCCGGGTGCAGGGCCACCTCGCGGAACACCTCGGCGGCGTCGTCGAAGCGGTCGCCCTCGGTGCGCGGGGTGTGCGCGAGCATCTCGGCGATCAGGCGCTCGACGTAATCGGCGGTGATCAGGTCGCCCTCCTCGGTGCGGCGGTCCTGGTGGATCCACTGCCACACCTGGGAGCGGCTGATCTCGGCCGTCGCGGCGTCCTCCATCAGGTCGTCGAGTGCCACGGCGCCCAGGCCGCGCAGCCACGCCTCGATGTAGCGGATCGCCACCGACACGTTGTCGCGCACGCCCTTCTCGGTGATCGGGCGTCCGATGCGCAGGTCCAGCAGCTGAGCGGCCGTCACCTGCACGTCGTCGCGCTGCCGGTCGATCTGGTTCGGGCGGTCGCCGAGCACGGCGTCGAACTCGGCCTGTGCGGCGGGGATCAGGTCGGGGTGGGCCACCCAGGTGCCGTCGAAGCCGTCGCCGGCCTCGCGTCGCTTGTCGGCGGCCACCTTCTCCAGCGCGCGCTCGGTGACCTCGGGGTCGCGGCGGTTCGGGATGAAGGCGCTCATGCCGCCGATGGCGTGGGCTCCGCGCTGGTGGCAGGTCTTCACCAGCAGCTCGGTGTAGGCCCGCATGAACGGCACGGTCATGGTGACCTCGCTGCGGTCGGGGAGCACGAAGCGCGCGCCGCGACCGCGGTAGTTCTTGATGATCGAGAAGATGTAGTCCCAGCGGCCGGCGTTGAGCCCTGCGCAGTGGTCGCGCAGCTCGTAGAGGATCTCGTCCATCTCGAACGCGGCGGGCAGCGTCTCGATCAGCACGGTCGCGCGGATCGTGCCGTGCGGGATGCCGATGTACTCCTCGCTGAAGGAGAAGACGTCGTTCCACAGCCGCGCCTCCTCGCTGGACTCCAGCTTGGCGATGTAGAAGTACGGGCCGCGGCCGGCGTCGATGAGCGCCTGCGCGTTGTGGAAGAAGTACAGGCCGAAGTCCACCAGGGAGCCGGATGCCGACAGGGTGCGCCCGGTGCGGTCGATGAAGTCGATGTGCTTCTCGGCGAGGTGCCAGCCGCGCGGGCGCATCACGATCGTGGGGGTGCGCTCGGCCGTGACGCGGTACTCCTTGCCGTCGGCGCTGGTGTGGGTCAGCTCGCCGCGGATCGCGTCGCGCAGCGACAGCTGGCCGCCGATGACGTTGCCCCAGGTGGGGCTGGTGGCGTCCTCCTGGTCGGCCAGCCACACGCGGGCGCCGGAGTTGAGGGCGTTGATGGTCATCTTCGGGTCGGTGGGGCCGGTGATCTCCACGCGGCGGTCCTCCAGGCCGGGGCCTGCGCCGGCGACGCGCCAGTCGGCGTCCTCGCGGATGTGCGCGGTGTCCTCGCGGAAGCGCGGGTCGTGGCCGTTGCCGATCTCGAAGCGGCGACGCATGCGGTCGGCCAGGCGGTCGAGGCGGCGGCCGGCGAAGCGGTGGTGCAGCTCGGTGAGGAAGGCCAGGGCCTCCGGCGTCAGGATCTCGTCGAACCGGTCGTTCAGGGGTCCGGTGATGCGCAGCGCGGGACCGAGCTCGGGCCGGGCGGATGCGACGGCGTCGACGATCCTGATCTGGTCGTTCTGTGCAGCAGTGGCGATGCTCATGATCTGTCTCCTCCGTGAGATGGGATGCCGGGGTGGCTTGACATCCACTGTGGGTGAAGACTCAGGCGCCAACCGACCATTTCGGGGGAGAAGTTTTCTGAAATTTCTGTTTCTGTGACACACTTGCCCCCATGGCCAGCACGGATGCCCCAGAAGAGTCCGACGCCCTCACGATCGGGCGGCGGATCAGGCAGCTCCGCACCGCGCAGGGGATGACCCTGGAGGAGCTCGCGACGCGCATCGACCGCGCGCCCAGTCAGGTGTCGATGTTCGAGACCGGGAAGCGCGAGCCCAAGCTCACCCTGCTGCAGTCGATCGCCCGCGCCCTGGGCACCACGATCGACGCGCTGCTGGAGGGCGAGCCGCTCGATGAGCGCAGCACGATGGAGATCGCACTGGAGCGCGCGATGAAGGGGCAGACGTTCCAGGCCCTCGGCATCCCCTCCTTCCGCATCGGCAAGTCGATGCCCGATCAGGCTCTGGCCGCGATGCTGGCCCTGCACGGCGAGATCGAGCGGCTGCGCGACGAGCGGGCCGCGACCCCGGAGGAGGCGCGGCGGGCGAACGTCGAGCTGCGGCACCTCATGCGCAGCCAGGACAACTACTTCGCCGATCTGGAGGCGCAGGCGGCCGACATCCTCGCGGCGGTGGGGCATCCCGGTGGGCCGATCACGCAGCGCACGGCGTCCGAGATCGCCGCGCATCTCGGCTTCACGCTGCACTACGCGAACGATCTGCCGCAGACGACCCGCAGCGTCGCCGACCTCGCGCACGGCCGGCTGTACCTCTCCGGCAGTGTGCAGGCGAAGGGCGACGCCCGCACCGCGGTGCTGCAGGCGCTGTCCAGTCGCATCCTGGGCCACGGCGAACCCCGAAGCTACGCCGAGTTCCTGCGGCAGCGCGTGGAGACCAACTACCTCACCGGGGCGATCCTCGTACCCGAGTCGCACGTCGTCCCGGTGCTGCAGGAGGCGAAGTCCCGTCGCGCGATCTCGGTCGAGGATCTGCGCGACGCCTACTCCGTGTCGTACGAGACGGCCGCGCACCGCTTCACGAACCTCGCGACGCGGCATCTGGACATCCCGGTGCACTTCCTCAAGGTGCACGAGTCCGGCACGATCACCAAGGCGTACGAGAACGACGACGTGAACTTCCCCACCGACCGGCTGGGCTCGATCGAGGGGCAGATGTGCTGCCGGCGCTGGACCAGCCGCGAGGTGTTCGAGGTGGAGGACCGCTTCAACCCGTACTACCAGTACACCGACACCGGCAACGGCACGTACTGGTGCACGGCCCGGGTCGAGCCCTCCAGCGAGGGGCTGCACTCGGTGAGCGTGGGCGTGCGCTTCGACGACACGAAGTGGTTCGTCGGCCGCGACACCACCAACAGGGGCGTCTCGAAGCACTCCGTCGAGGTGTGCTGCCGGCGTGCGCCCGCCGAGCTCGAGGAGCGCTGGCGCGAGCAGTCCTGGCCGAACGTGCGCACCCCGCGCACCCTGCTGGCCACGCTGCCGACAGGCTCGTTCCCCGGCGTCGACACGACCGACGTGTACGAGTTCCTCGAGGCGCACGCCCCGCGCTGACCGTCAGCCCCGTCGCACCCCGATGGCGCCCAGCAGGGCGTCGAGTCCGAACTCGAACGCCTCGTCGACGTCGCCGCCGAGGCGGAAGGCGCCGGCCTGCTCCATGGTGCAGAAGCCGAAGATCCAGGCGGTGAACGTGCGTGCGGCCGGGAGGGGGTCTCCGGGGACCGCGGCGGCGATCGCGGTCATCAGCGCGGTGAGCAGCGGCTCGGCGGATGCCGGGGTCGGGCTGGCCTGGGCGGAAGGGGCGGCGAAGATCAGCGCCGAGACGCGCGGCGCGCGGGCGGCGTAGGCGCGCAGCGTGCGCGCGAGCACGGTGAGCGCTCCCGCCGGGTCTTGTGCCGGAAGCTCGGAGATGTCGGTCACGAGCTCGCGCACGGCGTCATCGGCGGCCAGGCGCAGCAGATCGTGCCGCTGGGCGGCCCGCTTGTACAGGCTCGGAGTGCGCATGCCGACGGCGGACGCCACCGAGCTCATCGTGACGGCGTCGATGCCGTCGCGCTCGGCGATCTCGCGGATGGCGTGCACCAGGCGCTCCTGGCTCACGCGCAGCGGTGCAGGCATGCATCCTCCCTGTGCTCGTCCTTCGATCAGTGCGGGTCCTTCGATCATAAGGCTATTGACATTAGCCATCAAGGCTACGTAATGTAGCCAACATGAACGCACAGCTCATCCGAATCGGCGATGACCTGGTCGCCATGCACGCGATCTCGACCGCCGAGGGCATCACGCTCATCGACGCCGGACTGCCCGGCGATCGCCGCGCGCTGCAGGCGGCGCTGCACGCCGCGGGCCATGACCTCGCCGACATCCGCGGCGTCGTGCTGACCCATGGCGACAGCGACCACATCGGCATCGCGGAGTGGCTGCGTGCCGAGCACGGCGTGCCGGTGCACGTGCACGAGGCGGATGCCGCGCGGGCCAGGGGAGAGGAGAAGTCCCGTGCCGCGGGTGGCGCGTGGCGGCTCGGCGCCACCATCCGCTTCCTCGCGACCGGCATCCGCCGCGGCGCGCTGCGCACGCGTCATCTGGGTGAGGTCCGCACCTTCCGCGACGGCGACGTGCTCGACCTGCCTGGTCGCCCCGAGATCATCGGCCTGCCCGGCCACTCGGCAGGATCGGTCGCCATCCGCGTTCCCGCGGCGGATGCCGTCTTCCTCGGCGACGCCGTGACCACGCGCAATGTGCTCACGGGCGTGCAGGCGGTGGCACTCGGGCCGTTCAGCGATGCGCCGGGCCAGACCCCGGGGAGCCTCGAGCGCCTGCGCGGACTTCCCGAGCGGCGGATGCTGCCCGGCCACGGTCCGGAGTTCGCCGGCACCGCCGATGAGCTGATCGCGGCGCTCGTCAGCTGAGGGCTCGCGGATCGACGGGCTCAGGTCGACGGGGTGACGACCCGCACCCCGTCGAACCTGCGGAAGTCTCGATCGAAGGTCGCAACGGGACAGTCGTAGCCGAGCGCCACGGAGGCGATATAGGCATCCGGAACGAGATTCCCCGTCGAATCGGATTCCTGACACAGCGCGACAAGTCGCGTGGCGCTCTCGGTGAACGGCGCTGCGGTCAGGTATGCCGGGGCGGCGACGACGACCCGGATGAAGTCACTCGCCTCGTCCAACGTGGACGGCACCGCGAATGCGCCCCGCAGCGTGACGATGCGAAGGAAGCCGGTCCAGACAGCATCTGGGATGACGACGTCGTCGAAGCCGCCCAGTGCCTGCCCGAGCCATGTGTGTGCGATCTCGTGATGCGGATGATCCTGACGGAATGCGGCGACGAGCACGTTGACGTCGATGACGATCATGCGACGTCGCTGCCCATCGCATCGTAGAGCCCGCGGTTCGAGGTCAGATCCACACCCGGTGCCGCGCCTCCATCCGCGCGGGAGACCGGAAGGTCCACCGGCCGGCGGCCGGTACGTCCCGTTGCGAGCTCGCGGCGCAGCGCCTCCTCGACGAAAGAGCCCAGCGTCACTCCCGCAGCCTGGGCACGGCGCTTCGCCTGCTCCAGGAGTTGATCGTTGATCGCCAGCGTGGTGCGCATGATGTCGATGATATCGCATCACCTGCATCAGATCGTGCCGGAGGAGGTCGACCTGTGTCAGCCCGCCGCCCGCAGCACGGCCCACAGCTCGGCCCGCGCGGGGAACGACGACAGGTCGGAGCCCAGCAGGCCGGCGGCCTGCGCGATGCGCGTGCGCAGCGTATGACGGTGGATGCCGAGGGCTGCCGCGGTGCGCTCGCTGTGGGCGTCGTGCTCCAGCCAGACGCGCAGAGTGAGCTCCAGCTCGCCGCCGGTCTCCTGGTCGTGGCGGCGGAGCGGGGCCAGACGGGTGCGGGCGAGCAGCCGCGTCTCCTCGCCGCCCAGCGCATCGAGCACGCCGCCCGAGGTCGCATCCGCGTACCGGGTGACCCCGCTCCGCCCGCGGCGCAGCGCCGTGAGGGCCTGTGCGTGCGCCTGCGAGAATCCGCTGTACTCCCCAGCGCTGGAGAGTCCGATCCGGATGCCGAGCCTGCCGGCGACCTCGTCGAACTCAGCGGCGTCCGCGGCGGACACGCAGATCGTCACGCCATCCGGTCCCTCGGCCAGGAACGAGGCGACACCGGCATCCGTCCGTCGCCTCTCCCACCAGTCGATCAGGGCGCCGGCGCGCGGCGTCTCGGCGACGGCCAGCACGACGGGAGCGGCCGGGAGCGAACCGAGCACGCGTCGCGCCAGCGTCGGGTCGTCGTCCTGCAGCGATGCCAGCAGCTGCGTGTGCATGCGGCGGCGAGCCCTGGACATCTGCTCGTTCTGCTCCAGCGCGAGTCCCGCCATCGCGATCACGGAGGTGATGACCGCGCGGGTCTCGGCGTCCAGCGCCGCCGCCTCGATCGCGATCGCGCCGCGCAGCTGGCCGGTGCGCCCCAGGGTGAACAGCGTGAAGGCGCCGTCGGGATCCTCGATCGTCCGGCTGGCCGCACCGCCGCGGGCCAGCAGCTCGGCGACGCCGGCGGCGACGGCATCCGCTCCCGATCCGAGCGCGGTCGGATGCTCGTGACTCAGCGCACCCGTCGCGTCGTACATCCCCACCCAGCAGCCGAGCCGGCGCGACAGCTCGGACAGCGTCGACTCCAGCCCGTGCGGGCGGAGGGCCGCGATCGCGAGCGCGCGCTGCGCCTCGAGCGCCCAGGTGCGCCGGGCGTACGCGGAGGCCGCGATGGCCTCGGCGTGCGCGCGGGCGATCGCGAGGAACGGGATGTCGTAGGGGACCTCGAACAGTGCGAGCCCGGCGTGCGCGCACGCGGCGATGAGCTCGTCGGGCACGCCGACGCGGTGCACGCCGGAGCCGAAGCCCAGAGCCAGCACGCCGCGGTGGACCAGGCGCGCGACGTACGCGGTGGCGCCCTCGGCGTCCTCCTCGGCGAGCTGCATGCCGGTGGTCAGCAGCACCAGGTCCTCGGCGAGGAACGGTGTGGGGTCCACCAGGTCGGAGTTGTGCACCCAGCGCACGGGCTGCTCCAGGGCTCCGTCGACTAGCTCCGACTCGTCGGACACCAGGCGCAGCCCGAGATCGCGCCGGCCGAGCAGGGTGCGCAGCGACGGTGCGGCGGCCGGTTCCATGGCGTCTCCAGAATGTACGAAGCGGCGAATCGTGCAGTTCCATTGTACGGACGGGTGAATGCATCCGTCCGGCGCCGGACGTAGCCTCACCTCATGACACTCATCGACGAGACCTCCACGATCCCCGCCGGCGGACCCACCCTCGAGCAGGTCCGTCGCGTCGTCACCGAACTCCCCGGGCCCCACTCGGCCGCCATCCTCGCCCGCAAGGCGGATGCCGTCGCCGGCGGCGTTTCCACGTCCATGCCGGTCGCCGTCGTGGCCGCGGGCGGCGGGGTTGTCCTCGACGCGGACGGCAACTCGCTCATCGACCTCGGCTCCGGCATCGCCGTGACCAGCGTCGGCAACGCGCACCCCAAGGTCGCCGCAGCCGTCGCGGCCCAGGCCGCGCAGTTCACCCACACCTGCTTCATGATCTCGCCCTACGAGTCCTACATCGAGGTGGCCGAGGCGCTGAACCGCCTCACCCCGGGCGACTTCGCCAAGAAGACCGCGCTGTTCAACTCCGGCGCCGAGGCCGTCGAGAACGCGATCAAGATCGCCCGCAAGCACACCGGACGTCAGGCCGTCGTGGCCTTCGACCACGGTTACCACGGCCGCACCAACCTCACGATGGCGCTGACCGCGAAGTCCATGCCGTACAAGTCCGGCTTCGGGCCGTTCGCCCCCGAGGTCTACCGCGTGCCCGCTTCGTACCCCTACCGCGACGGCCTGTCCGGCGCCGAGGCCGCCAAGCGCGCCATCACGCTCATCGAGAAGCAGGTCGGCGCCGACAACCTGGCCGCCGTCATCCTCGAGCCCATCCAGGGCGAGGGCGGCTTCATCGTCCCCGCCGACGGCTTCCTCGAGGCCATCGTCGAATGGAGCCGCGCCAACGGCGTCGTCTTCATCGCCGACGAGGTGCAGACGGGCTTCGCCCGCACCGGCGCCATGTTCGCCAGCGAGATCTTCGGCATCGAGCCCGATCTCATCACCACGGCCAAGGGCATCGCCGCCGGTCTGCCGCTCGCCGGCGTCACCGGCCGCGCCGAGATCATGGACGCCGCGCATGCCGGTGGCCTGGGCGGCACCTACGGCGGCAACCCCGTCGCCTGCGCCGCCGCGCTGGCCGCGATCGACGCCTTCGAGAACGAGGGCCTCGTCGAGCGCGCGCAGCAGATCGGCAGCATCCTGCGCGACCGCCTCGAGGCCATCAAGGCGATCGACCCCCGCATCGGCGACGTCCGCGGTCACGGCGCGATGATGGCCGCCGAGTTCGTGAACCCCGAGACGGGGGAGCCGGATGCCGCCCTCACCGGCGCCGTCGCCAAGGCCTGCATCGCCGAGGGCGTCATCGTCCTGACCTGCGGCACGTTCGGCAACGTCATCCGCTTCCTGCCGCCGCTGTCGATCGGCGACGAGCTGCTGAACGACGGCCTGGACGTCGTGGCGGCCGCGCTCGCGAACGCCCAGGGCAACTGAGACCGCCGGCCGCGATCCTGGTCGGGGGATCAGGGATCGCGGCCGGCAGCACCTTCACACCTCAACCTCTGCATCAAAGGAGATCGCTCATGAGCGAGTACGAGATCAGCCGCGACGTCGTCATCATCGGAGCCGGCGCCGCCGGCCTCACCGCAGCCAACGAGCTGCGCAGGGCGGGCCTCTCCGTCGCCGTGCTGGAGGCGCGCGACCGCGTCGGCGGCCGGCTGTGGACCGACATCATCGACGGCGCCATGCTCGAGCTCGGCGGCCAGTGGATCTCGCCGGATCAGGACGCCCTGAAGCAGACGGTCGAGGAGCTCGGCCTGGAGACCTTCAGCCGCTACCGCGAGGGGGACAGCGTGTACGTCGGCCCCGACGGCGTCGTGCACCGCTTCACCGGCGAGATGTTCCCGGTGTCGCCCGCGACCGAGAAGGTCATCGCCGAGGTCACCGAGCGTCTCGACGCGATGGTCGCCGAGATCGACCCCGACCGCCCCTGGGAGCACCCGAACGCGGCGGAGTGGGACAGCATCACCTGGGACGCCTGGCTGCGCACGCAGACCGACGACGACGAGGCGATCCGCAACCTCGCATTCGCCACCGGCTCCGCCATGCTCACCAAGCCGACGCACGCGTTCTCGCTGCTGCAGTCGCTGCTGATGGCGGCATCCGCGGGCTCCTACTCGAACCTCGTCGACGCCGACTTCATCCTCGACAAGCGCGTCGTCGGCGGCCTGCAGCAGGTTCCGCTGCTGCTCGCCGAGCGCCTCGGCGACGACGTGCTGCTGGGCCAGCCAGTCCGCAGCCTGGAGTGGTCCGACCCGTCGACGGGCTCGGGGACCGGCGGCGTCGTCGCCGTCACCGAGAAGACCACCGTGCGCGCGCGCTTCGCGATCCTCGCGCACGCCCCGGTGCTCTACAACCGGATCTCGTTCGTCCCGCCGCTGCCGCGTCGCCAGCACCAGCTGCACCAGCACCTGTCGATGGGCTTCGTCATCAAGGTGCACGCGGTGTACGACCGTCCGTTCTGGCGCGAGCAGGGCCTCAGCGGCACCGCCTTCAGCCCGTACGAGCTCTCGCACGAGGCCTACGACAACACCAACCACGGCGACGAGCGCGGCACGCTGGTCGGCTTCGTCAGCGACCGCAACGCCGACGACCTGTTCGCGCTGAGCGCCGAGGAGCGCAAGGAGCGCATCCTCGAGTCGCTGTCGCACTACTACGGTCCCGAGGCGAAGAACCCGGTCGTCTACTACGAGAGCGACTGGGGCACCGAGGAGTGGACCCGCGGCGCCTACGCCGCCAGCTTCGACATGGGCGGGCTGCACCGCTACGGCGCCGACCTGCGCTCGGCCGTCGGACCGATCCACTTCGCCTGCAGCGACATGGCCGGCGCCGGTTACCAGCACGTCGACGGCGCGATCCGGATGGGCCGCCTGGCGGCATCCCAGATCGTCGAGAAGGCGCGCGCCGTCGGCGGCGACGCGTGACCGGCTCGATCGTCGTCGGCTACACGGCGACGGATGCGGGCGCCGACGCGCTCGCCCTCGGCACGCGCCTCGCGCGCGCCACGGGTGCTGCACTGCGGGTCGTGATCGTGCTGCCCTCCGAGGGGACCATGAGCAAGGCCGTCGCCCCCGAGCGCGCGTACGAGGAGCTTCTCCGCGAGCAGGCGCGCACCTGGCTGGCGGATGCCGCGAAGACCATCCCCGCGGGGCTCGTGCACAGCGCCCACGTGCGCTTCGCCGAGTCGTTCGGCGAGGGCCTGCAGGCCGCCGCCGACGAGTTCGGCGCCACGCTGCTCGTCCTGGGAGCCGCGAACGGCGGCGCCCTGCGCCGCCACCGGCTCGGCTCGGTGGCATCCGAGCTGCTGCACGCCTCGACCGTGCCCGTCGCGCTCGCGCCGGCAGGACTCTCGCGCGAGCCGGATGCCGGGCTGCCGCGCATCACGGTCGCCACCGGCACCCGCCCGGGCGCCGAGCTCCTGCTGGAGAGCGCCGTGCGCCTCGCCTCGGCGTCCGGGGCCGCCGTGCGGCTGGTCTCGCTCATGCCCCTCGACGTTCCCGCAGGGCTCAACACCGGCGCCATCACGCTGCTGAAGGACGCCCACGTCGACCAGGTGCTCGCCTCGGCCAGGGACCGGCTCTCCGGCGAGACCGACGTGGAGGTGCTGCAGGCCGGCGGGGGCAGCAACCAGGGCCCCCTCGCGCCGCTGGACTGGCTGCCAGGCGAGATCGTGCTGGTCGGCTCCAGCCGGCTCGCCCAGCCGCGCCGGCTGTTCCTGGGCTCGACCGCGGCGAAGATGCTCCGCGAGCTGCCCGTACCCATGATCGTGGTGCCCCGCACCCGCGCCGAAGGAGCGTGAACATGAGCGAGTCGACGAAGTCTCCGCTCTCCACGGCGGCACACGCCGCTGCACCGGGCGACGCCGTGCCCGGCACCGCCGACCCGGTGACCGGAGGCATCTCCCGCAAGGGACTCAGCGTCGGAACGGTGGGCGTCCTGGGCGCCCTGGTGATGGGCATCTCGTGCATCGCCCCGGCGTACACCTACACCGCCGGCATCGGCGGCGCGGTCGGCGCCGTCGGATTCCAGGTGCCCGCGATCCTGCTGCTCGGGTTCATCCCGATGCTTCTCGTCGCCTTCGGCTATCGCGAGCTCAACAAGGCCATGCCCGACTCCGGCACCTCCTTCACCTGGGCCACGCGGGCGTTCGGCCCGTACGTCGGCTGGATGGCGGGATGGGGCCTGATCGTCGCGACGATCCTGGTGCTCTCCAACCTCGCCGGCATCGCCGTCGACTTCCTCTTCCTGCTGATCTCGCAGATCTCCGGCAACGAGGCCATCGCCGAGATCACCCGCAACCCGTTCGTGAACGTCGCCGTGTGCCTGATCTTCGTCGCGCTCGCCACCTGGGTCTCCTACCGCGACGTGTCCACCTCGCAGAAGCTGCAGTACGGTCTGGTGGCCTTCCAGATCGCGATCCTCGTGCTGTTCGCCGTGATGGCGATCGTCGAGACCGTGCAGGGCGGCGCCTTCGAGGCGCACATGCCCGAGTTCGCGTGGTTCAACCCGCTCGAGATCAAGGGCGGCCTGTCCATGATCGTGATGGGCCTGTCCGCCTCGGTCTTCATGTTCTGGGGGTGGGACGTCACCCTCACGATGAACGAGGAGGCGAAGGACCCCGAGCGCACGCCGGGGCGCGCGGCCATGCTCACGGTGATCTCGATCATCGCGATCTACCTCCTGCTCACGGTCAGCAGCCTGATGTACTCCGGGATCGGCGACAAGGGCCTCGGCCTGACGAACGAGGAGATCGGCGGCAACGTGTTCTTCGCGCTGTCGGGTCCGGTCATGGGCGGCCTGGCCTTCCTGCTCTCGCTCGCGGTGCTCACCTCGTCGGCGTCGTCGCTGCAGTCGACGTTCATCTCGCCGGCTCGCACCCTGCTGGCGATGGGCCACTACGGCGCCGTGCCCAAGAGGTTCGCCGGCGTCAGCCCGCGGTTCTTCACCCCCGGGTTCGCGACGATCGCGTCGGCCGTCGTCGCGGGCGGCTTCTACGCCGTGATGCGCTTCCTCAGCGAGGACGCGCTGTGGGACACGATCCTGGCGCTGGGCATGATGATCTGCTTCTACTACGGCATCACCGCGCTGTCCTGCGTGTGGTACTTCCGTCACCAGTGGTTCGACTCGGGCAAGGACTTCTTCTTCAAGTTCGCCAGCCCTCTGGTCGGCGGCATCATCCTGCTGGTGCTGTTCGTGATCACGGCGATCGACAGCCTCGCCCCCGACTACGGGTCGATCGCGATCGGCGCCGACGAGAACGGCGAGGGCGGCATCGGCATCGTGTTCTTCATCGGCGTCGGCCTGCTCGTCTTCGGCGGTGTGCTGATGCTCGTGCAGAGATTCGTCTCCCCCGACTTCTTCCGCGGCAAGACGCTTAGCATGGACGCGCCGCCCAGCCTCCGCCAGCACTGATCCTCCTCGAGAGAAAGAGAAACCATGAGCACTGCACTCGCACCGAACGAGCAGGAACTCCTCGCCCGCGTCCCCGGCGGCCTCTTCATCGGCGGCCAGTGGACGGATGCCGAGGAGGGGCGCACCTTCGACGTGCGCGACCCCTCCACCAACCAGGTGATCGCCTCGATCGCTGACGCGACGCCCGCCGACGGCATCCGCGCTCTGGATGCCGCCGTCGCCGCGCAGGACGCCTGGGCCGAAACCGCCCCGCGCACCCGCAGCGACATCCTGCGCCGCGCCTGGGAGCTGGTGCAGGAGCACAAGGAGGATCTCGCGCTGCTGATGACCCTCGAGATGGGCAAGCCGCTGGCCGAGTCCCGCGGCGAGGTCGCCTACGGCGGCGAGTTCCTGCGCTGGTTCAGCGAGGAGGCCGTGCGCATCAGCGGTCGCTACGGCAGCAACCCCGAGGGCACCGGCCGCATGATCGTCTCGCAGCGCCCGGTCGGTCCGTCCTTCTTCATCACTCCGTGGAACTTCCCGTTCGCGCTGCCCGCGCGCCAGGCCGCCCGGGCGGTGGCCGCGGGCTGCCCCGTGGTCGTCAACGCGGCGGCGCCCACGCCGCTGACCACGTTCTTCTTCACGAAGCGGCTGGAGGAGGCGGGGCTCCCCGCCGGCGTCGTCAACATCGTGCAGACCTCGCGCTCGAGCGCGCTGTCGGCCCCGATCATCGCCGACCCGCGCCTGCGCAAGCTGTCGTTCACCGGGTCGACCCCGGTGGGGCAGAAGCTCATCGCGCAGGCCGCGCAGGGCGTGCTGCGGGTGTCGATGGAGCTCGGCGGCAACGCGCCGTTCGTAGTGTTCGAGGACGCCGACCTGGACAAGGCCGTCGACGGCGCGATCGCGGCGAAGTTCCGCAACATCGGCCAGGCCTGCACGGCCGCGAACCGTTTCATCGTGCACGAGGACGTCGCCGACGAGTTCGCGCGTCGCGTCGCCGAGCGCGTGAACGCGATGAAGATCGGCCGCGGCACCGAGGACGACGTCGTGATCGGCCCGCTGATCGACGCGGATGCCGTCGCCAAGGCCCAGGAGCTGGTCGGTGACGCCGTGCAGCGCGGCGCCCGCCTGCTGGCCGGCGGCAACGCGATCGAGGGCGACGGCACGTTCTACGAGCCGACCGTGCTCGCCGACGTGGTCGCGGGCAGCGACATCCTCCGCGAGGAGATCTTCGGACCGGTGCTCGCGATCGCCCGCTTCTCGGACGAGGCCGAGGCCGTGCGCCTGGCCAACGACACCGAGTACGGGCTGGTCGGCTACGTCTTCACCGAGGACCTCGCCCGCGGGCACCGCATGATCGACGCGCTCGAGACCGGCATGATGGGCCTGAACGTGGGAGTGATCTCCAACGCCGCGGCTCCGTTCGGCGGTGTCAAGCAGTCCGGCATCGGCCGCGAGGGCGGTGCCGAGGGCATCCACGAGTATCTGTCCACCAAGTACACGATGCTTCCCTACAGCTGATCCGACGAGAGGAACCGACATGATCGACTACGCCGTCATCAACCCGGCCACCGGCGAGACCCTCGCCACCTACGACACCTTCACCGACGCGCAGGTCGAGGACGCGATCGCCCGTGCGGCATCCGCGGCCACGACCTGGGCGGCGACCTCGCCCGCCGAGCGCGCGAACGTCATCCGGCGCATCGCCGAGCTGCACCGCGAGCGCAAGGACGAGCTCGGCGCGATCATCGTGCGCGAGATGGGCAAGCCGATCGCCGCCGCCGTCGGCGAGGTGGAGTTCGCCGCCGACATCATCGAGTTCTACGCCGACAACATCGAGAAGATCACCGCCGACCAGCCGCTGGACATCGTGGGCGACGGCACCGCCGTGGTGCGCCGCGCGCCCCTGGGCGCGCTGCTGGGCATCATGCCGTGGAACTTCCCGGCGTACCAGGTGGCCCGCTTCGCGGCCCCCAACCTCGCCATCGGCAACACGATCATCCTCAAGCACGCTCCGCAGTGCCCGGAGTCGGCGGCCGCGATCGAGGCGATCTACCGTGACGCGGGCCTGCCGGACGGCGGGTACGTCAACGTGTACGCCACGAACGAGCAGGCGGCGACGATCATCGCCGACCCGCGCGTGCACGGCGTCTCGGTGACCGGCTCCGAGCGCGCCGGCGCCGCCGTGGCCGAGGTGGCAGGACGCAACCTGAAGAAGGTCGCGCTGGAGCTCGGCGGTTCCGACCCGTTCATCGTGCTCTCCACCGACGACCTCGACGCCGTGGTGCAGAACGCCGTGGATGCGCGACTGGACAACAACGGCCAGTCCTGCAACGGCGCCAAGCGCTTCATCGTCGTGGACGGCCTGTACGAGGAGTTCACGTCGAAGTTCGTGGCTTCGCTCGCCGCGGTCTCGGCGGAGGACCCCACCCAGGAGGACACCGTGCTCGGGCCGCTGTCGTCGCTGGCCGCGGCCGAGCGCCTGCAGGAGCAGGTCGACACCGCCGTCTCCCAGGGTGCGACGCTGCTGACCGGAGGCACCCGTGAGGGCGCGTTCTTCGCCCCGACCGTGCTGGCCGATGTGACGCCCGCGATGGACGTCTACCGCGAGGAGCTCTTCGGCCCCGCCGCGGTCGTGTACCGCGTCGCCGACGAGGATGCGGCCGTGGCGCTCGCGAACGACACCTCGTTCGGCCTCGGCTCGTACGTGTTCACCACGGACGCCGAGCAGGCTGAGCGCGTGGCGAACGGCATCGAGGCGGGCATGGTCTACGTGAACCTCGTGCTCGCCGACAGCCCCGAGCTGCCCTTCGGCGGCGTGAAGCGCAGCGGCACCTCGCGCGAGCTGGGCCTGCTGGCCGCGGACGAGTTCGTGAACAAGAAGCTCATCCGCAAGGGCTGATCGGCTTCCGGGCGGCGGATGGCCGGCATCCGCCGCCGAACCACCAGGCAGACGACGAACCACCACGCAGATCACCGCGATCCGCGTGGTGGTTCGTCGTTTCGGTGGTGGCTCGGCGGCGAGCCGATTCCGGGCGCAGGAACGGGTGTCAGAGGAGGCAGCTCGGGGTTGCCCTCGGATCGAGGCGGAAGGAGCGCGTCATGAGCACTGAGGACCCGGTCGTCCGGCTGAGCGAAGAGGAGTGCTGGCAGCGCCTGAAGGGCCCCGAGATCGGGCGCCTCGTGACGCATGTGGGCGAGGTGATCGACATCTTCCCGATCAACTACGTGATCGACGACCGCACGATCGTGTTCCGTACCGCCGAGGGGAGCAAGCTCGTGGAGCTGACGGTCAACGATGAGGTGCTCTTCGAGGTCGACGACCATACGGATGCCGATGCGAAGTACAACTACGTGCGGATCACGCCGAGCTCGCTCAGCGGTCGTGCCTTCGCCCGTACGCCCGAATCAGAGCGCTGCGGAGTCTCCGACTACTGATCCCGGCATAGGCTCGTCTCATGACGACCGTCGCTGAGAACATGGTCCGCACGCTCCGCGCCAACGGCATCGACCGGGTCTACGGCATCCCGGGCGACTCGCTGAACGGGTTCACGGATGCCCTCCGCAAGGACGGCACGATCCGCTGGGTGCATGTCCGTCACGAGGAGTCGGCCGCGTTCGCCGCAGCGGCGGATGCCGCCCTCACCGGCGACCTCGCGGTCGTCGCGGGCTCCTGCGGGCCGGGCAACCTGCACCTGATCAACGGCCTGTACGACGCCAACCGCTCCCGTGTGCCGGTGCTCGCGATCGCCGCGCACATCCCCACGGTCGAGATCGGCACCGGCTACTTCCAGGAGACCCACCCGCAGGAGCTGTTCCGCGAGTCCAGCGTCTACGCCGAGTACGTCGCCGACCCCTCGCAGATGCCGCGGCTGATGGAGATCGCGATGCGCGCCGCCATCGAGAAGCGCGGCGTCGCGGTGCTCGTCATCCCCGGCGACGTCGCCCTCGCCGAGATCGCCGACGACCGGGCGGTGGTCATCCCGCGCGCCAACCCGGTGGTCACCCCGAGCGCGGCCGAGCTCGAGAAGGCCGCCACGCTGCTGAACGGCTGCAGCCGGGTCACGATCCTCGCCGGCGCCGGCGTCGAAGGCGCCCACGACGAGGTCGTCGCCCTCGCGGACGCCCTCGCCGCGCCGATCGTGCACGCCCTGCGCGGCAAGGAGCACATCGAGTACGACAACCCCTTCGACGTCGGCATGACCGGCCTCCTCGGCTTCGCCTCCGGTTTCCGCGCAATGGAGGACGCCGAGGCGCTGCTCATCCTCGGATCCGACTTCCCGTACACGCAGTTCTACCCGGCGGGCGCCACGACCATCCAGGTCGACATCCGCGGCGAGCAGCTCGGCAAGCGGCATCCGCTCGATCTCGGTCTGGTGGGCGATGTGAAGGCGACGGCCGAGGCGCTCCTGCCGCGGCTGAAGAGGAAGAGCGACCGCGCGCACCTGGACGACGCCACGGCGCACTACCGTCGCACGCGCGCGAAGCTCGACGACCTCGCCGTGCCCGCGCGCGGCAAGGCGCCGATCCACCCGCAGTACCTGGCCCGGCTGATCGACGAGGCCGCGGCCTCGGATGCGATCCTCACCGCGGACGTCGGCTCGCCGACCGTGTGGGCGGCGCGCTACTTCACGATGACCGAGAAGCGCCGCCTGATCGGCTCGTTCAACCACGGCTCGATGGCCAACGCCCTCATGCACGCGATCGGCGCCCAGGTCGCCCGTCCCGACCAGCAGGTGGTGGCCCTCGCCGGCGACGGCGGACTCGCGATGATGCTGGGCGAGCTCATCACCATCACCCAGAACAGGCTTCCGGTGAAGACCATCGTGGTCAACAACTCCTCGCTCAACTTCGTCGAGCTGGAGATGAAGGCGGCCGGCTTCGTCACCTACGGCACCGACCTGGAGAACCCCGACTTCGCCGCCGTCGCGCAGGCGCTCGGCATCTTCGCGAGGCGCGTGGAGCGCTCGGAGGACCTGCCGGATGCCGTGGCCGAGGTGCTCGCGCATGATGGGCCCGCGCTGCTCGACGTCGTCACCGAGCGGCAGGAGCTGTCGATGCCGCCGTCGATCAAGGCCGAGCAGGTCAAGGGCTTCGCGCTCTACGCCATCCGCACGGTGATGTCGGGCCGCGGCGACGAGCTGCTCGATCTGGCCAAGGCCAACTGGCGCCAGCTGTTCTGAGCCCGGGCGCGCACACCGTTCCCGCGAGCCACCACGCAGACGCCGAGCCACCACGCAGATGACGGTGATCTGCGTGGTGGCTCGGCGTTTCGATGGTGGTTCGGCGGCTGCGGGCCGGAACCCGCGGTCAGTCCTCGATGAGCGCCCGCACCTGGGCGGCCTCACCGGCGCGGCCGAGCTTCTCGAGCACGTCGCCCAGCTCCAGCGCGCCGACCTGGCGCAGCGGCGGGATCTCCGAGGACCGATCAAGCACGCTGCGGTACAGCGGCACCGCGTCGTCCAGACGCTCCGCGTTCACGAGCGTGCGCGCCGCGAACAGCTCGGAGCCGCCGGCGGATCCGGCATCCCCGATCCCGGCGAACCCGTCCGCCGCGGTCAGCAGCGCTGAGATCGCCTCATCGATGCGCCCGAACTCCACCAGGGCGCGCCCGCGCGAGTCGGTGACGTCGGCGAGCAGCCAGGGGGCGTCGTTCTCACGGGCGAGCGTCGCGACCTCGTCGAACAGCCCGAACGCGCGCTCGTCGGCCGTGCCGCCGTACGCCTGACCCAGGTTGTGCAGCACCTCGACGATGGCGCCGGTGGCCTCGGTCGGCCGCACGAGCTCGGCTGCCTGCTCCAGCAGCCCACGGGCGTCGTCGCCCTCGCCGAAACGGGCGAGGATCTTCGCCTGCTCGGTGAGCATCAGCGCCTGGTCGGCGGGCTCCTCCGCCTGCTCGTGCAGGTCGGCCGCGTACCCGAAGGCGCCGACGGCCTGCCCGAACTCCTCGGATGCCGCCAGCGACCGGGCCAGCATCCCGACGGTGACGGCTCTGGACCCCGCCGGCACCTCGGCCTCCTCCTCGGCGCGCAGCACGTCGCCGAGCAGCTCGGCCGCCTCCGCGGCGTAGCCCGCGTGCAGCATGGCGCGGCCGAGACGGTACCGGGCGCCGGCCACATCCCCGCCCTCCTGCTCGATGAGCCGGACACCCGAGCGGTACCGCAGCACGGCCTGCTCGGCGTCACCGGCGTCCTCCCAGAGCGCGCCCGCGAGCATCTGCGTGCTCGCCAGGGACTGGGAGCCGCCCAGCGAGGCGAGGATCCCGGCGGCTGCGTCGGCGTCCGCCGCACCGTCTGCGAGCTCGCCGGCGCCGCCGCGGATCCGGGCGCGGGTCTCCAGCACCCGGGCGCGCTGCCCCGGGTTCAGGGTCTCCTCGGCGAGCATGCCGTCCACCAGAGCGGAGGCGCGCTCGAGATCGCCGGACCGCAGCAGCGTCATGATCGCCAGCAGCGTGGTCCCGGCGACCAGGCGGTCGTCATCGGCCTCGCCGAAGGCCCGGGCGGCGTGCTCGGCGAGCTGCAGGGCGCCCTCGGGGTCATCCGCACGCAGGCGCGCGGACGCGAGCGTCAGGGCGAGGTCGCCGCGCGTCCACGCCGGCAGGCTTGCGGCATCAGCCCATTCCCGCTCGAGAGCGGCGACGTCGGCCTCGTCGTAGCGCCCGAAAAGCGCCAGGCCCAGCCGGCCCTCCACGGCGACCTGCTCGGTGAGTCCTGCCGCGGCCAGCGCGGCCGCACGCTCCGGGAGCAGAGCGGATGCCTCGTCCCAGCGCTCCAGCGACACCAGCGCCCCGATGCGGAGTCCGTGCAGGCGCGCGCGCTTCTCGGCGTCGGTGAGCTCCGTCGCACGTGCGGCCGCGGCCAGGGCATCCGTCTCGGAGCCATAGCTGCCCAGCGCCACGGCGCGGTCGTACCAGCCCTCGGCGTCCTGCGGCTCGGGAGCGACGGGAGCGGCGGCGAACGCGTCCGAGCGGATCGGCACGTCCCAGCGCTGTGTGCTCAGCGCACGCGTCCGCGCCAGGCGGGCGGCGTGCGCGTCGGTGCCGTCGCGCTCGTCGAACGCCGCGCCGATCCGCTCGGCGGCTGCGTTCGCGGCCGCGGCCAGCTCGGATGCCGTCCAGGGGCCCTCGTGCGCGCCGAAGAACGGCGTGAGCGCGGGGGAGTCCGCACCGCGCACGCGGGCGTCGCCGTGCCCGGCCTCGGTCACCCGGTCCAGGGCGAAGCCGATCGCCGAGAGCGCAGTGAAGTGGCCGTCGACGTTGAGCTGGTCGTGTGCGAGCCAGGGCAGGTGCCGCTCCACCAGGGCCAGCGCGCGCGCCTCGTTGCCGGTCACCGCGGCGAACACGATGTTGTTGGCGACGATCACCAGGTTGTCGGGGTTGTCCTTCGCGAGCCGGTAGCTGCGCAGGTGCGCGGAGCGCGCCTCCTCGGGGCGGCCTGCGCGCAGGTACGGCAGCAGCACGCGGGAGAGGGCGTGCTCGGGCTCCTCGCCGCAGGAGAATCCGCCTTCGAGCATCTCCTCGACGAGGCGGATCGCCTCGTCGTCGCGGTCGGTCTCCGCGAAGAATCCCGCGAACTGGCTGCGCCCGCAGGCGTCGCAGTGGCTGTAGTCGTCGCGCGGGGTGGTCTCCAGCTGCACACGCAGCGCCTCGGCTTCGTCGAAGCGGCCGGAGTCCCAGGCATCCTCGAACCGCGCGGTCAGCACGCCGCTCATGCCCAGGCCCGCCCGCACGTAGTGCGCCTCCATGTCGTCGAGCACCGCGGCGACCTGCTCGGCCGAGAACGCGGGCGACCCGCGCAGCGAGGCCGCCATCCACTTGAACTGCCACATCAGGTCGGCGGCGCCGTTCTCGATGTCCAGCGGGAAGCGCTTCGGGTCGGCGTCGTGATGCGCCAGGCACCAGGCGAACGAGTTCAGCATCACGTCGGTGAGGCCGCCCATGTTCGCCGACGCGGTCTGGCGCATGCGCGCCTGGTACTCCAGCTGCTCGTCGCCGATCTCCTGCGCGAGGGCGACGGCCTCGCCGACGAGCGCCTGCTCGGCCGGCCCCCAGGGGGTGCGGTCGATCTCCTCGAGCAGCTCCTTGAAGCGCTTCTTCGGTCGGGCCATGGGGTCCTCCTGCGGTGGGTTCAGATCTCGAAAGGGAAGTCGTCGTCGCCGATGCCCGCCGAGAGCGAGACCAGGTCGGACAGTGCGGTGGTCATGAGGGTGCGGTCGGCGTCGGACAGCGGGTGATGCCCGGCCAGCAGCGCCTGGATGTACAGCAGCTGCACGGTGCGGGCGAACACGGCCTCGTCGGCGACGCCCGCGAGCGTGCGCACGACCCGGTTCGCCCAGTTCAGGCACAGCCGCGCGGACAGGTCGTCGTCGCGGGCGGCGCCCACGGCGTCGTCGATGCGCGAGAGCACCCCGCCCCAGAGCCCGCCGGTGACGCCCTTGGTGCGCCTGCGGTCGATGGCGCGCAGCACAGCGGGGTCGGCGACGTACAGGCCGGTGAGGTCGGCGCGGTCGATCGAGCGCACCACCACCGCGCAGCCGGATGCCGCGAGCACGGCGCTCGCGCGGTCCTCCAGCGCGATGGCGGCGTCGCGGTCGTCCAGCGGCGGCGGGTCGAGGCGGTCGAGCTCCGCCGACACGTCGATCTGCTCGACGGTCACCTCGGGATGCAGCTCCGGGAGCGCGGCGATCAGATCGGCGTCGTACAGATATCCGCCGTTGACCAGCACCTCGGATGCGGGGATGATCCCCGCCACCTGACGGAACTCGTCCACGGTGCGGGCGTAGCGCACGTGCGGGTAACGCTCGACGAGGTCGCCGAGGCGGATGGTGCCGTGCGTGGTCTCCACGGTGAGCCAGCGGGTGATGAAGCGCGCCAGCTCCTCGTCGTGACGCACCAGCGACTTCAGGCCCAGCTCGTGCACCGCCACGAACTGGGTGAGCAGATGCGGTGCGGTCAGCCCCAGCTCCAGCACCCAGCGGCGGATGCCCGCGCCGAGCTGCTCGCGCACGTGCTCGAGTGCGGCGTCCTCCACCAGCGACTCCCTGCTGGCGGTGGGCGACAGCGTCTGCGAGTCGACCACGGCGCGCACGAAGAACGCCCAATCCGGCAGCACGTCGGGGGCGCGCTCGGCGAGCAGCATCCGGCCGAGGTACATCCGGGTCGCCTGCCGCACGTTCGGCGGCGGGGCGAACGGGAGCACGTAGGCGACGCCGCGCGTGCCGGTGCCCGGCTCGGAGATCTCGATCACGTCCATCGGCGTCGCGCCGATGAGGTCGCGGCCGTACTCGGCCACGGCATCCGATCCGCCTTCGCCGAGGAACGGCGCCGGGCGGGTGATCTCGACGTCGCCGCCCGGCATCTCCACGGTCACCCGCACCGGCAGGAACTCGGCGAAGGTGCGCGCCAGCTCCCGTACGGCGGCGGGGCGCAGCAGATCGGCCTGGTCGAAGCGCGGCGCCAGGTGCACGCTCGTGCCGACCGGCAGCTCCTCGTCCAGCTCGACCACCTGGAAGGTGCCGTCCGAGCTGCCCACCCATTCCACGCTCGCACCGCCGTGGGCGCTGCGGGAGCGGATCACGATGCGGTCCGAGACCATGAAGCAGCTGAGCAGGCCGATGCCGAACTGCCCGAGGTAGTCGCTGCGCGGAAGGTCGAAGATGTCGCGCTTGGAGCTGCGGCCGACGGTGGCCAGCAGCTCGGTGACCTCGGATGCGGTCAGGCCGACGCCGTCGTCGCGCAGCACGAACTCACCGGTCTCCTCGCTGAGGGGGGAGATGCGGATGCTGCCGCCTTCGCCGTCGACCTCGGAGCGCGCGGCGATCGCGTCCCTCGCGTTCTGCAGCAGCTCGCGCAGGTACACCCGCGGGCTCGAGTAGATGTGCCTGCTGAGCAGGTCGACGACACCGCGCAGATCGACCTGGAACTGCTGCGCGTCCGAACTCACGGGACCCCCTCCGGCCGTGTGGAAATCAGTGCCCTCAAGTCTGCCCGAAGTACGGGCGATGATCCGCATCCGGCGGGCTGCGGAGGTGCGCGACTCACGCGGGATGTCGGCTCGGTTCGGCCCAGCCGATCGGATGCCGTACACTTGAGGGGCAGTTGTCTGCATCCTTCACCGTGCCCTGATCGGCACACGGAGGACGCGGACCCAGGGACCATCCGGTCTCTAGGGCGGTAGCTCAATTGGCAGAGCAGCGGTCTCCAAAACCGCAGGTTGCAGGTTCGATTCCTGTCCGCCCTGCGCGTCAGCGCACATGCTGACTCACGAAAGGTACTTGCGGGATGGATCAGGACGACGTTCGCGGCGATGCCGTGGCAATGGGCCCGTACTCCCTGCGGGACAAGCAGCTCGGCTTCTTCGGCCGCATCGCGCTGTTCTTCCGGCAGGTGATGAGCGAGCTCCGCAAGGTCGTCACGCCGACTCGCAAGGAGCTGATCAAGTTCACCCTGGTGGTGCTGGTGTTCGTGCTGATCGTGATGGGGCTGGTCTACGGCTTCGACTCGCTGTTCGGCTTCGTGACCCACCTGGTGTTCGGAGTTCCCGGCACCGCACCTGCGCCCGCGCAGTGAACGGAAAGTAAGCAACGTGTCTGAACGATATTCCGACGACGCCGACTGGGCCACCGCGGCCGAGCAGTCCAGCGAGGAGGACGAGGCCCAGGAGGGCAACATCCTCGCCGAGCAGGAGCAGTCGGTGGCTTCCGCGGAGACCGTCGCCCTTCATCTCGAGGGCGACGACGACTCCGACGAGGAGTACGAAGACGACATCGACGACATCGACATCGAAGACCCGGAGGCGGACGCGATCGTGAACGACGCTCTGAACCTGGACGAAGCGGCTGAGTCCGAAGCAGCCGCCGAAGTCCTCAACGACGCTGTTGCGGAGGAGACCGCCGAAGAGGAGGCCGCCGCCGCTGAGGAAGTGACTCCCTACGACGGCCCCGAGCTCGGTGCTGACGAGGAATCCGACGACGAGTCCGACGAGGCCGCCGAGGAGGACCCGTACGAGGCCTTCAAGATGGACCTGCGGATGCTGCCCGGCAAGTGGTACGTCATCCACTCCTACGCCGGCTTCGAGCGCAAGGTGAAGGCCAACATCGAGCAGCGCAAGTCGACGCTCGAGGTCGAGGACGACATCTACCAGATCGAGGTCCCGATGGAGGACGTCGTCGAGATCAAGAACGGCCAGCGCAAGATGGTCACCCGCGTGCGCATCCCGGGCTACGTGCTCGTGCGCATGGAGCTGAACGAGGACACCTGGTCCGTCGTCCGCCACACCCCCGGTGTGACCGGCTTCGTGGGCAACGCCCACAACCCGACGCCGCTGCGCTTCGAAGAGGCGTTCAACATGCTCAAGTCGCTGGTCGAGGTGAAGGACGTCCCCACCGCGAAGTCCATCGCCGCCAAGGGCGGCGTGGCCGTGGCCCGTCCGATGGCAGCCGAGGTCGACTTCGAGGTCGGCGAGACCATCACGATCAAGGAGGGCTCGTTCGCGGGTCTTCCCGGCACGATCAGCGAGATCAACGCCGCCGCCGGCAAGCTCACCGTGCTCGTCTCGCTCTTCGAGCGCGAGACCCCCGTCGAGCTGTCGTTCGAGCAGGTCACCAAGATGTTGTGACGACTCGGATCAATCTTCGCGAAGCGAAGTTGATGCGAGGCCGTCACAAGGTTGAGCGAGCGAAGCGAGCCGAAACCCAGACCAAGCTTCACGCGTGAAAGAACGGCCGTCCCTTCGGGGGCGGCCGTTCCTTCATGTCCGGCGAGAGTCTTCAGGCGTGCTGCGCTGCCCAGTGCGGGCTCTGGATCAGGCCGATCAGGTTGCCGAACGGGTCGCTGACGGATGCCGACCACCAGCCCTCTCCGCGCTGGGTCACCGGGTCGAATGCGACGGCGCCGAGGCCGATCAGGCGGTCGAACGACGCCTGGATGTCGTCGACGTGCATGCTGACCAGAGCGCCGCCCGGCTGGGGGAGCGCGGGACGGAAGCGCGCGTCCATCAGGGCGAACTCATCCTCGTCATCGCCGAAGCGCCACTCTGCGTACTGCGCGGGTCCCTGCCCTGCGGCGGGCTCGGGCCGGACGAAGTAGGGGGCCGACTCGAACACGGTCGAGTACCACTCGACGGCTGCATCCATGTCGACGGCGACGAGGTTGAGGTTGGCGAGTCCACGGAACATGATTTCTCCTTCTGCTGAGGTGCTTGTTCTTCTATGCTCGAGCGTGAAGTGATCATCTTCTGATCACTGAAAAGCCTTTCTGAAGAATCCTCCGAATCGAGCTTCCGCATCCGCGCCGACCGCCTCATCCAGGCCCTTCTCCTGCTGCAGGGGCGACCCCAGGTCACCGCTGCCGAGCTGGCGCGCGAGCTGGAGGTCTCGGTGCCGACCGCACGGCGCGATCTCGAGGCGCTTGCGATGTCGGGCGTGCCGATCTACCCCACTCGCGGCAGAGGCGGCGGGTGGCGGCTGATCGGCGGCGCCCGCACCGATCTGACCGGCCTCACGGAGGGCGAGGTCACCTCGCTGCTCATCGGCCTGACGCAGAGCCTGGGCGCGGAACCCGAGCGGGTCGCCGCGGTCCGCAAGCTCGTGCGCGCCATGCCTGCGCCGTTCCGGGAGGGCGCCCAGCGGGTGGCTGATGCCACGGTGCGCGACGTCCCCTGGGGCGAGGTGCAGCCGGCATCCGTCTCCGAGACCGTGACCACGCTGCAGCGGGCCATCGCCGCGCGGCGGCAGGTGCGCGTCGAGTACGACGGCTCGCAGGGCGTCGTGGCCCGCGAGCTGGTTCCGCTCGTCGTCGGCAGCCGCGGCGCGCGCTGGTATCTGCTGGCCGCTCCCGCGGCCACCGAGGCCGGGACGGCGGATGCCGAGCGACTGCGCACCTACCGAGTGGACCGCGTGCTGTCGGCATCCGCTCTCGCCGTCCCCGGCGCCGCGCCGGACGGCTTCGACCTCGCGGGCGAGTGGGCGCGCATGGTCGAGCGCGTCGAGGATCTGCGGGGGTCGGTGCGCGCGACCCTGCGCGTGCAGCCGTGGGCGGTGCGAGCGCTGACCGATCGATTCGGCGCGCAGGCGCGGATCCTGGACGAGGAGCCGGATGCCGAGGGGCGCACGTCCGTCGAGGTCAGCGCTCATCGCATCGACGCGCTCGCCGAGCAGCTCGCGGGCTGGACGAGCGTCGCGGAGGTGCTCGGGCCGCCCGAGGTGCGCGACGAGCTGCGCCGTCTCGGGGAGAGGATCGTCGAGCGGTACGCGTGAGCGCAGCATCCGCTCCTATCCGGTAGACTTGTGTGGTTTGTGCGCCGCCTCGACATGGGTCCCTGAGCCTGTCGAAGGGTCGCGCAGACGGAACCGCGGTCCGGAGATGCCGGATCTGCGGGAGAGGGATGCCCCGGCATCCGCTCGATGAAAGGAAAGAGAATGGCACCGAAGAAGAAGGTGACCGGCCTGATCAAGCTTCAGATCAACGCCGGTGCAGCCAACCCGGCGCCGCCGATCGGCCCCGCGCTCGGTCAGCATGGCGTCAACATCATGGAGTTCTGCAAGGCGTACAACGCCGCGACCGAGTCGCAGCGCGGCAACGTCATCCCCGTGGAGATCACCGTCTACGAGGACCGCAGCTTCACGTTCATCCTGAAGACCCCGCCGGCAGCCGAGCTGATCAAGAAGGCCGCAGGCGTTCCCAAGGGCTCCGCGACCCCGCACACCGTCAAGGTCGCGAAGATCACGATGGACCAGGTCCGCGCGATCGCCGAGCAGAAGCAGGCCGACCTGAACGCGAACGACATCGACGCCGCGTCGAAGATCATCGCCGGAACCGCCCGCTCCATGGGCATCACGGTCGAGGGCTGAGGGAGATAACAATGGCTACCAAGTCCAAGGCATACCAGGCTGCCCTCGCGAAGATCGAGGCAGACCGTTTCTACACTCCGACCGAGGCCGTGGCTCTCGCGAAGGAGACCGGTTCGGCGAAGTTCGACTCGACCGTCGAGGTCGCGCTGAAGCTCTCCGTCGACCCGCGCAAGGCCGACCAGATGGTGCGCGGCACCGTCATGCTCCCGCACGGCACCGGCAAGACCGCCCGCGTCATCGTGTTCGCCAACGGCCCGGCTGCTGAGGCCGCCATCGCCGCCGGCGCAGACGAGGTCGGCGGCAGCGAGCTGATCGAGAAGGTCGCCGCTGGCTGGACCGACTTCGACGCAGCCGTGTCGACCCCCGAGCTCATGGGCCAGGTCGGTCGTCTGGGTAAGGTGCTCGGTCCCCGCGGCCTGATGCCGAACCCGAAGACCGGCACCGTGACCCCCAACCCGGCCAAGGCCGTGGAGGAGATCAAGGGCGGCAAGATCGAGTTCCGCGTCGACAAGCACGCCAACGTGCACTTCATCGTGGGCAAGGCCTCCTTCACCGCTGAGCAGCTCGACGAGAACGTCAAGGCCGCTCTCGAGGAGATCGTGCGTCTGAAGCCGTCGAGCTCGAAGGGCCGTTACATCCAGAAGGGCGCCGTGTCGACCACGTTCGGCCCCGGCATCCCGCTGGACGTCAACGCCATCTGAGTGACCCCGGCGGGCTGCAGAGCCCGTCGACGCGAAGGCCCCCGCCCGGTTCTCCGGACGGGGGTCTTCTGCGTGCCGGATGCCGTCCGCGAGGCCCACATGGTCGCCTCATCCGAGCGGAGGCCGCCGTTCGGGACCCGCGAAGGGGGAGCTGACCCGCCGCCGGTCAGCCGATGAACACGGGGAGCACCAGCAGCACGCCCATGACCACCAGCAGCACGGCGATGCCGGTGTCGAGGATGCGCCAGGCGCGCGGGGTGCGGAGCCAGCGCCCCAGGTGCCGGGCGCCGAAGCCGAGCGCGAAGAACCAGGTGATGCTCGCCAGGATCGCGCCGGCGGCGAACAGCCAGCGCTGATCCCCGTGCGTCGCGGCGATCGACCCGATCAGCAACACGGTGTCGAGGTAGACGTTGGGGTTCAGATAGGTGAAGGCCAGCGTCGCGATGACCACCGTCGCCAGGCGCGATCGCGTGGCCGTGGCCGTGCCCTCCGCGCGTGATCCGCTCTCGGCGTCCGCGGAGGGTGAGGCGTCTGCGACGAGCGACTCGCCACTCGAGCCCCAGGCGCGGCGCGCGGCGTAGATCCCGTAGACGACCAGGGAGATGCCGCCCAGCCATCGCGCGGCGACGAGCAGCCAGGGGAGCTGGCCGATCAGATAGCCCAGGCCGGCGGTTCCGGCGAGCACCAGGAGCGCATCGGATGCCGCGCAGATCAGCACCACGGGCAGCACGTGCTCGCGACGCAGCCCCTGGCGCAGCACGAACACGTTCTGCGCGCCGACGGCGATGATGAGCGAGAACATGAGGCCGAGGCCGGAGAGCAGGGTGAGCACGACTCCACGTTAGGTCCGAGCGGCTATCAGCACCAGCGAAGAGAACTGCTCCACCATTAGCATGACTGATATGAGGATCGATGCCCAGCTCGCGGCCACAGTGGCCGCGGTCGTGGACGAGGGCAGCTTCGAAGCGGCTGCCCGGCGGCTGCACATCACGCAGTCCGCCGTGAGCCAGCGGATCAAGGCGCTGGAGGTGCAGATCGGTCGTGCCGTGCTGGTGCGCTCCCGTCCGGTGCGCGCGACCGAGGCCGGCGAGGCGCTCGTGCGCCTGGCCAGGCAGGTCGAGCTGCTCGAGCACGACACGGTCGCCGCGTTCGGGCTCGGCGACGCGGATGCCGCCAGGGCGACGCGCGTGCGCGTGCCGCTCGCGGTGAACGCCGACTCGATGGCGTCGTGGTTCCTCGCACCGCTCGCGCGCGTCGCGCGACAGCATCCGATCGACGTCGACCTGCACCGCGACGACCAGGACTACACCGCGCGGATGCTGGAGTCGGGTGAGGTGATGGCGGCGGTCACCAGTGAGGCCGAGCCCGTCGGCGGCAGCGCCGTCACGCCCCTGGGCGTGCTGGAGTACCGCGCGATGGCGACGGCCGACTACGTGGCTCGCTGGTTCCCCGACGGTGTGACGCCCGAGGCGCTGCAGCACGCCCCGTTCGTGGACTTCGACCGGCGCGACGCGCTGCAGCAGGGCTGGCTGAGGGCCAGGGGAGTGGACCCCTGGTCGGTGCCGCGGCACTACGTGCCGGCCTCCCACGACTTCTCCGAGGCGGTGCGCCTGGGACTGGGGTGGGGCCTCATCCCCGCGCCGCACGTCTCGGACGCGCTGGTATCCCTCGGCGATCCGCTCATCCGGGTGCCGCTGTACTGGCAGCAGTGGAACCTGCGCTCGCCGCTGCTCGACGCGATCGCCTCGGAGGTGGCGGCGGAGGCGCGCCGCGTGCTCGCACCGCTCTGATGCCCGCCGGTTCGTCGAAGCCTCCGGCCGTTCATAGGATGGATCGTGTGAAGCCGTTCGTGGGAGGAAACCGCAAGGTGCTCGCGGCGGTGGGAGCCATCGTCCTCGTGGCCGTCGCGACCTGGGCGGCGTACACGTTCGCGTACACCGCCGACCAGATGGACTGGGACTGCGGCGGCGGGAGCTGCGCGACGAATGATCCGCGGTCGTTCGCGATGCCGGTGGCACTGCTGGGAACGGTCGGCGCGGTGCTGCTCAGCGGGTACGCGGTGGGCCTGATCGGGCCGGCCATCACGATCGCCCTGCCCGCCTGGTTCTTCCGGTTGGGTGTGCTCGACGCCGTCGAAGCCGGCTTCTCGCCGGAGGGCTCGGTGACGGCGCCGATGGTCGTGACCACGATCGCCCTGATCGTCGCCGCCGTGTGCGCCGTGGCCTGGATCCCGATGCTCCTCGGGGATCTGCGCGTGCGACGCAGGGCGAAGGAGCGCGAGCGCTCCGCCGCATGAGCGACCGGCGCGGCGACGCGCGGATCCGGTCCGAGTGGCCTCAGTCGGACAGGGCGAGTGCGCGGAACATGTCGCGCTCGCGCAGGGCATCGCGGCGGTTGGGCGCGATGGGGCCGCGTGCAGGAGGGGTCTGGCCAGTCGTGCGGTGGTAGAGCTCGTCGATCAGGCGGTTGGCCAGCCCCACGAGGCGGCCGATCTCCTTGTCGTCGCGTTCGATCCACACGCTCTTGGGCTCGTCGTGGATCGGCTGGAAGTCGACGTGCTCCTCCCAGACGAACAGCGTCCGCTCGGCCCCGAGCACGTACTGCTGCCACCACACCTGGCGCAGATAGGTGCGCGGGATGGTGGCCCAGGACTTGTTGGTGGTCTTGATCTCGGCGAGCAGCACGCGGCCCTCCCCGTCGACGCAGACGCCGTCGGGTGTGGCGAGGTGGCGCTGCTCGACCTCGGCGCGGAACAGGGCGGAGGAGGGCAGGATGCCGTGGGTCGCGGCGACCCAGGCGGCGATCTCCGGCTCGCGGCGCCGGCCGTGATCGGTGTAGGCGTTCCCGCCGAAGCGCGGACCGTGCCCGAGCTTGGCATCCGCCGCACGGATGATGGATGCCTCTCCGGAGAGACCCGCGACGTCGGTCGCGGTGATCCCGCGCGCCCGTGCCCGAAGCCAGGCGACCCGATCGCGGGAGTCCGCGATGATGCGCGCTTCGAGTTCCGGTGTCACCCTACGACCCTACGCCTCGCCTCCCACCCTCCCGACCGCCCACGCCGTGCTCTTGACGGTGGGAGCACTGGATTTGGGGGAGAGGGGCGGATGCCGTAAGCTGGAGTCAACCGAAGACCGCCGGTCATCGTCGTGCGCGAGCACGGGGATCGAAGCACTGCTCAGCAGGGGCCCGCGCAGGTGACACTGAGGGTTTCACGCTCCGTGCGCTTGCGCCGGGGCGTTTCTGCTTTTCAGGCGGGGTGGTCGAGGTCGATGCCACGCAGCCGCGCGGCATCCGTACACGTAAGGAGTGACCATGGCGCAGAAGGATGCAACGGTTGCCGAGCTCACGAAGAACTTCGAGAACTCGAACGCCGTCCTGCTGACCGAGTACCGCGGTCTGACGGTTGCCCAGCTCAAGCAGCTGCGCAACGACATCCGTCAGGACGCGGAATACGCCGTGGTGAAGAACACGCTGACCAAGATCGCCGCCAACAACGCGGGGATCACGACGCTGGACGACGACCTCAAGGGTCCGTCGGCCGTGGCGTTCGTGCACGGTGACTTCGTCGCCACTGCCAAGGCCATGCGTGACTTCGCCAAGGCCAACCCGCTTCTCGTGATCAAGGGCGGCGTCTTCGAGGGCAAGACCCTCAGCGCCGACGAGGTCAACAAGTACGCCTCGCTCGAGAGCCGTGAGGTTCTGCTGGCGAAGGCAGCGGGCATGATGAAGGCGACGATGGGCAAGGCTGCCGCCACCATCGACGCTCTTCGCGAAAAGCTGGAGACCGCCGAGGCCGCGTAAGCGACCTGCGTTCTTTCACCCAAACCCCATTTATTAGGAGATACATCATGGCGAAGCTTTCCACCGAGGAGCTGCTTGAGCAGTTCGCTGGTCTGACCCTTGTCGAGCTCAGCGAGTTCGTGAAGGCGTTCGAGGAGAAGTTCGACGTCACCGCTGCTGCCCCCGTCGCCGTCGCCGGCGCTGCTGGTGGCGCTGGTGTGGCCGAGGCCGAGGAGGAGAAGGACTCGTTCGACGTCATCCTCGAGGCTGCCGGCGACAAGAAGATCCAGGTCATCAAGACGGTCCGCGAGCTCACCTCGCTGGGCCTCGGCGAGGCCAAGGCTGTCGTCGACGGCGCGCCGAAGGCCGTCCTCGAGGGCGCCAACAAGGAGACCGCTGACAAGGCGAAGGAGGCCCTGGAGGCCGCCGGCGCCACGGTCACCCTCAAGTAATTCTGTCTGGGGCGAAGCGCGAAGCGCATCGTCCCGCGCTTCACAGCGCTCGGAGGGCCTCGGGATTCGTCCCGGGGCCCTCCGCTATGTCCGCGGCGCGGCAGTCGATGCGCGCACCACGAGCTCGGAGGGGAGCACGCGCCGCTCGGGGACAGCATCCGGTGCCTCCATGCGCTGGCGCAGCAGGTCGACCGCGGCGCGCCCCTGCACCCGCGGCTGCTGCCGCACGGTGGTGAGGGCGAACATCTCGGCGTGCTCGTGGTCGTCGATGCCGACGATGCTCAGCTCGGCCGGGACCGACAGGCCGAGCCTTCGCGCGCCGATCACACCGCCGATCGCGGCCTCGTCGCAGACGGCCACGAGAGCGGTCGGCCGGTTCTGCCTGTCGCCGAGGATCCGAACGCCCGCCTCGTATCCGCCCGGCATGGTCGGCTCGCCGTCGGCGTGCCGGATGAACTCTGCGAGACCTGCGGCGGTCATGGCCTCGCGGTAGCCCGACCGGCGCTGCTCGTCGCCGAAGGCATGGGTCGCGGCATCCGCCCTGCCGCCGAGGAAGGCGATGTCGCGGTGGCCGAGGTCGATCAGATGCTCGGTGGCGATCCGCGCGGCGGCGGCGTCGTCGATCGAGACGGCGCTGGTGTCCGCGCTGTAGGCGCCGACGCTGACCAGGGGCGACTCCACCTGGATCAGGCGTTCCAGCTCGTGGGCGCTGGGCTGGATGCCCACCGCGATGATGCCGTCCAGCCGGCGCCGGGGGAGCACCTCCTCGAAGAGCCGAGCGCGCTCGGCCGTGCCCTCCTGGATGCCGTAGAGCACGAGGTCCTGGCCGGAGGCGAGCAGGCCCTCCTGGATGCCCGCGAGCAGCTCGGCGAAGAACCAGCGGTCCAGCGCGGGCATGATCACGCCGACGGAGAGCGAGCGTCCGGTCGCCAGGCTGGTCGCCGAGGAGTGCGCGACGTACGCGAGCTCGGATGCTGCGGCCTGCACGCGCGCGCGGGTCTCCTGCGACACGTAGCCGCCCCCGCTCAGCGCGCGGCTCGCGGTCGCCTTGGAGACGCCGGCGCGTGCGGCGACATCGGCGATCGTGCTCATCGGTCCTCCGAATCGGATGCCCGGTTGGGCGTCCGGGGTGGGCTCACGACAGCGTATCCGGATGCCGCGTCGAAAGGAACCGGTTCCACACGATAGGCTATGGGAGCGCTCCCACGTAACGCATCACGTCTCCACAACGGTTGTGAAGATCTCTGTGCGTGGCGTTGTGCAAGGGCGCTCAGGGCAAGTAGGTTGTCCTGGAATCGGTTCCTCAAAGGTTGCGGAGATCGCAGCCTGAGGGCCGGGATCCACCCGAATGAGGAGAAAACACATGGCTCTGTCACAGCGATACCGCCTACTTGCTCCCCTCGCTCTGGTCGGTGCGGCTGCGATCGCACTGTCCGGATGCGCGGAGGCGACGCCGGGCGGCGGGAACGGCGGCTCGGAGGGCAAGACCACGGTCCGCATCTCCGGCGGCATCACCGGCTCCGAGGCCGACGACCTCAACAAGACGTTCGCGCAGTTCACCAAGGACACCGGGATCAAGGTCGAGTACACCGGTGACAAGAGCTTCGAGGGCAACATCGTCACCAAGGTCACCGGTGGCGACGCGCCTGACATCGCGATCGTCCCGCAGCCGGGTCTGCTGAAGTCCCTCGTCGAGACCGGCAAGGTGCAGAAGGCCCCGGAGGGGGTGTCGAAGGCGGTCGACGAGAACTGGTCGAAGGACTGGAAGAACTACGGCACGATCGACGGCACGTTCTACTCCGCGCCGATGCTCGCCAACCTCAAGGGCTACATCTGGTACTCGCCGGCGAAGTTCAAGGAGTGGGGCGTCGAGGTCCCCAAGACCTGGGACGACATGATCAAGCTCACCGACACCATCCGGTCCAAGACCGGCACGGCGCCCTGGTGCGCGGGCTTCGCCTCGGGTGACGCCTCCGGCTGGCCCGGCACCGACTGGGTCGAGGACCTCGTCCTCCGCCAGGCGGGCCCCGACGTCTACGACAAGTGGGTCGCCGGTGACGTGAAGTTCACCGACCCGGAGATCAAGGACGCGCTCGAGGCGGTCGGCTCCATCCTGAAGAACCCGGACTACGTGAACGCCGGCTTCGGCGACGTGAAGAGCATCAACTCGACCGCGTTCGGCGACGTCGCTGCCAAGGTCGCGGACGGCAGCTGCGCGCTCACGCACCAGGCGTCGTTCCTGTCGGCGAACTTCCTCGACGTGAAGAACGCCGCGGGCGAGACCCCGAAGGTCGCCCCCGACGGTGATGTCTACGCGTTCATCATGCCCGGCACCAAGGAGGGCGAGCTCAGCGTCGAGGGCGGTGGCGAGTTCGTCGCCGGCTTCAACGCGGACAAGTCCACCGTCAAGGTGCTCGAGTTCATGGCGTCCCCCGAGTTCGCGGACGCCCGCGTCAAGCTCGGCGGTGTGATCTCCGCGAACAAGAACGCCGACCCGAGCCTGGCCTCGAGCGAGTTCCTGCAGGATGCCATGAAGATCATGCAGGACGACAAGACGACGTTCCGCTTCGACGCGTCCGACCTGATGCCGGCGACCGTCGGCTCCGGTTCGTTCTGGAAGGGCATGGTCGACTGGATCGACGGCAAGTCGACCGACCAGGTGCTCAACGACATCCAGGCCGGTTACAACAACTGATCGGTCGCGCTAGTCTGAGCGCAACCTGCTGACGGGTGCGGGGTAGGGCGGAGACGCCCGCCCCGCACCCGCCTCACAGAAGGGGAATCCATGTCGCAAGTGATCGTCGAAGATGAGGATCAGGGTACGGGCGAACTGCCCCGGACCACGCACGGCACCGACCGGAGGGGACGCGCGCTCACCCGCACCCTCGTGGTGGTCGGTTTCGCGCTGATCGTCGCACTGTTCTTCCTGCTGCTCTTCTCCGCCCCCGTGGAGGACGCCGCCCGCATCGCGCTGGGCCCGGTCTCGCTGAACACGTTCTTCATGTGGCTGGGCGGCCTGCATCCGCTGGTGCAGATCCCGGTCGTGCTGCTCGCCTTCGGCCTCGTCGTGGCGATCGTGCTGGTGCTGATCGAGTACGCCCCGCGCCCCGGCAAGGGCTACTTCATCATGCGGCTCGTCGCGTGCCTGGTGATCCCGGTGCTCGCGTTCATGCTGCTGCGGCCGTACTCGAACGCCGTGCTCTACGTCGTGGGGATCGCGCTGCTCTCCGGAGCGCTGCTGTTCTTCGCCGACTACCGGTCGCGGCAGGGCGCCGGCTACCTGTTCCAGCTGATCCTCTTCATGGCACCGGCGGCGATCATGCTGCTGATGGGCCTGATCTACCCGGCCGTGGCGACCTTCTTCAAATCCTTCTTCGACAAGACGGGCAAGGAGTTCGTCGGCTTCGAGAACTATGTCTGGGTGTTCACGAACCCGGTCGGGACCTGGTCCGTCATCAACACGCTCATCTGGGCGCTGCTGGCCCCGACCATCTCGGTCGCGTTCGGCCTGGCCTACGCGGTCTTCATCGACCGCGCCCGCGGCGAGAAGGTGCTCAAGGTGCTGGTGTTCATGCCGGTCGCGATCTCGTTCGTGGGCGCCGGCATCATCTGGAAGTTCATGTACGACTACCGGCAGGGCGACCAGCTCGGCCTGCTGAACGCCATCGTCACGATGTTCGGCGGCGACCCCGTGAACTGGCTGGCGGTCAAGCCGCTGCTCAACACGATCATGCTGCTGATCGTCTTCATCTGGACCCAGACCGGGTTCGCGATGGTGATCCTCTCCGCCGCGATCAAGGCCGTGCCCACCGAGCAGCTCGAGGCAGCCGAGCTCGACGGCACGAACGCGTGGCAGCGGTTCACGAACGTCACGGTCCCCGGCATCCGCTCCTCGCTGATCGTCGTGCTGACGACCATCACGATCATGTCGCTGAAGGTGTACGACATCGTCGCGGTGATGACGGGCGGACGCGACGACACCACCGTGCTCGGCTTCGAGATGGTCAACCAGCAGCAGCGGTTCCAGAGCTACGGGCACTCCTCGGCGCTGGCCGTGGTGCTGTTCATCTTCGTGCTGCCGCTGATCATCTACAACGCCCGATCCATGGCCAAGCAGAGGGAGATCCGCTGATGAGCGCCACCGAAGCCATCGTCCGCGACACCCGCAGCAAGCGCCAGGTCGCCCGCGACACCCGCCGCAACGAGGCCATCGCCCACAAGAAGCTCACCTCGAAGGGCGCGACGATCGCGGCCGTGATCATCGCCTTCTTCTGGACGATCCCCACGTTCGGCCTGTTCGTGACCTCCTTCCGCCCCGGTGCCGACACGCAGTCGACCGGTTGGTGGACGGTCTTCACCGATCCGAAGTTCACCCTGGACAACTACGCGCAGGCGCTCAACGCGGGTGGCACGTCGACCACGCTGGCGACGGCGTTCGTGAACTCGCTCGCGATCACGATCCCCGCCACGGTGTTCCCGATCGTGATCGCGTCGCTTGCCGCCTACGCGTTCGCGTGGATCGACTTCAAGGGCCGCAACCTGCTGTTCGTGTTCGTGTTCGCGCTGCAGATCGTGCCGCTGCAGATGGCCCTGGTGCCGCTGCTGAGCCTGTTCTCCAACGGGCTGACGATCGGCGATGTGGCGGTCTTCCCCGGCTTCACGCTGAACGACCTGGACTACAGCTTCGCCCGGGTGTGGATCGCGCACGCGATCTTCGCCCTGCCGCTGGCGACGTTCATGCTGCACAACTTCATCGCGGAGATCCCGGGCGACATCGTCGAGGCGGCGCGAGTGGACGGTGCCGGCCACGGCCAGGTGTTCTTCCGGATCATCCTGCCGCTCGCGATGCCGGCCATCGCCTCGTTCGGCATCTTCCAGTTCCTGTGGGTGTGGAACGACCTGCTGGTCGCGACGATCTTCGCCTCGCCGGGCGCGCTGCCGATCACCCAGGCGCTGAACTCGCTGTCGGGCACCTGGGGCAACCGCTGGTTCCTGCAGTCGGCGGGCACGCTGATCGCGATCGTGGTGCCGCTGATCGTGTTCTTCGCGCTGCAGCGCTTCTTCGTGCGCGGCCTGCTGGCCGGCGCGACCAAGGGCTGAGCCGGGCGGAAGCCGGATGCCGCAATGCGGCCTGCGCGGGAAACAGAGCCCGCGCAGGCTGAAACACATGCGGCATCCGGCTTCCGTGCATCTACGGTGGAGCGCATGCGCTATGCCGAGAACATCGTCGACCTGGTCGGCGACACGCCCCTGGTCAGGCTCAACCGGGTGACCTCCGGCATCGCCTGCACCGTCCTGGTCAAGCTCGAGTACCTGAACCCCGGCGGCTCCGCCAAGGACCGGATCGCCAGTCGCATCATCGACGCGGCCGAGGCCGCCGGCGATCTGAAGCCGGGCGGCACGATCGTCGAGCCCACCAGCGGCAACACCGGCGTCGGGCTGGCGCTGGTGGCGCAGCAGCGCGGCTACCGCTGCGTGTTCGTGGTGCCCGACAAGGTGGGTGCCGACAAGATCGACGTGCTGCGCGCCTACGGCGCCGAGGTCGTCGTGACGCCGACCTCGGTCCCCGCCGACAGCCCCGAGTCGTACTACAGCGTCAGCGATCGGCTGGCCCGTGAGATCCCCGGCGCGTTCAAGCCCAACCAGTACGAGAACCCCAACGGGCCGCGCAGCCACTACGAGACCACGGGGCCCGAGATCTGGCGCGACACCGACGGCGAGATCACCCACTTCGTCGCCGGCGTCGGCACCGGCGGCACGATCAGCGGCACCGGCCGGTACCTGCGCGAGGTCTCGGACGACCGTGTGCGCGTGATCGGCGTCGACCCCGAGGGCAGCGTGTACTCGGGTGGGACCGGCCGGCCGTATCTCGTCGAGGGCGTGGGGGAGGACATCTGGCCCGGGGCCTACGACCCGCAGGTGCCGAACGAGATCGTCGCCGTCACGGATGCCGAGGCGTTCGCCATGACGCGCCGGCTCGCCCGCGAGGAGGGCATCCTCGTCGGCGGATCCAGCGGGATGGCAGTGGTCGGCGCGCTGCGGGTCGCACGCGATCTGCCCGCGGATGCCGTGATGGTGGTGCTGCTGCCGGACGGCGGGCGCGGATACCTGGGCAAGATCTTCAACGATTCGTGGATGCGCTCCTACGGCTTCAGCGAGGTGGAGGCGGAGGAGACCGTCGCGGACGTGCTGGCCGCGCGCGACGTCGTGATCAAGCTCAAGCAGGAGACCCACCGGGCGATCCCCGCCCTGGTGCACACGCATCCCGACGAGACCGTGCTCGAGGCCATCGGAACCATGACCGAGTACGACGTCTCGCAGCTGCTGGTCCTCAGCGCCGAGCCTCCCGTGATGATGGGCGAGGTCGTCGGCGCAGTGGATGAGAAGGGGCTGCTCGACCTGCTGTTCCGCGGCGAGGCGCAGCCCGCCGACCCGGTCGGCATGCACGTGGGGGAGCGGTTGCCGCTCGTCGGCATCCACACCCCGGTCGCGCAGGCGCGCAGCGCGCTCGCCGACGCCGACGCCCTGCTCGTCACGGTCGACGGGCGCCCGCACACGGTCCTCACCCGTCAGGATCTGCTCGCATACCTGTCCCGCTGAGGTCACCTGGGTCCCTGAGCTTGTCGAAGGGTCGTCTCACGACGTAACAGGACGGCGGATGCCCGGGTCCGCGGGCGTACCGTGAGCACACCGCCCCACACGACCTGAGGAGAGTCATGACCGACCGCGCCTTCGCCACGCGAGCCATCCACGCGGGTCAGGAGCCCGACCCGACGACCGGCGCGATCATCCCGCCGATCTACCAGGCGTCCACGCACGTGCAGGACGGCATCGGCGGCTTCCGGGAGGGCTACGAGTACAACCGTGCGGGAAACCCCACGCGCTCCTCGCTCGAGACGCAGCTCGCGGCTCTGGAGGGCGGCGCCTCGGCGCTGTCGTTCTCGTCGGGGCTCGCAGCCGAGGATGCGCTGCTGCGCGGCATCCTGCGCCCTGGTGACCACGTGCTGCTCGGCAACGACGTGTACGGCGGCACCTACCGCCTGCTCACGAAGGTGCTGGCGCTCTGGGGCATCGAGACCACCACGGTGGAGCTGCAGGACGCGGATGCCATCCGCGCGGCGCTCCGGCCTGAGACGAGGATCGTGTGGCTGGAGACCCCCAGCAACCCGCTGCTGAAGATCGTCGACATCGCCGTGGTCGCGGAGATCGCGCACGCCGCCGGTGCGGTGCTGGTCGTCGACAACACGTTCGCCTCGCCGGCGCTGCAGCAGCCGCTCGCGCTCGGAGCCGACATCGTGGTCCACTCGACCACCAAGTACCTCGGCGGGCACTCCGACGTGCTCGGCGGCGCGGTGGTGCTGGCCGACGACCGGTTCGAGGAGGCGGTGCGCTTCCAGCAGTTCGCCGTGGGTGCGGTGTCCGCGCCCCTGGACGCCTGGCTCACGACGCGCGGCATCAAGACGCTCGCCGTGCGGGTGCGTCAGCACAGCGAGAACGCCCAGGCGATCGCCGAGTGGGCGGCGGCGCGGCCGGAGTTCTCCGAGGTCTACCACCCCGGCCTCGCCTCGCACCCCGGCCACGAGATCGCCGCACGCCAGATGAGCGGCTTCGGCGGGATGCTGTCCCTCGGTCTTTCCGGAGGAGCGGCAGCCGCGCGCGCGTTCGCCGAGTCGACCACGCTGTTCCAGCTCGCGGAGTCGCTCGGCGGCGTGGAGTCGCTGATCGGCTACCCGCCGGAGATGACGCACGCCTCGGTGCGCGGCACCGCGCTCGCCGTCCCCGAGAACGTGGTGCGGCTGTCCGTCGGAATCGAGGACGTCGCGGACCTCATCGCCGACCTGGAGGAGGGCCTGGCGCGCGTCGCCGCCCGCTGAACCTGGCATCCGCCCGCCGTCCCCGCTCGCCCGGGGCGCCGCCCGCGACGAGAAACCATTTCTCGCATGAGAAATGCGCGCATACGTGGTTTCTCGTGACGGATGTGGTTTCTCGCGACGGATGTGGTTTCTCGCGAGGGCAGTGCGCGGCGGGGCGAGTAACATGGAGGACTTCCCCTGCGTCGAAACGATTCGAGCGCAGCATCCGCTCCTCCCTGGAAAGTTCCCCGTGAGCGACGACCGCACTCCCACCGGCAGCATCCGGGCCATCACCGGAACCATCCGCACCTCCACGCCGACCGGTGCGATCCGCACCCTCGGGGCGAACCCGGCGACCGCGCCGATCATGCTGCACCCGGGCGACGCGATCTCCACCGGACGCCGGGTGCTCTACATCCTGCTGCTCGGGGCGCTCACGGCGCTCGGGCCGTTCACGATCGACCTGTACCTGCCGGCGTTCCCGCAGCTGGAGGCGGACTTCTCCACGTCGGCGGCGATGATCCAGCTGACGCTCACCGGAACCATGATCGGCTTCGCGATCGGGCAGCTGATCGTCGGGCCGCTCAGCGACAAGGTCGGGCGCCGCGTGCCGCTGGTCGTGGTGACAGCACTGCACGTGCTCGCCAGCATCGCCGCCGCGATCGCGCCGGATCTGATCCTGCTGGGTGCGGCGCGCGTGGTGATGGGCATCGGAGCGGCCGCCGGCGGCGTGGTGGCCATGGCGATCGTCCGTGACCTGTTCGGCGGGCGGCGACTGGTCGTGATGCTCTCGCGTCTGTCGCTGGTGTCGGGCGTCGCCCCCGTGGTCGCGCCGATCATCGGCTCGGGGCTGCTGACGATCATGCCGTGGCGGGGCATCTTCGTGGTCCTGGCCGGCTACGGCGCCGTGATGCTGCTCGCAGCGATCCTGCTGCTGCCCGAGACGCTGCCGAAGGCGCGCCGGCAGGAGCGCGGCTCCAGCACCGTGCTGCAGCGCTACCGCAGCGTGTTCTCCGATCGGGTGTTCGTGGGCGTGCTGATCATCGGCGGCATGACGTTCTCCGGCCTGTTCTCGTACCTGTCGGCCTCGCCGTTCCTGTTCCAGCAGACGCACGGGCTGAACCCCCAGGCGTACGGGCTGCTCTTCGCGGCGAACTCGCTCGGCGTGGTCGGCGGCGTGCAGGTGTCCGCGCGGCTGGCGGCACGGTTCGGGCCGCAGTGGGTGATGGCGTTCTCGACGGCTCTGCTGCTGATCGCGGGCGCCACGATCATCGTGTGCGACCAGGTGGGCGCCGGGTTCTGGGGCACCGTCATCCCGCTGTGGCTGTTCATGACGGCCTGCGGATTCACGTTCCCGTGCGTGCAGGTGCTCGCGCTCGACCGGCACGGCAAGGCCGCCGGCACAGCGGCATCCGTGCTGGGCGCGAGCAACAACGGCGTCGCCGCGATCATCTCGCCCGCCGTCGGGCTGATCTCGGCCGGGTCCGGCATCACCGCGACCACCATGGCGATCGTGATGGTCGGTTGCGCGGTGGTGGCGATCCTGTCGCTGTGGCTGATCGTGCGCCCGCGCACGGTCGCCATGCTCGCGCCCTGACGCGGGCGATGCGGGCGCTTCGACAGGCTCAGCGACCCACAACCTCTTCAGCAGCGGCCTAACCATGGGTCCCTGAGACCGTCGAAGGGTCGAAGCGCGCTCAGCCCATCAGTGCGAGCAGCACGTGCGACGCCTCGACGGCCTCCAGCTCGTGCGGTTCGGATGCCGCGACCTGGATCGCGCCGCCCGCGGTGAGGTCGTACTCGACACCGTCCACTCGGAACAGCACCCGGCCGGACACCACAGTGACGAGGATCGGCACGGGCGCCTTGTGCTCGCGCAGCATCGATCCGGCATCCATCGCCAGAGTGCGGATCCTGAATCCGTCGCCGTCCATGGTGCGGTGCGGGCGCACCCTCCCCTCCTCGACCGCGTGCGCGGCGACGAGGTCGGCGGCGGAGGCGGCAAGAAGGTGGTGCGAGGTCGCGATGCCCATAGCCAGAGGATATCCCCCGCGTCGTGCCGGGTGGATCGTGCCGGGCAGGCAGAATGGGACGATGACCAGGGGCAGGATGCTGATCGCGGCGGGCAGCATCCTGGCGATCGCCGCCGTGCTCGGCTGGACCGTCGTGGTGCTGCCCGGTGGCGCGGTGAACGGTCTCGACCAGGGCTGGCACGACCTGATGGTCGAGGTCAGACAGCCGTGGATGCTGGCGCTGTCGTACGTGCTGAACTACGTCGGCGGGGGATGGCGGGCGGGCCTCGCCGTGCCACTGGTGCTGATCGGGATCCTCCTGCTGCTGCGGCGCTGGCGGGTCGCGGTGCTCGCGGCCGCCGCGCTGCTGGTGAGCGTGGGACTCGCTCAGCTGATGAAGGCGCTGTTCGACCGTGCGCGGCCGGAGGACATGCTGGTCGTCTCGGACCCCGGATCATTCCCCTCCGGGCATACGACGAACGCCGCCACGCTCGCGGTGCTGCTGTACCTCGTCTGGCCGCGGCGCTGGACGGCAGCGGCCGGCATCGTCTGGACGACGGCCATGGCGCTGTCGCGGACCGTCCTCAGCGTGCACTGGCTCACCGACACCGTCGGCGGGGCGCTGGTCGGCGTCGCGGCGCCGCTGCTGGTCGCCGCGGCGGCCGGAGCCTGGGCGTCGCTAGGCTGGACGGGTACTGGAACGCCCGATCCCAAGGAGTCGCCCGTGTCGAGCATCCGCCCCTACCGTCCCTCCGATCGCGAGGCGATGTACGAGGTGTGCGTGAAGACCGCGGATGTCGGTCGCGACGCGACCGGGCTCTTCCGGGACGACCGGCTCTGGGGCGACATCTTCGCGGTGCCCTACGTGGAGCGGCATCCGGATCTGGCCTGGGTGGTGGAGTCCGCCGACGGGCGCACGATCGGGTACGTCGTGAGCACAGACGACACCGAGGCGTTCGAGACGTGGTTCCGCGACGAATGGTGGCCGGGCGTCGCGGACCGGTATCCGCTGTCGGGCGAGAGCGAGCCGACCAGACAGGATGCCATGATCGGGTTCGCGACCAGGCGAGCCCCCGGACTTGCCGCGCATGCTGCGGAGTATCCCGCTCACCTGCACATCGACCTGCTGCCCGAGACGCAGGGGCAGGGGCTGGGACGCCGGCTGATCGAGACGCTCTTCGACGAGCTGCGCCGTCGTGGCGTGGCAGGCCTGCACCTGGGGATGAACCCCGCGAATGCGGCCGCCGGTGCGTTCTACGAGCGGCTGGGCATGACGCTGCTCGAGACCACACCCGACGCCACGTACTACGGCATCCGCTTCGCCTGAGCCGGCGCGTGTTCATCAGCAGTCCCGCCATCGGATAGGATGGACAGGTTGTTTCCTGGTGACGTGTCCGAGCGGCCGAAGGAGCACGCTTGGAAAGCGTGTGTTGTGCAAGCAACCGCGGGTTCGAATCCCGCCGTCACCGCCAGAATGAAGAAGACCTCCGCGCCAGCGGGGGTCTTCTTCACTTCTGCGACCACGGTTGGCACTTCGGGCCCAGGGCCCCACGCGGCCGGAGGCTCCGCGCGCCGCCCGACATGCTCGACGCAAGCCGATCCGCGTGACGAGGCGGCGGGTGGAGTGGCCGCGAGGGACTCGAATCCCGCCGTCACCGCCAAACCGACTGAAGGCCTCCGCTGAGCGGGGGCCTTCAGTCGTCTCCGTGAGGCCGCACGTAGAATCTCCTGGTGCCCACCCCCAAGATCGTGCTGTTCTACGCGTTCGCGCCGCTCGCCGACCCGGATGCCATCCGGCTGTGGCAGCGCGACCTCGGTGAGGCGCTGCGCCTGCGCGGCCGCATCATCATCTCGAAGGACGGCATCAACGGCACTCTCGGCGGTGATCTTCCCGCGCTGAAGAAGTGGGTGCGCCGGTTCCGCGACCACGCGGCGTTCAAGGACGCCGACATCAAGTGGAGCGAGGGCACGGGGATCGACGCCGACGGCTTCAGCGTCGACTTCCCGAAGCTCAGCGTGAAGGTGCGGGACGAGATCGTCTCGTTCGGCGCTCCCGGCGAGCTGCGGGTCGACGAGCACGGCGTGGTCGGCGGCGGCGAGCGGCTCACCCCGGCGCAGCTGCACGAGCTGATGGACGAGCGCGGCGACGAGGTGGTCTTCTTCGACGGGCGCAATGCGCTCGAGGCGGAGATCGGCCGGTTCCGGAACGCGATCGTGCCCGACACCGAGACCACCCGCGACTTCGTGCGCCTGCTGGACTGCGGGGAGTACGACGACCTGAAGGGCAAGCCGGTCGTCACCTACTGCACCGGCGGAATCCGCTGCGAGGTGCTGTCCAGCCTGATGGTGTCGCGCGGCTTCGGAGAGGTGTACCAGCTCGAGGGCGGCATCGTCCGCTACGGCGAGGCCTACGGCGACGACGGGCTGTGGGAGGGCTCGCTGTACGTGTTCGACAAGCGCGGCTCGGTCGACTTCTCCGACCACACCGCCGTCATCGGCGAATGCGTCGGGTGCGGGGCATCCACCAGTCGCACGGCGAACTGCCCGGACGCGTCGTGCCGTCGGCAGTTCGTGGTCTGCGCGGACTGCGGTGCCGTGCCCTGCGCGGAGCACGCAGCCGCAGCTCCGCTCAGCGCCCCCGCGTGAACAGCGACGCGGGCAGCAGCCTGGCCAGCACGCGCTGACGCGAGTCGACGCTCACGGCCAGCTGTGCGAGCACGATCTTCAGCGGGTTCGCCAGGTTCCCGGCATCCGGCCTCGACTGCGCGTAGCTGATGTGCTCGACCGCCCGCACCAGCGGCGCGAGGGCCGCGGGGTCCACCCCGCGGGTCATGGCGAGCACGTCGGCGCGCACGCGCGCGGTCTGCGCCTCGGGCGCGGCGAGCCCCAGATCCACGAGCGTGTCGCTCAGCTCCCGCCACGCGGCCATCGCATCCCCGCCCCGCGCCCGCCTCACGCGTGCGGCGCGGCGCAGCTCGCGCACCAGCATCGGCAGCAGCAGCACGATCAGGATGCCGAACACGGTCAGCGTCACCGGGGTCGGATCCAGCCTCTGCAGCGGGACCGCCCCCGACGAACCCGGGTCCCGCTCCTCGGCCGGGCCGCCGGTCGGGGTGGGGGTGGCGCCGGAGGAGGGACCGGCGCTCGGCTGCGGCGCATCAGGTCCTTCGCCGCTGTCGCCACCCGCCGAGTCGGACTGGAAGTCGGTGGGCACCCCGAGCGTCGCGGTGGGCTCGAAGGGCACCCAGCCGATGCCCTCGAAGTGCACCTCCGGCCAGGAGTGCAGCTGGTCGCTCGAGACCGAGTAGACGATGTCCTTGCCGCGCTTCTCATCGGTCGTCGTGCCCGGCAGGTAGCCGACCACGATGCGCACCGGCATGCCGAGCGACGAGGCCATCAGGGCGAAGGCGCCGGCGAAGTGGATGCAGTAGCCCGTGCGCTTCTCGAGGAAGGTCGCCACGGCATCCGCTCCCGTGCCGTCGAAGCCCTCGGTCACGGGCGCCTCGAGCGAGTAGGTGAAGTCGGTGCGGAACCAGTCCTGCAGGGCGATCAGCCTGTCGTAGTCGGTGTCGGCGTCCGCGGTGACCTGATGGGCGAGCTGCGAGATGATCGGCGGGAGGTCCGCGGGGAGGTCGGCCATGGGGCCGGTCGCCGCGGATGCGCGGATCTGCTCCAGCGTGGGCGCGGCGGTCGCGACCTGCACGGTGTAGTCGGCGCCGGCGGCGTCCTGCGTGCGGCTGACGACGGTGCGGTTCCCGGGCATCGCCGACCAGCCGCTGCCGACGTCGGTCACCCGCTGCGGGGCGTACGGCACGGGCAGACGGTCGCTGGAGACGCCGGTCACCCGGATGGACACGGTGGTGTCGACGGTCTTGATCGGGTCCGCCCAGTCGCGCTCGCCGAATCCGTCGCCCAGCGGCACCCGGTCGCCGCTGTCCGGCCGCCACACGTCGCCGTCGAAACGGGACAGCGTCGCCATGCGCAGGTACGGCGGCAGCGCGGCTGAGGTCACCAGGGTCAGCGCCTCGATTCCCTCCGGGCGGCGCAGATCCTCGCCGAGCCGCAGGTCGGCGTTGACCGTCAGCATCGGTCCGGTGCCGGGAAGAGCGGATGCCACCGGCAGGACCGGCGCGAGCACGAGCGCCAGCACCACCGCGACGACGCCCGCCGAGGTGGCCACCGAGTAGGAGACGCCCTGCGGGGCGCGCCGGTCGTGGCTGGCGCCGAACCGCAGCAGCAGCAGGGTGACGATGGCCTGCATCAGGAACCAGGCGATGTTCACGGAGCCGAAGGAGATCAGCATCGGCATGACGCCGACCACCGAGGTGAACAGCACGGCCAGCATCACCTGCCGGTGCGCGACCAGCTGGTCGAGCAGGATCACGACCACCGCGAAGGCCAGGCCCAGCAGGGTCGCCATCGGCATGGATGCCGCGATGGGGGCGACGCCGTTCATGATCTCGTCGACGCTCTGCTGCAGCCGCAGCCCGATCAGGCGCACCGACTGGTCGGTGGGGATGAGACCCATGAGGGCGGTCTCGCCGGCGAGCATGGCGGTGAGCGCCACGACCGCCGCGATGATCTGCGCGACCAGAACGACGACGGCGCGGATGCCGGGGCGCATGCGTGCGGTCGCGAGACGCCCGAGGACGCCGGTGAGCACGATCACGACGATCAGTGACCCGAGCACGAACGTCCACAGTCCCGGGAGCACGGCGCCGGTGTACGACCACACCGAGACGAAGGCGGCCAGCGCCGTCAGCGCGCCCGCGCCGGCCGGGCTGACCGGTCGGCGCTCGGAGTCGCGCTCGCGGGCCCGGTCAGACATGCGGCACCGCCTGGAAGGGGAGGACGGATGCCCAGGTGTCGGCGAGGTCCACGGCGGACGACGGCAGCGGGGCGGGACGCCAGCCGTGCTCGCGCACGGTGGACATCGCGTCGTCGGAGGCCTCCGCCGCGAACAGCAGCGGGGCGGCCGCTCCGGCGGTGCTGAGCTTCTCGGCGTCCTCGTCGGGCAGTCGCCCGGTGATCAGCACGAGCGGGCCGGGGGGAGTGCTGCCGACCACCGACCGCAGATCGTGGGTCTCGCCGCGCGGGGCGACCATCGCGAGGGCGATCATGAGATCGTCGCGGTCCTCCTCGTGGCCGCGCAGCGCTCCCAGCGCGTTGCCGGAGCTGTCGACCACGTCGACGCTGTAGCCGTCCTGCGCCAGGCGCAGTGCGACGGAGGCGCACAGCGTGACCGCGCTCTCGAACAGCGGATCGGGCTCGTCGCCCGGTCGGTCCCAGCGGTCGGCGGCGCGGTCGAGCACGACCATGGCATCCGGGCTCGCCTCTTCCTCCTCCTGCCGCACCATCAGGGATCCGCGGTGTGCGGTGGCCCGCCAGTGGATGCGGCGACGCGAGTCGCCGGCAGCGTACGGGCGGGGGATGAGGTTGTCGGCGCCCTGCCCGATCCGCGTGGAGCGCGTCTGCGCCGTGCCTCCGGCCGCGCCCACCTTGGTGGGCAGCGGGTCGAGCGCGACGGTCTGCGGGATGACGGTGATCGTGCGCGTGTCGCCGAAGGCCTGCTCGCGCTGGGCGAGGCCGAACGGGTCGGTGGTGCGCAGCATCAGCGGGCCGAGCACGGAGATGCCGCGGCGGACACCCTCCAGGTCGTAGCGCAGGGCGTCCTGCGGGTAGGCGCCGGTCGCCTCGCCGCGCACCGCGGTCGGGAGCGTGTCGCGCCAGATGCCGTTGGGGACGCCGAAGGCCCACAGATCGAAGCGCACCTGCACCCGGGAGGTCTCGCCGACGGCGAGCAGGTCGGTGGAGATCTGCCGGCGCACTTCGCCGCGTCGCCGCGGCACGCGCACGATCATCAGGCAGATCAGCGGCAGCGCCACGAGCAGCACGCCGAGGTAGAGCAGGGGTCGCGCGGAGACGATGTTCGCCGCGATCATCAGCAGGATGCCCGAGAGCAGGCATCCCCACCCCCGACCGGTCAGCGGACGGCGCTTCATGGGGCTCAGCGGCGTGCGCCGGCGAAGGGCACCGGCACGCGGGAGATGATCTGGGTCAGCGCGGCCTCGACCGGCTGGGTGCCGGCGCGGTGCACGCCGCGGGCGGCGAGCAGGCGGTGCGCGAACACCGGGATCACGAGGTCGGCGATGTCGTCGGGCACGACGAACTCGCGCCCGTCGAGCGCGGCGCGCACCTTGGCGGCGCGCACCAGCTGCAAGGTCGCCCGGGGGCTCGCGCCCAGGTGCAGGCCCGGGTCCTGGCGGGTGGCCTGCGCGAGCGCGACCGCGTACTCCTCGAGGGATTCGGCCACGTGCACGCGACGGGTCCAGGCGATCAGGGCGCCGATGGTGGCGGCATCCGTGACGGGCGAGATCGCGGCGAGCGGGTTGGAGGTCTCGCGCTGACGCAGCATCTGGGTCTCGGCAGCGGCATCCGGGTAGCCCATCGAGATGCGCATCATGAACCGGTCGCGCTGGGCCTCGGGCAGCGGGTAGGTGCCCTCCATCTCGAGCGGGTTCTGCGTCGCGACGACGAGGAACGGCGCGGGCAGGTGGTGCGTGGAGCCGTCGACGGTGACCTGCCCCTCCTCCATGGCCTCGAGCAGCGCGGACTGGGTCTTGGGCGAGGCGCGGTTGATCTCGTCGGCGATTACGATGTTGGCGAACACGGCGCCGCGCTTGAACTCGAACTCGCGCGCCACCGGGTCGTACACGGCGACGCCGGTCACGTCGCCGGGGAGCAGGTCGGGGGTGAACTGGATGCGGCGGACGGTGGCGTCGACGCTGGCCGCGAGGGCCCGCGCGAGCATGGTCTTGCCGACGCCCGGGACGTCCTCGATGAGCAGGTGGCCCTCGGCGAACAGGCAGGTCAGCGCGCTGCGCACGGCCTCCGGCTTGCCGTCGATGACGGAGGAGACCGAGGCGATGATCTGCGAGGTGTGCTCGGCGAACCGCTCGGCGGTGATTTCAGGCGTGATCTGGGCGGTGCTCTGCTCTGGCATGCGGTGGCTCCCCTGCGCGACGGTGCGAACTCTGATCGTAACGCGGGGAGGTGACCGGGGGGAGCGTTCAGCCCCAGAGCACCGTGCGTGGCACCTCGTCCAGCCGGCCGGGCTGGGCGCGGGCGGCGCGCAGGGTCACCAGGCCCGTCTCGCCCTGCAGCTCGATCAGCTCGCATGGTCCGAGCGCCTGCTTCCACAGATCGCGGAAGTGCTCGGCATCCGCTCGTCGCCGGGCGATCTGCGTCGGGACCGGAAGGAGCGCCGGGGAGCGGCGGCCGGGGAGGCGCAGCAGGAAGCGCGGCGTGCGCACCGGCCCGAACAGCTCCTGCACGGCGTCGGCCAGCATCCTCCGGGTGCGAGCCTCACCCTGGAAGGCCAGTCGCAGACGCGAGGAGCCGTCGAGAAGGCGTTGCAGCTCGACCTCGATGGCGCCCTCCGGCAGGGGCGGGATGCGACCGGCATCCTGCAGCGCCTGGCCGGCCGCCTGCGCCGCCGCGCGATACGCCTGTGCGGGATCGCGCCGCTGCCGCACCGCCCTCGTGATCGCGCCCAGCCGAAGGCTCGCGGGGAAGAGCGCGCCGAGCACGGCGCCGATGCCGAACGCGAGCGGCGGATCCCAGCCCAGGAAGCCGCTGGCCATGCCGACCGCGCCGCCGCCGATCAGCGCGCTGTACAGCAGCGATCCGCTCGCGCCCGCGGCCACCGCGGGCAGGGTCTGCACCAGCTCGGAGCGACGGATGCTGCGCATGGCCACGACGTCGCGCTCCCTCGCCTCATACGGCTCGCCGACGCGCCAGTCCGCGAGCGTCTGCGCGCGCGACCGCATCCCGGACTTCACGGCCTCGTTCAGCTGCGCGATCGTGGCGGTGGTGTCCTTCGCGACGATGCGATCGAGAAGCGCCTGAGCCGGGGCATCCAGCGCGGCGCCGAGACCGGTGATCACGCGGGTGTGGTCGTCGGCGCTCAGCCCCCACAGGTGATCGTGGCGGCGGCGCAGCCGGTTCAGCTCGGCGGCGTCGTCCAGCTCCACGTGCGGAGGGATCAGGCAGACGACCGACCAGTTGTGGGCGACCTTCCCAGGCCAGGCCGGGTCCAGGCGCAGCGTGCGTCCGCGCAGCTGCTGCGTGCCGACGCTCGTCGCCACGCTGGTCAGGTCGATCAGTGTGTTCACCGCCGGGCAGTCCCAGCCCTCGCCGAGCAGCCCGCGGGTGCCCACCAGCAGCCGGACGGTGCCGTCCGTCACGAGCCGTGACACGGCGGCGACCAGACGCCCGCCGCCGAAGCCGGGCACGCGCAGCACCCGGGTGGGGCCGAAGCCGTCCTCGACCTCGACCGCGGTGTCGAGCATCACCCGCAGCGCGCGGGCGATGCGCTCGGCGTCCGCGGCGGTCGTGCGCAGATGCTGAGCAGTGAGCAGCACCGGCGCGAGCGCGGCGGTCTCCGGCTCGGATGCCAGCAGATCGAACACGCGCAGGGCGCCGGGCGCGGCATCCCCGGTGAGGCCGCGATTGTCGCCGGACTCCACCACATCCGTCACGACCACCGCGCGGATGCGCTCGCCGTCGGGGGAGCGCAGTTCGTCCCGCAGGATGTCGACCGCGGCGTGATCCTTCGCGACCGACGTCGACAGCGTGGCCTCGAGCGGGTTGCGTCCGCGGCGGATGCCGCGATCCGTCAGATGCAGCCCGAAGTCGGCCAGCGCGCCCTTCACGTACCGCCACTGATCGTGCGCGGCGGGGTCGGGCAGCAGCCGAGCGAGGGCGAAGCGGGACAGCACCAGCAGCAGATCGTCCGTGCTCGCCCGGCCGAACAGCTGCGGATCCAGGAACGCGACGAGTCGATGCTCGGGCGCGATCACCCTCAGCACGGCGCCGCAGGTGCGGGCGAGGGCGAAGTCGTCGCTGAGGGCTCGGTCGATGCCGCGGCGGGCGGTCTCCTCCGGCGGGAGCGGATGCTGATCGGCATCCGTCTCCGCTTCCTGCACGGGCGCGGGCGGCTGCAGCTGCCGCTCGAGGTAGGTGACGCCGTCGGCAGACGCGAGCACCTGCACCATGAGCTCGTGCAGCCGCGCCTCGCTCTGGCGGATGAAGAGCGCCTCCTGCGGGACGGGCTCGGTGAACCGGACGTACGAGCGGTACGGCGCGAGGTGCCCCTCCTTCACGACCGCCGGGGTCGGCACCTCGTAGTCGACCTCCCCGAGCAGGCCGGTGTAGTTCTCGAAGCCGGTGCCGTCATCGGGGGAGGGGAGCGTCGCGGTCAGCCCGATCAGCAGGCCGGTCCCGCCGCGCTCGCGGATCCGCGCCCGCAGGTAGGCGACGACGATGGCCCAGTGATCCAGCAGGTGGTGGCACTCGTCGAGCACGATCGTGTCGACGCCGGCCTCGACGATGCGCTCGATCAGCGCGAGCGCGTTCGGATGCAGTACGCGGGCGAGCAGGTCAGGTCGCGCCTGCGCGAAGCGGCGGCGGAGCGACGCTGCGCGCTTGCGGATGCCGCGCAGGTACTGCGCCCGGTTGTCGACTGCGATCGTGGCGAGCCACGTCTCGGCATCCGCGTCCGTGCGCCCCGCCGCGGTCAGCTCCTCCGCCCATTGCGCCCGGGCGAGGTCGTCGAAGGGCGAGCTGTCGCCGGTGACGCTCAGCAGCTGATAGGTCAGCACCGTGAGGTCGGCGAGGGATGCCGGATCGTCGCCGACCCGGGAGGCGTCGGCGGTGAGGGTGCGCGCGGTCCGCAGCCACTGCTCTCGGATCGTGACGGTGGGGGCGAGCACCAGCGTGCGGTGCTGCTCACGCGCGGCCAGCAGCAGGCCGAGCAGCGTCTTTCCGGAGCCGGGCGGCGCGACGATGTGCATCGCACCGTCGACCGGGGAGGGCGGAATCTGCGCCAGCACCTCGGACTGGTAGGTGCGCAGCTCGCCGTCGTACCGCCAGTCGGCGAGCGGTCCGGGCTGCGGTGTCATCGTGATCGAGCGTAGCGGGGGAGTCCCGCCCCGCTCGGACCCCGGCGACTGTCCGAGGGCGCCCCTCCGGTCGGGTAGACTCGTGGACGGCTCTCCGCGTGACGGCATCCAGGCCAATTCCCCCAGGACGGAAACGTAGCAAGGGTAACCGGGCTCTGTCGGGTGCGCGGAGGGTCTTTTCTTTTGCCCGATGCCCGCGGCATCCGCCCGAGTCATACGGGTCGATGCCGTCCTCGGTTCGCTCACCGGTTCTCCTGCGAGGATCGTCGTGTGACAGCATCCGCTCCTCCCGTCGCGCGCTCGCCGAAGGCGACGCGCTTCCTCGCGCCGATCGGCCTGCTCGCCCTGATGTGGGCGATCCAGCTCGCGGATGCTGTGCTGCCGGGAACCTTCGTCGGCTGGGGGCTGCGGTCGTGGGACCTCGGCAGCCTGCAGGGTCTCGTGCTGGGCCCGCTGCTGCACGCGAGCTGGACGCATCTGATCGGCAACTCCGTGCCGTTCCTCATCCTCGGATGCCTCGTCGCCGTCGAGGGCGCGAGGCGGTTCTGGCTGGTGACGGCGGTCGTCGCGCTGGTCGGAGGCGCGGGGACCTGGCTGCTCAACGCTCCGGGGACGCTCACGGTCGGGGCATCCGTGCTGGTGTTCGGCTACTTCGGCTACGTGGTGCTGCGCGTCATCGCGCCGGGCCGTCTGGCCCATCGAATCGCGTACGCGGGCATCGCGCTGATCGTCATCGTGCTCTACGGCACCACGGTGCTGACCGGCATCTTCGGCGCCGGGCCCGGCATCTCCTGGCAGGCGCACCTGTTCGGCGCGATCGGCGGCGGGCTCGTCGCACTCACCGGCAGGCGGAGGGAACCGGCCGCGTGAGCCAGCGCCGATCCCGCGCCACCGTGCTGCGGCGCCGCGCTCGTCGTCGCCGCGAGCGGAAGCGGATGCTGCGGATCGCCGCGATCACGATCTCCGTCGCTCTGGTTCTGGGTGTCGTGTTCGTCGGGATGGGGCTGCTCACCGCACCGCGGGGCGAGCGGTACTGCGCCGAACGGCCGCAGACGTTCCCCGATCAGGGCGTGGCCGGATGGAGCGGGGACCAGCTCGTGAACGCGGCGATCATCGTGGGCGCCGCACGCGATCTCGGGTTCGGGCGCGACGGTCAGGTGCTGGGCGTCATGGCGGCGATGGGGGAGAGCTCGCTGCACAACATCGGCTACGGCGACTGGGAGACCTCGGGCGTCAGGAATCCCGACGGCAGCCGCACCTCCAGCATCGGGCTGTTCCAGCAGCAGAAGTGGTGGGGGAGCGTCGAGGAGCGGATGGACCCCGCGACCGCGGCGACGAAGTTCTACGTGCGGCTGGAGAAGATCGCGGGCTGGCAGCAGATGCCGCCTTCGCACGCCATCCACCGGGTGCAGATCAACGCCGACCAGGAGCACTACGCGCGCTTCCAGGACGACGCGACGGCAGTGGTGGATGCCCTGTCGGGGCCGTGCCCGGGATGAATGTCGGCGGTTACTGATATGGAATATATGTTCTAACGTGGTTCACAAAAGTGTGTCCAATTTTAGAATAAATGCTTGACAGTCTGGGTGATCGTTCGTAGGCTGGTGGTATGTCCACGGCACTGTCGCCCCTGCGTGAGGCCCTCACGGTCCTCGATGACGCATGGGCGGATGCCGGGGAGGTGGGCGAGCTGTCGCGCTCGAAACTGATCGCTGCGAATGCGGCACTCGGTGCTCTGAAACGGCGCGTCGATGCGCTGGCCGTGCAGGTCGCGGCCGGCATCGCGCATGAGTCGCGTCCAGAGTTGGGTGCGGAGTCGCTGGCGAAGCAGGCCGGGTTCCGGACGCCCGCGGCCCTGATCGCCGCGACGACCGGTGTCTCAACGGGGGACGCCGCGCGGTTGGTGAAGGTCGGGGAGGCTGTGGCGCCCCGGGTGGATCTGGTCGGCGAGCGGATGCCGGCGAAGTACCCGGCTGTGGAGGCGGCGCTGTCCGCAGGCGAGGTGGGCGCTGCCGGGGCTGCGGTGATCGTGGAGTTCCTGGACCGCGCGCGCATCGGACGCGACCGAGACGTCGTCGCGGACGTGGAGGCGCGGCTCGTGGAACGCGCGGTCGGGCTGTCGCTGGATGACGTGCGCCGGCTCGTCAAGCGGGCCGAGATACTGCTGGAGCAGGACAGACTCGAAGCACGCGAAGAGGAGCGCCGGGCGTCCCGGTCGCTGACGTTCTTCGAGCGCGACGGGATGCTGCACATCAGCCTCGTCACCGACGTGGAGTCCGGTGCACCGATCCGCACCGCGATCGACGGATACGTCACCGCTCAGTTCCAGGCCGGAAAGGACGCCGAGGCCGCGGCCGTCGCTGCCCGCCGGGCCGATGCCGGGGTCGCGGGTGGGGGCGTCGGCGCAGATCGTGAAGACGGGGCCGTGTCGGGTGCTGAGAGCGATTCCTGTGCGGGCGGGACTGGCTTCTCGGCTGCTACCGCTCCGGGCGCGGGCGGCCTGGATGAAGACCGCCGCACGGTCGCGATGATGCGCGCCGACGCGCTCGCCCTGTTCTGCGGGCATGTGCTCGGCTGCGAAACCTCTGTCCCCGTCGCAGGCGCGACCGTGATCGTCAGGGTCGACCTCGACGACCTCGAGAGCGGCACCGGACACGGCACGATCGATGGGACCGATCAGCCCGTCAGCGTGACCGCGGTCCGGCGGATGGCAGCCGCCGGAGGTGTCATCCCCTGCGTACTCGGCTCCGATGGTGAGATCCTCGACCTCGGACGCGAACGACGCCTGTTCACCAAAGCCCAGAAACTCGCCCTCACCGAACGCGACGGCGGATGCGCCCGATGCGGACTCCCACCCCACATGACCAAGGTCCACCACATCAACTGGTGGAAACGCGACGCCGGACCGACCGACCTCTCCAACGGGGTCCTGCTCTGCGAATCCTGCCACCACCGCATCCACGACAACGGGTGGAACATCAGAATCGACAACCCACCCGGAAACCACGCCGGCACGAGCCAACCCGCCGACGGCGGTGCGCGTCGGCACCGCGGCACCGGAGTCAACGTGCACGCGAAAGTCTGGTTCATCCCACCCGCCCACATCGACCCCACCCGCACCCCACAGCTCGGCGGACGCGCCCGCTACGACATCGCCGCCTGACCCGGGGGAGCACGACGCGGTGGGGCGCTGAGTCTGTCGAAGGATCCCAGGCAGGTTCGATCCTTCGACAAGCTCAGAGGCCCAGTATCCGCTCAGGCACCGGCATCCGCCCGGGGACCAGTACCTGCTCGGGGCCCAGCATCTGCTGAGGGGCTCATCATCTTGGGTTGCTGCGCCTGTCGAAGCACCCGCTGCGCGAACGTCCGCCGTTAGGCAAGCGCGGTGTGGACTCGGCGCCCCTGACTCGAGTCTCCATGCCGGCCGTTCGACAGGCTCGGGCCCAGAGGTGTGGAGGTCCCGCCGGTCTTCGGCCAGAGGCCGGATGGTATCTTCGCGTGCATGAGACTCTCCCGCGCAGTGCCCATTCTCACGGTCGCCGACGTGCCCGCGGCCGCGGCGCACTATCGCGACGCGCTCGGGCTCGACGTGCTGATGGACCACGGATGGATCGTCACGCTCGGAAACAGCGGTGCGGCGCCACAGTTCAGCCTGATGGACCGCGACCAGACCGCGCCGGTGAACCCCACGGCATCGCTGGAGGTCGACGATGTGGACGACGCGTATCAGCGGGTCGCTGATCTCGGATTGGAGATCGTGCATCCCATCACCGACGAGCCCTGGGGCGTACGACGCTTCTTCTTCCGCGACGCCGACGGCAACATCATCAACGTGCTCACCCACCGCGGCTGACCGCCCACCTGCCCAAGACCCGCCGGAGAGCCATCGCTAGGCTGAAGGCATGTCGCCGGTAGCCGCAGTCATCACGGTCTCGGACCGCTCCGCCCGCGGTGAGCGCGCAGACGCATCCGGGCCCATCGGGGTCGCGGCGCTCCGCGCGGCCGGCTTCGACTGCGACGACGCGATCGTCATCCCGGACGGCGCCGACGAGGTCGAGCGCGCACTGCGAGAGACGGTGCAGCGCGGCATCCGCCTGATCGTCACGACAGGCGGCACCGGCATCGGCCCGCGTGACCGCACCCCCGAGGGGACCGCCCGCGTGCTTGACCGCGAGCTGCCGGGCATCGCCGAGGAGCTGCGCCGCCGAGGCGCAGCCGAGAAGCCCGCAGCCCTGCTCTCCCGCGGACTCGCGGGCGTCGCCGGGAACGCACTCATCGTCAACCTCCCCGGTTCGACCGCAGCCGTCACCGACGGCATCCGACTCGTGCTCGAGATCGCGCACCACGCGCTCGGGCAGCTCGAAGGGGAGGACCATCGATGACCATCCGCCTCGCGCAGATCAGCACCGAGCCGCTCGACGTCGACGCCCACCGTGCCGCCGTCGACGACCCCCGCATGGGCGCCGAGATCACCTTCGTGGGCCGCGTCCGCGACAACGACGAGGACGCCGCCACCCCTGTCGTCGCACTGGAGTACTCGGCCCACCCCGACGCCGAGAAGACCCTGCGCACGCTCATCGCCGACGCTGTCGGGGAGACGGACGCCATCGTCGCCGCCAGCCACCGCATCGGGCGCCTGGAGGTCGGCGAGGCCGCTGTCATCGTGTCGGTCGCGTCGGGTCACCGCGGCGTCGCCTACGAGGTGTCCCGCGCGCTGATCGAGGCCATCAAGCACAGCCTTCCCATCTGGAAGCGGCAGATCGAAGCCGACGGCGCCACCGTCTGGAAGGGGCTCGGCGGCTGACCCTTCGTCTCGCTGCGCTCGCTCAGGGACCGGGGATTGCGCTCGCTCAGGGACCGGGGATTGCGCTCGCTCAGGGACCGGGGATTGCGCTCGCTCAGGGACCGGGTGGGTTGCGGTTCCGGAGCGACGAGCGCCGGCGAGGAGACGAAGGGCGCTCAGGGACGCGGGACTCAGCCGCCGGCGAACGGCGGCAGCACGTCGACCACCGCGTCGGCGGTCAGCGGCCACGACTCGTCCACGCGCGCGCCGTCGACCAGCACGGAGCAGCGCGGCAGGATCTCCGCGAGCGCCGGGTGATCGCCGCGCAGGCGCGCGGTCAGGGCGGCGAGAGTCGTGGCATCCACGGTCAGCTCGGAGCTGCCGACGGCCTCCTCAGCCGCGGCGAAGAACCGCACCCGGGCCACGTCAGGCCCGCCAGTCGCCGGCGAGCGTCGTCACGTCCGCGACGACCGCGCTGATGTCGTCCGGCGAGCCGCCGCGGCGACCCGCGACCAGTCCGGCCACGAACGCGCTGAACGGCGCGGCCGGCCGCGCGACGCCGTTCGCGACGTCCCTCGCCAGGTCCAGGATCAGCGAGATCGGCACGTCGTCGGCGCTCAGGTCGAAGTGCTCCCGCAGGGCATCCGCCCAGTCGTCCAGTGCCTCGGGTGGCAGATGCTCGCTCATGGAAGCTCCTTCGTCAGCTGCTCGTAATCCTCCCACGTGTCCACATCCCGGGCCGCGGCGCCCGGGTCGGCGAGGAGCTCCACGGGCAGGCCCGCGAGCAGCGCGCGCACCGGCCGATCGCGACCGCCGTCCGGCAGAGCGGATGCCGCACTCACCAGCGCCGGCGTGCGATACACACCTGTGAGCCACTGCGCCCGCCCGGTCCCGTCGACCAGGCACGCGCCGTCGGACTCCGGTGCGAGATGAGGGATGCCGGCGAGCAGCCGGGCGACGGCGAGATCCGGATGCGGGAGATCGCAGGCCAGAAGAATCGTCCACGCCGTGGCATCCGCGCCCGGAGCCCCCAGCGCGGTCACGACCGCGGCCGCCGGTCCCGAGAAGGGCGGGTCCTCCCGCATCCAGCGCACGGCGTCGTGCGAAGCTCTGGATGCCGCCGGTTCCGGCCCCACGACGATCACCGGCGATGCGCCGACGGCAACCACCGCGTCGATGGCCCGATCGCGCATGCTCACCCCGTCGACGAGCAGCCCCGGCTTGTCGATGCCGCCCATGCGCGAGGCGCGACCGCCGGCCAGCAGCACCGCCCCGAACCGCACGACCATGATCAGGCGGGGTCGTCCGGCCGGTGCCAGTCGCCGGACTTGCCGCCGGTCTTCGCCACGATGCGCACGTTCGCGATCGAGGTGCCCTTGTCGAGCCCCTTCACCATGTCGACCACGGTGAGCGCGGCGACCGACACGGCCGTCAGCGCCTCCATCTCCACGCCGGTGCGGTCGGCCGTGCGCACGGTCGCCTCCACCTCAACGCCTTCGTCTGTGATCCGCAGGTCCACCACCGCGCCGTGCACGCCGATCACGTGCGCCAGTGGCAGCAGCTCGGGAGTCCGCTTGGCCCCGGCGATGCCCGCGATGCGCGCCACTGCCAGCACGTCGCCCTTCGGCACGATGTCGTCCCGCAGCGCCGCCACGACGTGCGGGGCGCAGTGCACGAACCCGCGCGCCGTCGCCGAGCGCGCCGTCGGCTGCTTCTCGGTGACATCCACCATCCGGGCGTGACCAGCGGAATCCAAGTGCGTGAAGCTCATGGCACCAGCATGACATCGACGACGTCGCCGATCCCGACGCGGTCGACGTCGGCGGGGACGATCGCATAGGCCTCCGCACGCCCCAGGCTCGCCGCCAGGTGGGACCCGCCGGACGACGCCGGCGCCACCCCGTCGCTCGTGACGAGCACCGGGCGGTACTGGCGGCGGCCGGGAGGGGTGCGCCACGCCTCGACGACCGGCAGCCGCACGATCAGGCGGTCCAGGTCGGCGGCGCCCTGCATCGCCCGCAGCGCGGGACGCACGAACACCTCGAACGACACGGCGACGCTCACCGGGTTGCCGGGCAGACCGAACAGCAGTGGTCCGCCGTCGTCCGAGCCGTCGCCGAAACCCTGCGGCTTGCCGGGCTGCATGGCGACCTTGTCGAACCGCATCCGGGCGACGCTCTTGACCACCTCGTACGCGCCCTCGCTGACGCCGCCGGAGGTGATGACGACATCCGCGCCGAGGGCCGCGGCATCCGCCAGCGCCGCGCGCAGGCCGTCGCCGTCGTCGCTGACCGACGTCATCAGCACAACCTCGGCGCCGTTCTCGCGGCACAGTCCGTCCAGCAGCGTGCCGTTGGACTCCGGGATCTGCCCGCGCTCCAGCGGCGCACCCGGTGGACGCAGCTCGTCACCGGTCGAGATCACCGCGACGCGCGGCACGCGCGAGACGACGACCTCCTGCACGCCGGCCGCGGCGATCCCCGCCAGCTGCCGACCGCCCAGCTCGGCGCCGGCAGGCAGGATCACGTCGCCCGCACGGCAGTCCTCGCCCTGCGGCCGGATGTGCGCACCGCGGGCGTGCGGGGCGGCGATCACCCGGATGTTTCCCAGCGAGTCCGCGAGGCCACCGGCGGTGTCCTCGAAGGGCACGATCGCGTCGGCGTCGTGCGGCACCGGGGCCCCGGTCATGATCCGCACGGCCTGCCCGGGCCCGAACGACGGGTCCTCGGCGCTGCCGGCCGGCACGTCGGCGACCACCTCGAGGTCCACGGGCGCGTCGGCCGCGGCATCCGCCACGTCGGCGAACCGCACCGCGAAACCGTCCATCGCGGAATTGTCGAACAGGGGCAGGTCCACGGCCGAGCGCACCGGCTCCCGCAGGATGCGTCCCAGTGCCCCCGGCAGCGGCATCCGCGCGGCCTCGAGGGGCCGCACGGCCGCGAGGATCCGCGCGCGATGCTCCTCCACGGTGATCAGGGGCGCGGTCATGCCGGCTGCCTCCTGCGCTCGTACCCGTCCATGCCGCCGCGCAGCACCACGGCGTCGACGCCCCGCTCACGCAGCGCCTGCGCGGCGCGTCGTGCACGCGCACCCACCTGGCACACCATCACGACCTCGCTGCCGGCCAGCTCCACCGCCGTGGAGTCGAGCGACCCCAGCAGGGTCGCCAGCGGCACGTGCCTCGCGCCGGGGAGCATCCCGCGGGCGACCTCCTCGGCCTCACGCACGTCGATCACGACGGCCCCGTCGGCAGGGTCGTCGACCTCGACGACGGCGTCGGACGGGGGAGCGGATGCCGTCGCGCGCGACGCCCGCAGCGGTGCCTCGCGCACGGTGCCCGCCAGGGCGTCGATCATCGCGATCCGCCCCAGCAGCGGCCGTCCGATGCCGGTGATCAGCTTGAGCGCCTCGGATGCCATCATCGAGCCCGCCTGGATGCACAGCGGGCCGAAGACGCCCACGGCCGAGCACGCCGGCGCCTCACTGCCGGGCGGGTACAGATCGTGCAGCCGGACCGCATCGGCGGGCGCGGGAGGCGCCGACCAGAACACCGTCACGAGGCCCGCGAACTCCTGCACGGTGCCCCACACCAGCGGCACCGCCAGCCGCTCGCAGGCGGCGGCGACGACCTCGCGGCTCTCGAACGAATCCGTGCCGTCCAGCACCAGGTCCACGCCGGAGATCAGCTCGGCCGCGTTCTCGTGCGTGAGCCGGGTGGTCACCACTCTGACCTCGGTCTCGGACAGGTCGGCGGCTACGCGAACCACGCTGTCGGTCTTGGGCCGGCCGACGTCCTGCAGGCGGTGGATCACCTGCCGCTGCAGGTTGGACAGCTCGACGTCGTCGTCGTCGAACACCACGACGGTGCCGACTCCGGCGGCCGCCAGCGCCAGCACGACCGGCGCGCCCAGGCCGCCCGCGCCGATGACGCCGACACTGGCCGCGGCGATGCGGCGCTGTCCGTCGGAGCCCAGCCCGGCGAGGCGCTGATGCCGCGCTGTGCGCAGCCGCTCCCTGCTGCTGAGCGCATCGACGGGTTCGACCAGCGGCGGGAGGGACATGCCTTCAGGGTAGTCCTCGCCTCGCGAACGGGCCCTTCCGCAGATACGGAGAAACCCCAGGTGATCATCCGCATGCGCGGTGATAGTCTGCGGTCATGTCCGCAAGCTACAAGATCGCGCAGGCAGCGGATCTGCTCGGGGTCAGCGACGACACGGTGCGCCGCTGGGTGGATCAGGGCGTGTTGCCGGTCACCGACGCCAGCCCGGCCGAGATCCCCGGTGACGCTCTCGCCCGGCACGCGATCGCCCTGGCGAAGTCGGCGGAGGACGCCACGGGCGTGCGCTCCAGCGCACGCAACCGCTTCACCGGGCTGGTCACCAACGTCGTGATGGACACCGTCGCCGCCCAGGTGGAGATCCAGGCAGGCCCCCACCGGGTCGTCTCGCTGATGACCTCCGAAGCCGTGCGGGAGCTGGGACTCGAGGTCGGCTCGCTCGCCGTCGCCGTGGTCAAGGCGACGACGGTCATCGTGGAGACCCCGCGCTGATCCCGCATGCACCGGAGGAGAACAGCCATGCGCCGCATCCCGATCATCGCCGCCGTCGCCGCCATCGCCCTGATGCTCGGCGGCTGCGCGTCCACGGCATCCCCCGACACGACCACCACGGGCAGCAGCACCGGTGCGTCGAACGCGTCCGGCGGAGGCGTCGCGCCGAGGGACGCGCCCTCGCCCGCGGATGCCGACGTGCTCACCGGCGAGCTTTCGGTGTCGGCCGCAGCCTCGCTGAAGGGCGCCTTCGACGAGGCGATCGCGCAGTTCGAGAAGCTCTTCCCCGGCGTGCACGTCGCCGCGACCTACGACGGCTCCAGCACTCTCGCGACCCAGATCGACGGCGGTGCGAGGGTCGACGTGTTCGCCTCCGCCGACGAGGCGAACATGGCCAGGGTCACCGGCGCCGGCCTGGCATCCGATCCGACCGTGTTCGTGCGCAACACGCTGGTGGTGGTGACGCCGAAGGCGAATCCGGCCGGCATCAAGACGCTGGCGGATCTCGCGAAGCCCGGCGTGAAGGTCGTGCTCTGCGCCCCCGAGGTGCCGTGCGGCGCAGCGTCGAGGAAGCTCCTCAGCGCGCAGGGCGTCGCGCTCACCCCGGTCAGTCAGGAGCAGAACGTCACGGCCGTGCTCACCAAGGTGCGCAGCGACGAGGCCGACGCGGGGCTCGTCTACAGGACGGATGCCGCTGCTGCCGCCGACGTGCGCTCGTTCACCCCGCCCGGCGCGGATCGGGTCGTGAACGCGTACCCGATCGTGGCGCTGAAGGATGCCCCGAACCCGGAGGCCGCGATGACGTTCGTCTCGTTCATCACCGGCAAGCAGGGGCAGAAGATCCTGGCGTCGTTCGGCTTCGACGGGCCGTGATGCCTCGAAGCAGCCCGCAGACGACCGGCTCCCGCGGTCAGGCGCCGCGGGTGTTGATCGTGCCCGCCGCGCTCGGCATCCTGTTCCTGGTGCTGCCGCTGGCCGCCCTCGTCGGCCGCGTGCAGTGGGGGACGCTGTGGCAGGACGTGACCTCGGCAGAGGCGCTCGGCGCGCTGCGGCTGTCGCTGGTCACCGGGCTCGTCGCCACCGCGATCTGCCTGCTGATCGGCATCCCGCTGGCCCTGACCATCGCCCGGGCCGCCCCGCGCACTGCAGCCGTGCTGCGGGCGGTCGTCACCGTGCCGCTGGTGCTGCCGCCGATGGTCGGCGGGCTGGCGCTGCTGTTCCTGTTCGGCCGTTCCGGCTGGCTGGGCTGGACCGGATGGCAGGTGCCGTTCACGACCCCGGCCGTCGTGCTCGCTCAGGTGTTCGTCGCGCTCCCGTTCCTCGTGCTGGCGCTGGAGGGTGCCGTCCGCACATCGGGCGTGGAGTACGAGCGCACGGCGGCCGGGCTCGGGGCCGGGAGCTGGACGATCCTGTGGCGGGTCACGCTGCCGCTGGCGGGTCCGGGGCTGCTGTCGGGAACCGTGCTGTGCTTCGCGCGGGCGGCAGGCGAGTTCGGCGCGACGGCGCTGTTCGCGGGCAACGCGCCCGGCGTGACGCAGACCATGCCGCTGGCGATCTACACGGCGTTCAACGGCGCCGGGGTCAGCCAGGGCAGCGCCATCGCCCTGTCGCTGATGCTGCTGGTCACCTCGGTGGCGGTGCTGCTACTCGTGCGCGGCTGGCGGCCGGGCGGGGAAGCCACGGTCGAGGAGGAGCTGCGATGAGCGCGGATGCCGCCGTCGGGGACGCAGCGCTGGACGCCCTCATCCGCGTCGAAAGGGGCGGCTTCGCCCTGGATGCCCGGCTGCGGGCGGCAGCGGGGGAGACCGTCGCCGTGATGGGCCCGTCGGGTGCGGGCAAGTCGACCCTCCTGGGCGCGATCGCCGGCTTCACCCCGCTGACGGCGGGCGCCGTGCGGCTGGGAGGCAGGACCGTGCAGGACGCCGCCGGCGTCGACGTGCCGCCGCGCGAACGCGGCGTGATCCTGCTCGGCCAGCAGGCGCGGCTGTTCCCGCACCTGAGCGCGCGCGACAACATCGCCTTCGGGCTGCGTGCGCACGGGATGCGGAGAGCGGATGCCAGGGTGCGCGCCGACGCCTGGCTCGAGCGCGTCGGACTGCCCGGCTTCGGCGACCGGCGCCCCGCGCGGCTTTCGGGCGGACAGCAGCAGCGCGTCGCACTCGCGCGGGCGCTCGCGGTGTCGCCGCGCGTGCTGCTGCTCGACGAGCCGCTGACCTCCCTCGATCCCGCCACCGCCGACGGCATCCGCTCCCTGCTTCGCGACGAACTCGCCGCCACCGGCACCACCGCCGTGCTGGCCACGCACGACGCGACGGACGCCCGCGCCCTCGCCGACCGGCTGATCGTGCTCGAGCACGGCGGCGTCACCGCCGAAGGCGCACCCGATGCGGTCCTCGGTGCACCAGCGACGCCCTTCATCGCCGCGGTCGCATCGACACTGCCCGGGACGGACGGGCCCTGGCAGGCGCGCGTCGACGGCATCGAGGCGATCGCCGAGGGCATCCGCGCTCGCGCCCGCACCGCCGACGGCGACCTCATCGAGCTGATCCTCCCGGAGGATTCCCCCGTCGTGCCCGGCTCGACCGTCAGCATCCGGCCGCCGGCCTGACGACCGCGGCCCGACCCCTGCTCCCTGCCGGGGGAGTACCGTGGCGGACAGTCAGGACGCACACCGGGAGGCCGCGATGGGCAGGATCACCACCCGCAAGAAGGTCGTTCGCATCACCGCCGCGACCGAAGGCGCCGACGGTGCGGCCGTGCGCCGGCTCGACACGCTCGCCGTCGAGGAGCCGCTGGAGATCCGCGTGTCCGGCGCACCGCTCACGGTCACCATGCGCACCCCGGGACACGACGTCGAGCTCGCCGCCGGCTTCCTCGTCTCGGAGGGCGTGATCCGCCACCACGACCAGTTCGCCTCCGCGATCCACTGCGGCGGACCGGGCACCGGCGGCTCCGCCGCAGCGCCGGGAGCCTATGCCCTCGGCGCATCGGCGGCCGACGGCGGCAACACGTACAACGTCCTGGACGTGACCCTGGCCCCCGGCACACCGCTGCCCGATCCGTCACGGGCACGGCACTCGTACACGACCAGCGCCTGCGGCGTGTGCGGTGCGGCGTCCATCGAGCAGGTCGCGACCGCCTCGGCCTTCGACGTCTCCGCGGATCCGCTGCAGGTGGATGCCGCGACTCTCGCCGACCTGCCGAACGCGCTGCGCTCGCGTCAGGAGGCCTTCGAGAAGTCCGGCGGACTGCACGCCGCCGGACTGTACGACGCCGCCTCCGGCGAGCTGCTGGTCGTGAGGGAGGACGTCGGGCGGCACAACGCCGTCGACAAGGTGATCGGATGGGCGGTGCTGAACGGGCACCTGCCGCTGACCGGAACCGTGCTGCAGGTGTCGGGACGGGCGAGCTTCGAGCTGGTGCAGAAGGCGGTCATGGCCGGCATCCCGATGCTGTCGGCCGTCTCGGCGCCGTCGTCGCTGGCCGTCGAGATGGCCGAGTCCATCGGCCTCACCCTGGTCGGCTTCGTGCGCGGGGCGAGCATGAACGTCTACTCCCGGCCCGAGCGCGTGCGGGAGGCCGTGCCCGCGGCCGTGTGACCGCGGCTCTTGCGCGGATCGGATGCCACTGATAGGCCAGGTGAGACAGGTGGAGGAGCGTGTGATGGCAGCCAAGGCCCCGATCCAGGACATCGACGACGACGCGAGGGACATGGAGGTCGGCCCGCCGAAGGACTGGGCCGCGGGAGTGCCGGGAGTGCTGCACTCGATGGTGCCGGGGATCAGGGAGATGGGCGCGAGGCGCGCGCTCACCCTGCTCACCGACATGAACCAGAAGGACGGCTTCGACTGCATGAGCTGCGCGTGGGCCGATCCCGACCACCGCAAGACGTTCGAGTTCTGCGAGAACGGCGCGAAGGCGGTCACCTGGGAGGCCACGCCGGTCACGATCCCCACCGCGTTCTGGGCGCAGAACTCCCTCAGCAGCCTGCTCTCCAAGTCGGAGTACTGGCTGGGCATGCAGGGCCGGCTGATCGAACCCGTGTACAAGCCGCAGGGCGAGGATCACTACCGGCCGATCTCCTGGGACGACGCGTTCACCCTGATCGCCGACCGGCTGAGGGCCCTGGACTCGCCCGACGAGGCCACCTTCTACACCAGCGGCCGCACCGCCAACGAGACCGCGTTCATCTACCAGCTGATGGCGCGCACGCTGGGCACCAACAACCTCCCGGACTGCTCGAACATGTGCCACGAGTCCACCGGCACGGCGCTGGGCGAGGTGATCGGCATCGGCAAGAGCACGATCTCCTACGACGACTTCGGCAAGGCCGACCTCATCATCGTGATGGGCCAGAACCCCGGCACCAACCATCCGCGCATGCTCACCGCGCTGGAGGAGGCCAAGGACAACGGCGCGAAGATCGTCGCCGTCAACACGCTGCACGAGGCGGGACTCACCCGCTACAAGAACCCGCAGCGGGTGCGCGGCATCATCGGCCGCGGCACGGGCCTGGCCGACCAGTACCTGCTCATCCGCGCAGGCGGCGACGGCTGGCTGATGAAGGCCCTCTCGAAGCGGGTCCTCGAGGCGGAGGACGCCGCACCGGGGACGGTGCTCGACCACCCGTTCCTCGACGAGCACTGCCAGGGACTGGAGGAGTTCCACGAGCACGTCAGGAGCCTCGACGAGGACATGGTGCTGCGGGCCACCGGCCTCTCCCGGGCCGAGATCGACGAGCTCGCCGACCGCTATCTGCACTCCGAGCGGGTCATCATCACCTGGGCGATGGGGCTCACCCAGCACCGGGACGCGGTGAGGATCCTGAAGGAGGTCATGAACCTGCTGCTCCTGCGCGGGAACATCGGCAAGCCCGGCGCCGGGGCCTCGCCGATCCGCGGCCACAGCAACGTGCAGGGCGATCGCACCATGGGCATCTGGGAGCAGATGCCGGAGAGCTTCCTCTCGGCCCTGGACCGGGAGTTCGGGATCACGGTCCCGCGCGAGCACGGCTACGACGTGGTCAAGTCGGTGCAGGCGATGCGCGAGGGCAGGACCAAGGTGTGGATGGCCATGGGCGGCAACATGGTCTCGGCGGTCTCCGACACGCACGCCGCCGAGGAGGGCTTCCGAAACGTCGGACTGAACGTGCAGGTCTCCACCAAGCTCAACCGCAGCCACCTCACCGTCGGGGACGAGGCGATCATCCTGCCGGTGCTCGGACGCACCGAGATCGATCGGCAGGCGGCCGGCGAGCAGTCGCTGTCGGTGGAGGACTCGGTGTGCGCGATCCACGCCACCCGCGGCAAGGTCGACCCGGTCTCCGATCAACTCAAGTCCGAGGTGTCGGTGGTCGTCGGCATCGCGCGGGCGCTGTGGGGCGACGACGGACCGATCGACTGGGCCGGATTCGAGAAGGACTACGACCGGATCCGCGACCACATCGAGCACGTCGTCCCCGGGTTCGACGACTTCAACGCGCGGCTGCGCGAGGAGCACGGCTTCATCCTTCCGCACGGACCGCGCGACTCCCGCACCTTCCCCACGGCGACCGGCAGGGCGATGATCACCGTCAACGAGCTGGAGTACCTGGAGCGCCCTCCCTGCCGGCTCCTGCTGCAGTCGATGCGCGCGCACGACCAGTTCAACACCACGATCTACGGTCTCGACGACCGCTACCGCGGCATCCGGAAGAGCCGCCGCGTGATCTTCGTGAACCCCGACGATCTCAGAGAGCTCGGCATCGCCGACGGGCAGATCGTGGACGTGCACAGCGAGTACGAGGACGGCGTCGACCGCGTGGTCCACGAGTTCAAGGCGGTCTCCTATCCGACCTCGCGCGGGTGCGCGGCGACCTACTTCCCGGAGGGGAACCCCCTGGTGCCGCTGGGGCTGACGGCGCTCGGCAGCAACACGCCGGCGTCGAAGGGCGTGGTCGTCCGCCTGGAGCCCGTCACCGGCTGAGGGGCCCGATCCGGCCGCCGGAACGGGCACGACGACTACGGTGGAGGACATGGCAGTGCAGCTCGGACCACGACTGCGGGACACCCGCGGGCGGATGCTGCGCGACCTGCGCATCTCCGTCACCGACCGCTGCAACTTCCGCTGCGTGTACTGCATGCCCAAGGAGGTCTTCGGCCGCGACCACGACTTCCTGCCGCACGCCATGCTGCTGAGCTTCGAGGAGATCGTGCGCGTCGCCCGGGCGGGCGTCGCGCACGGCGTGCACAAGCTGCGACTGACCGGCGGCGAACCCCTGCTGCGCCGCGACATCGAGACGCTGATCGCGATGCTGGCCGAGCTGCGCACCCCCGAGGGGGAGCGCCTCGACATCGCCCTGACCACCAACGGCTCGGCCCTCGCGCACAAGGCGCAGGCGCTGCGGGATGCCGGGCTGAATCGCGTCACGGTCTCGCTGGACTCCCTCGATGACGTGACCTTCCGCGCCATGAACGACATCGACTTCCCGCTGCAGCGCGTGCTCGACGGCATCCGCGCGGCCGAGGAGGCCGGCTTCGACGCCATCAAGGTCAACACGGTGGTCAAGCGCGGCGCGAACGAGGACGACGTGCTCGGCATCGCCGAGCGCTTCCGCGGCACGGGAGTGACCGTGCGCTTCATCGAGTTCATGGACGTGGGCACAACCAACGGCTGGAACCTCGACCAGGTGGTGTCCTCGGCCGAGATCGTCGAGCGGATCGACGCCGCGCATCCGCTCGAACCGCTGCAGCCCGCCTACCCCGGCGAGACCGCGACGCGCTGGCGCTACCGCGACGGGGCGGGCGAGATCGGCGCGATCTCCAGCGTCACGGCCCCGTTCTGCGGCGACTGCACCCGCGCGCGCATCTCCGCCGACGGCAAGCTGTTCACCTGCCTGTTCGCCTCCCGCGGGCATGACCTGCGCGCGCTGCTGCGCGGCGGATGCTCGGATGCCGAGCTGGAGGCCGCCCTGGCGCAGATCTGGGGTGCACGCGACGACCGCTACTCCGAGCTGCGCTCCGCCGACACACCCGCGGAGCGCATCGAGATGTCCTACATCGGCGGATGAGCGCGGAGCTGCTGATCGACCGGCGCGGCGACGCGCTGACGTACCGCGTGCAGGACGACGGGGTCGAGCTCGCGCACGGCACGGTCGACGGGATCGGCGAGGCGCTCGCGCACATCGTCCACACCGTGCGTCCGCCGGTGCGCCCGGGGGAGGCGGCGGCGACGGTGCTCAGCATCCGGCACCGCACCGAGCAGACCCTCGCCGACACGGACGCCGCGGTCGCGGCGATCCTGCGGATCTGCGCCGAAAAGGGTCCGGCGATGGGGGAGACCCCGCGGGTGGTTCTCGCTACGCTTGAGGGGAGCGCCACACCGGATCCGAGCGCCATGGCCGCCGAAGCACCCGTGCCCGACAACAGCACCGTCCCCAGGAGTCCCATCGTGTCCGAAGACCTGCCCGACCTGCGCCGCGCTGCGGGCGTGCTGTTCGACCTGGACGGTGTGCTCACCCCGACCGCCGAAGTGCACATGCGCGCCTGGCAGGCCGTGTTCGACGAGGTGCTGACCCGCTGGGGCGTCACCGAGCCGTACACGGACGCCGACTACTTCGCGTATGTCGACGGCAAGAAGCGCTACGACGGCGTGGCCAGCCTGCTGCGCAGCCGCAACATCGAGATCCCGTGGGGCGAGGTGACCGACCCGCCCGAGGCCGAGACCATCTGCGGCGTCGGCAACCGCAAGAACGCCGCGTTCGCGGCGGCCCTGCGCAGCGAGGGCATCGCGCCGTACCCCGGTTCGCTCGCGCTGTTGGAGCAGCTCCGCGCCGACGAGGTGCCGATGGGCGTGGTCTCCAGCTCGAAGAACGCGGCCGAGGTGCTGGCATCCGCCGGCATCCGCGATTTCTTCCGCATCGTCGTCGACGGCGTCGTCGCCGAGCACGAGCACCTCGCGTCCAAGCCCGCGCCCGACATGTTCCGCGAGGGTGCCAGGATGCTGGGAGTCGACCCCTCCGAGGCGATCGCCGTGGAGGATGCGGTCTCGGGCGTGGCATCCGCGGCATCCGCCGGCTACGCGACGGTCGTCGGCGTCGACCGCGGCGCAGGCGCCGCCGCGCTGCGCGAGGCCGGCGCCACCTGTATCGTCGATGATCTTGCGCGTCTGCTCGACGGCGACAAGCACTGAACCCCTCACCCTTCAGATTCCCTTCGGAGAACGCATGCGCCGTACTGAGCGACGACAGGAGACGAAGTGATCGACCGCGAACGCCACCCCGTGGATCCCTGGCGCCTGATCGAGACCAGCTATGACGACGACGGCGTGTCCGAGACGATCTTCTCGGTCGGCAACGGCTACCTCGGCCTGCGCGGCAACCACATCGAGGGTCGCGGCGCGCACGAGCACGGCACGTTCATCAACGGTCTGCACGAGACCTGGCCGATCCGGCACGCCGAGCAGGCGTACGGGTTCGCCGAGGTGGGGCAGACGATCGTCAACGCCCCCGACGCCAAGGTCATGCGCGTCTACATCGACGATGAGCCGCTCTCCTTCGACGAGGCCGAGATCCACGAGTACTCCCGGGTCCTCGACATGCGCACGGGCGTCCTGTCGCGCACGGTCGTGTGGGTCACGCCGTCCGGCAAGCGCGTGCGCATGCAGGACGAGCGCATCGTGAGCTTCGACGAGCGGCACCTGGCGGTGCTGCGGCTCGAGGTCGTGGTGGAGAACGCCGACGCCCCGGTCACGATCAGCTGCCAGCTGCTGAACCGTCAGGACGGCGCCGGCATCTACGCCGGCGACCCGATGGCGTCGAAGTCCGAGGGCAAGGCCGGCTTCGACCCGCGCAAGGCGGAGAAGATCACCGAGCGCGTGCTGCAGCCGGTGGAGTACTGGCAGGACGGGCTGCGCTCCGCGCTGTCGTACCGGGTGAACGATTCGGGCATGAGCGTCGCGGTCGTCGCCGACCACGTGGTCGAAACCGAGAACGACTACAGCGCCCGGACGCTCATTGAGCCCGACATCGCGAAGAACGTGTTCCGCGTGCAGGCGAAGGCCGGCGTGCCGATCCGGATCAGCAAGATCGTCAGCTACCACAGCTCGCGGGGCGTGCCGCCGCGTGAGCTCGTCGACCGCTGCCGCCGCTCGCTGGACCGCGTGGGCGTGGAGGGCGTCGACGCCCTGTTCCGCGCCCAGGAGGCGTGGCTCGCGGCGTTCTGGGAGCGCTCCGACGTGCGCATCGCCGGCCACGACGACCTGCAGCAGGCCACCCGGTGGTGCCTGTTCCAGCTCGCGCAGGCGGCGTCCCGCGCCGACGGCACCGGTGTCCCCGCCAAGGGGCTGACCGGCTCGGGCTACAGCGGCCACTACTTCTGGGACACCGAGATCTACGTCCTGCCGTTCCTCACCTACACGTCGCCGCAGTGGGCGAAGAACGCGCTGCGCGCCCGGGTGCTCATGCTGCCCGCCGCCCGCCGTCGTGCCGCCCAGCTCAACGAGGCGGGCGCCCTGTTCCCGTGGCGCACGATCAATGGTGAGGAGGCGTCGGCGTACTACGCCGCAGGCACCGCGCAGTACCACATCAACGCCGACGTCAGCTATGCGCTCGGCAAGTACGTGCGCGCCACCGGCGACGAGGAGTTCCTGCGCCGGGAGGGCGCCGACATCGCGGTCGAGACCGCACGACTGTGGGCGACGCTGGGCTTCTGGCGCGGCACCAACGGCCACTCGACGTTCCACATCCACGGCGTCACCGGTCCGGACGAGTACACCACGGTCGTCAACGACAACCTGTTCACGAACGTGATGGCGCGGTACAACCTGCGGCTGGCCGCACGGGTGGTGCGCGAGATGGCCGAGCAGGACCCGGCGGCTTACGCCGCACTGGTCGAGCGCACCGGTCTGGATGCCGGGGAGCGGGAGGCCTGGGATCGGGCGGCCGAGGCGATCCACATCCCGTTCAGCGAGGCGCTGCGCATCCATCCCCAGGACTCGCTGTTCCTGGAGCGCGAGGTGTGGGACCTGGAGGGCACCTCGCCCGACCAGCGCCCGCTGCTGCTGCACTACCACCCGCTGGTGATCTACCGGTTCCAGGTGCTCAAGCAGGCGGATGTCGTGCTGGCGCTGTTCCTGCAGGGCAACCACTTCACCGACGAGGAGAAGCTCGCCGACTTCGACTACTACGACCCGCTGACCACCGGCGACTCGACCCTGTCGGCCGTGGTGCAGTCGATCATGGCGGCGGAGGTCGGATACCAGGATCTCGCGCGCGAGTACTTCGAGCAGGCGCTGTTCGTCGACCTGGGCAACCTGCACCACAACTCGTCGGACGGCGTGCACGTGGCATCCGCCGGCGGTGTGTGGACCGCGCTGGTCAGCGGCTTCGGCGGCATGCGCGACCACGACGGGCTGTTGAGCTTCGACCCGCGCCTGCCGGCCGACTGGCCCGAGCTGTCGTACGCGCTGCAGTGGCACGGCTCGCAGCTGCAGGTGACCGTGACACGAGAGGCGCTGCGGCTTGAGGTGCGCTCGGGCGATCCGGTGGACTTCAGCGTGCGCGGGGTCGCATACCGGGCATCCGTCGCCGAGCCGGCGGTGGTGGCGCTGGCGGGTCAGGGACCAGTGCGGCCCGGCCGCCCGACGCTGCGCCAGTTCGAGGACGCCCGGCGCGACGACGGCACGCTCATGCAGCCGACCGTGCCCGTGACCACCACGTCGATTCCGGTCATCGGGGTGTTCGAGGACTAGGGATGACGGTCGCCGTCATCGTGCTGGGGCTGATCCCGGCACTCATCGTGCTGGTCCTCGCGATCCTCGCGCGGCTAGCGTCGAACCGAGCCCCGGCGTCGCCGGGCCCACAGTTCGCGCCCCTCGTCGGCGCGACGGTGCTCGACGACGCGCTGCTGCTGGATGCCGACCGCAGAGCGGCCGCCGCGATGCTGGTCGACATGGCGGTGGGCAGGCGCATCCGGCTTCTCGCGGAGGAGCCGGACGGCACTGGCCGGCGCGCACGCCCGCGCACCCCGGTGGGCGTCGAGATCGTCGAGGGCGCGGAGTTCAGCGCCGATGAGCTGAAGCTGCTGGACGCCGTGCTGGGCGACGGCGCCGGCCGGGAACGGGTGCGGCGTCTCTCGTCGAGCGGACGCGCGCTCGCCCACCGGGTGCGGGCGGTGCTCGACGGCGCGAGGGAGCGGCTGGAGGATGCCGGACTGCTCCGGCCCGGTCGACGGCACTGGCCTGTCGCGCTGCTGCGCGCCGCCGCGGTGCTCCTGCTGCTGTGGAACGGCTTCCTGCTGATCGCCGCGCTGTCCGAGGGACCGGTGGCGGCGTCGATCCTGCTGGGGTGCGGGATGCTGGTCTGCCTGGCGGCGCTGGTGGTCGTGCCGCGGGCATGGCGGACGTTCCTGCCGGCGTCCGAGCCGGCGCGGGCGCACCTCGCCGGCCTGCGCGAGTACATGGCGCTCGCCGAGGCCGAGCCTCTGCGGTTCCTGCAGTCGACGGAGGGCGCGCTGCTCTCCGGCGACGTGTCGGCTGATGCCGCAGCGCAGCGTCTGCAGCGGTTCCTGCTCAACGAGCGGCTGCTTCCGTATGCCGTGCTGTTCGGCATGGAGCGCTCCTGGGCGCAGCTCGTGCGGGTGCAGTCCGACAGGCTGCCCGCGGTGGAGGGCGTCGGCGATGTGCTCGAGGCGACCGCCCTGGTGCTGCAGGTGATCGAGCTGATCGGCGGCGCGGTGCAGCTCGTCGGCGCGGTCATCGCCCTGGGCGACGCGGTCGGCGGCGTGGCGGAGCTGGCCGGGGGCCTGCTGGACGCGTGAGCGGCCGAGCGAGTGTCCCAGGCACGCCGTAGGCTGGACGGGTGACGACAGCCCTCTACCGCCGCTACCGGCCCGAGACCTTCGCGGAGATGATCGGGCAGTCCCAGGTGACCGACCCGCTGATGACCGCATTGCGCGGCGACCGGGTCGGGCACGCCTACCTGTTCTCCGGTCCGCGCGGCTGCGGCAAGACCACGTCGGCGCGCATCCTCGCGCGCTGCCTGAACTGCGCCGAGGGCCCCACCGACACCCCGTGCGGTGTGTGCCCGAGCTGCGTGGAGCTGTCCCGCAACGGCGGCGGTTCGCTGGACGTCGTCGAGATCGACGCCGCCAGCCACAACGGCGTCGACGACGCCCGCGACCTGCGCGAGCGGGCCACCTTCGCGCCCAGCCGCGACAGGTACAAGATCTTCATCCTCGACGAGGCGCACATGGTCACGCCGCAGGGGTTCAACGCCCTGCTGAAGCTGGTCGAGGAGCCGCCTGCGCACGTGAAGTTCATCTTCGCGACCACCGAGCCCGAGAAGGTGCTCGGCACCATCCGCTCCCGCACGCACCACTACCCCTTCCGGCTCGTGCCGCCGGCGGCGATGATCGAGTACGTCGAGAAGCTCTGCGTCGAGGAGGGCGTGCAGGTCGAGCCGGGCGTGCTGGGTCTGGTCGTCCGCGCCGGCGGCGGCTCGCCGCGCGACACCCTCTCGCTGCTGGACCAGCTGATCGCGGGATCCGACGGGGGCAACGTGACCTACGAGCGCGCGGTCGCGCTGCTCGGCTACACGCACGCGGCGCTGCTCGACGAGATCGTCGAAGCGCTCGCCGCGGGTGACGCGGCGGCGGCCTTCCCCGCCGTGGACCGCGTCGTGCAGACGGGGCAGGACCCGCGCCGCTTCGTCGATGACCTGCTCGAGCGCCTGCGCGACCTGATCGTCATCGCGGCGGTCGGCGACGGCGCCTCGGCCGTGCTGCGCGGGCTGCCCGCCGACGAGATGCAGCGGATGGTCGCGCAGGCCGCGAGCTTCGGCGCCGCCCGTCTGTCGCGCACCGCCGATCTGGTGAGCCAGGCGCTCGATGACATGACCGGGGCGACCTCGCCGCGCCTGCACCTGGAGCTGCTGGTCGCTCGCGTGCTGGCCGGAGCGCCCGCGGATGCTGCGGGCCAGGCGGCGGCGGTGCAGTCGACCGCGCCTCGGGCCGTGGCTCCGGCCGCGTCTGCGCCGGCTGGGGCCGGGGCCGCTTCTGTCGGTTCTGCGGCGGGTCCTGCGGCGGGCTCCGCTCCGTCCTCGTCCGCCGCGTCCTCGCCGGCTCAGACCGGTTCCGCCCGGGCTCATTCGGATGCAGCCGCCTCCGGTGCTGCTCCGTCCGCTCCCGCGGCTGCGACCTCCGCATCCGGATCCGCCGCCGCGACGCCGGATTCCGACGAGCCCGACTCCTCGACGGCTGCGGATGCTGCGTCCGACGGAGCCGCTGCGACGGCGGGAACCACCGGGACCGCCGAGTCCGAGCCGTCGGACGGCGCGGCCCCGACGTCTCCGGCCTCCGAGTCGGAGTCCATGACCTCGGATCCGGAGCCGGAGCCCTCGACCCCGGCAGGCCCCGTCACGTTCGACCGCATCTCCGCCGCGTGGTCGGCGGTGCTGGACCGCCTCGCGTCGGCGAGCCGCTCGTCCTGGCTGGTGGCCACCGGCACCCAGCCGCTCGCCTACGATCCCGACAGCGGCGTGCTGACGCTCGGATTCGCGAGCGCGGCCGATGTGCCGAAGTTCAAGGGCACCAAGCCCGGGCAGGGGCCCTCCGACCATCTGCGTACGGCCATCGAGCAGGAGCTCGGCATCACCGTGAAGTACCTGCCCGCTCCGCTGCCGCCGTCCGGCGGCGGGTCGGCTCCCCGTCCTGCTCCGCCCGCGCCCGCACCTCAGCAGCCGGTCGCCGGCGACGATGCACCCGCGGCCGGCTGGGCCAACCCGATGAGCGCCCCCGAGTCCATCGGTGACTCCGCGCGCGGCGGCGGTTCCGGAGTCGGCTCCCCGGCGGCATCCGGCGGACGTGCGCCCGCGGCATCCGCGTCGTCACGTTCCGCGGCCGCCGCAGTGACGGAGTGGGCCGTCGCGCCGATCCCGACCTCCGCGCCCGAGACGCCCGCCGGAGCCGTGCTCACGGCACCGGCACCCGCAGCGCCGGTGTCCACCGCGCCGACAACAACCGTGCAGCAGCAGTTCCCGGTGGATGAGGAGCCGGCCGATGCCGAGGCATCGGCATCCGCCCCGCAGCCGCCGGTCGACGGCGCGATCGACTCGCCGCCCGAAGTGGACTACCCACCGTTCGACGATGCGCCCCCGTACGACGACGAGCCGCCCTACGACCCCGCCTACGACGGCCCGCAGGACGATCCGCGGGCATCCGCCTCCTACGGTCGCGGACCGTCGGCACCGGCCCGAGCGATGTCCGCACCCGCCACCCCTGCGCAGGCCGCCTCCGCACCCATGGCATCCGCGCAGGCGTCCTCCGCGACCGAGCCCCGCGCGGCGGCACCTGTCGTATCCCGGGTCGCCCCCGTCGCCGGCGGTGTCGAGCGACGGGGAGAGGCCGTGATCCGCCAGGTGCTCGGAGCCAGGTTCCTGCGTGAAGAGCCCTACCAGCCCCCGACGAGGTTCAACTGATGTACGACGGCATCGTCCAGGAGCTGATCGACGAGTTCGGCCGGCTCCCCGGCATCGGCCCGAAGTCAGCGCAGCGCATCGCGTTCCACATCCTGCAGACCCCGTCCTTCGACGTCGCGCGTCTGTCGGAGCTGCTCACCGAGGTGCGCGCCCGCGTGCGCTTCTGCGAGGTGTGCGGCAACGTGTCCGAGCAGGACCGCTGTGCGATCTGCCGCGATCCGCGCCGCAACGCCGAGCTGATCTGCGTGGTCGAGGACGCCAAGGACGTCGCGGCCATCGAGCGCACCCGCGAGTTCCGCGGGCTGTACCACGTGCTCGGCGGCGCGATCAGCCCCATCGCGGGCGTCGGCCCCGATGACCTGCGCATCGCCCAGCTGATGACCCGTCTCGCCGACGGCACCGTGCAGGAGGTCATCCTCGCCACGAACCCCAACCTCGAGGGCGAGGCGACCGCCAGCTACCTCAGCCGGTTGCTGACCAGCATGGAGATCACCGTCTCGCGGCTGGCATCCGGCCTGCCCGTCGGCGGCGACCTGGAGTACGCGGACGAGGTGACGCTGGGACGGGCCTTCGAGGGCCGTCGACGCCTGTGAACGCGCAGGCGGGATTCACCCGGAAGGGGTGGATCCTGTTCGCCGTCATGGCGTTCGTGTGGGGCATCACCTACCTGTTCATCAAGGAGGCGGTCGAGACCTTCGGACCGCCGGCGGTGGTCGCCGGACGCACGCTGCTGGGCGGCCTCGTGCTGCTCCCGTTCGCGATCCGCAGCGGCGCGCTGAAGGCGGCGTGGAAGCACTGGCCGTGGGTGCTCGTGTTCGGTCTGCTGGAGATGGGCGGGCCCTTCCTGCTCCTCAGTCATGCCGAGACGCAGCTGCCTTCGGGGCTCACCGGGCTCCTGGTCGCGACGGTGCCGCTGTTCGCGGTGATCATCGCCCTGCTGCGCGGCGACAGGTCCGCGCTCGCGCCGATCCGGCTGGGCGGTCTGCTCGTCGGGTTCGCCGGCGTGGTCGTGGTCGTCGCGGGACCCGGTCTGTTCCCGCACGAGCCGGCCAGCATGATCGCCATCGGCGAGATCCTGCTCACCGCCGTGATGTACGCGATCGCGCCGTTCGTCATCGCGTACAAGCTCTCCGACGTCCCCTCGATCGGCACGATCACGCTGGCGCTGTTCGCGATCGGGCTGGCGTATCTGCCGGCGGCGCTGCTCACGCCGCACGAGCCGCCGACCGTGCGCTCTGCGGGCTCGCTGCTGCTGCTCGGAGTGATCTGCACCGCGCTCGCGTTCGTCGCCTTCTTCGCGCTGATCCGCGAGGTCGGCCCGGTGCGCGCCCCGCTGTTCACCTACATCAACCCGATCGTCGCGATCGTGCTCGGCACGGTGCTCGTCGCAGAGCCGGTCACCCCTGGTCTGCTGATCGGCTTCCCGATCATCCTGATCGGATGCTGGTTCGCCGCAACCGGCGTACGGCTGAAGCCCCCGGCATCCGAGGCCGCGCCTGCGGCCGTCGAGTAGCCGACCGCTGTCACATGCGCGGGACGGCATGGAGCCGATCCGTACAATGATCCTGGGCGGTTCCGCCCACCGTCCCCGGGAGTGATCGTGGCCCTGATCGTGCAGAAGTACGGCGGTTCGTCCGTCGCCGACGCAGAGAGCATCAAGCGCGTCGCCAAGCGCATCGTCGACACCCGTCGCGCCGGCCACGACGTCGTCGTCGCGGTGAGCGCCATGGGCGACACCACCGACGAGATGCTGGATCTCGCGCACGAGGTGGCGCCGATCCCCGCCCCGCGCGAACTGGACATGCTGCTCTCCAGCGGTGAGCGCATCTCGATGGCGCTGCTGGCGATGGCCATCCACTCGATGGGCTTCGAGGCGCGCTCGTTCACCGGCAGCCAGGCCGGCATGATCACCGACTCGCACCACGGCAAGGCGCGCATCGTCGACGTCACCCCCGTGCGCCTGCGCGAGGCGCTGGACGAGGGGGCGATCGTCATCGTCGCCGGCTTCCAGGGCTTCAACCGCGACACCCGCGACATCACCACGCTCGGCCGCGGCGGCTCCGACACGACCGCTGTCGCGCTGGCCGCTGCGCTGAAGGCCGACGTCTGCGAGATCTACAGCGACGTCGACGGCATCTACACGGCAGACCCGCGCGTCATCCCGCGCGCCGCCAAGCTCGACCACATCTCCAGCGAGGAGATGCTCGAGCTCGCCGCGAACGGCGCGAAGGTGCTGTACATCCGCGCCGTCGAGTACGCGCGCCGTCACCGCGTGCTCATCCACGCACGATCCACGTTCTCGTCCGCCGAGGGCACCTACGTTCTGGGCGAGGGCATGAAGAACCCCCGCGAATCCGAGGGAGCAGCCATGGAAGAACCCATCGTCGCCGGCGTCGCCACCGACCTCAGCCAGGCCAAGATCACCGTCGCGGGCGTGCCGGACGTGCCGGGCAAGGCCGCCGAGATCTTCAAGATCGTCTCCAAGTCGGGCGCCAACGTCGACATGATCGTGCAGAACGTGTCGGCCGCATCGACGGGCCGCACCGACATCTCCTTCACGCTGTCCAAGGCCGACGCCGCAGGCACCATCAAGGCGCTCGCGGCCGAGCAGGCCGCGGTCGGCTTCGAGAACCTGCTGCACGACGACCAGATCGGCAAGCTCTCGGTCGTCGGCGCGGGCATGCGCACGCACTCGGGCGTCTCCGAGATCCTCTTCGACGCGCTCAGCCGCGGCGGCGTGAACATCGAGATGATCTCCACCTCCGAGATCCGCATCTCGGTCGTGGTGCGCGGATCCGACCTGGCCCAGGCGGCGCAGGCCGTGCACACCGCGTACGGCCTGGACAGCGAGATCGAGGCCGTCGTCCACGCCGGCACTGGCCGCTGACGCCCGGCGTGCGACGGCGCCGGCCCGATACGATCGTCGGATGACGACGGATGCCGGGGCGAAGACCGAATCGGACGCAGGAGATCTCACGATCCGCGACCTCGAGCCGGCCGATCGCGACGCCTGGGCCGTGCTGTTCCGCGGCTACCGCGACTTCTACGAGCTCGAGCACGACGACGCCGTCATCGACACGGTCTGGAACTGGCTGCAGGATCCCGGCCACGAGCTGAACGCGCTGCTCGCGCTGCGTGACGGCACGCCGATCGGCATCGCGCACTGGCGTCGTTTCGTCCGCCCGTCGCGCGGCGCGACGGCCATCTTCCTGGACGACCTCTTCGTCTCGCCCGGGGTGCGCGGCGGGGGAGTGGGCCGCGCGCTGCTGAGCCGGCTGCACGAGATCGCCCGCGAGGAGGGCCTGATCGAGGTGCGCTGGATCACCTCGTACACCAACACCGACGCGCAGCGCCTGTACGACCGGGTCGCCCTTCGCGCGCCGTTCCACACGTACATCGACCAGGTCTGACCCGAACCTCCGCCTGTCACGACCGGTCCCGCCCCCATCGCGAGCGGGTAGACTCGCCGCAACCCTGACATCGGCGCCGGGCGCAGCATCCTCACCCGGGGCTGAGCCTGGCGCACCGTCTCCACGCCAAGGACTGCTCATGACCCGCATCTCAGACTCAGGTTTCTCGATCGCCATCGTCGGCGCGACCGGACAGGTCGGCACCGTCATGCGCGAGATCCTCGCCGAGCGCTCGTTCCCGATCCGCGAGCTGCGGCTGTTCGCCTCCGCCCGCTCGGCCGGGACGAGCATCGACTTCGGCGGCACCGACGTGATCGTCGAGGACGTGGAGACCGCGGATGCCTCGGGCATCGACATCGCGCTGTTCTCGGCGGGCGCGACCGCCAGCCGCGCCTATGCACCGAAGTTCGCCGCCGCCGGCGCCGTCGTGGTCGACAACTCCAGCGCGTGGCGGATGGACCCGGAGGTCCCGCTGGTCGTCAGCGAGGTCAACCCGGATGCCATGGACGAGCGCCCCAAGGGCATCATCGCCAACCCGAACTGCACCACGATGGCCGCGATGCCCGTCATGAAGGCGCTGCATGCCGAAGCCGGCCTCGAGCGACTGATCGTCAGCACCTACCAGGCCGTCTCCGGCTCCGGACTCGCCGGCGCCCAGGAGCTGCTCGGCCAGGTGGAGGGCGTGCTCGCCCAGGGCGACACCCTGCGGCTCGTGCACGACGGCTCCTCCGTCGACTTCCCGCAGCCGGAGAAGTACGTGGCGCCGATCGCCTTCGACGTCATCCCGCTGGCCGGCTCCATCGTCGACGACGGCGACAACGAGACCGACGAGGAGAAGAAGCTCCGCAACGAGAGCCGCAAGATCCTCGGCCTCCCCGATCTGCGCGTCGCAGGCACCTGCGTGCGGGTGCCCGTGTTCACCGGCCACTCGCTCTCGATCCACGCCGAGTTCGCGAACGACATCACCCCGGAGCGCGCCTACGAGATCCTCGCCGCAGCCCCGGGCGTCGTCGTCGACGAGGTGCCGACCCCGCTGCAGGCGGCGGGCAAGGACCCGAGCTTCGTCGGCCGCATCCGCGCCGACCAGTCCGCGCCCGAGGGCAAGGGACTCGTGCTGTTCATCAGCAACGACAACCTGCGCAAGGGCGCCGCGCTGAACGCCGTGCAGATCGCCGAGGAGCTCGCGAAGCGGCTGGTCCCGGCATCCGCCTGAGCCGTCGCGCGGAAACCGGGACGGATGCCGACGGCTAGACTTATCGGGTGACTGAAACCGTCGATGTCGTTCTGATCGGTGGGGGCATCATGTCCGCCACTCTGGGTACCCTGCTGCACGAACTGCAGCCGGACTGGAAGATCGTCGCCTATGAGCGACTCAGCGACGTCGCCGAGGAGAGCTCGCACGCGTTCAACAACGCGGGCACCGGCCACGCCGCGCTCTGCGAGCTGAACTACACGCCGGAGGCGGCCGACGGCAGCGTCGACGTCAGCAAGGCGGTCTCGATCAACGAGCAGTTCCAGCTCAGCCGGCAGTTCTGGTCGAGCCTGGTCGACCGCGGCGTCCTCAGCGAGCCCGACACGTTCATCAACCCGACTCCGCACATGACCTTCGTGCGTGGCGAGAAGAACGTCTCCTTCCTGAAGACGCGCTACGAGGCGCTGTCGAAGCAGACGCTGTTCGCCGACATGGAGTACAGCGAGGACTCCCGCGTCATCAACAAGTGGGCGCCGCTGCTCATGGAGAAGCGGCTCACCGCCGACGCGCCCTTCGCCGCGCCACGCGTCACCGGCGGCACCGACGGCGCCTTCGGCGC
>Ga0066256_1000473_pt1 | contig 108570 bp, 107 predicted proteins | sample ThiBio_1000_biof_FD_87107 | JGI IMG/M metagenome (GOLD analysis project Ga0066256, IMG submission 87107) | Wastewater bioreactor microbial communities from Cape Town, South Africa - Thiocy_expt_1000_biof (version 2) | ecosystem: Engineered > Bioreactor > Thiocyanate-remediating >... | reverse complement strand
CGATGGCGCCGTCCTTGACCAGCGCGGCGACGCTCGCCGGATTGATGTCATAGACGACGCATTGGTGGCCGTCGCGCATGAGCCGCCGCACCATGTTGGCGCCCATCCTTCCCAGTCCCATCATTCCGATCTGCATGTTTTCTCGTCCTGGTCGCTAGAGGTATCGATCTGTGAGCATGGCCTATTGCGAGACCCGCGTCGCGCCTTTCGCCGGTGCGGCTCCCGGCTTCGGGATAGCTCCTGGGTCCGGTTCGCCGACGCCGACGGAGAAGTCGACATTCTCCCATCGGCCGGTATCGGGCCAGAAAAAAGTGAAGAGGATCGAGCCGCCCGGCGCGAGGCCGGCAACAGGCAGGTCCACGAGATGAATGCCGAGCGCGTTCCCGGCGGTCGCGCTGTCCGTCACCGTCAGCCATCTGTCGCTGCTCCAGTGAACCACGGCGCGGGCAGAAAGTTCCAGGCGCAGCACCTTGCCAGCCGGAATGGCGCGGATCCTGTTGTTGAAGCGCCAGGTCCTGAGCCGCGATCCCGTGCCTTGCCTGAGATAGCGTTCCACCCCTTGCGGCGGCAGGTCGAAGACCGCTCCGTCGCGCAGCGAGCGCAGCAGCTTTATGTGTTCCGCATGCGCCCAGACCAGCGGCATGGCGCTGCCCGACGGAGCGCCCCGCCGCAACTCGCGCTCCGGCATGTCAGGGGCATCCCAAACCTGCTCCGGCAGCAGGCCGCCCGGGCCGGCCGAATTCTCGAAGGTCGCGAGCAGTTCCCGCGCCCTCTCGTCGCGTCCCGCCGCCAGCTCGTAATGGGCGCGCTCGCCGGTCAGCAACGGCCACGGCCGTCCCCTTCCGGTTCCGTCGAAGGGGGCGCCGTCCTCATGCTCGCCATAGCCGTCGCCGGTGTAGCGGTACCAGACAGGGCCTTGCGGCAGGTCGCAGCGCAACGACGCATCGATGGCCTTGACGGTGTTGACGATGCGCGGGTCGTCGGCGGCCCTGAGCCCGAAGCGCACCAGGGCTAGCGCGTCCGGGCTGACGATGGCGCGCGCCGGCCTGTCGGTGTCGCCGGGCGGCCGGTTCTTGATCGGCACGTAACCGTCCTTCGGCGAGGCGGCGCCGGCGTCGTCGGGCGGCGCGACCCGTACGTAGTAACCTTCCACTCCGGCCGTTGCGCACAGCTCCGTCCCGGTGACGTAGGTCCAGCGTTCGATCTGGTCGTTCCAGCAGTCGGCTGTTTCGCGCAGGTAGTTTGCCGGCTCCGCATTCCCGCAGGCATCCAGCATGTCGGCGGCGGCGAGCAGGCCGGCGATTTCGACGGCGAGCGTGAAGGGGCTGTAGCCGGCATCCTCTTCCCAGCGATCCTCGCCGGTGACGGGACCGTTGCGCGCGACATAGGAAGCGGCGTTCTCGATCATCGGCAGGAACTCGGCCAGCCTGGCGCGCGGCAGGTGGCCGGCGCGGCGAAGCGCGTCGGCAAGCAGCAGCGGGAAGGCGCATTCGTCCATCTGGATGCCGGGCCAGTAGGCGGTCCCGTTCGACCAGGCATTCTGCGGCCAATGGCCGTCCGGCTGCTGGATCGAGCGGAGATAGGTGAGGATCCGCAGCGCTTCCACAGCGTCGCCGGCGGCGAGAAATCCGCCGGCGGTCTCGACGAGATCGCGCGGCCAGACCAGATGGTAGCCGCCAAGGTCGTCATCGCCCTTGTCGAAGCCCCAGGGGATCGACAGGCTGGCCACGGCGGCGCCTTGCCTGGCGATCGACAGGTGCGTGGCAAGCACCGCGGTGCCGACTCGGTAGGCATTCAGGCCGGACGCGGCGCGGCGGTCGAGCCTCTCCAGGCCGGCCTGCCATTTCCGCCAGTTCGCGACATAGAGGCCAGCGGCGGCCTCGAAACCCTCACGCAGGCTGGCGGCGGCGTGATCGGCGGCCTCTTCGGGATAGGCGCCGAAGCCGAGCGCCAGCACGGCCGTGGCCTTGCCGGCCGAGAAGCCGATCTCGCCGGTGAGCGCGACGTTGCCGTCGTCGGCGCGTTCCCAGGCCGGATCGAGCTGGCCCCTGTCGCGCAACTGCTGCCAGCCGTCCGAGACGCCGACATAGCCGGCCGAGCAATCGCCCCAGGGCAGCGACGAGGCGAGGGCGATAAAGACGCCGCGACCGGACGCGAACAGCATCCGCTGCCCCCTGTGCTCGCCGAGCCAGGCGCTGTTGCCCATGCCGGCGTTGACGAGATGCGGCGCAAGCAATGCGTAGACGCGGTGGTCGGTGCCTTTGAGGGAAAGGAAAGTGATTTCCTGCAACAGGACCGGGCGCTTCGGGTCGGTGATGACGCGCTTGTCGATTCGGTAGGCACCGTCGGCCGCGCTGTTGGTCAGGCGATAGGCGGGCACGCCGTCCTCGAATGGTTCGACCGCGTGAGTGGCGTCGCGCTTTTCCTCGGAGAAATAGCCGCCTGGTCCGGTAACGATCAGGCCAAGGTCGCGCGTGCAGGCGGCGTCGAGGCGCGGGTAGTAGATCTCGTTCAGAATGCCGTGGCTGAGCGTGAACCAGAGCGGGCTTTTGGACGAAAGCGCGGTGCCGACGCCGCTCTTGGCGCTTGAGGTCCAGCGCGCCGGAATTCCGGGCGCTCCGGGAGCAACTGTCGGCGTCATCTTGATCCTGGTCTCCTGGGCAATCCGTAGACCACTCCGGGAGCGCTTTTCAATCGTCCCACCGCAAGTTGATCGCCAGGCGCGCCACGACTGCGGGTCAGCGCTCGGCGTCCGCCCCAAGATGCCGGCTCAGCATCAGCTTCAACTCTTCCAGCACGCCGTCGCGCAGCCGCTTCTCGCCGACGAGCGCCAGCGGTATGCGCATCATCTGCGGCACGATGACGGCCAGCCGCTCCGCCTGGGCGGGGGGCACGGCCGGTTCCGGGCCGGCAAACAGGGCCGCGATCTGCTGGCGCCGGCGGGCCCGCATCGAACGCCGCCAGACGTCGTCTCCAGGAATGTCGACAAGCGCGGAATAGGCCGGATGGCTGGCCATGAAATCGCCGAGCACGCTAAACAGGGCGTCGGCAATGGCCGCCGCGTCGAGACCCGAAGTGCGCTCGCGCAGCGCGTCGAGCCGGGTGGAGAGCTCCTCGGCGTGCTCCGCCAGGATCGCCTGCGCCAGCCCTTCCTTGGTAGGGAAGAACAGATAGAGCGTGCCGATGGCCGCGCCGGCGCGCGCGGCGATCTCGGTCATCGTCGTCGCGTCATAGCCCTTCTCGGCGAACAGTTCCGTGGCGCTCGCCGCCAGCGCGGCGACGCGATCATGGCCTCTTTTTTGCCGTGGCGCGCGGGGTTGCGGCATCTTCGCGCTTGCTTTTTCCGAGACCATACTCATATTCCAAACCTGAGACTATCCTCATATATCGGCGGACGCCTGTCCGCCAGCATCCCGAAAGTCGCACTCCATGAATGCCCCGGTCGCAGCACCTCCACGGAACCACAAGTGGATGGTTCTGAGCAATACCACCCTCGGCATGCTGGCGGCGGCGATCAATGGCTCGATCCTGCTGATCAGCCTGCCGGCGGTGTTTCGTGGCATCGGCCTCAAGGCGCTGGACCCCGGCAACATCAACTACCTGCTATGGGCGATCATCGGTTACATGATTGCGACAGCCGTGCTCGTCGTGGCATTCGGGCGCCTGGGCGACCAGTTCGGCCGCGCGAAGATGTACAATCTGGGCTTCGCCATCTTCACCGCCGCCTCGATCGCGCTCAGCCTGCTGCCCGGCCAGGGCGATTTCGCCGCCATGTATCTGATCAGTGTGCGCATCATACAGGGCATCGGCGGCGCGCTGATCATGGCCAATTCCACGGCCCTGCTCACCGATGCCTTTCCCGAGAACGAGCGCGGCTTCGCGCTGGGCATCAATGTGGTGGCGGCCATCGGCGGCCAGTTCATCGGCCTGCTGATCGGCGGGCTGCTGGCCGACACCGACTGGCGGCTGGGGTTCTTGATCAACGTGCCCTTCGGCCTCGTCGGCACCGTATGGGCCCATCTCCAACTGCATGACGCGCCCAACCGCTCGAGCCACCAGATCGACCGGCTGGGCCACATCCACCTCCGCCTGGGCGGGGTGTGGACCCGGACCGCCATTACCTACGGGCTGCAGCCCTATGGCGATCAGGTCATGGCATGGACCAGCCCGAAAGTGCTGATCTTCTTTGCCGTCGGCATCGTCTCGCTGGTCGCCTTCGTGATGATCGAGCAGCGCGTCGAGAAGCCGATGCTCGACCTCAAGCTGTTCCGCATTCCGGGCTTCGCCTACGGCAACCTCGCCAACCTCGCCTCGGGCATCGCGCGCGGCGGCCTGCAGTTCATGCTTATCGTCTGGCTCCAAGGCATCTGGCTGCCGTTGCATGGCTATTCGTTCGAGCAGACGCCGCTGTGGTCGGCCATCTTCATGCTGCCGCTCACCGTCGGCTTCCTCATCGCCGGTCCGCTTTCCGGCTATTTCTCCGACCGGATCGGCGGGGTGCCGTTCGCGGTCGGCGGCATGGTGGCGGGCGCGGCCAGCTTCGTGGCGCTGATGGCGCTGCCCGCCGACTTCTCCTACACGGCTTTTGCCGCGCTCTTGTTCCTCAACGGTCTCGGCTCGGGCCTGTTCGTGGCGCCGAACTCGACCCAGATCATGAATTCAGTGCCGGCACGCGAGCGCGGCCAGGCGTCCGGCATGCGTGCCACGACCACCAATGCCGGGCAGGTGCTGTCCATCGGGCTGTTCTTCAGCCTGATGCTTGCCGGCCTCGCGGCCAGCCTGCCGCAGACCATGGAGGCCGGGCTGCTGGCACAGCACGTGCCGGAGGCCGTCGCGCACCAGGTCGCCAACATGCCGCCGGTGGCCAGCCTGTTCGCCGCCTTCCTCGGTTACAACCCGATGGGCGAACTGATCCCGGCCGACGTCCTGCACGCGCTGCCAGCGCAGAACGCGACGATCCTGACCGGCAACACCTTCTTCCCCGAACTGATGTCCGGCCCCTTCAAGCACGGGCTGGTCTTCGCCTTCACCTTCTCGGCTGTCCTGTATCTCGTCGCCGCCTTCGCCTCCTGGCGCGGCGGCCGCCGTGTCGAGGTGGACCTGCCGGAGATGATGGCGACGGAAGCGGCCGGCCGGCGGTAATCGCTGGCTCCGCGTCCGCGCCGGGTTTTCATTCGCGTCCCATCCCTGTAAACCGCCAACGCGGTCGCGGCCGGTCATACATTTCGGGAGGTCCTGCTTGTCCAGTTTCGTCAGTGTCGCCAGGCAAGGCGATGTCGCCGTCATCACCATCGACAATCCTCCGGTCAACGCGCTGAGCTTTCATGTCCGCGAGCCGCTGATGCAGGCACTGGTCTCGCTGCGCGACGATCCGTCGGTGGCGGCCATCGTGATTGCCTGCGCCGGCAGGACCTTCGTCGCCGGCGCCGACATCACCGAATTCGGCAAGCCGATGCAGCAGCCGGAACTGCGCGCCATCGTGGCCGTGTTGGAAGCCATCGCCAAGCCGACCGTGGCGGCGATCCACGGCACGGCCCTGGGTGGCGGGCTGGAACTGGCTCTGGGCTGTCATTTCCGCGTCGCCGACGCCGGCGCCAAGGTCGGCCTGCCCGAAGTCAAGCTCGGCTTGCTGCCGGGCGGCGGCGGCACGGTCCGCCTGCCCAGGCTGGTCGGCCCGTCCAAGGCGCTCGCCATGATCGTTTCCGGCACGCCGGTCGGCGCACGCGAGGCGCAGGCCGCTGGCCTGGTGGATGCCGTGGTCGAGGGCGACCTCACCGCCAATGCCGTGGCTTTCGCGGCCGGCAAGGCGTCCGCCGGCGCGCCGGCGATCCCGGTGCGCGACCGTGACGCGCGGCTGCGCGAGATTGACCTTGCCGCCTTCGATGCCGAGGCGGCGGAACTGGCGAAAAAAGCGCGTGGGCTCGAGGCGCCGCTCGCCTGCGCCGAAGCGGTGCGCAACGCGATCACGCTGCCGTTCGACGAGGCGCTGGCGGCGGAGCGGGCGCTGTTCGTCAAGCTGGTCGCCGGCGACCAGTCGCGTGCCCAGCGGCATCTGTTCTTCGCCGAACGCGAGGCGGCGAAAGTGCCCGGCAAGGATCTGCAGAAGCGCAAGATCGCCCGGGTCGGCATCATCGGCGCCGGCACGATGGGCGGTGGCATCGCCATGGCCTTCGTCAATGGCGGCTTTCCGGTGACGCTGCTGGAAACCAGCCAGGAGGCGCTGCAGCGCGGGCTGGCGACGATCGACAAGAATTACGCCGTTTCCGTCTCGCGTGGTTCGCTCAGCGAGGAGGCCAGGCAGGCCCGGCTGGCGCTGTTCAGCGGCACCACCGACTATGCCGACCTTGCCGGCTGCGATCTCATCGTCGAGGCGGTGTTCGAGGAGATGTCGGTCAAGAAGGAGGTGTTCGGCAAGCTCGACACGGTCGCCAAGCCCGGCGCCATCCTCGCCACCAACACGTCCTATCTCGACATCAACGAGATCGCCGCCTCGATCTCGCGGCCGCAGGACGTGCTCGGCATGCATTTCTTCTCGCCGGCCAACGTCATGAAGCTGCTGGAGATCGTGCGCGCCGAAAAGACGGCGCCCGATGCGCTGGCGAGCGTGGTCGACCTTGCGCGGCGCATCGCCAAGGTGCCGGTCATCGTCGGCGTGTGCCACGGTTTCGTCGGCAACCGCATGCTTTCGGCGCGCGGCGCCGAGCAGGAAGCGCTGCTGCTCGAAGGAGCGACGCCCGCCCAGGTCGACAAGGCTTTCACCGATTTCGGCTGGCCGATGGGGCCGTTCCAGATGGGCGATCTCGCCGGGCTGGACATCGGCTGGCGCAACCGCAAGGCGCGCGGCCAGACGGCGGTCATCGCCGACGCGCTGTGCGAGCAGGGCCGCTTCGGCCAGAAGACAGGCAAGGGCTACTATCTCTACGAGAACGGCAGCCGCACGCCGCGCCCGGACTTGGAGGTCGAGGCGCTGATCCGCGGCAAGGCGGCCGAACTGGGCATCGCGCCGCGCCAGATCGAAGCCGAAGAGATCATCGAGCGGACGCTCTATCCGATGATTAACGAGGGCGCCAGGATCCTCGAGGAAGGCATCGCGGCGCGCGCTTCCGACATCGATACCGTCTGGGTCAACGGCTATGGCTTCCCGATCGGCAAGGGCGGGCCGATGTTCTTCGCGGGCCTCGCCGGCGCGGGCAAGATCGTGCAGCGGCTCGACCATTGGCACGAGCGCACCGGCAGGCCCGCCTTCAAGGTGGCGCCGCTGCTGCGCCGTTTTGCCGAAACCGGCTCATGGGAGGCCGGCGCCGCAACCTGATCAAATGGTGGGTCGATAGTACCGCGGCGTTGCGCAAGAGTTTTACTCCCGCTTCGCCTCGGTATGACGACGTGGCGAGAACGCGCTACCGGATCCGCGCCTCGATGATCTCGACGAAGCGCGCGAAGAGCCCGGCCTGCGACTTGATCTTGAGCTTGCGATATATGTTGCGGCGATGAACCTTCACCGTTCCCGGCACGATGCGCATGGCCCTTGCGATCGACTCCGTGGAATGCCCCTGCAGCACCAGGTCGACGACATGCTTTTCGCGCGGCGTCAGCGACAGGCTTTCCCAGATATGGGCCCGATCGAACTCGTTGACCGCGGGTAACGTTTCGTCCTGCATGGATTCGGCGGGTTCGTCGGCTGGAAGGGCGGGCCAGCGCAATCTGGCCAGGCTGATCACTGCCGGCGCCATGTCGCGCAGCAATCTGGCATCGGCGGTGCCGAACGGACCTGAAGCGCGCAAGCGCATCAGCGACAGCACCAGCGCATCCTTGCCCGGCAGGGGCACGAAGAAGCCGACCTCCTCGGCCAGTCTCGTCTGGCTGTAGTAGGAACGAAAATACTCGCTGGCGTAGAAGCGGTCCGGAGCGAGTTCGCGCATGCGCCAGAAGCCTTCCTTGCGCTCGACCGCATGGGCATCGAACGCCTGTGTTTGGCCAACCGCGGCGGGCATTTCGTGTTCGGCACCAGCGTGCAGGCGGTGGCCGCGCATCCGGCCGTCGGTCGTACCCTCGACACGCAGGCGATCTACGACTACCTCTATTTCCACGGTATCCCGGCGCCGCGCAGCCTCTACCAGAACGTGCACAAGCTGCTGCCGGGACAGTGCGTGACACTGCGCAACGGCCGTGTCGACACGGGCTTCTACTGGCATGCCGACTATGCTCCGGCGAAGCCCGATTTCGAGACCTTGCGCGCGGAATTTCGCAGCCTGCTCGACGAGGCCGTACGCGCGGCCGACGCGCCGTCGACGGCGGCATTCCTGTCCGGCGGTACCGACAGTTCCACGGTCGTCGGCGCGCTCACCGCGGCACGCGGCGCGCCGGTCGACACCTTCTCGATCGGTTTCGACGCCAGCGGGTTCGACGAAATGGAGTACGCGCGCTGCGCGGTCGAGCGCTATGCCAGCCGTGCCAACGAGTACTACCTGAAGCCGGCCGACATCGTCACGGCCGTCCCGCTCATCGCCCGCGCCTACGACGAGCCCTTCGGCAACGCCTCGGCGGTGCCGGCGTATTTCTGCGCACGCAACGCGCGCGAAGCCGGTTTCGCGTTCATGCTGGCCGGCGACGGCGGCGACGAGATTTTCGGCGGCAACGTGCGCTATGCGAAGCAGGGCCTGTTCGAACTCTACGGCCGCATCCCCGCCATCCTGCGGCATACACTCATCGAGCCGGTCGCGCATTTTCCGGGCTTGTCGAACCGGTTTCCGCTGTCCAAGCTGAAAAGCTACGTCACCCAGGCCAGGATTGGCCTGCCGCTACGGCTGGAAACCTACAACTTCCTGCATCGCACGCCGCTCGACGAAATCTTCACGCAGGATTTCATGCGCGCGGTCGACCCAGCATCCACCGATGCCGCACTCACCGAAGTCTATGCACGCACCGCCTCGGACCATTACATCAACCGCATGATGCACGTCGACCTGAAATTCACCCTCGCCGACAGCGATCTGCGCAAGGTCGGCACGATGACCGAGAGCGCGGGAATCGAGGTGCACTACCCGCTGCTCGACGATCGTCTGGTCGCCTTCGCCAACCATCTTCCGGTGGATTACAAGGTGCGCGGACAGACGCTGCGCTGGTTCTTCAAGGCAGCGCTCACCGATCTGCTGCCGGAGAAGATCATCAACAAGAGCAAGCACGGTTTCGGTCTGCCGTTCGGCGTATGGAGCAACCAGCACGCGCCACTGGGCGAAATGGTCGGTGACAGCCTGGCCGACTTCAAGCGGCGCGGCTGGCTGCAACCGGCGTATCTGGACCACATGCTGGCGATGGCGAAAGGTCCGCACGCCAGCTATTACGGGGTGATGATCTGGGTGACCATGATGCTGGAGCGCTGGTTGCAGGAGAACGGGCACTGAGCCAAGCCGTCCCTTCGGGCACGCTACGAAGACCGGAACCCGCTCATCCGTCGCCACCGAGACGCTTGACCGCCGCAGGGTTCGCCTGCATGAAACCGCGCAGATCATTCCTTAACCGATCCAGCTCACCGGGCAGCGATACCGGGATGAGCCTTGTCCCGAATCCGTGTGTCACCGATGCCCCGCACCGGCGGTCCAGCATGGCGGCAAGCATGAGATCGCCCAGTTCGCTGCGGTAGTGCGCCGGCTCCCAGAACCAGCGCAGCATGGCACGCCGGTCATGGGGAGGCGGCGGGTCTTCCGTCGAGTACGCGTCGACGGTGTTGAAATCCCACAACGGCACATCGAATTCCGCCGCGATGTCACTCAGCTGGCGCTTCCATTCCTCGAACAGGGGCCAGTGCCCAGACATCTCGACAAGAATCAGATAGTCGACATGGTAGGGATTGACGAACAACACGGCCTCGACACCCTCGGTCTTCGCCCACTGCAGGAACTGCCGCAACGCCTGCAGCGGCTGGCCGCGCCGGCCGTCGGCGTAGCGCACGCCAAGATTCTGCGCATGCAGCCGGCTGCGCACTTCGCGGTCTTTCTGTGCGAACAGCACGGACTGTCCTTCGCTGCGGATGATCGGCACATAATCGAGGCCCGGGTTGAAGCCGTCCTCGCGGCGCGTGGCAGCGTAGGCGTCGTGCTGCGCGGTGACGGTCGTCAGTGAGTCGGCGAGCGCGGTAAGGGAAAACAGGCCGCTTGCCACGTCCTCCGCCTTTTGCAGGCTCACGCCGGGGCCGAGGCGCCCGTCGAAGCTCTTGCCGAGCGCGCGCCAGTCGATGCTGCCCGCGGCCTCGTTGCGGTCGACGAGAAAATCGAGGAAGTCGACGCCGAACAGCACGCGCCTGGATTTGCCTTGCGCCACCGCATGCTGGACGTAGCGGGTCTGCATGAACACGCTGCTACCGGGCACGCCCATGTTGAACACGGGCTGTTCCGTCTTGTCCCAGCAGGCGCTCTGCGGATCCAGGCCGATCTCCGGCCGTGAATTGCCGCCGATCACCACCGTCGGCCGGACACGCGCAGCCATGTAGGGCTTGGTGACGCGCACCCGTTCGGTGGACGCCGGCTTGCGTTCGTTGAAGCCGGCGATGCGGCGCGTACCGAACAGGCCGTACGGGTCCACGAAATAGTTGACGCCGGCGCCAAGCAGGCAGACCGCCAGGAACGCCCCGACGAACACGGAGACGAAACGCTTGTGTGCGGAAGCGGGCTGCATGACTCAGAACTGGAAATACAGGAATTCGGAAATCCGGCTCATCGCCAACACGCCAAGCGCCGCAATCACCCCGGTCGCCAACGCCCAGCGGCTGCTCGGCTTCCAGCTCAGTGCGGAGTGCAGGTGTTGCAGCAAACGCAGCTCGCTTGCCTCCTCGGTACGATACCGCTGCAGCGCCGGTTCGAAGCGGTGCAGTATCTGCTGTGTGTTGGGCGTGGCGACGACGATCGTCAGCAGGGTGATCGTCCACAACCAGGTGAAAATGAACTGGCTGCCACCGCCAAGATAAGTGCTGAAACCATGCTCGGCGAGCATCGGCCAGGCTCCGCCCAGCCTGGCGGCAAGCGCGTTCGGTAGGGCAACGCCGTTCAGGCCGGCCATGCCCTGCAGCATGGCGATCGCCGCGTCGAAACCGGCGGCGCGAAAGAACACCCAGCCAACGACGACGGCGGTGAAGGTCACCAGCCAGGCCAGCAGCTTGACCGCGCGTGATGCAAGGAAACGGCCAGGCAGGCGACGGCCGGCAAGATGCGTCCAGGCATGGTTGACGCACAGATACAGTCCATGCAGACCACCCCAGACCACGAAGGTCCAGCCGGCGCCATGCCACAGTCCGCCGAGCAGCATGGTTACCATGAGATTGACGTAGCGCCGCGCCCGGCCCTTGCGATTGCCGCCGAGGGCGAAGTAGAGGTAGTCACGCAGAAAGCGGGACAGCGTCATGTGCCAGCGGCGCCAGAACTCGACGATGCTGGTCGCCTTGTAGGGGGAGTGGAAATTCAGCGGCAGTCTGACACCGAACAGGCGCGACAGGCCGATGGCCATGTCGGAATAACCGGAGAAATCAAAGTAGAGCTGCAGGGTGTAGGCCAGCGCGCCGCCCCAGGCCTCGAAAAGAGTCAGCACCTGCCCCGCGGCAGCGGCATCGAACACGGGGGTCGAATACTGGCCGACGCCGTCGGCAAGCACGGTCTTCTTGAACAGCCCGATGAAGAAAATGCTCAGTCCGACCGACAGGTTTTCCCAGTGCAGGCGATAGGTCCGGGGCTCCGCGAACTGCGGCATCATTTCCTTGTGATGCAGCACCGGACCGGCGATGAGATGTGGAAAGTAGGTGACGAACAGGCCGTAATGGATGAAGTTGCGCTCCTTCACCTCGCCGCGGTAGGCGTCGACCAGGAAGGCGATCTGCGTGAAGGTGAAGAAGGAAATGCCCAGCGGCAGGATCACCTCCTGCACGTGCCAGCCGGTTCCCAGCAGCTGATTGGTGCTGGCAAGGAAGAAATTCGCGTACTTGTAAAAGCCGAGCAGAGCCAGGTCACCGCCGATGGCAGCACACAGCAGACCCTTCGCGCGGGTCGCTGTGCCGCGCCGATGTGCCGCGGAGATGGCCGAACCCATGGCGAAATTGAACAGGATGGAACCGATCAGCAAGCCGACGTAAGCCGGGTTCCACCAGCCGTAGAAAAACAGCGAGGCGGCGAACAGCCAGAGCGCCGCCAGCGGACGGCTGAACCGGCCGATGGCGAAAAACGCCGCGAGCACGACCGGGAGGTACAGGAGCAGGAAGGGGTAGGAGTTGAACAACATGCGGGAATGAACACCGGCACACCGGCCCGGTCGCCGGCCTCAGGCCACCGGGAGCCCGGGCAGATGGTTCTGTGGTCGCGTCAGCCCGAAGCTACGGTCTGCTTCGGGCGGTAATTGCCGACACCACAGGAATGTCACGCTTCTCCTCCTTGTCAGGCTTGCCGCTGTCGGTTGATGCCACGCGGATGCGGCAACGGCGTTTCCGTCCGGCCCTGCGGCACGACCGGACGGCCACGGTCCAGCACCCCGGCCAGTTTGGCGGCGATGACCACGATGATCATCAAGTGATACGTCAAGTCGAAATAGGCCAGCCCCAGAAATGCGCCGCCGGCACCATATCCGACCAGGCTCACCTGGATCATTGCCGCGAGGTCCGCGGCCCATTTTCGTTCGGGATCGTTCCTGCACTGGCTGATGACCTGGCTGGCGCGCCGCCAGGTGAACAGCGCCAGCAGGAGGAACATCGCCAGTCCGATGAAGCCATGCTCGCCCAGCACCTCGAAATAGATGCTGTGCACGTCGTGGATCCTGAAGGGGTCGGGGGCATAGCGCCGGAACGTCGGCGCCTGGAACATGTTGTAGCCGCCCCCGGTTATCCTGTCCTTGGCCACGTTGAACGCGGTGTGCCAGGCATTGATGCGGCCCAGAGCCGACTCGTCTTCCTGATACGTCTTGATGGTATACATGCGGTCATACCATTCCTGCGGCATGACGGCATGAATGATTCCGACAGCGAGCACGATGTAGATGCCGGTGACCAACTTGTGGCGGCTTTTCAGCCAGAGGAACAATCCCATCGCCGCCATCGCCAGCAAGCCGCCTCGCGACTGGCTGCCAATGGCGGCAATACCAGACAGCACCATGGCGGAAGCGAGCCCGAGGCGTACCCACTTGCGTGGTTCCTGCAGATGGAGATAGCGGATGAGCGGAACGAGCATCGCGAGCACGAGCGCCATTTCGTTGTTGCCGCCGAAGAAGGTGCCCGTGGGCCCCTGCACCCTGAACTGCCCGCCATGGGCAATGGTGAAAATACCGCCCTTGACGCCGTAATAACCCAGCGACAGCGCGATGACCCAGATCATCCAGTGAAGATGCTTGCGTTCCTTGATGATCATGGCCGTGAGGAACACCATGAGCTGGATTTTCCAGACCGTGTTCCATTGCGTCCACGCAAGGTCGGGATAGAAGGCGAAGAGGGTGGTAAAGAACATCCAGCCTATGAACAGCAGGAGCAGGATCGTCTCGCGCGTCCAGATCATCGTCTTCTGCTCTTTGGAGAACACGAAGGCCGTGATCGTGACGAGGGCCGTGATCATGGCGAAGGGCATGTCATAGGCGAAGCCCCAGGCTTGGCGATGCGGGTTCATGTAACCGAGCCAGCACCAGAGCAGGATGCCGACCCACGGTCGTCTGAAGATGAACGGCAGCACACCGAAGACGATCGCGGTGACGAGAATGTCTCTCATACCTTCTGCCCCGATGTTTCACGATTGAACCAGCGCACCCGCCGCGGCAGCGCGATGTCCCGCAGCATGCCGGCGGCGAGGTTCGCCTCCAGTTTCTTCTCGTGACGCAGACCACGATCCCTCACCTGGTACAGCCTTCCCTTGCCCGGCTGCGGCGCGCCGAACTGCTCGCCGCAGGCGATGCGTTCGACGGCCTCGGCGTAGATTTCGGCGCTGTCCCGCACCGCGCGCCAGAACAGTACCAGCTCGGTGTCGCCGGCACCGACCTCGGGGCGGATGTGGGCGATGAGGCGGCCCGTATCGATGCCGGCGTCGATGTAGTGCAGCGTGCAGCCGACCTTGTCGGGCTCGTTGTTGTACAGGGCCCAGAAGGTGCAGTCGGCGCCGCGGTATTCAGGCGAGAGGCCACCGTGCAGATTGACGATGCCCAGACGCCCTTCGTCGAGCAGTTCGCCGCGGATGAGCGAAGTGCCGAACACGCAGATGAGGTCGGGCTGCAGGTCGCGCGCCAGCTTCACCACGTCGGGGTGGTTGATGTGCGGCACCTCGCGCACCCGTTCGGGGTGGTCGAGTCGTGGGCCTGCGCCGGGAAAGAAGAATTTCGCCTCAGGGTTGCCCGTGTAGCGGCGCCGGTCGCGCAGCCAGCGCCAGGCCTTGCGCCAGAGATTCGCCGGCCGCAGTTTCTTCAGGGTCTTGCCCAGACTCCAGTCGCCCCCGGTTTCCTGCACGATGGCGACAACCTCGCCGGCGCGGCACAGGGCGTTGGCGACATACAGGTGGCGCGCACTGCGCCCGCACAGGACCAGCAGCCGCAGCCGGCTCATTGCCCTTTTCCCTTCGCGCCCGCCGGCACGGGCGGCACGGCGACATTGGCCATGTCCATCATGAGCGCATCGGCAAAGAACTTGGCCGCCCAGTTGGGAAACTCGAAGCGCGAATACGCGCCCCAGATCGGCGCCGAGCCGGGAATCGCGCCACGCACGACCCCATCATCGTCTTCCAGACGCTGCGTGCGCTTGACGTAGGCAATCGCCTTCCACGCGGCGTCACGGTAGGTCTTGTCGCCGGTGATCTGCGCCAGCCGCAGCCAGCACAGCGCCATTTGCGCCACGCCGGTGACGCAGGCATAGTCCGCGCTCGGCGTCCAGCCGTCATCGTAGGTGCCGGCAAGCCAGCCGTCGCCACGTTGGCGCACCATCAATCCGCGCGCTGCCTTTTCCGCGGCGGCGAGATAGCGCTCCTCGCCGAGCAGCACGGCGACTTCGAGAAAGCCCCGGATCGCATACGCGATGGTGTGGGTAAAGGGATGCCGCCCCGGCACGAAGGCGTTGGTGGCGAACCAGCCACTCGGTGTCTGCTGCGTCAGTGCCCAGTCGAGATTGCGTCGTGTCGCGGCGATGAAGTCCGCTTCACCCGCCACCACGCCGACCGCCGCCAGTGCCCACAGTGCGCGCGTGTTGTAGACGTGCGGCACGCCGTTGTGCTCGAAACGGCGGTAGCAGCCATCGCTGTCCTGTTGCGCCACCAGCCAGCGTCCGGCGCGCACGCCGGCTTCGAGACAGTCGTCGCGGCCGAGCGAGGCGTGGCCCGCGACGAGGCCATGCATGATCTGACCCTGGTTGAAAATCACCGGATGGCTGCCCGGCTCGCCAAAGTGACCGGGGAAGGCGCCGTCCGTGGCCTGCAGCGAGAGTTCCCAATCGATCATCCGGTGCGCACGCTGCACGAGTTCCGGTCGGTCGAGGTATTGCGCCGCGGCGATGAAGGTCTCGATGATATAGCCGGTCGTTTCCGGATAGCCGGGCAGCCAGCCGTCCTCGAAGCTCCAGCCGGCGGCCACCCCTCCGGCATCGGACTTGCCGTTGCGCACGTCCTGCGCCCGGCACAGCCAGTCGATGGCGCCGCGCAGATGGGTGCGATGATCGTGCTCCGGCTGACGCGCCGGGCCTGCGAGATCCTGGAACACCAGACGCAGATTGCGGCCCTGCCAGGGTTTGTAACGCAGAGGCAGATGGAGAAGTGCGGAAGGTTTCATACTGAAGTCATTACCGTGAATTCATGCCGCCGCGTGTTTCAGCACGTCGGCGAGGGGAACGTGGCTGACGACGTAGCGGTGCTTGCCGGACGCCTCGGGCGGGATGTCGTCGACCACGCGCAGATCGACCGTGAGCGCCTCGCCCAGCCGCGCACGCAAGCCGTCGATCACCGCCAGGCGGCCCGCCTCGCCCCAGCCCGCTGCAGGCACCACCAGCACCTCCATGTGCAGGGGCGTGTGCTGGATGCACTTGAACCGGGCAATGCCGGCTGCCGCGCGCAACACGTAGATGACGGCCAGCGCATGCATCATGCGTCCGTCGGCCGCCACCACGAAGTCGGTCTGACGCCCACTCACTTCGGCGATCACGTGCAGGCCCTGGCCGCCCGTTGCCGGTTGCGTCGACATGCGCACGACATCGCCGGTGCGATAGCGGATGAAGGGCTGCGCCGTCGAGGTGAGGCCCGTGATCACCGCTTCACCCGCCTCGCCCGGCGTCACCGCTTCGCCCGCCGCATCCAGCACCTCGACGATGTGGCTCTCGCTCATCAGCAGTATCTGTCCGCCCGGCGCTTCGTGCGCGGTGAAGCCGATGTCGCGGCTGCCGAACTCGTTGGCCACCGGCACATCGAACACGCGGCCGATGAGTTCGCGCTGGTGGGGGTAGAGTGGCTCGCCGGTGGTGCACACCACGCGCAGGGCCGGCAGGCGCAGCGTACGCCCGCGCGCCTCGGCGTGCGCCGCGAGCAGCGCGATGCTCGATGCGTAACCGTACAGGCAATGCGGCTGCCACGCCACCAGTGCGTCGAGATAGGCATCCATGCGCGCCGGCGACATGGCGAAGGCGTTCAGCACCATCTGGTTCACCAGGCGATCGCGCAGGGTCTTGATGCGGTCCGTCTTGTTCAGCTCGACCGGTGCGCCCCACAGATAGGCCTCGCGTGCGCCCGGCTCGACCCCCCACCAGTGCCGCGCACGCATGCGTCCGGCGGCATCGGAGGCCTGGCGTTCGCGTCCGAAATGGAAGATCAGCGGTTCGCCGCTGGAACCGCCCGTGGTGTAGGGAAACGCGCCACCCGGCACGCCGCGCCACACCAGACGCTCGGCATTTTCGCGCGCGTCGCGTTTGCTCATGGTCGGCAGCCGCGAAAGATCGGCGAGGCCGACCGCATACTCGCGCACCGCCGCCTCCAGGCCGGCGGCGCGCAGGCGCTCTGCGTGCCATGGGCTGTGCGTCAGCGCACTGGCCAGCAGACGGTTGAGACGACGCGCCTGGTACGCCTCGATGTCGGTGCGTGACAGCCATTGCGTGCGCTCGATCTCGGCCAGCATGGCGAAGGTGGGACGACGCATCGCCGCTTCCTGCGCACGATAGATGCCACGGGCCAACCAGGCGGGCAGGTTCATGGGCGTGGTCCCGCCGCCACGGCCCTGAAACGCGCCAGCAGGTTGTCGCACAGATCGACGACCGCCGGGGCGATATCGGGTGGGGTACGATGCTTCACCGAACGTGCGTGGATCCTTGCGGCGACGGCGGAACTGAAGCCGGGAAGGCCGAGAAATTCGTAGATGGCCGCCACTTCGCGCGCAGGCCGTTGCACCAGATCTTCGTAGAACATCAGGCGCACGCGCGGATCCGCGGCGAGCTGCTGCTCAAAATACAGCACATTCCGATAGAACCACATGATCGCCGCGCCCTCGGTCTCGCTGGCGTCGGATCGGTACAGCGCCGCCAACAGCTCGCGCGTCGCCGCCTGCATCCCGCGCCCGCGCCAGTCGCGGGCGTCGCCCTGCGCCAGGCGTTTCCACTGCGGCACGAAATTCCCGAACGACCTGACCGCCGAATGGGCGCTGTCGCGCCAGTCGCGTACCAGCCACAAGGTCCGCGCCGGCGCGAAACCATCCATCAGCGCACGAATGCGGTCGAGCTCGCACAGGGCCTTGATCACGAACACAGGGGCAGAACTTGTCCGTACCAGTTCGCGAATCACGCTTTCGTCGCGCATTTCGTAATTGTCGAAGGCGCGCGGATCCGTCTCGTGAAACACCTGCGTCGCCGCGCTTGCATCGAGCACGTCCATCAACAGATTGGTACCCGAGCGCTGCACGCCGGCGACGAACACATGCAGCGCGACGGGCTGCGGGCGCAGACGCTGCCGCAGGGCCTTGCCATGGCGCCAGGCCGTGCGCCGCAGCCGTGCCGCCAGGCTGCGCGCGTCGTGTCCGGTGGCAGCCGTGCGCCCGCTCATGACCCGGCCACCAGCGAATCGGCACCCGCCGTACCGCCCCCGCGCAGCAGTGGCGCATAGGCGCGCAACAGCTGCGCGATGCGTGTGTCCCACTGATTGGCGCGTGCGTAGTCGAGGATGGCGCCCCGATCCCACTGCGCATCGAGCGCCGCATCGAGCGCGTGTTGCAACGCCAACGCATCGCCGAACGGCACGATGCGCCCCAGTTCCGCGCGACACACCACCTCGGCGTTGCCGCCGACATCGGTGGTCACCACGGGCAGGCCGCACGCCATCGCTTCGAGAAAGACGTTCGCCCAGCCTTCGTTGCGCGTGGCCAGCACGAACACGTCCGCCGCCGACAAGGGCGTCTTCAGTTCGTCCGGCGGCAACGCGCCGAGAAAATGCACGCGCCCGGCAAGCCCCAGGCGCGCGACCTGCGCATCGAGTTCGCCACGATTGTCACCTTCCGGGCTGGCGCCGCCGACGATGAGGTAATGCAGGCGCGGATGCTGTTCGATCAGCGCCGGCAGGCAGTCGATGACGCGGTGCATGCCCTTGCGTTCGACCAAGGCGCCGACCGAGATGAGCACCTGCGCATCCAGCGGCAGCCCGAGCGCCTGCCGCGCGGCAACCCGGTCGACCGGATGGAAGCGCGCCAGATCGACGCCGTTGCCGACGACTTCGCTTTTCGCGGCATCGGCGCCCAGGCCCAGCGCGAGCCGGCGCAACGAATCGGACACCGTGAAGACTCGTGCCGCCGCACGCAGTGTGCGCACGAGACGCGGGCGCAACGCCGGATTGCGGCTGTGCGGCACTTCGGTGCCACGCAGGGTCAGCGTCACCGGGAGCTTCAGCCAGCGGCCCAGATGCACCGCGGCCTCGCCATCGGGATAGGCGAAATGCGCGTCGATCAGGCGTGCGCCCTGGGTCTTGAGACGACGCAGCAGGACGAGGCTCGCCCACGCCATCGACCAGCCGTCGAGGCGGCGCAGCAGGCCGGGCAGCGCGAGATAACGCGGATGGTAGACACGGATGCCATCCTGAACTTCCAGCGCCGGCGCCTGCGGCCGATAGCCGGGACGCCAGCGGCGGAGCACGCCCTGCCCCGGAAACCACGGCTGCGGCGACACCACCGCGAGCGGATGATGGCGCGCGACGCGGAACATGCGCTCGCGAATGAACAGCCCGGCGCCCGGTCGCACGCTGCTGGGAAAGAGCGCGCTGAACACGACGAGCTCGATGGCGCCGGCGCGCGTCTGCGAATCAACCAAGCGCGTGCTCCATCGTGGGCTTCACCAGCTCGCCGTAGACGCCACGATAGCGCGCGACGCTGGCCGCCCAGTTGCGCTCCGTTTCGACGAAACGGCGCCCGTTCTGCTTCATGCTGTCCCAGCCCTGCTCGTATTTCAGCAGTGCGACCACCTTGCTCGCGAGATCCCCGGCGTTGCCGGCCCGAAACAGCACGCCGGTCTTGCCGTCCTGGATCAGCTCCTTGTGGCCGCCGACGTCGGAGGCGACCATCAGCCGCCCCTGCGCCATCGCTTCCAGCGGCTTCAAGGGCGTGACCAGTTCGGTCAGCCGCATGGGATGGCGCGCGTACACCAGCACGTCGACGAGATCGTAGTAGCGGTTGACTTCCGCATGCGGTACGCGGCCGGTGAACACCACACGGTCCTTCAGATCGAGCGCCATCACCTGCTGCTTGAGCGCGGCCTCCTGCGGCCCGCCACCGACCAGCAGCAGCTTGACGTCGGGAATCTGCCTGAGGATCGCGGGCAGTGCCGCCACCAAAAGGTCCAGACCCTCGTAAGCGTAGAACGAGCCGATGAAGCCGAGCACGCGGCTGGTGCCCAGGCCGAGCCGCAGCTTCAGCTCGGGGTCGGGCTTGCCGCCCATGTCGAACTTGTCGATATCGACCGCGTTCGGAATGACGGTGATCTTGCCCGGCGCAATGCCACGCGCCACCAGGTCGCGGCGCAGGCCTTCGCAGATCACCGTGACGGCGTCGGCACGCTTCACCGCCCAGGTTTCCAGCGCACGCGTCAGACGATAGCGCAGGCTGCCCTCGCGCGTCGTGCCATGATCGACCGCGGCGTCTTCCCAGAACGCGCGGATTTCATAAACCACCGGGATGCCCAGCTTGCGCCCGACGCGAATCGCCGGCACCGCATCGAGCACGGGGGAATGCGCATGCAGGATGTCAGGTTGCAGTTGGCGCGCAAGGCCGAGCAGGCGTCGCTCGATCGCGCCCATGACGGCAAAGGGATCACCGCCGGGCAGACGCGCAAGCAGACCCACGGGCTGCGGCGTGCGATAGAAATGCAGGCCGTCGGCGTCTTCCTCGCTGGCTTCGCAGTGCAATTGCCTGGGGCCCGACAGGTGGAAGGTTTCCCAGCCGAGCTTGCGCTGGTTGCGCAGGATGGCCGCGCTGCGGAAGGTGTAACCGGAGTGCAGCGGCAGGGTGTGGTCGAAGATATGGAGGATTTTCATGGTGTTCGTCAGCGCGCCGATGGCGTCATGCCGCCTCCCGCTGCGTGGTTTGCACGCCCAGCACCTGGGCGAGGAAAGCGTCGAACATCAGCACCGTCCACAGCACGACCGAATAGTCGCGCCGTCCCGACTGGTGCGCCTCGACCACTTCGCGCAGGTAGGCGGTGTTGAACAATCCGGTCGACGCCAGCCGCTCGCCCAGCACCACGCTGCGGATCGTCGCCGCGAGGGGGCCGCGAAACCAGGCCGCCAGCGGCACAGCGAAGCCCATTTTCCTGCGATACAGCACGTCGTGCGGCAGATAGGGTTCCATGGCCTTTTTCAGCAAATATTTGCCCTCCGTGCCGCGCAGCTTGAGATCGACCTGCAGCCCGGACACCCAGCCCATCAGTTCGTGATCGAGCAGCGGCTCGCGCACTTCGAGCGCATGCGCCATGCTGGCGCGGTCGACCTTGGTGAGGATGTCGCCGACGAGGTAGGTTTTCATGTCCAGATACTGCACCAGCGACAGCGGGTCGTCGGTCGGCGCGACGGCGGCGTGGCGGCGCAACACCTCGACCGCCTGATAACCCTGCAACTCGCGCCGGAACGCCGGGGAGAAGAGCTGCCGACGCTGCGCGTCGGACAACAGCGAAACGCCGTGGAAATAGCCCTCGACGGTGTCGCGCGCCAGTGCCTCGAAGGTGGTCTTGGCGCGGAACACCTTCGGCGCCCAGTCGGCCTTGGGATAGAGCCGGCCCAGCGCGCCGAACAGCGGCCGGCGCAGCGCCAGCGGCATGACCGAACGCATGCGCTCCTCGTAGCGGAACCAGCGGTAGCGTCGGTAGCCGGCGAAATGCTCGTCGCCGCCGTCGCCGGACAGCGCGACTTTCACGTGTTTGCGCGCCAGCTCGCATACGCGGTAGGTCGGCAGCGCCGACGAGTCCGCATACGGTTCGTCATACACCTGCGCGAGCCGCCCGACCAGGCCGAAATCGTCGGCAGCGACGGTCTCGACATGATGTGCGGTGCGATAGCGTTCGGCAACCTGTTGCGCGAATTCGACCTCGTCGTAGGCCGGGTCGTCGAAGCCGATCGAGCAGGTGTTGACCGGCGTCGCCGACTGCGTCGCCATCATCGCCACCACGGCGCTGGAATCGACGCCACCGGAGAGAAAGGCGCCCAGCGGCACGTCGGCGATCATGCGCAGGCGGACCGATTCCCTGAGACGCGTGACGAGTTCCTCGCACGCCTCGGCCTCGTCCCGCACCGCCACCGGGGTGAACGGCATGTCCCAATACTGCTTCGGCAGCGCACGCGGCTGGCCGCGCTTCAGGGTCATCGTGAAGCCGGGCGGCAGTTTGTACACCCGCCGGAAAATGGTGCGCGGCTCCGGCACGTAGCCATAGCCGAAATATTCTTCCACCGCGAGCGGGTCGATGTCGCGCGGCAGGCCGGGGTGCGCCATCAGCGACTTCAGCTCCGAGCCGAAGACGAAATGGCCGTCGTCGAGAAAGGCGTAATAGAGCGGCTTGACACCAAAGCGGTCGCGCACGACGAACAGGGTTTCAGCCTTGCGGTCCCACAGCGCGAAGGCGAACATGCCGCGAAAGCGCGCCACGCAGGCCTCGCCCCAGGCTTCCCAGGCATGCACGATGACTTCGGTGTCAGAATGCGTGCGGAACACGTGGCCGAGCGCTTCCAACTCCGGCACCAGTTCCTGGAAGTTGTAGATCTCGCCGTTGAACACCACGACCACCGAGCCGTCTTCGTTGCACAGCGGCTGCTGGCCGGTCGACAGGTCGATGATCGACAGGCGGCGATGGCCAAGCCCGAGTCCCGGCTCCCGATGCAGTCCGCCTTCGTCGGGACCACGATGGAACTGGGTCTCGTTCATGCGATCGAGGAGCGCATGCGGAATGTCCCTGCACTCGCGTGTATCGAAGATGCCAGTGATGCCGCACATGGTGTTGTTGGTCCTGTCCCTGTCGAGTTCTCGCGCCGTTCGGCGGGCTTTCAGCGCCGGCGCGCGAGTGTCTTGTCGTACACCGCCGCGTAGGCGTCCGCCATGACCGGAATGCTGTAGCGCTGTTCCGCCTGCCGCCGCGCGCTGGCGCCATGCTCGGCGATACGCGCCGGCGCGTCCAGATAGAAAAGCAATGCCTGTACCAGCGCCGCCATGTCGCCGGAGGGTACCAGGCGGCCGGTGACGCCGTCCTCCACCAGTTCGACGTTGCCGCCCACCGCCGTGGCGATCACCGGCAGGCCGCTGGCGAAGGCTTCGAGGATGGTATTGGATATGCCCTCGTTCCTCGATGGCAGCACGAACACGTCGATGGCCTGCATGATATCCGGTATGTCGTCGCGCGCGCCGGGCAGCCAGGCCAGATGCGCCAGCCCCGCGCCCTGCAGCATGTCCAGACAGGTCTGGCACGCGGGACCCTCGCCGACGATGACCAGCCGCGCACGCTCGGACCGTTCGGGCTGCTGGCGCATCAACTGAATGAAGGCGCGCACCAGCGCAGGATAATCCTTCACCTCGACCATGCGCCCCACCGAACCGAACACGATGCTGTCCGGGTGCGCGAAGTCGGGACGTGGTCCAATGCGTGGATGGAATTTCACGCTGTCGACCCCGTTGTAGATCTGGTGGATTTTCCGCGGCGGCACGCCGATCGTTTCGTGTAGCCAGTGTTCCAGATCGCGGCTTACCGCGATGTAGTTCGATACCAGCGGGCGCGCGGCGCGGCGCAGCAGGTTGTATTTCCAGTTGCGGCCGTGCAGGTCGAATACATCGCGCCCATGCTCGCCATGCACGGTGGCGCGTATGCCCGCCGCGGCGGCAACGAACTGGGCTTCCAGGGCCGCGAGATTGCGCGTGTGCACGAGGTCGGGCTGCAACTGGCGCAACAGCCGCCACAGGCGCACCATCCAGCCGAGGCCATTGCCGGGTGGACGCTGGAGCGCATGAAAATCGACCCGCTGCGCCGTGATGCGGTGGCGGAATCCGCTGTAATCGGTGAGCGCGACCACCGTATGGCGATAGCGCTGCGGCGACAGGGTGTTGAACAGGTTGACCATGCCGTTTTCCATGCCGCCGGTATCGAAGCGATGGACGACGTGGACGATATGCGCCGTCACGGCCCGTCGACCCGGTCGAGCGCCGCGGTGATGGCCGGTTCCATGTCGGCGGCGAAGCGCGCCAGGATGGCCGTCGCGGCTTCCACGCTGCTCTCGTCGTAGGGCGTGGCGATCAGCACGGAGAGCCCGTCGTCACGCTGCAGGCGCACGCGGTCGAAGGCAAGCACGAGCTTGGCGAGGTGATCGCTGACCGTGACGCGTTCACCGATGCGGTTCCACTGCCACACCAGCAGGCGTTCGCCGTCGCGTGACTTCAGCTTGGCCTGACGGACCTGGCGCGGCGTGCCGGCAATGTCGACCGAAACGACCTGCTCGCCGACGTTCGACCAGACCTCGTCCTTTTGCCGGATCATGAAATTCTGCGAATTGATGAGCTCGGCGCCCTGGCGCTGCGTCACGTAGTAATCGAGTTCGAGCATCGCCTCGCGTCCGGCGCGGGTATAAGCCTGGCGGACCTGGCGATCGGCGCCCACCCAGTGCGGCGTCCAGCCGGTGAACGGCTCGCGCGGCTGCCAGTCGCCGCACGCTTCGACCCGCAGATCGGGCATCGCCGGCAGCGGGCGCGCCGCGAGCCAGGTCGCATACGCCGGCCACAGGCCGGCCACGCCGACCACGGCGAGGGCAAGCGGCCACATGGAACGCGTCGCTGCGCCCTCGTCATCCTGGCGCCGCACCGCCGCAATCTGCGGCTGGTCGTCCTCGCGCCAGAAGCTGCCGGCCCAGAACAGCAGCAGCATGACGAGACCGAAAAACACCCAGCCGTAGATGTAGTGATCGACACCGAGCGCAAGCTTCATGTCGGACAGGTGGGCGATCATCACGATCATGTAGGCGCGGCCACCGTTGGCCAGGATCGGCACGATGACGGCGGCGAGCGTGAACAACAGCCGCCGCGTCCACGAGCGGTAGGTGAGATAGGCGTACAGCAGCCCGAGCGTGATGGACGCGATCAGGTAGCGCAGGCCGGAGCAGCCTTCGACCACCGACCAGTCGCCGCTGGGGATGCTGAAAAACGTCCCCTCGCGGTACACCGGGATGCCGGTGAACTGCAGGGCGAGCACGGTGAAATCCGCGGTGAACTCCATCAGCGGAGGAATGAGGAACTCGCCGACCGGCACCGCAAAGAACAGGAACATCAACGGGAAGAACGCCGCGCGCACGAAGTCCCCGCCGAGCAGCGTCCACACGGTTCCGATCAGCAGCGCGATGAAGGCATATTGCGCCACGACGTTGACGCTTCCGGCATCCGCGAGCAACCAGGCGGCGCCCGCGCCGGCCAGCAGCAGCAAGCCGCGCACATCCGGGCGCGGCGTCAGTTGCGCGAGCTCACGACGCTGGCGCCAGATCAGCCACAGGCTGATGGGAAACACGAGGTAGCCATGCGCAAAGGTCTCGGAACGTTCCCAGATTTCCGCCATGGAAAGGAAAGTCGGCCAGAACAGGCCGAACACCACGAACAGCACCCCCGCCGTCAGCAGTCCGGGCAGGCGCCAGCGGCTGGCAACGGCGTGGGGCAGGGATTGGGGCAAGGCACTCATGCGGGACAGGTCTCCAGCGGGGTGGCCGCGGGCGCGGCGGCATCGAGCAGCGGGTCGATCGCCGCGACGTTGTGGTCCCAGTCGTAGCGCGCCAGCACGCAGGCGCGTGCGTCGGGGTTGCTCGCGCCGGTGCGCAGGGTGGCGACCACGGCGGCGGCAAAAGCCGTCTCGTCGTCGGCACGCTGGAAGTCACGTCCGTCGACGGCACGAATACCCTCCGCCGCCTGCGGCGTCACCACCACCGGGCGCGCCATCGCCATCGCTTCCAGCACCTTGTTCTGCACGCCGCGCGCAATCCTCAATGGCGCCACCACGCAGACCGCGTGCGCGAGATACGGCCGCACGTCGGGAACGCCGCCGGTGACGCTGACACCCGGCTGACGCGCCAGTCCACGCACGGCCTCCGGCGGCCGGCTGCCGACGATGGTGAACTGCGCCGCCGGCACGGCCGCGCGCACCGCGGGGAAGACCCGTTCTGCGAACCAGCTCACGGCGTCGATGTTCGGCCAGTAGTCCATCGCGCCGGTGAACGCCACGTTGAGCGTATCCGTCGCATAGGGGTTCGGATAATCACGCGCCGGCGAAAAATACTCGGCATCGACGCCGTTCTCGAAAGCGCCGATGCGCGCGCACGCAGCCGGGGCGCGCTGGCGCAGCAGTTCCGCCTCATCGTGTGACACCAGCAGGGTGGCGTCAAAATCGGCGGCGACACGCGCCTCCCACGTGGCGAGCTTGCGCCCTTCGCGCGCATAGATCCACGACAGCGGCCAGCGCTGCGTCGCCGCGTACTGCGTCCACTTGTCGGAATCGACGTCGACCATGTCGACCACCCGCCGCGCCAGCGTTCGCGGCATGAATTGCGCCATGGCCGAGGAATACGCCACGCCGCGCGTAACCGTGCCCTCGGCCGCCCGCGCTGCCGCCCAGCCCGACAGTTCGCGGTTGTGGTAGTACGGCAGCGTCAGCGCCTCACCGGTCAGCAATCCCCTGAGGCTTGCCAGTTTTGCGCGGCGCGGCACCAGCGGCACGAGCTTCACCTCGGCACACCAGGTCTCCAGCGTCTGCGCATGCTGCCAGTCGTCCGGATCGTCGACGAAGGCGCCAAGATGCACGCGATAGCGCGTGGCGAGGTGACGCAGCAGATGGAACGAGCGAATCTTGTCGCCCTTGTTGGGCGGATAGGGAATGCGGTGGGCGAGGAAGAGCAGGCCGTCCACGCTCACCCCAGATTCTTCACGATGTGCGGCCCGATCACGTTGGCGAGCGGCAGGGGCAGCTTCTTCCATGCCTGGATGAACAGCCGGTATTTCGGGTTGAGCGGATTGATCTCGGGGACCTCGCGATCCTTCACCAGGAAGTATTCGTAGAACAGCGGTGCCGGCTCGAAACCCCAGTTCTTCTTGAAATCGAACGACCCGGTGCCGTGCTTGCTGCGCCCGAAATCGAACACCTTGACGCCACGCTCGCACGCGCGCCGCATCAGGTCCCAGTACATGAAGTCGTTGCCGGCCACGCCGCGCGCCTCGGCCACGCCGCCGCCGTAGTACGGCAGCACCTCGTCACGGAAATAGAACGACAGCACGCTGGCGATCAGCCGGCCTTCGAGGGTGATGGTGAGCACCTCGCAGTCGTCGCCGAAGACCTCCTTCAGCAGGCGGAAGTAGCGGCGCGAAAATACCGGCGTGCCGAGCCGGTGCACGCTCGCCGAATAGGCCTGGAAAAAACGCGTGGTGTCACTGTCGATCTCGCCGACGAGTCCCGCCTTGATGCCCTTGCGCACCATCGCCCGCTGCTTGCGCGGAATGGCGTTCATGTTGGCCTCGATTTCCGGGTCGATGGTTTTCCTGAAGGTGACGTAGAGGTCCTTGGTCGGCCAGTGGGCATGCTGCGCCGCAAGGTTGCGGTATTCCAGCGCGCCGACGTTCAGCCGATGGGCGAGCGCCTGCGCCACGGCATCGAGCGCGCGGTACGCGGCATCGTCGTCCGCGAGAATGCCGCCGTAGGCGCAGAACGGCAGGGAAGCCAGGCTGTGGCCGAACAGGTGACTCCTGATTTCGGCAAGCGGCAGTACGCCGACGATGTGGCCATTGCACTCGGCGAGCAGAAAATGCGTACGGTGGCCGAACGCGCCCTCGATCACCCGCTTCCAGCCGGCGCGGTGGAAAAAAGTGGCATCGGGGTGCGCCAGCACATAGGCGTCCCAGCGTGCCGCATCGACCCCGGCAAACGACCGCACCGTCACCTCGGCCGCTGGGGCGGCGGCCAGAACGAGCGGGTCGGTATGCGTATTCACTTTTCCGAAAGGAACACGCGGTCGACGCGGTCCCATGCAAAATCGCTCAGTAGCTGGCGCAGTCTACCGGGCATGCGTTGCAGATTGACGTAGTGGCGGAAACGCGTCCTGGCCGACAGGCCCCGTGGACGCGGTTGCTCGGTATCGAGCTCCCAGGGATGGAAGTAGAACATGCACGGCGCCCGTTCGCTGATGTTGACGCGGCGCAGCATCCAGCGCGACACCTCGTAGGGCAGCAGGCGGAACCAGCCGCCGCCCGCGGCAGGCAGGTTGCGGCCGAACAGCGGCACGGTCGTCGGCGGCAGTTCGAGAATACCGTCCGCGCCGCGCGGCCGATACGGATGCCGCGGCGCATCGGGCATGCCGTAGTGGTCGTGGCGCACCGGATAGATGCTGGAGCTGTAGGCGTAGCCCGCATCCTGCAACTCGTCGATCGCCCAGACGTTGTTGCCGTTGATGGAGAAACTCGGCGCGCGGTAGCCCCGTACCGCGACGCCGCCGAGGTCCTCGAGCAGGTGCTTGGCGCGCACGATGTCGTGGCGGAACGAATTGGGCGTCAGATCGCTCGCGCGCTCGTGGCCGTAACCATGGCTGGCGAGTTCGTGGCCACTGTCGACGATGCGTCGCACCACCTGCGGATAGCGTTCGGCGATCCAGCCCAGGGTGAAAAAGGTCGCCTGGGTGTCGGCATCGTCGAGCAGGGCGAGAATGACATCGACATTGCGCTCGACCCGGCACGGCAGCCGGTCCCAGTCGTCGCGCTTGATGCAGGGGGCGAACGCGGAAACCTGGAAGTAGTCTTCCACGTCGATCGACATCGCATTCTTGATCATGCGCTGCGCCGGCCTTTCTGCATGGGCAACCAGCCCTTCAGGGTGTAGGCGATGCGCATCGCCGCACGGCCGTCCCAGTATTCGGGAATGCGCCCCGCCTTGCCCCCGCCCGCCATCACCTCGGCGAAGGCGGCGCGGATCGCGGCCGGATCGGGGCCGACCAGGGTGTTGGTGCCTTCGCTGAGGGTGATCGGGCGTTCGGTGTTTTCGCGCAGGGTGAGACAGGGCACGCCGAGTGCGGTCGTCTCCTCCTGGATGCCGCCGGAATCGGTGAGCACCAATCGGGCGTCACGCATCAGGCCCAGCATTTCCAGATAGCCCACCGGCGGCAGCAGATGCAGGCCGTCGAGCCGGGCGGTGAAACCGAATTTCTCGATGTTGGCGCGGGTGCGCGGATGCAGCGGCAGCACCACCGGCAGGCTGCGGTTGATCTCGCCGACGACGTCGAGCAGCGCGGCAAGCGTATGCGGGTCGTCGACGTTCGACGGGCGGTGCAGGGTCAGCACGGCATACTGCGGCAACGCGGTGCCGAGTGTGCGCGCCGCCGGTACCGCGCGTTCCAGATTGCGGTACAAGGTGTCGATCATGACGTTGCCGACGAACTCGACGCGCGCGGGATCGATCCCCTCGCGCACCAGGTTGGCGAGCGCGCTCTTTTCCGTGGTGAACAGCAGATCGGAAATCTGGTCGGTGAGCACGCGGTTGATTTCCTCCGGCATGCTGCGGTCGTAGCTGCGCAGGCCCGCCTCGACGTGGATCACGCGCACCCCGCGCTTGGCCGCCACCAGCGCACAGGCAAGGGTGGAATTGACGTCACCCACCACCAGCACCGCGGCCGGCTGCACGTTTTCCAGCACGGGTTCGAAGCGTTTCATCACCTCCGCGGTCTGCACGGCGTGGCTGCCCGAGCCGACTTCCAGATGATGGTCGGGCGGCGGAATGCCGAGATCGGCGAAGAAGCCGTCGCTCATCGCCGCGTCGTAATGCTGCCCGGTGTGGAGCAGCTGGGCGGCGATGCCGGTCTCCGCCAGCGCCGCCATCACCGGCGCGATCTTCATGAAATTGGGGCGCGCCCCGGCGATGCACAATACCTGGGTCATGGCCGCTTACGGTTCCGCGTCGTGCGGCACGTCTCCACCCTGCACGCTGTCGGCATGACGTTCGCTCACCGTGTAGAGAATCTTGCGCACGATGGGCAGGATGCGGTTGACCGAGCGCTCCACCTGCTCGATGCGCTGCGCGAGATGCGCCGTATCCTCGCTGTGCAGAGCGTTACCCGATGTCGCGGTGTGGTTGATGCCCGTCGGCCCGCGAAACTCCTGGTGTGCCACCTCGTTCTTGAGATCAGCGATCACCTCGTTCACCTCGGCTTCGCCGAAGTGGTTCTTCTCTTCCAGGTAGCCCAGCAGCAGCAACCGGTCGCTGGTGGTGTTGATGCGGCGCGGTATGCCACCGGTGAAACGGTGCAGGGCGGCGAAGGCTGCGTCATCGAAGGAAGGGTTGCCCTGCCAGCCGACCGTGCGCAGGCGATGCTCGATATAGCCGCGCGTCTCGTCGGGATCGAGCGGGCCGAGGTGGTAGGACGCCACGACGCGCTGGCGCAGCTGCTGCATGTCCGGACTCTGCAGGATGCCGCGGAATTCCGGCTGCCCGAGCAGGAAGGTCTGGATCAGCGAGCGCTCCTCGTTCTGGAAATTCGACAGCATGCGCAGCTCTTCGACCGCACGCGGCGTGAGGTTCTGCGCCTCGTCGACGACGAGCAGCGCGCGCCGGCCCTGGCGCGCCGCCGCGGCAAGAAAGCTCTCCAGGTTCTTCAGCAGCGAGGACTTGGCGAGCCCCTCGTGCTCCAGTCCGAACGAGGCCGCCACGCTGCGCAGCGTGTCTTCGGCATCGAGCTGGGTCGACACCAGTTGCGCCGCCACCAGGCTGTGGGCGTCGATCTGGCGGAACAGGTTGCGCACCAGCGTGGTCTTCCCGGCACCCACCTCGCCGGTGATGACGATGAAGCCTTCACCGAGCGAAAGGCCGTAATCCAGGTAGGCCATCGCCCGCTTGTGTCCCTTGGACCCGAAGAAGAAACGCGGGTCCGGGTTGAGCTGAAATGGCTTGGCACTAAAGCGGTAATAGTCTTCGTACATGGGTAATCCGTGGTCGGGGCAATCCGTGCCCGCGTGCGCATCCTGGATTTAGCAATGGCCATGCCATGCCGGCAGGCCGGTCAGAAGCGCAGGCTGACCGAGGCCGTGAGGCTGTTCTCGTCGTAATCCGCGGTGGCGACGTTCGAATCCCGTTGCGTGTGGCGGAAAGTCAACGCGCCGCTCAGATCTTCCGCAAACCGGTGGCTCACACCCAGGCTCAGGCTGAAAAGGTCGTCGTCGCGCGCCACCGGGGACAGCGGCGTGGGCGACACCTGGGTGCGCGTGAGCGTCAACCCGGCATTCGCCGTCGTTTGCCGCGACATGCGGTAGGTGGTGGTCAGGCCGAGGACACGCGTGCGATCCTCGATGCCGCTGGCGACATAATCGCGCCGGGAATCGCTGTAGCCCAAGGTATGCGTCACCTTGCCGAGCGTCCAGCCGACGCTGCCGCGCAAGGTCCTGGCGACGAAGACGCCGCTGCGCAGGTCGAACAACAGCCCGGGCGTGCCGCCGAAAGCGATGCAACCCGACGTCGCCGGCGGGAAGGCGTAGGGCCAGTTCTCGATCAGGGACAGGGAACCATCCGCGCCCACGCACAGATAGTTGTATACCGTGCCGCTGGCCTGCAGGAACTGCGCCATGTCGCTCACGTCGTCCGCATAGCTGAGATTCCAGTTCGTCGTGCGGGTACGATGGCGCGCGGTCAGGCCATAGCTCCTGCCATAGGAACGTTCCCCCGCCGACGCTTCGATGCTGGTGCGCCGCGACGGCGACCAGCCCACACCCATGCTGTAGAACGGACCATCGATGTCGGTGCCGGGCGGGGCCGGGTAATCGTTCCACTCCTCGCCGACCGTACCGAACACCCGGAATTTGCGCGTCAGCGTATGACCCAGCGTGAGGCCGGCGCGCTCGAATCTGGTGTCGATGTTGTTGCGATTGCGCGCGTCGCGGATGGAATAATCGAGCGCCCAGGTGAAATCGGCGAACCGCGTCCCGCTGGCGAGTCCGGCCGCGAATGAATTGACGCGCTGCGTCGACGCCACATTGTTCTCGAATATCGCGCCGCTCGCCGTATACCGGGCGCTGGCGTTGGCGAACGTGCCGAGGCGCTTCATCACATACGGGCTCAGCGAATACGTACCGACGGTGGCGCGGTTGCTGCTGCTCGTCGTCGCGTCGGCCTGTGAACCGAGCAGGTCGATGAGTTCCTGTGACACGCGTGCATTGCCTTCGACGAACAGGAAATCCTCGACCAGCTCGGCCTTTCCGCTGGCGTTGAGGGTGTGGAACAGATCGTCGCTCTGTTCGTCGCCGAAACGCTTCACGCCCGACAAGCCGTAATGCATGCCCGCTTCGACACGCGGCGATTTTTCCGATCGCAGCGTGAATCCCGGCGCCACCCGCAGGATCATCGCCTCGTCCTTGTTGCTCGCGGTATTTCCTGCGTTGTCGGTAAAGGTCGCCGAGGCATCGAGCGCGGGTTCGAAACGCCAGTCGAGCGCCTGAGCCGGCACTGCCCAGGCGAGCGCCATGAAAACGGAAAAGGCTCCGGCCAGGGGAGCTTGTCTGCGCAGGCGACGCTTCCCGGCGCCGGATTCCCGTTTATTTTCCGTAACTGCCATAGTAGCCATAGTAGTAATCCGCCCCCGGAGTCGGGGTGCTCTTGTTGAGCAGCATGCCCACCACCTCGCACGATTGGATGTGGGAGAGCGCCTCGCGCACCGCCTCCTGCGACGTACGTTCGGCCTCGACCACCATGACGATCTGGCCCATGTGCGTCGCCAGCACGCTGGATTCGCTGGTCGCCAGAAGCGGCGGCGAATCGAACAGGATTATACGATCCGGGTAGCGGTTGCCGATATCCTCCACCAGGCGCGTCATCGCCGCGCTCGCCAGCAGTTCGGTGGCGCGCTTGTAGGTACGCCCCGCCGGCAGCACGGTGAGCTTGGCGATGTCGGTGCGGATGAGCACGTCGGACAGCTTCAGATTCGGATCCTGGAGCACGTCGAGCAAGCCCTTGTCGGCGTGGATGCCGAGGTATTCCGGCACACGCGGCTTGGCGACGTCGGCGTCGACCAGGAGCACGGTCCGGTCCATTTCCATCGCCATCGAGATCGCCAGGTTGATCGCGCAGAAGCTCTTGCCCTCTCCGGGCAGAGAGCTCGTGATCATGATGAGGTTGCCGTTCTTCACACGCGCCGCGCCCTGACCGAAGGCATTGGCGATGAGCGGGCGCTTGATGATGCGAAATTCCTCGGCGATCTGGCTCTTCTCGGCGTCGGGCGAGACCACGCCCATGCGATGCAGGCGCGCCAGATTGATCGACTGCACCTGGCTGCTGCCTTCCGCCGGTTCGGTTTCGGGCACGCTGAATACCGGTTCGACCGGGGTGGCGACGAAGCCCGCCGGCTCGCTCGTGCGTTGCTTGTCGAGCGCGTGCTCGATCAGGCTGTCGCGCGCGCGTCCGTTTGCAGAGTCGACGGCCGGGGCAGGATGGGATACGCCGCCCCCCAGTTTACCTGCCGCTTTTTCGATGATGCTCATGCTGTCTCCTAGGCCGCGCGCGACATCAGCAGGTAGAGGACCAGGACCCCGCCGTAGGCGGCGAGCAACCCGCCCAGGGTGGCGAGGTAGGCCAGCAGTCCCTTGCGCCGGCGGCGCCGGCTTTCCGCGGTCTCGACCCGCGACACCGCACCGAGCAGCGGCAGGCCGGTGAGTTCGCGCAGGGCGCGGCGGTCGGTCACGGTGCGACGCAACTGGCTCAGCAGGAACGCCACCGCGACACCCGCGGCGAGCCCGCCCAGGGTAACCAGCGACAGCAGCAGCGGCCGGTTCGGCCAGGCCGGCTGGCTCGGCACGAAAGGCGGGTCGATGACGCGGAAGTCGACGGTGTCGGTCTTGCTCTCGACCTCACCCGACATGGTGACCGATTCGCGGCGCTTCAGCAGCGCATCGTAATTCTGCTTGTAGACGTCGTAGTCGCGCATCAGCTGGGTGAATTCCTGTTCGACCTGCGGAATCATGTTCGAGGCGTTGCGCAGTTCGTTGTAGCGGCGCTGGTATTCGGCGACACGCGCACCCAGCGAGGACACTGTGGCGTCCGCCTCGGCGATGGCGATGGTGAGCTGCTGGTAGACCGGGTTCTGGATTTTCGCCCCGGCCGGATCGGCCTTGCTGGCGGTCGCGTCGGTCTTTTTCTGCGCCTCCAGTTTCTCGATCAACCGCTTGGTTGCCTGAATATCGGGATGCAGGTCGGTGTATTGCAGGCGCAGCTGATCCATCTGCTTCTGCAGAGCCTGGATCCGACCGTCGATCTCCGGATTGCTGACCGCAGCAGCCGCCGCCGACAGTTCGGGTTCCTCGTCGGACAGCTGCCGCTTCAACTGGTTGCGCCGGTTGGTCGCCTCCTGCTGGTCGAGCTGCGCCTGCCGCAGCAGCGCCGCGGCCTCCGACAGCTTGCTGTAGTAATTGCCGCCCTCGCCCGGCATCATGCCGATGTGCCTGCGCTTGAATTCGGTCAGCGCGTTTTCCGCCTCGACGAGTTTCTGCTGGTACTGCTGCAACTGTTCCTCGATGAAACGCTGCGAACTCGAAATGTCCTGGCGTGTCTTGCCAAGGCTCGTTTCGACGAAGATGGTCAGCAGCGACTGCACCACCTTCTTCGCCAAATCGGCGTTCGGGTCCTGATAGGCGATGGTGTAGAGGTTTTCGCGCCCGGCGTCGGCGATGGAAATCTTGCTCGCCAGGTCGTTGAGCATCGTCTCGGTCTGCTCCGGCGTCTTCGCCTTGACGTCGAGATCGGTCATGCGCGCCACCTTCTCCAGCGTCGGACGGCTGACGAGTTGACGCGTCATGAGCTTGATCTGCTGGTCGATGTCGGGTGCCACCGTCAACCCGGTGAGCAGAGGCTTCAACAGCGTTTGCGTATCGACATACACGCGCGCCGAGGCTTCGTAGCGGTCCGGAATCAGCATCACCCAGGTCCAGCCGACGATGCATACCAGCCAGGCCACCGCCACCCCCCACCAGCGGCGGTGCCAGGCCGCCTTGGCGTACGCGAGGATTTGTTGCAGGACTTGATCCATACGAGACGTTCCGCCTTACAAAAGGCGCCGCCGGGGCGGCACCAGCCGCCTTAGAACAGACTTTCGGGGATGACCAGGACGTCGCCCGGCCGCATGTCGACGTTGGCGGCGATGTCGCCACCCTTGAGCAGGTCTTCCAGGCGCACGCCCAGACGCTCCTGCTTGCCTTCGCCGCCGCGCAGGATGTAGGCCTTGTTGCCGGCCGCGAAATCCGTGAGACCGCCGACCGCGATCATCAGGTCGATCAGGCTCATCTTCTCGCGGTAGTTGAGCGCCTGCGGCTTGGCCGCCTCGCCCACCACGCGGATCTGCTGGTCGAATGGGCCGATGCCGCCACCGACGATGACGGTGGCGATCGGTTCCTGGATGTACTTGCCGAGCGCCTTCTCGATGTCGCGCGCGAGCTGGGTGGGTGTCTTGCCCGACGCCTGCAGGTCCTCGACCAGGTTCATGGTCATCTTGCCGTCCGGACGCACCGGGAAGCTGCCCGACACTTCCGGGTTGCGCCACACGAAGACCTGCACCGTATCGCCGGGGCCGATCAGGTAGTTCCATTCGACCTGGCCGGTGCGCTCGGGCGCGGGCGGATAGGTCGGCGTCGTGGAGCAGCCGGCGAGAAGGGCTGCGGCCAGCGCGATGCCGGCGCGTGCGATGGGCTTGTCGATCAAGAACATGGTCCGTCTCCCTGTGTTATGCAGTTGGTCGGCGCAATATTATGCCAAATCGAATTGTACAACTGCCTGTTTCGGTCCAGATGGCAAGCAAACCACGGGCCATCCCCGGCACCACGGCCCGGCGTGGATTGCCGACCCGCCGCACGGGGCGGGACGTCGATCCACCGACACCCCTGTCGTAAGCCCGCCACCCGTCGCGGTATCATGGCGGCCATGGACACCCTGCCCCCCGCTGCCATCGACTCGCTCGACACCCTGCGCGAGCGCATCCGCGCCTTCGCCGAAGCGCGCGCCTGGGAACGGTATCACACGCCGAAGAACCTGGCGATCGCGCTCGCGGTCGAGGCCGCCGAGCTGCTCGAACCGTTCCAGTGGCTGACCCCGGAGGAAAGCGCGGCGCTCGACACCACGCAGCGCGAGGCGGTGCGCCAGGAAATCGCCGACGTCCTCATTTATCTTACCCGCCTGGCCGACCTGCTCGACATCGACCTGCTCGAGGCCGCCGCCGACAAGCTCGCGCTCAACGCGCGCAAGTATCCGGTCGAGAAAGCCCACGGCAACGCCCTCAAATACACGGATTTCTAAAATGAGCGAATCGTATTACGCCCACCATGTGTTCTTCTGCACCAACCAGCGCGAGGACGGCGCCAAGTGCTGCGGTGCGGCCGGCGGCCAGCGCATGCGCGACTATCTGAAGAAGAAGATCAAGCAGGCCGATCTCAACGGCAAGGGCAAGTGCCGCATCAATACCGCGGGCTGCATGGACCGTTGCGCGGAAGGTCCGCTGCTGGTGGTGTATCCTGAAGGGGTCTGGTACACCTACGTCGACGAGGCCGACATCGACGAGATCTTCGAGTCCCATCTCAAGGAGGGGCGTATCGTCGAGCGCTTGCGGGTGAAGTGAAACGCTACAAGCTGCGCATCCCGGTGCCGGCGGGCAAGCTGGAGACCGTGATCGACGACCCCGAGACCGACCGCCGCGGCCTCTTGCTGGTGGCGCACCCGCACCCGCTGCACGGCGGCAGCCTCGACAACAAGGTGGTCACCACGCTCGCCAAGGCGGCCAACGAGGCGGGCTGGGTCAGCGTGCGGCCGAACTTCCGCGGCGTCGGCATGAGCGACGGCGAATTCGATGCCGGCGTCGGCGAAACCGACGATCTGCTCGCCGTGGCGCGTTTCGTCGAGGCCAGCTACCCGGGCCTGCCGTGGGCGCTCGCCGGCTTCTCCTTCGGCGCCTTCGTGCAGCACCGGCTGCGCCAGGAACTGCCGGCGGTGCGCCTCATCCTCGTCGCCCCGGCAGTCACCATGTACGAATTCGATCCCGTCCCCACGGATACGGTGGTCATCTACGGCGACGACGACGAACTCATCCCGCCCGCGGCGATGCGCCAGTGGGCCGCGCAGCAAGGCCTCACGGTGAAGGAAATTGCCGGTGCGAGCCACTTCTTCCACGGCAAGCTGAAGGAACTGAAGCAGGTTTTTCTGGAGTCCTGCCCGTGCTGAGCGTGCGCGGCCTGACCAAGCGCTACGGCACCACCACCGTGGTGCGCGGCCTCGATCTCACCGTGCGGCGCGGCGAATGTTTCGGGCTCCTCGGCCCCAATGGCGCCGGCAAGACCACCACGCTGCGCCTGCTGCTCGGGCTCATCGAGCCGGATGCCGGCAGCATCGAACTCGCCGGCCTGGCGGTGCCGCAACTGGCGCGCGAAGCACGCGGCAAGGTCGGCGTCGTGCCGCAACTGGACAACCTCGATCCGGACTTCACCGTACGCGAGAACCTCATCGCCTACGGCCGCTACTTCGGCCTGTCGAAAGCGCAAATCACCGCGCGCGTGCCCGCGCTGCTCGACTTCGCGGGCCTTGCCAACAAGGCCGACGCGCCGATCGCGCAACTGTCCGGCGGCATGAAACGGCGCCTGACGCTGGCGCGCGCGCTCGTGAACGATCCCGACATCCTGTTCCTCGACGAGCCCACCACCGGTCTTGACCCGCAGGCGCGCCACCTCATCTGGCAGGGTCTGCGACGGCTGATCGGCGAGGGCAAGACCATCGTCCTCACCACCCACTTCATGGACGAGGCGGAACGGCTCGCTGACCGCCTCGCCATCCTCGACCACGGCGCCATCGTCGCCGAGGGCGCGCCGCGCGCGCTCATCGAGTCGAACATCGAACCCGCGGTCGTCGAAGTGTTCGGCGAGGGGCTGGAAAACTGGGCGCGCGAACACGCGCCTTCGATCTGCCAGCGCTTCGAGCGCGTCGGCGAGACCCTGTTCTGCTACACGGGCGACGCCGACTGCGTGATCGACGCCCTCCACCACGTGCACGGCCTGCGCTACGTGCACCGCCCCTCGAACCTGGAGGACGTGTTCCTCAAGCTCACCGGGCGCGATCTCAGGGATTGAGCGTGAGGGAGAGTCTTTTTTATCCGCGAAGGACGCGAAGGGGCGCGAAGAAAACCTTGAACCTGAAAACCGTGCCCGTATATGGCATAGGTACATGCCTGTGTTTCGGCGAAATTCCCTTCGTGTTCCTTCGCGCCCTTCGCGGATAGAAAAATGACCGGCTCCCTGCGACTCCCCCGTCTGTCCTGGCGCTTCGTCCCGGTGTGGCAGCGCAACTATCTGGTGTGGAAAAAACTCGCCATTCCGTCCATCCTCGGCAATCTCGCCGACCCGATGCTCTACATGCTCGGGCTGGGTTACGGCCTCGGCCGGCTCTTGCCGGACGTCGACGGCATGCCTTACCTCACTTTTCTTGCCGCCGGCACGGTCGCCTACAGCACCATGAACGCGGCGACCTTCGAGGTGCTGTATTCGAGTTTCTCGCGCATGCACGTGCAGCGTACCTGGGACGCGCTGCTCAACGCGCCGCTCACGCTCGACGACATCCTGGCGGGCGAACTCGCCTGGGCGGTGTCGAAGAGCCTGCTCTCCGGACTGGCGATTCTGGCGGTGATCTGGGGGCTGGGCCTGTACGGCCACTTCTGGATGACGCTGTGGATCGTCCCGGTGGTGGCGATGGTGGGCTTCTGCTTCGGCGGCCTGGGCCTGGTGATGAACGCCGTGTCGCCGAGCTACGATTTCTTCCTCTACTACTTCACCCTGGCGATCACGCCCATGGTGCTGCTGTGCGGCGTGTTCTTTCCGGTGTCGCAGTTGCCGCTTCCGGTGCAGGCGGTGTCGGCCTGGCTGCCGCTCACCCACGCCATCGATCTCGCGCGCCCGCTGGTCGTCGGCGACCTGCCCGCGAATATTCCGCTGCATGTCGCCGCGCTGCTCCTCTACGGCAGCGTCGGCTACGTCATCGCGCTGGCGCTGACGCGCCGGCGGCTGCTCCGGTAGGAGGGCCGCCCTCGGCCCGATGGGGTGATGATTGTGGCGTCCGAAAATCGCGGCGAGGGCGCCGCTCCTACAGAGGGCCCTTGGTGGGCGGCCCCCGGCGCGATGAGATAATGGTTATGGTGTCCGACAATCGCGGTGAGTACCCGGAAGGCATAAAGGCTCACACCCCCGCCGCCTGCCGATCCGCGTGATAGCTCGAGCGCACCATCGGGCCGCAGGCCGCGTGTTTGAAACCCATTGCCAGCGCCTCCCGTTCGAACTCGGCAAAACGCTCGGGGGTGACGAAGCGCAGCACCGGCAGGTGATGTTGCGAGGGTTGCAGGTACTGGCCGAGGGTGAGCATGTCGACGTCGTGCGCACGCAGGTCGCGCATGACTTCGAGGATTTCCTCGTCGGTTTCACCCACGCCGAGCATGAGGCCGGACTTGGTGGGGATGTCCGGGTGGCGCACCTTGAAGTCCTTGAGGAGCTTCAGCGAATGCGCGTAGTCGGCGCCCGGGCGCACCGCCTTGTACAGGCGCGGCACGGTTTCGAGATTGTGGTTCATGACGTCCGGCGGCGCGGCGTCCAGCGCGTCGAGCGCCTTCTCCAGGCGGCCACGAAAATCCGGGGTGAGAATTTCGATGCGCGTGGCGGGCGAAGTCTCGCGCACCGCCGCGATGCACCGGGCAAAATGCTCCGCCCCGCCGTCCCTCAGGTCGTCGCGATCGACGCTGGTGATGACCACGTATTTCAACGCCATCAATGCGATGGTCTCGGCCAGATGACGCGGTTCGTCGGCGTCGGGCGGCAGCGGCGTGCCGTGGCCGACGTCGCAGAACGGGCAGCGCCGCGTGCACAGGTCACCGAGGATCATGAACGTGGCGGTGCCGTGGCCGAAACATTCGCCGAGGTTGGGGCAGGAGGCTTCCTCGCATACGGTGTACAGCTTCGCTTCGCGCAGAATGCCCTTGAGCCGCCCGACATTGGGCAGGCTCGGCGATTTGGCGCGGATCCACGGCGGCAGGCGTTGTCTTTCCTGCGGCACGATCTTGATCGGGATGCGCGCGGTCTTCGCGGCGCCCTTGTGCTGGACGGGGTCTGCCATAATCTCTTTCCAGTATGAAAAGGAATTCTAACGCATGCGCCTCCTTGCCCTGACCCTGCTGGCCGCGGGGCCGCTCGCCGCGGCCCCGGTGACGCCGAGCGTCGACCCCGAGACCGGCCTTGCCACCTGGCAGACCGAGTCGGCGGGCGCGCAGATACGGCTCACCCAGATCGGTCCGGACCAGGCGCGCGCCTTCTATCAGGCGCGCGGCTTTGCCGCCGCGGCGGCGGAGCGCTACGCGGCGGAATGCGTGTTCATGACCGTGGTGCGCAACGTCGGCGACACGCCGATCCGCCACCGTCTGGCCGACTGGCGCTACGTCACGGCGGACCAGGCGCCGCGCACGATCCGCAGCAAGGCCGAATGGGAACGTCTGTGGCGACGCCTGGAGGTACCCGAGGCGGCGCGCATCGCGTTCAACTGGGCGCAGTTTCCCGCGACGCAGACCTTCGCGCCCGGCGACTGGAATCAGGGCATGACGACCTACAGCGTGCCGCGCGGCGGCGAGTTCGACCTGCGCGTCACGTGGCGCGCCGGCGGCGCGACGCATTCAACCACCCTCGAAAAAGTGAGATGTGCCAATGACGCTTCGTGACACCCTCATCGCCGCACTGGCAGCGCTTGCGCTTGCCGGCGGCGCCACCGCACCGGCACGGGCGGCCGACCTGCCGCCGCTGTCGCACAGCCTGACCCGGCTCGCCCCGCAGCCGGCGCCGGCGCTTAAACTCAAGGACCTCGACGGCAAGCTTCACGATCTCGCGAGCCTGCGCGGCAAGGTCGTGCTGATCAATTTCTGGGCGACCTGGTGTCCGCCGTGCCGCCGTGAAATGCCGTCGATGGAGCGGCTGCGGCAGGCGCTGGCGAACGAGGCTTTCGTCGTGCTTGCGGTGGATGTCGGCGAGAATGCCGACACCATCGAGACGTTCACCAGCCAGCTCGACACCACGCCGGGCTTCCCGATCCTGCTCGACACCACCAGCCGCGCCATGCGGGCGTGGAAGGTCGGCGGCCTGCCGACGACCTTCCTCGTCGACACGCGCGGCCGCATCGTCGCCAGTGCCGTCGGCGGGCGCGAGTTCGACCATGCGGAGATCGTGAGCACCGTCCGCAGCCTGCTGAAAAAATAGGCGGCGGCGCAAGGCCGCGCGCTCAAGCTTTCTTCCGGTCTGCCGATTGACCTCGTATAGCCGTTTCTTCGGACATCGATATGAGGATCGTCAGCAGCGACATTCAGCTTGCCAGCCAGCACGCCGCCATCAGCCGGGATACGGTGAGGGAATCGCTGCGCGTGTGGGCGCGCCCGCCCGCGGACAGCGGCCGGTCCGGCAGCGCCAACGGCCTGCCCGAGCCGGACACCACCCTTCGCATATCCCCCGAGGCGCGCAGCGCGCTAAAGACCGCCCCCGCCAGCAAAGCCGATCCGGACGAGGCCCTCGAACTCGATCTGCGCTACCTGCTCGTCAAACGCATGGTCGAACAACTCATCGGTCACGAAACCAGGCATCTGCGCGCGTCGGATCTACGCGCCGCCCCGCCGGCAGCCCCGCCTGCTCCGGCAACGGCTGGCGCGTCCGCGCCGCAGGCGGCCGGATTCGGTATCGAATACGAGCGCCACGAAAGCCACTACGAGGCGGAACAGACGCAGTTCTCTGCACAAGGCATGGTGAAAACGGCAGACGGCCGCGCCATCCGCTTCCAGCTCGAACTCGCCATGAGCCGGACATATTACCGCGAGGAAACGGTCAGCGTGCGCGCGGGTGATGCCGCGGCGAAAGACCCGCTGGTCATCAATTTCGCTGGCCAGACCGCGCAATTCGACGGCGCCCGCTTCTCGTTCGATCTCGATGCCGACGGCGTAGAGGACTCCATCGCCTTCGTCGCATCCGGCAGCGGTTTCCTCGTCCTCGATCGCAACCGCGACGGGATCATGAACGACGGCAGCGAACTGTTCGGCCCGCGCACCGGCGACGGCTTCCAGGAACTGGCGCAGCACGACGCGGACGGCAACGGCTGGATCGACGACGCCGATGCGGTGTTCAGCGAACTCCAGGTCTGGACCCGCGACGCCGAAGGCCGGGACCGGCTCACCCCCCTCGCCGCGATGGGTATCGGCGCAATCGGTCTGGCGCACGTCGCCACGCCCTTCAGCCTGAAGACCGATGACAACGCACTGCTCGGCCAGGTCCGCAGCAGCAGCGTGTACCTGAATGAAAACGGCACGGTCGGCAGCGTGCAGCAGATCGATCTGGTCGTCTGAACCGAACAGCCGCTCCCGTCAGGCGTAGACCCCATCCAGCAAGGCACGGGCAAGCGCCTGTCCGGCCTCCACCGGCAACAGGCTCACACCGAGATCGCGACATTGCGTCACCCGCATCCCCGCGTATCCGCACGGGTTGATGGCGGCAAACGGAGCAAGGTCCATGTCGACGTTGAGCGCGAGGCCGTGATAGGTGCAGCCACGCTTCACCCGCAGGCCGAGCGCGGCGATCTTGGCGCCCTCGACGTACACGCCGGGCGCGCCCGCCAGGCGTTGCGCCGCCACCGCGTGTGCGGCCAGCAGCTCGATCACCGCCTGCTCCATGCGCGCCACCAGTTCACGAACGCCGTAGCCGCGCCGGCGCAGGTCGACCAGCACATAGATGACGACCTGTCCCGGCCCATGGTAGGTGATCTGTCCACCGCGGTCGATCGGCACCAGCGGAATGTCGGTCGCCGCGAGCAGGTGCTCGCGCCTGCCCGCCTGTCCCAGCGTATACACCGGCGGATGCTCGAGCAGCCACAGTTCGTCCGGCGTGTCGGCATCGCGCCGTGCGGTGAAATCCTGCATCGCCCGCCAGGTCGGCTCGTACTCGACGCACCCCAGGCTGCGCACCACCGCCTTTCCCTGACCCCTGAATCCTGAATCCTGATCCCTCACAAGGCCATCTTCACCCACGGATGCGCAGTGATGTCGCGGTACAACGCATCCAGTTGCGCCTTCGACGTCGCGCGCACCACCACAGTGACGGACAGATAGGTGCCGTTGCGCGAGGCGCGCATCTCCACGGTCTCGGGCCTGAAATCGGGGGCGTGGCGCAACACCAGCCCGACCATGGTCTGGGCGAAGTCGTCGCGCCGCTCACCCATGATCTTGATGGGGAAGTCGACCGGGAATTCCAGCAGCGTGTCCTCGCTCATGCCCGCATCACCTCGCGCTTGAAGGTCTGGTAGAGCGCATCCATGCGCTGCGCGAGCGGCCCCGGCACGCCGGAGCCCACCGGCACGCCGTCGAGCGTGACGATGGCCATGATCTCCCGCGTCGACGAGGTCATCCACAACTCGTCGGCGCCGCGCACCTCGGCTTCGGCGAGGGCGCGGACTTCATGCGCAATGCCATGCGCCTGCGCCAGTTCCAGCACCACGTCGTAGGTGATGCCGGTGAGCATGAGACGGGACGGCGGCGGCGCACGCAGCACGCCGTCCTTCACCACGAAGATGTTGCTCGCCGCGCCTTCGCTGAGGAAACCGTCGCGCAGCATCACGGTTTCCGCACAGCCCGCGTCGATCGCCTGCTGGCGCAGCAGGATATTGGCGAGCAGGGAAATTGCCTTGATGTCGCAGCGCTGCCAGCGGTAGTCGACCGCCGTCACCGCGCACACCCCGGCGGCCTTCTGTTCGGCGGTCGCGGTGACCAGCGGCTGGGTGAACATGAACACCGTCGGCGCCGTATTCTGGGGAAAGGGATGATCGCGCGGCGCGACGCCGCGGGTGACCTGGATGTAGACCGACTGATCGTCCGCGTCGTAGTGCGCCACCAGCGTTCCGATCAGCTCACGCCATGCGTCGGCGGAATGCGGATTGGCCAGACGGATCCCGTCCAGACTCGCCTGCAGCCGGCGCAGGTGGTCGTCGAGGCGAAACGGCTTTTTCGAATACACCGGCACCAGTTCGTACACGCCGTCGCCGAAAACGAAGCCGCGGTCGAGCACGGGTACCGTGGCCTCGGCGAGCGGCAGGAAGCGGCCGTTGAGATAGGCGTCGTTCATCGCGCGAAGAACAGCCGGATCGAATCCCAGCCGCGGCCGAAAATGCCCGCCACGGACACGTCGTGCAGCGCCGCCAGCGGAAATTCGCCAAGCGTCTTGCCGTCGAGCGTCAGCCTCAGCGTGCCGAGCGACTGCCCGCGGTGAACGGGCGCCACCACGGGCTGCTGCGTGATCACCTCGGCGCGGATGCGCCCGGCGCTACCACGCGGCGCGAGCAGATGAAAATCCTCGGTGAAACCGATGCTCACGCTGGCGCGCGTGCCCCGATACAGGCTCACGACCTTGACCGGCTGCTGCGCGCGATAGAGCAGCACGCTGTCGAAATTCTCGAAACCGTAGTTCAACAGACGCAAAGCGTCCTGGGTGCGCTGCGCGTCGGAGCGGCTGCCCAACACCACGGCGATGCGACGCTGCTCGCCGCGCTGCGCCGACGCCACGATGCAATACCCCGCCTCGGTGGTGCGGCCGACCTTGAGGCCGGCGACGGTACGATCGCGCCACAGCAGACGGTTGCCGTTGTAGTAGGTGATACCCTTGAAAGCCAGTTCCTTCTGTGCGAAATACGCCATGCGTGCGGGAAAGTCGCGTGCCAGCGCGCGCGCCAGACGCGCGAGATCCCCCGCGCTCGACTCGTGGCCGGGCTCGCTGAGTCCGGTGGCGTTCATGAAGCGGGTGCGGGTCAGACCGAGCCGCTTCGCCTCGCGGTTCATGCGCGCGACGAACGCCGCTTCGCTGCCATCGCTCCCCACCACCAGGGCAAGCGTCGCATCGACCGCCGACTGCAGCAGCATCGCCTGGATCAGCGTATCCACGCTCACTTCCTCGCCAGGCTTGAGGAACACGCGCGCGCCGTCGACCTGCGTCGCCGCGTCCGGAATCTTGATCGGCTCGACGAGCGTGAGCTTGTTCTTCGCCAGGTCGCCGAACAGGACGTAAGCCGTCATCAACTGCGTCAACGATGCCGGTGCCAGCGGCAGATCCGCCTGGTGCGAGCCCAGCTCACGCCCGCTGGCGCTGTCGATCACGGTCCACGCGCGCGCCACGATACCTGCGGGCTGCGCCCACGCCGGAGCGGTAAACAGGAGCAGCAGCCCCAGCCAGATGCTTCTCATGCCTCGATTGATTCCTCTAACCATCACGCCTCACCAGGACTGCATTGAGATCGAGACGTTCCCTTACCCGCGCACGGTCGGCGAGTGCCTCGTCGTCGCTGGAATACGGCCCAAGCTGCACGCGATGCAGGCTGTCGCGCAGCACCACGCGCGTGCGCTCCGGGTCGACGGCGAGCTCGCGCGCGAGCCGTGCCACCAGTTGCTGCGCGTTGTCGGCACGCGAAAAGGCGCCGATCTGCAGGAACACGCCTTCGGACAGCGCCTCGCCCCGGGTGTCGTAGGCGTCCGGGTCGAGACTTTCCACCCGCACCCGCGCGCTGCCGCGCGCGACCAGGCCAAGCCTGTGCGCAGCGGTGTACGACACATCGACGAGGCGGTTCTTGTGGAAGGGGCCACGATCGTTGATGCGCACCACCACCGAGCGTCCGCTGTCGAGCGCGGTGACGCGCGCATAGCTGGGGATCGGCAGGGTGGGATGCGCGGCGGTCATCGCGTACATGTCGTACAGTTCGCCGGACGCGGTTTTCTTGCCATGGAAGCGGCGGCCGTACCACGACGCCAGGCCTTCCTCGCGGTAGCCACCCGCGCTGGACAGCGGCGTGTAGGTATTGCCCAGCGCGACATAGGTGCGGTTGGCAAAGCGGTGCAGCGGCTCGCGGCGCGGTACGGCATCGGGCACGGCATCGAGGTCGACGGGCGGATTCGCGTCCGGGCCATCATCCAGGTAATAGCCACCACGGGCGCTCCCTGCCGGCTTGCCGACCGGCGGCGTGGTCCCGCAGGCACCGACGGCCAGGGCAATCCCGGCCACGACGAGAAGACGCAAGGTGTGCATGGGGGTCATTCTAGCCGCTCACGTCTTGTTGAGCTGGCGGTGCGTCGCCACGCTCATGACAATGCCGACGCCGAGCAGCAGCGTAACGAGCGCGGTGCCACCGTAGCTCATCAGCGGCAGGGGCACACCGACCACCGGCAGGATGCCCGACACCATGCCGATGTTGACGAACACGTAGGTGAAGAGATTGAGACTGAGCGTGGCCGCCATCAGGCGCCCGAACAGGGTCGGCGCGCGCGCGGCGATGGTGAGCCCGCGCGCCACCAGCGCGAGATGAAGCGCCACCAGCAGCACCATGCCGACGTAGCCGAATTCCTCGCCGAATACGGCGAACACGAAATCGGTGGTGCGCTCGGGAATGAAGTCGAGCTGATTCTGCGTGCCCTGCGCCCAGCCCTTGCCGAACAAACCGCCCGAGCCGATCGCGATGGTCGACTGGATGATGTGATAGCCGGCGCCCAGCGGATCGGTCGACGGATCGAGCAGGGTCAGCACACGACGTTGCTGATAGTCGTGCAGGAAGCCCCACGCCAGCGGCAGGCTGGCCCCAGCCAGCACCCCGCCGCCGAGAATGAACTTCCAGGGCAGGCCGGCAAAGAACAGCAGGTAAACACCCGACACGCCGATCATCATCGCTGTGCCGAGATCGGGCTGACGCAGAATCAGCAGGAAGGGCAGGGCCAGCAGGCCGGCCGCGGCAAGATAGTGTTTCACCCGCAGCACCGCTTCGTTGTGCTGGAAATACCAGGCGAGCATCAAGGGCAGCGCCAGCTTCAGGAGTTCCGAGGGCTGGAACGCCACGACACCCAGGTCGAGCCAGCGTCGCGAGCCGTTGCGCACCTCGCCGAACAGCGCCACCGCGACCAGCAGTATGACGCCCGTCACATAGAGCGGCATCCCCACCCGGGACAGCAGGTGCGGTGGCACGTTGGCCATCACCACCATCGCGCCGAGGGCAAGACCGATATTCATCAGGTGGCCGCTGATGCGCGCCGCACTTTGCCCCGACGCGCTCGCCACCACCGCCACGCTGATCCCCAGCAGCACCAGCACGAGCAGCAACAGAACGGGATCGAGATGGCTCAGGCGGCGTGCGATCCAGTGGCTAATCCGCGGCATTGTCGTCTCCGAATTGCATGTCGCCCGGGCGCTTGCCGGTGAGGTAATAGTCGAACACGGCGCGTGCGATCGGCGCGGCGGTGCCGCTGCCCGATCCACCGTTTTCGACCATCACCGCCAGCGCCAGCGTGGGCTTGTCGGCTGGCGCATAGGCGATGAACAGGGCGTGGTCACGATGCTCGCGTGCCAGCCTGCTGGCGTCGTAGCGCGCGCCCTGCTTGATCCCCACGACCTGCGCGGTTCCGGTCTTGCCGGCGATGGCATACGGCGCCCCCGCCGCCGACGCGGCCGCGGTACCGCCCGGCCGGGTGACGTCGAGCATGCCCTGGCGCACCACCTCCAGGTGCGCCGGTGCGATCGCCAGCGCGGGCCGGGCCGGTGGCGGTGCAACCGGCGCCCATGTCCGCGTCACCGGATCGCGCACGGCCGCGACGAGACGCGGTGGCACCGGCCGGCCGCCGTTGGCGAGCATGGCGACTGCCGCGGCGAGTTGCAGCGGCGTGGTGAGATGGTACCCCTGGCCGATGCCGGCGATTACGGTCTCGCCCGGATACCAGGGCTTTTTCCAGCGGCGCTGCTTCCATTCGCGGGATGGCAGCAGGCCGGCCGATTCTCCTTCAAGATCGATGCCAGTTTTCTCGCCAAAACCGAATTGCGCGAGAAAATCATGCATGCGATCAATACCCATGTCGACCGCGAGTCGGTAGTAGTACGTGTCGCACGACTGCGCGATCGACCTGCGCAGGTCGACGACGCCATGTCCGCCACGCTTCCAGTCGCGGAACTGGTGGCTGCTGTTGGGCAGCATGAAATATCCCGGGTCGACAATGCTGTCTTCCGGGCGGCGCACACCGAGTTCCAGTCCGGCCAGCGCCATGAAGGGCTTGATGGTCGACCCCGGCGGATAGATGCCGCGCAGCACACGGTTCACCATCGGGCGCGCAGCCGATTCGTTGAGTTCCTTCCACGTATCGGGATCGATGCCGTCGATGAACAGATTGGGGTCGAAGCCGGGTTTCGATACCAGCGCCAGCACGCCGCCGGTATTGGGATCGAGCGCCACCAGCCCGCCAAGGTAATCGCCGAACGCATGCTCGGCCACCGCCTGCAGCTCCGCGTCCAGGTACAGTCGCAGATCCTTGCCCGGCACCGGCGGAATGCGCGACAGCACGCGCACCGCGCGGCCGCCGGCGTCGGTCTCCATCTGGTCGAAACCGGTGCGCCCGTGCAGCAGGGCCTCGTAGCTCTGCTCGAGCCCGGTCTTGCCGATGTGGACGCTGCCGCGATAGTTCTGTTCCCGCCCGCCTTCGCGCAGCGTGGCGAGATCGCGATCGTTGATGCGGCCGATGAAGCCGACCACGTGCGCCATCCCCGGCCCCGCGCGGTAGTTGCGGAACAGGCGCGCCTTGACCTCCACGCCCGGCAGGCGATAGCGGTTGGCCGCCACGATCGCCACCTCCTCGTCGCTCAGCCGGCTTTTCAGCGGCACCGTCTCGAATTCATTCGACTCGGTGAGAAGGCGCCGGAAGCGGCGCAACTGACCGGGCGTGATCTCGATCAGCGCCTGCAGTTCCGTGAGCGTGCGTTCCAGGCTCGCCATCTGCGCGCGGTTGATTTCCAGCGTATACGCGGAATAGTTGTCGGCGAGAATCCGCTCGTTGCGGTCGAGGATGAGGCCGCGATGGGGGGCGGCGGGCACCAGCGAAATGCGGTTGCTCTCGGCGCGCTGGACGTAATACTCGTGCTGCACGCGCTGCAGGTAGTAGCCACGCACCAGCAGCGCCGCCGCGAGCAGCGCGACGAAGCCCGCGCCGACTTTCAGGCGCAGTTGGAAGCGCGCCAGTTCGCGGTCGAGGTTCTTCAGCGAGGTGATGGCCATCCGGATTCCAGGCAGATCAAGGCGCCACCCGGCTGCGAGCGGCTCGCGAATTGACCGGAATCAGGCGCGATGGTTGCAGCCATGCACGCGGTGCGGACCCCAAGTAGCGCATCACGTCGTATCCCGCAGGCTCTTGCCGTGCCACAGGCGCAGAAATCCCGCCACGAGGAACCACAGCACGACGCTGCTCGGGCCCACCAGCAGGATTTCCAGCCCCCCCGGCGGATTGATCGCCAGCCAGCCCACCAGCAGCACGACGACCTGCACGGCCAGCAGGATTGGAAACACCTGGGCCGCCTGCCGCAGCGGGTCGAACTGCAGCAGCCGCAAGCGCAGGAACTGCACGAGATAGACACCGATCACGTAGGCCGTCGCGTATTGGCCAAACGCGACGCCGTCCTGGAAATCGGCAATGAGACCGAGCGCGAAAGCCACACCGAAACCGACGCGCAAGGGTTGATACAGCGCCCAGAACAGCAGCGCCACCAGCACGAAATCGGGACGCAGCGCCAGCGCCCAGCCCGACCACGGCATCTGCTCCAGCAACACGGCCAGCGCCAGGCTGCCGAAAATCCGCCCCATGCCGACGGGGTTGCGGTCGCGCGTACTCATCGGGCGGCGTCTCCGGCCACGCTCGTCATCACCAGCACCGAGCGCGCCCGGTCGAGGCCCGCAAGCGGCGCGCACTCGATGCGCAGGTAGGGCCCCGCCTGCGGCTGGGTAACCCGCAGCACGCGCGCCACCGGAATGCCGGACGGGTAGACGCGGTCGATGCCGGACGTGAGCAGGCGGTCCCCCACGCGGACGTCCGCATGGATCGGCATGTAGCGCAGTTCCATGCGTCCCTGCCCGCTTCCTGCGGCGAGGCCGCGCTGCCCGGTGCGTTCGATGTAGACCGGCGTCAGCTGCTCGGAATTGCTGACCAGCATGACTTCGCTGGTGTCCGGATAGACGCGGATCACCTGCCCCACCAGCCCCGTACCATCGATCACCGGCAGGCCTCCCCGCAGTCCCGCGCGCGCGCCGCGGTCGAGGGTGATGCGCTGAGCGAACCAGTCATGCCCCTGATACAGGAGCGAGGCCGCCACCGCCTTGTGCCCCGGCAGGCGTTCGAGCGCCAGCATGGCCCGCAGTTCCGCGTTCTCGCGCGCCAGATCGGCCGCCGTGTCGAGTGCCAGGCGTTGTCGCCGCTGCTCGGCAAGCAGCGCGTCGCGCTCCTTCTGCAGCGTGCGATGGCGGGTGAAGAACCCCCCCAGTTCGCTCGCCACCACGGTCGGTGCGCGCGTCGCTTCGCGCACCGGCTGGAGCAGGACGGACAGGCCGCTGCGCAAGCCTTCGAGCGCATGAAAGCGGGTATCGAGCACGACACAGGCGAGCCCCACCACGATCCAGATGATCAGGCGCGCGGCCGGCCCCAGCCGGCGCACGAACATGAACTGGCCGGCGGCTGCCATCTAGTGGTCTGCTTCCGAAATAACGTGACAGGATGAAACGGATGGCTTTTTCTGCAGGGCAAGGCGCGAGGAGGCGCCATAGCCCGGACTATGGCAACGACGAGCAACGCCGCCATGCGGAAAAAGACGCCGTTTCATGTTGCGTTATTTCGGAAGCAGACCACTAGCGCCGCACCCCGAACGGCATGCCACGGAAAACCGCGCTCACTCGTTGGTGAACACCGTCGCCAGCTTGTCCATCTCCTCGAGCGCGCGCCCCGAACCCCGGACCACGCAGGTGAGGGGATCGTCGGCGACGATCACCGGCAGGCCGGTCTCTTCCATCAGCAGGCGGTCGAGGTCGCGCAGCAGCGCGCCGCCGCCGGTCAGCACCATGCCCTTCTCGGCGATGTCGGCGCCGAGTTCGGGCGGGGTCTGCTCCAGCGCCTGCTTCACCGCGCTGACGATGGCATTGAGCGGTTCGGTGAGTGCTTCGAGAATCTCGTTGGACGACACGTTGAAGCTGCGCGGCACGCCTTCGGCGAGGCTGCGGCCCTTCACTTCCATTTCCAGCACCTCGGCGCCGGGGAACGCCGAGCCCATTTTTTTCTTGATCTGCTCGGCAGTGGCTTCGCCGATCAGCATGCCGTAGTTGCGGCGGATGTAGCTGATGATAGCCTCGTCCATGCGGTCGCCGCCGACGCGCACCGAGTTGGCATACACGACGCCGCCCAGCGAGATCACGCCGACCTCGGTGGTGCCGCCACCGATGTCGACCACCATCGAGCCGGTCGCATCCGCCACCGGCAGGCCGGCGCCGATCGCCGCCGCCATCGGCTCCTCGATCAGATAGACTTGTCTTGCGCCGGCGCCGATCGCCGATTCACGGATCGCGCGGCGCTCCACCTGCGTGGAGCCACAGGGCACGCAGATGATGATCCGCGGACTCGGACGGAACATGCGCGTGTCGTGCACCTTCTTGATGAAGTACTTCAGCATCTGTTCGGTGACCGTGAAGTCGGCGATCACGCCGTCCTTCATCGGCCGGATCGCCTGCAGATTGCCCGGCGTGCGGCCCAGCATCTGCTTGGCTTCGGTGCCCACCGCCTGCACCGCCTTCTTGCCCCCCGCTGCAAGGTCGGTACGGATCGACACCACCGAGGGTTCGTCGAGCACGATGCCGCTGTCACGGACATAGATCAGCGTGTTGGCGGTGCCCAGATCGATGGCGAGATCCGTGGAGAAATAGCTGGTGAGAAACTTGAACATGGCGGCGGCACTCCCCGCACCGGGCGGGCAAAAGGGCAGAAAAACAAGAGGGCTATGATAACCTAACGGGCTTCGTTCCCGTAAGCCTCCAGGTCTTTCACCATGTCCCTCAGCACGGACGACATCAAGCGCATCGCCCGTCTCGCGCGCATCGAAATCGATGACGCGCAGGCGCAGGCCACGCAAGGCCAGCTCAACACCATATTCGGCCTCATCGCCGCGATGCAGGCGGTGAACACCACCGGCATCGCGCCGATGGCGCATGCGCAGGAAGTGTTCCAGCGCCTGCGCGAGGACGCCGTCACCGAGGCCGACCGCCGCGACGCCTTCCAGGCCATCGCCCCGGCGGTGGAGAACGGCCTCTATCTCGTGCCCCGGGTCATCGAATAAACCATGTTCGAATCCTCCATTTCCACGCTGGCCGCGCGTCTCGCCGCGAAGGACATATCGAGCCGCGAACTGGCGCAGGCCTGGCTCGACCGCATCGGTGCGCTCAACCCCGTCATCAACGCCTTCATCACCGTCGATGCCGACAAGACCCTGGCCGAGGCCGCCGCCGCCGACGCCATGCGCGTCGCCGGCACGGCCGGGCCGCTCACCGGCGTGCCCGTCGCCCACAAGGACATCTTCTGCACCGAAGGCTGGCTCACCACCTGCGGCTCGAAGATGCTGCATAACTTCGTCGCCCCCTACGACGCCCACGTCATCCAGCGCTTCAAGGCCGCCGGCCTGCCGAGCTTGGGCAAGACCAACATGGACGAGTTCGCCATGGGCTCGTCCAACGAGACCAGCTTTTACGGCGCGGTGAAGAACCCCTGGGACGTCGCCCGCGTGCCCGGCGGCTCGTCGGGCGGCGCCGCCGCCTGCGTCGCCGCGCGCATGGCGCCCGCCGCCACCGGCACCGACACCGGCGGTTCGATCCGCCAGCCCGCCGCGTTCACCGGCATCACCGGCCTGAAGCCCACCTACGGCCTGGTGTCGCGCTACGGCATGATTGCCTTCGCCTCCAGCCTCGACCAGGCAGGGCCGATGGCAAAATCCGCGGAGGACTGCGCGCTGCTGCTGAACGTCATGACCGGCTTCGATCCCAACGACTCCACCAGTCTCGATCGCGCCAAGGAAGACTACACTCGCGACCTGGACAAGCCGCTCGCGGGCGTGCGTGTCGGCCTGCCGCGCGAATTCTTCGCCGCGGGCCTCGACGGCACGGTCGCCGCGGCGGTCGAGACGGCCATCGGCGAACTGAAAAAGCTGGGCGCGATCCCCGTCGACATCTCGCTCGCCAACTCGCGGCTCGCCATTCCCGTCTATTACGTGCTCGCCCCCGCCGAAGCCTCGTCCAACCTGTCGCGCTTCGACGGCGTGCGCTACGGCCACCGCGCCACGGAATACGCGGACCTCGACGACATGTACGCCAAGACCCGCGCGCAGGGGTTCGGCGCCGAGGTGAAGCGGCGCATCCTCATCGGCACCTACGTGCTCTCGCACGGCTACTACGACGCCTACTACGTCCAGGCGCAGAAAATCCGCCGCCTCATCGCCGACGACTTCCGCGAGGCGTTCAAGGCCTGCGACCTCATCCTCGGCCCCACCACACCCGGCACGGCCTTCAGGATCGGCGAGATATCCGACGACCCGGTGCAGATGTATCTCAACGACCTCTACACCATCCCCGCCAACCTCGCGGGGCTGCCCGGCATGAGCCTGCCGTGCGGCTTCGATGCGCAGGGCCTGCCGATCGGCCTGCAACTCGTCGGCAACTACTTCGACGAAGCGCGGATGCTCAACGTCGCCCACCAGTACCAGCGCGTCACCGACTGGCACACGCGCCGCCCGGAGGGTCTGCAATGAAATGGGAGACCGTCATCGGGCTGGAAGTGCATACCCAGCTCGCCACGCAATCGAAGATCTTCTCCGGCAGCAGCACCGCCTTCGGCGCCGCGCCGAACACCCAGGCGAGCGCGGTCGACATCGCGCTGCCCGGCGTGCTGCCGGTATTGAACCGCGGCGCGGTCGAATGCGCGATCCGGTTCGGCCTTGCCGTCGGCGCGACGCTCAACCGCGTCAACGTATTCGACCGCAAGAACTACTTTTATCCCGACCTGCCCAAGGGCTACCAGATCAGCCAGTTGGCGAAACCCATCGTCGAGCACGGCACGCTGAAGATCGCGGTGGACGACGCCGAGAAGACCATCCGCATCACCCGCGCGCACCTGGAAGAAGACGCCGGCAAGTCGCTGCACGAGGACTTTCACGGCATGACCGGCATCGACCTGAACCGCGCCGGCACGCCGCTGCTGGAAATCGTCTCCGAGCCCGACATGCGCTCGTCCGCCGAGGCGGTGGCCTACGCGCGCGCGCTGCACACGCTGGTGTCCTGGATCGGCATCTGCGACGGCAACATGCAGGAAGGCAGCTTCCGCGTCGACGCCAACGTCTCGGTGCGCCCTGTCGGGCAGAAGGAATTCGGCACCCGCCGCGAAATCAAGAACCTCAACTCCTTCCGCTTCCTGCAGCAGGCCATTGATTATGAGATCCGCTGGCAGATCGAAACGCTGGAGGACGGCGGCCGCATCCAGCAGGCCACGGTGCTGTTCGATCCCGACACCGGCGCGACGCGCATGATGCGCAGCAAGGAGGAAGCGCACGACTACCGCTACTTCCCCGATCCCGACCTGTTGCCGGTGAAGCTCGACGAATCCTGGATCGAAGCGGTACGCGCCGCGCTGCCCGAACTGCCCGCGGCGATGCAGGCGCGCTTTCAAAAAGATTACGGCGTGTCGGCCTACGACGCCACGGTGCTCACCGGCTCGCGCGCGCTCGCCGCCTACTTTGAGGCTGCGGCCCAAAAATCCGGACAACCCAAGCTCGCCGCCAACTGGGTGATGGGCGAACTCTCGGCCGCGTTGAACAAGGCCGAGCTCGACATCGCGGCGAGCCCGGTCTCCGCCGCCCAACTCGGCGCGCTGGTCAACCGCATCCAGGACGGCACGCTGTCCGGCAAGCTCGCCAAGCAGGTGTTCGAAGGCCTGTGGGAAGGCGCGGGCGAGGTCGACGCCATCATCGAGGCGCGCGGCTTGAAGCAGATGTCGGACAGCGGCGAACTGGAGGCGATCGTCGACGCGGTGCTTGCCGCGAACCAGAAATCCGTCGAGGAATTCCGCGCCGGCAAGGACAAGGCGTTCAACGCCCTGGTCGGTCAGGTGATGAAGGCCAGCCACGGCCGCGCCAATCCGGCGCAGGTCAACGAACTGCTGAAGGCTAAGTTGCAGTAGCCGCCCGCCAGCACCGCGCGGCGTTCGCCAGCGGGGCGGAGAGCGAGCAGCGAATCACCCTGAACGTCACGGCTTGCCGGTAAGCTCGCGAAAGCGCAGCTTGTCGGCTTCGTACCTCGCGCGCACCGCGTCCATCGCCTCCAGGTTCTTCTGGATGGTGCGCTTCAATTCCGCACTTTCCTTGTTGGCCTGCGTCAGATCGTCGCGCAGGCCGACGGGGATCGTGCGGCCTGCCTTCTCGATGCGCGCCACGCGTTCGTTCATTTCTGCGAGGTTCGCGTCAACCGCCACCGCGCGTGCCTCCGCGCTCTTGATCGCCAGCTTGTGGTGCTCCAGCGCGCGGTCGCGTGCGAGGTCGATTTCCGCCTCGCTGGTATAGGTCTGGGTCAGCGCGCGGTCACGCTGCGCCTGCTTCTGCTGTTCGGCCTGGATGCGCTTCGCCTCGGCCTGGCGCTCGGCTTCGGCGCGCCGCTCGGCCTCGGACTGGGTGCGGCGGATCACCTGGCCCTGCTTGTTCAGTTCGGCGCCACCGCTCTGGTTGTAACTCGTCGGCGGCGTGTCGCTGTAATGCACCCGGCCGCTGCCGTCGACCCAGCGGTACAGCGCCGCGTGCGCGCTTCCAGCGAGCACGACGGCCAGTGCGAAAACGCTAAACGCCGTACTTCTCGCGGTAGGCCGCCACGGCTTGCAACTCGGCTTGTCGACTCGCATCACGCTCCAGGAACTCCACCAGATTGTCCAGGGTGACCACCGCCACCACCGGAATGCCATACTGCCCGCGCACTTCCTGCACCGCGGATGTCTGCCCGCTGCCGCGCTCCATGCGGTCCAGCGCGATCACCACACCGGCCGGTTCGGCGCCCGCGGCGCGGATCAGGTCCACCGACTCACGCACCGAAGTGCCCGCCGAAATCACGTCGTCGACGATCAGCACCCGCCCTTTCAGCGCCGCGCCGACCACCGTGCCGCCTTCGCCGTGGTCCTTCGCCTCCTTGCGGTTGAAGGCGAACGGCACGTTGCGGCCCATCGCCGACAGCGCGATCGCGATGCTCGCCGCCAGCGGAATGCCCTTGTAGGCCGGACCGAACAGCACGTCGAACGCGATGCCCGAGTCGACGATGGCTTTCGCGTAAAATTCGCCCAGCCTTCGCAGCTTTTCGCCGTCGTTGAACAGCCCCGCGTTGAAGAAATACGGCGACAGCCGCCCCGCCTTGGTCTTGAACTCGCCAAAACACAACACGTTCGACGCGACGGCGAACGCCACGAACTCGGCCTTGTAATCGGACATTTCCCGGCTTTTCTTGAATAAGGATCGACATGCGCATTATATCGGCCAACCTCAACGGCATCCGGTCCGCCGCCAGCAAGGGTTTCTTCGACTGGCTGCCCACGCAGCGCGCCGACGTCGTCTGCGTGCAGGAACTGAAGGCGCAGGCCGCCGACATGAAGCCCGAATTCCTCCACTGCGACGGCCTCGCCGGCGCCTTCCACTACGCGGAGAAGAAAGGCTACAGCGGAGTGGGCATTTACACCCGATCCTCGCCGCAGCGCATCGTCGAAGGGCTCGGCGTCGCGGAATTCGACGCCGAAGGCCGCTACGTGGAGGCCGACTATGGACACGTCGCCGTCATCTCGCTCTACCAGCCCTCCGGGTCCAGCAGCGAGGAACGCCAGCAGGCGAAGTTCCGTTTCATGGACGCCTTTTTTCCGCATCTCGAAGCGCTGATGAAATCCGGCCGCGAAGTCATCATCTGCGGCGACTGGAACATCGCCCACCGCGAAATCGACCTCAAGAACTGGAAATCGAACCAGAAGAACTCCGGCTTCCTGCCCGAGGAGCGCGCGTGGATGACGCGCCTGTTCGACGAACTCGGCTGGGTCGACGTCTACCGCAGCCTCTACCCCCAGCACGAAGGCGAGGCCTACACCTGGTGGAGCAACCGCGGCCAGGCGTGGGCGAAGAACGTCGGCTGGCGCATCGACTACCAGATCGCCACGCCGGGCATCGCCGCGAAAGCCAGATCGGCCTTCGTGTACAAGGACCAGCGCTTCTCCGATCATGCGCCGCTGGTTGTGGATTACGATTACGCTCCATAACCCGTTACTCAAAAAAATCCAACGGGGAAAAAAGGGAGGAACGACATGGCAAAAAATGAGCTGCCAAGCATCGGTGGGCTATCCTTCGAGAGCCTTAAACAGGTCAACGACCACGGCGCCGAGTACTGGAGTGCACGCGACCTTCAGCCCCTGCTGGGTTACAGCCAGTGGCGGCGGTTTGAAGATGCCGTCAGGCGCGCCATAACCTCTTGTGAGCAATCAGGAAACAATCCGGAGCATCACTTTGCCGGCGCCGGCAAACCGATCACCGGCGGCAAAGGTGCCGTCCAGATCGTGCAGGACTATCAACTGTCGCGCTTCGCCTGTTACCTCATCGCCCAGAACGGCGACCCGCGCAAGCCGGAAATCGCTCAGGCCCAAAAATACTTTGCCATCCAGACCCGGCGCCAGGAATTGTCCGAACGGCTTGCCGCGGACAGGGAGCGCCTGGAACTGCGCAAACAGACCTCCGAAGAATTCAAGACGCTATCCGGTGCGGCTCGACAAGCGGGCGTGCAGAACCGCATGTTCGGCATTTTTCACGATGCCGTCTACAAAGGCCTGTACGGCGGCCTGGGCAATGAACAGATCAAGGCCAGGAAAAACGTCCCCGCCAACGAACAACTGATGGACCGGATGAACGCCACCGAGCTGGCCGCCAATCAGTTCCGCATGACCCAGACCCGCGACAAACTCGCACGCGAAGGCATACGCGATCAACAACAGGCCATCCGCGCCCACGAACAGGTCGGCAAGGAAGTCCGCGCGGCCATCAAGCGCATTGGCGGCGAACGCCCAGAAAACATTCCCGCCGCCGAACACATCAAGGAGGTGGAGAAGCGCATCAAGACCGCCACGCCCAGGCTGGAACTGGACGAGCGTGATGCCAGTGGCTTGCTCGGTGGCAAATCCGAAGGCAAGGATACAAACAAATAGCCGCCATGCCGCTCTCCTGGAACGAAATCAAGTCCCGCGCCCTCGCCTTCTCCCGCGAGTGGGCCGACGCCGCCGACGAGGCCAGCCAGGCCAAGCCGTTCTGGATCGCCTTCTTCGAAATCTTCGGCATCACCAACAAGCGCGTCGCCACGTTCGAGCACGCGGTGAAAAAATTCGGCGGCGGGCAGGGCTACGTCGACCTGTTCTGGCCCGGCGTGCTGCTGGTCGAACAGAAGTCGCGCGGACGCGACCTCGACCGCGCCTTCGACCAGGCGCTCGATTATTTCCCCGGCATCAGGGAACGCGACCTGCCGCGCCACATCGTGGTGTGCGACTTCGCCCGCTTTCGTCTGTATGACCTCACACACTCCGGCCCCGCTCGCGGGGAAGGCGAGAACGCCTGCATCGAATTCGCGCTGAAGGACCTACACAGGCACATCCGCCACTTCGCCTTCATCGCCGGCTACGAAACACAGGACATCAAGCCGCAGGACCCGGTCAACGTGCAGGCGGCCGAGCGCATGGGGCGGCTGCACGACGCGCTGAAGGCATCCGGCTACGACGGCCACGCGCTCGAAGTGCTGCTGGTGCGCCTGCTGTTCTGCCTGTTCGCCGACGACACCGGCATCTTCCAGCCTGCGCAGGCGCTGCGCACCTACATCGAGGAACGCACCCGCGAGGACGGCTCCGATCTCGGCCCGCTGCTCGCGCAACTGTTCCAGGTGCTGAACACGCCGGAGAACAAGCGCAGCGCGGCGCTCGACGAGCAGCTCGCCGCCTTCCCCTACGTCAACGGCCGCCTGTTCGAGGAAGCCATCCCCATCGCCGACTTCGACGCCGCCATGCGCGAGGCCCTGCTCGATGCCTGTGCCCTCGACTGGAGCGCGATCTCGCCGGCCATTTTCGGCGCGCTGTTCCAGTCCATCATGGACCGGACCGCGCGGCGCAACCTCGGCGCGCACTACACCAGCGAGGAAAATATCCTCAAGCTCATCAAGCCGCTGTTCCTCGACGCGCTGTGGGCCGAGTTCGACAAGGTGAAGAAGAACCGCAACCGCCTGTTCGAATTTCACCAGAAGCTGCGTTCGCTGACATTCTTCGACCCGGCCTGCGGCTGCGGCAATTTCCTCGTCATCGCCTACCGCGAACTGCGCCTGCTGGAACTGGAAATCCTGCGCGCCTCGCTCGCGCTGGAGCGCGAATTCAAGCAGGCGCTGATCGACGTCTTCCAGCTGCTCTCGATCGACGTCGACCAGTTCCACGGCATCGAGATCGAGGAATTCCCCGCGCAGATCGCCCAGGTCGCGCTGTGGCTGGTCGACCACCAGATGAACCTTCGGGTGGGCGAGGAATTCGGCATGTACTTCGCCCGCATTCCGCTGAAGACCAGTCCGAAGATCGTCCACGGCAACGCACTCACGCTCGACTGGAACGCCGTGCTGCCGGCGGAGCGGGCGAGCTACGTCATGGGCAATCCGCCCTTCATCGGCGCCAAGTTCATGAGCGAGGCCCAGCGCGCCGACGCGCGCGCCGTGTTCGAGGGTATAGCCAACGCCGGCCTGCTCGATTTCGTCGCCGCCTGGTACGTGAAAGCGGCGCGCTACCTCCAACACACCCCCTCTCCCTTCAAGGGAGAGGGCCGGGGAGAGGGTGAGCGTTCCGCGACCCGCTGCGCCTTCGTCTCCACCAACTCCATCACCCAGGGCGAGCAGGTCGGCGTGCTGTGGGACTGGCTGCTGGCGCAGGGCATCAAGATCCACTTCGCCCATCGCACCTTCTCGTGGAGCAACGAGGCGCGCGGCAAGGCCGCCGTGCACTGCGTCATCGTCGGCTTCGGACTGGGCAACGTGGCGGAGAAGACGATCTACGAATACGCCGACATCAAGGGCGAACCGCACGCGGTGAAGGCGGCCAACATCAATCCGTATCTGGTGGATGCGCCGGATGTGGTGCTGGAGAAGCGCAACAAACCAATTTCGAATATTCCAAGCATGTGTTTCGGAAACCAGCCCATTGATGGTGGCAATCTGATTCTGTCCGAGGACGAGAAAAACGAACTCTTGGCACTTGAACCACTGGCCGCGTCGTTTGTGCGCGCTTTCTTGGGGGCTGATGAATTCCTAAACAATCTGCCGCGCTACTGCCTTTGGCTCAAGGAGGCCACACCGGACGAGCTTCGTCGGATGCCCGAGGTCCGGAAGCGGATCGAAGCTGTTCGAACGTTTCGCAATGCGAGCAAACGTGCTGCAACCCGAGAACTCGCACTGACGCCCGCGCAATTTGCATTCGTGTCGCACCCGAACACCGATTATTTGCTCATTCCAAGCGTAAGCTCCGAGCGGCGGCAATTCGTGCCTATCGGTTTCATGCCCTCGGAGGTAATCGCGAGCAATCTTTGTCTGATCGTGCCGGGTGCGACGCTCTTCCACTTCGCCATTCTGACCTCGTCCATGCACATGGCCTGGGTGCGCGCCGTGTGCGGACGGCTGAAAAGCGACTTCCGCTACTCCGCCGGCATCGTCTACAACAACTTCCCCTGGCCTGAAGCCGCCCTCTCCCCCAGCCCCTCTCCCGCAAGCGGGCGAGGGGAGCCACTACGCGCCGCTATCGAATCGGCCGCCCAGGCCGTGCTCGACGCCCGCGCCCAATTCCCCGGCGCCTCGCTCGCCGACCTCTACGATCCGCTGACCATGCCGCCCGCACTATTGAAGGCGCACCAGAAGCTCGACGCGGCAGTGGACAAGGCTTACGGCAAATCCGGCTTCAAGTCCGACGCCGAGCGCGTGGCCTTCCTGTTCGAGCGTTATCAGGCGCTGACGTCGCTGCTGCCCGCTGCCCGTTCCAAACGGGGCAGGAAAGAACCCAACGCTCAGTGATAGCGCTTCTGCGCGACGTGCCAGATCTGCAGGATTTCGACGGCTTCGCTGCTGACGCGGTAGCTCAGCAGGTAGTTGCGGTGCAGCATCAGTTCGCGGGTGCCTTCGAGCTCGCCGCGCCGGCCGATGAAAGGATGCCGGGTCAGGTGTTCGGCGGTGTTCTTGAAACCCGCCGCCAGTGCGCGCGCGGCTTGCGGGTTGTCTTGTGCGATGAAATCCAGAATCTGCTGTAAATCAGCCAGTGCGGCATGCGTCCATTCAAGTTTCATACGCTTTGAAGAACTTCTCGACGTCGTCGGCGCTGGCAAACTCGCCCCGGTCGGCGGCGGCGACCGCCTGTTTGAGCGCTTCGATCTGCGGTATGCGCCAGTCGAGATAATCGGCCAACGCCTCGCTCGCCACGCTGGCCTGGGGACGGTCAATCATTCGGGCGTAGTTTTCCAGCCGGGCTTTGAGTTCGGTGGGCAGGCGCACGTTGAACTGCGTCAGATCAGGGGCCGGGGGTTTGGTTTTGCTGCTCATGAGGTCGTCTCCAAACAGGATGTAGCATCACGCTAGCATGTTGCTAGCGTTTCACCAACCCGACAATGGCGGGGCTTGCCTGGTTGCGCACCAGAACCTTGGCTTGCGCCGCATCACGGGCTAATATAACAACCGTTATAACGTGCGGAGTCCATCATGCATGCGCTCAAACTCACCCAGATCGGCAATTCGGTCGGTCTCATCCTGCCCAAGGACGTGCTGGCGCGGCTGAAGCTGGAAAAGGGCGATACGGTGTTCTTGACCGAGACGCCGGATGGCGTGGCGGTGCGCGCCTACGACCCGGCCTTCGAGGACCAGATGGAAGCCGCCCGGACGATCATGAAAAAACGCCGTGCCGTGCTGCACGAGCTGGCAAAGTGACGCACTGGGTCTGGCTCGACCGCGCGGTGCTGATTGCTGCGCACGACGAGCAACTGGCCGAACACGGTGGGGCGGCGGGTTTCCGCGACGAGGGACTGTTCGATTCCGCGCTGGCGCGACCGCTCAATCTCGCGAATTACGAATCGCCCGATGTCTCTGCGCTGGCGGCGTCGTATGCCGTGGCACTGGCGAAGAATCACCCCTTCGTGGACGGCAACAAGCGCACCGCATTCGTCGCCATGGAACTGTTCCTGTGGCTGAACGGCCAGGATCTGAATGCGGGTGATGCCGAGTGCGTACTCGCCATGCTCGCCGTCGCCGGCGGCGAATGGGACGAAGCCACGCTGGCCGCCTGGCTGCGCGAACGCATCGCCGCGCGCACCTGATCCGCATTACGGAATTTCCGCAATGCGGATTATCGGATATGATGGATATTCCCCTTGAAGGAGATTCCCATGCGCCAGACCCTGATCGTTTCCAGCCGCGGCCAGATCACGCTGCCAGCTGAGGTGCGCAAGCAGTTCGGCATCAAGAGCGGCGAGCCGGTGATCATCGAGGAACGCAACGGCGAACTGGTGCTGAAGCCGGCGACCGTGCTGGAGATCGAGATGTACACGCCGGAGCAGGTCGCCGCGTGGGATCGCGAAGACCGGCTCGACGAGGCCGAGCGGCAGCGCGTGCTCGCCCGCATGAAGAAACCCGCCAGGACCCGTTCCACGCGCGGCTGATGCGGCTGTTCTTCGACGCCAACACGCTGTTCACCGCAGCGCACAATCCGAAGGGGAAGGCTGCGTTCGTGATCGAACTCGGCGGCGCCGGTCACTGGATGCTGTGCACCAGCGCCTATGCGATCGAGGAAGCGCGGCGCAACCTCGCAGCCAAGTTTCCCGATGCGCTCCCGGTGCTGATGGAATCCCTGACCCGATTCGAGATCGGGCACGAAAGCCGCACGCACGCCTGTCCCGAAAGCTTGCCCGCAAAGGACCGCCCGATCTATCTGGCCGCGCTCGGCTGCCGCGCAACGCATCTGCTCACCGGTGACATCCGGGACTTCGGCCCGCTGATGAACCAGCCGGACAAAACCGGCGGGATCCTGGTCCAGACCGTCTCCCACTTTCTGGAGTGTCTCTAGTGGTCTGCTTCCGAAATAGCACAACATGAAACGGCGTCTTTTTCCGCATGGCGGCGTTGCTCGTCGTTGCCATAGTCCGGGCTATGGCGCCTCCTCGCGCCTTGCCCTGCAGAAAAATCCATCCGTTTCATTCAGTCACGTTATTTCGGAAGCAGACCACTAGCTCATGACCGCCCACCCCTGGCTCGCCGCCCTCAAGGTCTACATCCACCCCCGCGTCGTCGGCATGCTGTTTCTCGGCTTCTCGGCCGGCCTGCCGCTGCTGCTGGTGCTCGGCACGCTGTCGTTCTGGCTTTCGGAAGCGGGCATCGCGCGCGCGACGATCGGACATCTCTCCTGGGTGGGGCTGGCCTACGGCTTCAAGTTTTTGTGGTCGCCGCTGGTCGACCGGCTGACATTGCCGCTGTTGACGCGCACGCTGGGCAAGCGGCGGGCGTGGCTGCTGCTCTCGCAGGTGTGCATCGCGGCGGCGCTGCTCGGCATGGCGAACACCGACCCGGTGATGAACCTGACCCACACGGTGTATTTCGCACTGGCGGTGGCCTTCGCTTCGGCGACGCAGGACATCGCGCTTGACGCCTACCGCATCGAAGCCGTGGAAACCGAAAAACAGGGGGCGATGGCGGCGACCTACCAGGCCGGTTACCGCATCGCGATGATCACCGCGGGCGCGGGCGCGCTGTGGATCGCCGCGGCGGTCGATCCGAGTGAGGCGACCTACGATTTCCGTCCGTGGCAGGTGGCCTACACGGTCATGGCGGCGCTGATGGGTGTTGGCATGCTCACCACGCTGATCATCCGCGAACCGGCGCACGCCACGCCGCTGCCGCGCATCGCGGAACAGGGATTCGGCGCCTGGCTGGCGACGAGCTTCGTGCAGCCGTTCGTGGATTTCTTCGCGCGCTACAGGTGGCAGGCGCTGCTGCTGCTGGCGCTGATCGCGGTCTATCGCATCTCCGACGTGGTGATGGGCGTGATGAGCAATCCGTTCTACCAGGAACTGGGCTTCACCAAGAGCGAGGTGGCGACGGTGTCCAAGGTGTATGGCGTGATCATGACCATCACCGGCGCGGCGCTCGGCGGCCTGCTGGTGATGCGCGTGGGGGTGATGCGCACGCTGATGCTCGGCGCGCTGCTGTCGGCGGCGACCAACCTGCTGTTCGTCTGGCTCGCCGGACGTGGCCATGACGTCTCCGCGCTGGTGTTCACGGTGTCGGCCGACAACCTCTCGGCCGGCATCGCCTCCAGCGCCTTCGTCGCCTACCTTTCCAGCCTGGTGAACCAGGCGTACTCGGCGACGCAGTACGCGCTTTTCACCTCGGTGATGCTGCTCCTGCCGAAGTTCATCGCGGGTTTTTCCGGCGAATTCGTCGACGCCTTCGGCTGGGCGAGTTTCTTCACCAGTACCGCGGCACTGGGGATTCCCGTGCTGGTGCTGGTGTGGCTGGCGGGACGCAAGCCACCTGCCGGCTGATGTGCTACGCTTTCGCCATGCCGAATCCTGACACCCTCGCCCAACTGCCGCTCGCCGAACGCCTCGCCGCGATGGAATCCCTGTGGGACTCGCTGTGCCGCGACGACGCGGCCGAACTGAGCCCACCGTGGCATGCGCAGGTGCTGGAGGAGCGTGTACGGGAACTCACCGACGGCCAGCATCGTGACTGGCACACCGCCAAACAGTCCTTGCGCAAGCTGACCGAACGCTGACCGTCCATGCACGCGGTACGGATCGGCGCATCGGCCGAGCGCGACTTGCTACTCGGCTTCGAGTTCTATGAATCCCGGTCCGACGGACTCGGCCAGTACTTCCTCGACAGCCTGTTCGCCGATATCGATGCGCTGGCCCTCTACGCAGGGATGCACCCGAAACCGCTCGCGGGTCTTTATCGCAGCCTGGCCAAGCGGTTTCCGTTCGCGGTCTATTACGATTTCGACGGTCACACCGCCGTCGTGCTGGCCGTGCTCGACTGCCGCCGCAACCCGCGCTCGATTCGCGGCACGCTCCACGCGCGACGCACTGCCCGGCGATGATCGAATTCTCCCTGTTCACCGCCCTCCTCGCCGGTCTGCTCGGCGGGGTGCACTGCGTCGGCATGTGCGGCGGCATCGTCGCGGCGTTCTCCTTCCGTGCCGACGGCACGCAGCCGCCGTTTCGCCTGCATCTGGCCTACAACCTGGGGCGGATTTTCTCCTACGCGATGTTCGGTGCGCTGGCCGGGGCGCTGGGCGCCTCGCTCAAGCTGGCGACCTTCCTGCCGGCGCAGACGCTCCTCTACGTGCTGGCACAGGTCGTGATGATCCTGCTCGGGCTGTACCTGGCGGGCCTCAACCGCTGGGTACTGGTGTTCGAGCGCGCCGGCGGCGCGCTGTGGCGCGTGGTGCAGCCGCTGTTCCGCCGCCTGCTGCCGGTGCGCTCGCTGCCGCAGGCGCTGCTGGCGGGCATGGCGTGGGGCTGGCTGCCGTGCGGGCTGGTGTATTCGGTGCTGGTGTCGGCGCTGGCCGCGGGTAGCGCCACGTCGGGCGCGGCGCTGATGCTGGCGTTCGGCCTCGGCACGCTGCCCAATCTGCTGGGCATGGGCCTGTTCGCGCGCCAGTTGCAGCCCTTCATGCAGCGGCTGTGGGTGCGCCGTGCGGCCGGACTGATGGTGGCCGGCTTCGGCGTATGGGGACTGGCGCGCGGCGCGCTGGCGGTGCTTGCCTGAGCCTATTGGAAAAACTTCTGCTCGAATTTCAGTTCGCGCTTCGGTTCGCCGTTGGCCTCCACGGTGGCGGTGAATTTCAGCGTTTCCGGCGGAACCATGCGGAATTCACCGAGATAGTAGATGGCGGTGCCCTCGCGCACTTCGCGCATGTCGATGTTGGCGAGCTGCTGCTGCGGGTTGACGACGTAGGCCGACAGTTTCGCCGGGACCGGGTTGAGCGCGCCAAGCTTGTTGCGCTTGAGCACGGACATGGTGAGCAGGCCGCGCGTCTTGCTGCGCTCGATCTTGTAGCTGCGGGCGACCTCGGGCAGCAGGTCGTCGGTCGACAGGGCGTTGTAATGGATCTCGATGTCCCCGAACTTCTGCGCAATCTCGGCATGTGCGGCGAATGCGGTCAGGCTGAGGCACAGGACGGCAAGCAGGTGTTTCATGGCGTGTCTCCTTTTCTTGTGGATGCCATCCCCATTCTAGATGTTTATCGCAGGCTGGCGAGCCACGCCGTGAGGGCGTCGAGCGCCTGCCCCACGGCAACATCGGCGGCCGCGGCAGCACCGGCGGCATCGAAGCGCGCGAGCGGCACCGTGTGTTCGAAGGTCTGGCGCCCAAGCAGGGTGCGTTGCCGGAGGTCGATCAGTTCGGCGCGCAACACCAGACGCATCGTACCGGGCTCGCTGCTGGCGTCGTGATAGAAGTCGATGAGCTCGGTATCGAGCAGCAGGTCGCCAAGCACGTAGCCGCCGGCGGCCGCGACCCGGTACGCGCCCTGGCCGTCGAGGCGGGCACGCATCAGTTCGGCGAAGCGCTTGCCGGGACGGTCGGTCCACCGCGCGAACTGGTAGTAGCCGCGCGTCGCGGGGCTGCGCGCGAACACCATCTGATCGGTGTCGTAAAAGCCGCCGGCGGTGGTGTCGAGCACCAGCAGCAACGGCGCCCCCGCGCGCACGGGCGTGCGCGAGGCCAGCGCGGTGCCATCGTTGAGGACGTAATTCACCACTTCCGGACTCTTCCCGGAGGGATCGGCGAAGTTGACGCAGCCGCCAAGTGACAGCGCAACCGCCAGCACAAACAGGGCGCGTCTCATGGCAGTTTTTCTCCGGGCCCGAGCTGCTGCCGGGTCGGGCCGAACAGGATGGCGCGCGGATCGCTGAGGCGCTGCCCCGCAGTGGTGAGCGCGTCGGCGCTGGTGCGCACGTCACGGCTGACATTGGTCATTTCCAGTGAGCCGGTGTCGGTGAACTGCTGGACGCGCGCGGCGATGAGGGTGGCATCGCGCTGAAGTTTTTCCATCGCGACCACGGCTTCCTTGAGCGCAACGCTGGCATGGTCGCCGACGCCGACGATGCTGCCCTCGGCACGGGTGGCGGCCTGGCCGATGCTGGCACCAGCAAAGCGGAATTCGTCGGCGGCGTCGCGCATGGCCTGCACCAGGGTATCGAGGCTCTGCTTGTTGGCCGCAAGGTGGGACGACAGTTCGTCGAGGTTGGCAAGCGTACGGCCCAGCGCGCGCTGGTTGTCCTCCGACAGCAGGGTGTTCATTTTTTCCAGCACCTGCGCGCCGTTCACCGACAGGCGCGACACGGCGGTGGCGACCCGGTCGATATCGGAACTGCCTTCGGCGATGACCGGGTAGCGCTCGCCTTGCGGCACCTGGACGAGAAGCGGGCTGCCGCTGGGGCCGTTGTCGATCTCGACCGCGGCTATGCCGGTGACCAGGTTGCGCTTGATGTAGGCGACCGCACCGGTGTGTACGGGCACGCCCTCGTCGATGCGCGCGGTGACGCTCACCGCCTCGTCACCGCCACGCGCGAAACGGTAGCCGTCGACGATGCCGACCTTGATGCCGCGCATCTTGACGGGACTGCCGACCGCCAGGCCGTCGAGCGACTGTTTCTCGAAATACAGGGTGTAGGTCTGGTAGGCGATGCGGTCCGCGGCACCCGCAAGCCACACGAGGGCCGCCGCCATGACAGCAACCACCGCCAGCACCAGCGTGCCGACGAGGGTGTAGCGACCTTCAGTTTCCATGCGCGGGCTCTCTCCCCGACGAACGTGCGGCAAAATAATCCCGCAGCCACGGATCGTCGATGTGTTTCAGTTCGTCCACGGTGCCGCTGCCCAGCACGTGGCCGGCCGACAGCACAATGACGCGATCAATGATCGAAAACAGTGTATCCAAGTCGTGGGTGATGAGGAATACCGTGAGTCCCAGGCTATCGGCGAGCAGACGGATGAGACGGTCGAAGGCACGCGCGGAAATGGGGTCGAGGCCGGAGGTGGGTTCGTCGAGAAACAGCAGTTCGGGATCGAGCGCCAGGGCGCGTGCCAGCGCGACGCGCTTCCTCATGCCACCGGACAGTTCACTGGGGCGCTTGCGCGCGACGTCGGCGGGCAGCCCCGCGAGGGCGAGCTTCAGCCGCGCCAGCCGCCGGCAGGTCGCGCGCGGCAACGCGGTGTGCTCGAACAAGGGCGCGGCGACGTTGTCCTCGACACTCAACGAGGAAAACAGTGCGCCGTCCTGGAACAGCACGCCGAAGCGCCGGCGCAGCGCGTTCATCTGCTCCGGCGTGGCGTCCCACACCGGCTGCCCGAACAGGGCAATATGCCCCGATTGCGGGCGCAAAAAACCGATGATTTCACGCATCAGCACGGACTTGCCGGTGCCGCTGCCGCCGATGAGGGCGACCACCTCGCCACGTGCGACGGACAGGCTGAGGCCGCGATGAATCGCGTGCCCACCCAGGGTGGTGGACACCTCGCGCACGTCGATCACGGCGTCCGCCATCAGATGCCCAGCCGCACGAAGGCCACCGCAAAGGCGGCATTGAGGATGATGATCGCGACCAGGCTCTGCACCACCGTGGAAGTGGTGTGCTCGCCGACGCTGCGTGCGTCGCGGCTCACTGTCATGCCCATGCGGCAGGCGATCATCGCGATGAAAACGGCGAATACCGGCGCTTTCCCCAGCCCCACGAGCAGCGTCTTCAGCTTGATGACGTCGAGCATGCGGTCTGAAAACATGCGGTAGGACAGGTCGAGCTGCTCCTTGGCGACCAGCATGCCGCCTGCCATGCCGGCGATGTCGCCGATGAACACCAGCATGGGCAGCGCGATGAGCAGGGCAACGATGCGCGGAATGACCAGCACCGCGAGCGGGGACAACCCCAGCGTGGCGATGGCGTCGATTTCCTCGTTGACTTTCATGGTGCCGATCTGCGCGGTGATCGCGGCGCCGGTGCGGCCCGCCACCAGCACCGCGACGATGACCGGCGAGACCTCGCGCAGCATGGCAAGCAAAAGGCCGTCGACGACGAAGATATTGGCGCCATAGCGCACCGCCTGGTCACCGAGCAAGTAGGCGAACACCACACCGAGCAGGAACATCATGCCGATAACGATGGGAATGGCGCCGACGAAGACGTCGCGCACCTGTGCGCCGAATTCGCGCCAGCGCCACTGTCCGGGACGACCGACCAGGGACGCGAGTTCGAACGTCAGGCGGCCGACGAAGTCGAGCAGGCCGGCGACGTGGCCCCCCATCGCCACAGCCCCGCGCCCGGTGAGCTCGATCACGCCCTCGCGGCGCGGCGGCGGCAGGACACCGGTGCGGTCGGCATGCCGGGCGACCAATTCCATGAGCGCGCGGTGCTGCGGGGTGAACGCACGCAGTTCCGGCAGCGCCGCGCCGTCGTGCACGCCAGCGGCATCGAGCAGCAGCCACGCGCCATTGGTGTCGAGCGCGGTGATGCCGGCGCCGTCGAGCACGCGTACGGCCTTGCCGTGCAGCGCGGGCAGCGCCACGGCGGATTCGGCATGCCAGGCACCGCCTGCGACCAGCGCGCCCGCGGCCTCGTCAAAGTGTGCGCGCGCGTCGCTCATGCAAGATTGAGCGGGTTGTTGGGGTCCACTCCGGGCATGAACGGCAGGCCGCGCTCGGCGTGGGTGACCTGGTAGACGCAGCCGATCCAGTTGCCCACCACGGCCTCGGCGGTGTCGTGCCAGGTGTTGTCGAGGCGCGGCAGCAGCAGCGCCTCGGGGAATTCCAGCGTCTCGCCCGCCTTGATGCGGTGGCCATATTCACTGAGCAGCGCCTGCGCCCTGCGGTCGAAATAGCGCTGAGGAAAGGGCGGCCAGTCGAGCTTGCCGGCGGTGGCGAGCAGCAGGTCGCGCTTGTATTCCTTCAGCAGCGACACCGTGTCGTATTCGGGATGCCCCTGGAAGAACACGGTTCTCAGACCGTCGGCGGACACCGCCAGATGCACACCGGCCGCGGCGCTTTCCGCCAGCACCTTGACGCCGGCCGCCTCGAACTGGGCGCGCGAGACGTCGTTCCAGCGCGAATGCGGCACGTCGAAGCGCGTGTTGACGTCGCCCACCAGCGGGTGGCGCAAGTCGGTGACGCGGTGTTCGAACACCCCCCAGATCTTGGCGGGCTGCTTCACCCGCGTCTGGCCGTGGCGGAACTGCATCACCGCGTGGGTGGCCAGGCACGAGCACAGGGTCGAGGTGACGTTGTCCCACGCCCAGTCGATTACTTCGATCAAGGGCTGCCAGAACGGCTCGTCGGCGAGATTCGGATGGGTGACGTTGGCGCCGGTGATGATGAGTGCATCGAGCCCTTTTGCACGAATCGCGTCGAAGGATTCATAGAACTGCGCGATATGCGCCTGCGCCTTGGCACCGCGCGGCAGGGTCGGCAGGGTGAAGGGATGCATGTAGAACTGCGCGATCGGATTGGACTCCCCGACCAGGCGGTAGAACTGGCGCTCGGTCGCCTCGATCGCCGCATCCGGCATCATGTTCAATAGACCGATGTGCAGTTCGCGGATCGTCTGGCCTGCCGCGCGCCCGGTCGACAGTACCGTGATGCCGTCACGGCGCAGGCGTTCGAACGTGGGAAGGCTGTTATGCGCGACCAGTGGCATCTGCCCCCCCTGACCCCTGAATCCCGACCCCTGACCCCTTTCTGGCGATGGCCGTTTCCAGCAACGCGACGAAGTCACGCTCGTCGCGCACCTGCGCCACTTCCTGCGAGGTGACCGTGTAGCCGTGCGGGCCGGCGATCGCCTCATAGCGCGGAATACGCGAATGGAACAGGCGCGGAAACACCCAGCGCGCGAAGTCGTCGGGTTCGATCTGCGCGACGTATTCCAGCCCCTTCTCGGTGAGATAGCGCGGTAAATGCTCGGCGAGAAAGGCTGGGCGAAAGTACAGTGGCTTCGGGTCGGACTGCGCGCGGCGGATGAGGGCTTCCTCCTCTTCGCGCGTGGTGGTCTGGATGTAGAGAATGAGCGTGTGTTCGGCGAGCAGCTCGATCACGCCGGGCTCGTCGAGTTCGCACAGGCTGCCGCCGACGTCGTTGACGAAATGCGGATAGCCGTAGATTTCCTGGCCCTTGCGGATGAATTGCGGCACGTCCCGCATCGCCGCGATCTCGGCCTCGCGGTAGGCCGCCTGGCGGCGCGAGAACTCGTCGAGCGACAGCCCGCCCCACTCCGGCCCGCCGAGCTTGCCGACGAAGGTCAGCACCGGACCGAGATCACGAATCTTGATGATGTTGCGGATGGAAATCCAGTCGTTGCGCAGGAGATCGCGCAGGAACGGCACCTGCATCGCCTGCTGCTTGACGAGGTCGAGAATCGGCTCGTCCAGGTAGCGCGTGCCGATGCGGTAGTCGCCGGAATAGTGGAACCAGTCGTGGGTGCGCAGCATCGACGAGATGTGCGTCTTGCCGACGCCGGACATGCCAAGCAGGGTGATGCGCCGGGTCGGCCACGCGCGGAAGGATTCGGGGGTGAAATGCATGGTCTCGGTCTGGGGAGGAACATCGCGAAGCCTACCGAAAACCCGTGCAATTAAAAAGGGCGCCCCTCGCGACCTGTTTGTGCTTCGGACGCGCGGTCCGCCAGGGCTGCATGCAGCGTAGCCACTTCCGCCGCAAACGCCCGCGCCGGCAGCGGCCGGGCATGCAGATATCCCTGCACCAGCTTGCAGCCAATCTGCGCCAGATAGTCCTGCTGCGCGCGGGTTTCGATGCCCTCCGCCACCGCCTCCAGGCCGAGGGTGCGCGCGAGCCCGATTACTGCAGCGGCGATGGCGCAGTCATTCGGATCGTCGGGAATGTCGCGCACGAACGAGCGGTCGATCTTGAGGTTGTCGATGGGCAGCTGCTTGAGATAGGCCAGACTCGAGTAGCCGGTGCCGAAGTCGTCGATGGCGACGCGCACGCCATGTTCACGCAGCCGCGTCAGCACCTGCGCGCACCGCTCGATGTCGTGCAGCAGCGTGTTCTCGGTGAGCTCGATCTGCAGCGACCCGCCCGCCAGGCCGCTTTCACCGAGCAGCGCGACGACGCGAGCCGGAAAGTCCGGCTGGGCGAGCTGCACCGCCGAGATGTTGACCGACACATAGTCGAGGCCCAGCCCGTGCTCCCGCCATGCGCGCAGGCACGCCAGCGCCTCGCGCAGCGCCCATTCGCCGAGCGGGACAATCTGCCGCGTCTCCTCGGCCAGCGCGATGAACGCGCCTGGCATCCGCGCATCGGCCGGACCCGAGGGCCAGCGCAGCAACGCCTCGCACGCGACCACCCGGCCCCGCCCGATGTCGACGATCGGCTGGTAATGCAGCTCGAATCCTCCGTCGCGCACCGCGGCGCGCAGGGCGCTGTCAAGCACGATGCGCGCCCGCGCGACACGCGACAGCTCCGCACTGTGGCGCACGTGACAGTCGCGCCCGGCGTCCTTGGCCCGATACATCGCGGCATCGGCGTTGCGCAGCAGCGTGACGTCGTCGATTCCATCCTCCGGATAAACCGTGATGCCGATGCTGCACCCGATATGCAGGTCGATGCCGCTTACCGTGAACGGCCGTTTGCAGGCCTCGATGATCTTTTCCGCCAGATTCGCCGCGGCAGCGTGGGCGGCACCCTCCTCGAGCAGCACGACGAATTCATCACCACCCAGTCGCGCGACCGTGTCCGCCTGGCGCACCAGGCTTTTCAGCCGGTGCGCCGCCTCGATCAGCAACTGATCACCGACTTGATGGCCCAGGCTGTCGTTGACGTGCTTGAAGCGATCCAGATCGATGAACAGCAGGGCCGCGCCGAAGCCCTCGCGCCGCGCCCGCTCGATTGCGTGACGCAGGCGGTCGCTGAACAGCAGGCGGTTGGGCAGCCCCGTGAGGGCATCGTGGTGCGCGAGAAAGTCGAGGCGCGACTGCGTTTCCTTGAGCGCCGAAATATCGGTCATGACCGAAATGTAATGCGACGTCGGCCCGTCTGCGCCGCGTACCTCACTGATGGTCTGCAACAGCGGCAGGATGCGGCCGTCCCGCGTGCGGTCGAGCACCTCGCCCTGCCAGAAACCGTTCTCACGCAGCGTCCGCCACATTTCCCGGTAATAGCCGGCGTCGTGCAGACCGGATCTGAGGATCGCGGGCGTCGCACCAATCAGTTCCTCGCGTGCATAGCCCGTGATGCGCGAGACTGCGGCGTTGACCTCGACGATGCAGCTGTCGGCATCGGTGATGAGAATGCCCTCGCCGACATGGCGGAAAATTTCCGCATAGAGTTGCAGATGGAGTTCGTTTTGCTGTTGCTGCGTGATGTCCGAAAACAGCATGACGGTGCGGGCGTGGTGGCCGGCTTCATCGAGAATCCGCGATGCGACCACCTGTACCGCATGGCCGTGCAGGTTGACGGTCTGCATGGCGCCGTCGGCCTGCCTGCGGATCGACTTGAGCGAATCAGCCTCGTCGCACACCTGATTGGCGAGCTGGCCGATCACTTGCGCACGGTCGGCGCCGTGGAACAGCCAGGTCAGCGCCTGATTGTTGCAATCGACGACGTGGTCGTCGAAGTCGAGCACGACGATCGCGGCACCAAGGTTGTCGAAGATCGTGCGGATTTCGGCGGTGGCGAGATTGAGGGCATGGTTGGTGTGATTGAGGTGCGCGATCACCTGCGAGAAGGACTCGGCGACAATGCCGATGGGGTCGAGCTCGATGAGCGTGTTGTCATCGAGCTCCTCGGGCCGCAATGGCAGGGTGCCCATCACCGTCAAGAGCTGGTCGATCTTGGCGCGGATATAGCGGAAGGCGTCGGGCTGGCTCGGCATCGCTTCAGCGCTGGCCACGGATGCGGATGCGGTAGACGCCGTCGACCGCATGCACATCGACCGCATAGCCCATGTGCTCGGCCGCGATGGGGATGGTCGAGGTGGCCTGACGGTCGTCCGTGGTGATTACGATCTCGGCATCGCCCGCCCGGATTTCCTGGTTCCGGCGGTTGAGTTCCTTCAATGCCAGCAGCAGGCAGGACGGACAGATCTGGCCGCGAATATCGAGGTCGACGCTCTGCATGATTATTTACCGTATCACGAAACGGGTCAGCAGGTGGGCGCCGAGCCACGCGCCGGGCACGAGACCGGCGGTGAACAGCAGGCTCTGCATGGCGAGGATGGGCATGCCACCCCACAGATGCCAGACATTGCAGGAGGGTGCGAGACGTGCCGCCAGTCCGAGCAACAGTCCCCCGAGTGCGGCGGAAACGAGCTGACGTGGCGGCAGCCGCCAGTTCGGCCGTCCTTCGCCAAGCCACCTTGCCGAGGCGAACGCGCCGGCAACGATGCCGAGGATCAGCGGGAACTGGACCACGGCAATGGCATCGAGCCCCAATCCAGGACCGCCCTGAATGGAGTGATCAGCGAAGGGCGGCGTGTAGTGGAGCGGTTGCAATTCAAAATATGCCAGCCCCGCGACATGCGCAGGCGCCACCAGCGATTCGAGCCATGCCCCGGCCTTGGCGTAACTCGTGGTGATGCCCATCGGCATGCCGACCAGCACGTATGACACAAAGCCGAGCAGTGCCAGTGCGACGGCGGCCCGCCACGGCGCCAGGTGTCCACGCGCGAACGCCGGCCGCACCATGCGCCCCGCGCGAAACTCGCGCGCGAGCCACAGCGCACCGAGCGCCGCCAGCGGCAGCAGCAGCAATCCCGGCGCCACGCCCAGCCATTGCGGCACGGTGATCGTATCGGGCACGAGCGTGGTGGCCCGGGCAAACGCACTCCACTGCGGATGGATCTCGGCATACGCCGCCGAACCGGCGATCATGCCGACGAGCGCCACGCCACCGGTGATGCTGCCGGCACCCAGTTTGTACAGGCTGCCGACGACGCACCCGCCGGCGAGCACCATGCCGATACCGAACACGAAGCCGCCCACGAGGCTGGCCAGCGTCGGCGCCCCCAGAAGCGGAAAGGGCTGCTGTTCGATGAGACCACCGAGGCGGCCAAACTCGAAGAGCGCCATGCTGACGACGACGAGCAGCAGCATCTGCCGCAGTAGAAAGAAGTCGCGAAACAGGAACACGTCGCGAAATGCCGCGGTCACGCAGAAATCGGCGCGATGCATGACGACGCCGGCGCACAGGCCGACCAGCAGCGAGACCGCAACGATCAGTCCGATGACTGGATCCATGGGGAGGTTTTTGACAGCAACGAAACGGTAAGCACCGCGTCCCGCGTGGCCGGACTGCGGCGATGGCAGGTGCGCACGACAACGCGTCCACCTTGGGGCGCGTCGGCGCTACCGACCATTACGGATACGTGAGCGAAAAATTCAGGGTTCCGTGCCGCGACAAATCCCGCGAACAGCCAGGCCCGCGCACCGGGCGTAAAAAAAGGGCGCCCTGCAGAGCGCCCCATACCCTCGTCGGAGAAAGTCTTGCTCAAGTGCTGTAGGCCCGCTCGCCGTGGCTGGCGGTATCCAGACCCTCGCGTTCCTGTTCTTCGCTGACGCGCAGGCCCATGGTCATGTCGATGAGCTTGAACAGCACCAGGCTGACGCTGCCGGACCAGAGGAGGGTGATGCCAACCCCGGTGACCTGCGTCACGACCTGGCTGGCCATGCTGTAGCCGTCGACCCCGACGCCGCCGAGCGCCGGCGACACGAACACGCCGGTGCCGATGGCGCCGATGATGCCGCCGATGCCGTGGATGCCGAACACGTCGAGGCTGTCGTCATAGCCAAGCGCCTTTTTCAGGCCGGACACCCCCCACAGACAGACCACGCCGGTCACCGCGCCGAGCACGATGCCACCCATGGGGCCGACCAGGCCGGCCGCCGGGGTGATCGCCACCAGGCCGGAGACGACGCCGGATGCAAGACCCAGCATCGAGGGCTTGCCGCGCAGCATCCACTCGGCGAACATCCAGGCGAGGCCCGCCGCGGCGGTGGCGAGGATGGTATTGAGGAAGGCCAGTGCCGCACCGCCGGTGGCCTCCAGGTTGGAGCCCGCGTTGAAGCCGAACCAGCCCACCCACAGCAGCGAGACGCCGACCATGGTCATCGGCAGGTTGTGCGGCGGCATGGCATCGCGCCCGTAGCCGACGCGCCTGCCGAGCACGATGGCGCCGACCAGCGCGGCGACGCCGGCGTTGATGTGCACCACGGTGCCACCCGCGAAGTCGAGATCGCCCGCCGCGAACAGATGGCCGCCGGTCGCCCACACCATGTGCGCGACCGGCAGGTAGGAGAAGGTGAACCACAGCGCGGAAAACACCAGCAGGGCGGAGAACTTCACCCGCTCGGCGAGACCGCCGACGATCAGCGCCACGGTGATGGCGGCAAAGGTCAGCTGGAAGGCAACGAAGGTGAACTCGGGAATCACCACACCGTCGGTGAAGGTCGCCGCCGTGCTGTCAGGCGTGATGCCGGCGAGGAACGCCTTCGACAGGTCGCCGATCGCCCAATTGAGCGCGCCGCCGTCGCCAAACGCCAGCGAATAACCGTAGGCTGCCCACAGCAGGGCGATCAGGCAGAAGATCGCCATCACCTGGGTGAGCACGGAGAGCATGTTCTTCGCGCGCACCAGGCCACCGTAGAACAGCGCCACCCCCGGCACGATCATCAGGACCACCAGCAACGTCGACAGCATCATCCAGGTGGTATCGCCCTTGTCCGGCATTGGTACGGCAGGATTCTGCGCCAGCGCCAGCACGGGCATCAGCAGGGGGGCACTCAGCCCCAGCGTGGAAATGAGTCGTTTCATGGTTGTAATCCTCACAGAGCATCGGGGCCGGATTCGCCCGTGCGGATGCGCACGACCTGTTCCAGGCTGGTGACGAAAATCTTGCCGTCGCCGATCCTGCCGGTGTTCGCCGCGACCTCGATCGCCTCGATCACGCGCTCCACCAGGTCGGCCCGGATGGCCACCTCGACCTTGACCTTGGGCAGGAAGTCGACCACGTATTCCGCGCCACGATACAGCTCGGTGTGGCCCTTCTGGCGGCCGAAACCCTTCACTTCCGTGACCGTGAGGCCGGTTACGCCGAGGGCGGACAAGGCTTCGCGCACTTCGTCCAGCTTGAACGGCTTGATGATTGCGGTAACGAATTTCATGGTGTCTCCCGATTCAGGAATGAGGATGAAGAGGTGGATGCCCGCCTCAGAGCGCCTTCGAGATCCAGACGATGGCGGTTCCCGCGCCCAGGTCCTGGCCGTTCGCATCCGTCCACGGTGCGGAAAAGCCGGTGCCGTCGCCGCCCGCCGTGTCGGTGTCGGACCAGGCGACACCAAGCGTCACGCCGGACAGGGTGCCGGAAAGCCTGCCCAGGTCGTAGGCGGCGCTGAGTTTCCAGTCGTCGTAATCCTGTGCGCTGTTGTTGTCGAAGGAAAAGCGGCCCCAGTGCGCGCCCAGGGTCAGCCCCGTTTCGCCGAGCGGCACGCCGGCCGAGACATCCAGATAGCCGGAGCCGCGGGAGTTGGCGAAGCCGAAGGTTTCGCCACCGAGGCTGTAGAAATACTTGACGGTGACCCCCTTCCAGCCGAAGGCGGCATAGGCTTCCGTGGTGTTCGCATCGACGGCGCCATTGGCCTTGCCCGGATAGAAATAGCCGATGACGCCGACGTCATAGCTCACGTCCGTCGCGCCGAAGGTGCCGCGCAAGCCGCCGTAGAGATCCAGTTCGATATTTCCCGACGCATAGCCCTGGAAATCCTCGATCCAGCCGATGTTCGACCCCCAGGTGCCCAGGTAGACACCGCTGCGGTGGGTGTAATCGAGGCCACCCTGGATCGCCGGATCACCACCGGTTTGCGAGATGCCGCGGAAGACGTAATCGCTGGCGAGCGCGACATTCCCGGTCACGGTGTGTGGGCTGGTCTCCGCGGCCGCGGGGGCACCCATCAGGGCGGTCAGAACGAATGCAGACAGGACGTGCTTCATGAAGGTCTCCAGTTTGACGGGGGCATACAATCGCACTCCCACTTCAGCACGACGCGTGCCAGGTTTTTTTGTTCGCCGAAACAATGACTTGCACGCCCACGGTGGGAAATCGTCCATACCACCGCACTGTCCTGGTGCGCCGCGCCGGCGACGTGCACAATCTTCGTGCGGCTTCGTGCGGCCTCGTGCGGCTACGCGGCGCGCGTCCCGCTTGCTACACTCACGCCTCACTGGAGGCCGTCATGAATCCCAAGTTTTCCCAACCCGCTTTCATCAACGAAATCGTCGGCAAGCTCGGCGACGTGCTCAAGCAATCGCCCGCGAAGGATATCGAACAGAACCTCAGGGCCGGCCTCACCTCGATGCTCGGCAAGCTCGACATGGTGAGCCGCGAGGAATTCGACGTGCAGGCAGACGTGCTGGCGCGCACGCGCGAAAAACTCGTCGAGCTCGAAGCGCGCATCGCCGAACTGGAAAAGCAGCAGCGCGCCGAAGACTGAAGGCATGGCTGTCGCCGTCGTCACCAGCCGCGCGCTCGCCGGCATGCACGCGCCCGAAGTGATGGTCGAGGCGCATCTGGCCAACGGCCTGCCGGCCTTCACCCTGGTCGGTCTGCCCGAAACCGAGGTCAAGGAAGCCCGCGACCGCGTGCGCGCGGCGATCCAGAATGCGCGCTTCGAATTCCCCGCGCGCCGCATCACCGTCAACCTCGCCCCCGCCGACCTGCCGAAGGAATCCGGCCGCTTCGACCTGCCGATCGCGCTGGCGATCCTTGTCGCATCCGGGCAGATTCCCGCCGCCCGGCTGAAGGACACCGAGTTCGCCGGTGAACTCGCGCTGACCGGCGCGCTGCGCCCGGTGCGCGGCGCGCTGGCGATGGCGCTCGCCACCCGCACGAGCGGCCGCACACTGGTGCTGCCGGCCGAGTCGGCGAGCGAAGCGGCACTCGCGCGCGGCGTCGACACGCGCGGCGCGGGCAGCCTGTTGGAGGTGTGCGCGTGGCTCGCCGGTCAGGGCGCACTCGCCGAACCCGCGCGGATCGCCGCCGACGCCGTCCCCGGCTATCCGGACTTCGCCGACGTGAAGGGACAAAGCGGGCCGCGGCGCGCGCTCGAAGTCGCCGCGGCGGGCGGACATTCGGTGCTGATGGCCGGGCCACCCGGCACTGGCAAGTCGATGCTCGCCGCGCGCTTTCCCGGCATCCTGCCGGCGATGGCGGAAAGCGAAGCGCTGGAAGCGGCCGCGGTCGCCTCGCTGAACGGCGGCTTTCATCCGGCGCAGTGGGGCCGCCGCCCCTTCCGCGCGCCGCACCACACCGCTTCCGCGGTGGCGCTCGTGGGGGGCGGCGGCAACCCGCGTCCCGGCGAAATCTCGCTCGCCCACCACGGCGTGCTGTTCCTCGACGAGCTGCCGGAATTCTCGCGCCAGGTGCTGGAAGTGCTGCGCGAGCCGCTGGAAACCGGCCACATCACCATTTCGCGCGCCGCCCGGCAGGCCGATTTTCCGGCGCGCTTCCAGCTCGTCGCGGCGATGAATCCCTGCCCGTGTGGCTACCTTGGCCACCCCAACCGGGCCTGCCGCGACACCCCCGACCAGATCGCGCGCTACCGCGGGCGCATTTCCGGCCCGCTGCTCGACCGCATCGACATCCAGATCGACGTGCCCGCGCTCACCGAGGATGAGTTGATGCGGGCCGGCGCGGGGGAATCCAGCGCCACCATCCGCACCCGCGTGGAAGCCGCGCGCACGCGCCAGATGGAACGCCAGGGCAAACCCAACGCCGCACTCGGGCCGCAGGAGATCGAGGCGTTCTGCACCCTCGACGCCACCGGCGAAAACCTGCTCAAGCAGGCCATCAGCCGTCTCAACCTGTCCGCGCGCGCGTACCACCGCGTGCTGAAACTCGCGCGCAGCGTGGCCGATCTTGCCGGCAGCGCCGACATCACGACCGCGCACCTCGCCGAGGCCATCCAGTACCGCCGGCAGGCCGCATGAGCGATCCGCTCACCTCCTGGCACGAGGAAAAACAGTCCGCCTGGCTCTACCGCGTGGTCGCCGACTGCGAGCGCGGCACGCCGCGCGAGGCACTGTTCAACGAACTCGCGCAGGCTGCCGAGGCGCAGGCTGCCATCTGGCAGACGCTCGTCTCGCAGAACGGCGGCACGCTGCCACACGCCTTCCGCCCCGAGCTGCGCGCGCGTGTCGTCGCCTGGCTGGTGCGCCGCTTCACACCACGCGCGATGCGCAGCGTGCTGGCGGCGATGAAGGTACGCGGCATGGTGCTCTACACGCACGCCGCGCCGCACCCCATGCCGCTGCACCGCGAGGACATCGGCAAGCGCCACCAGAGTGGCGCCGCCGGCAATGCGCTGCGCGCCGGCGTGTTCGGCGTCAACGACGGCCTGGTCTCCAACGCCGCGCTGATCTATGGTGTCGCCGGCGCCGCGCAGGACGCCTCGGTGATCGTGCTCACCGGTGTCGCCGGGCTGCTCGCCGGCGCGTTTTCCATGGCCTCCGGCGAATACGTGTCGGTGCGCGCGCAGCGCGAGATGTTCGAATACCAGATCGGCCTCGAGCGCGACGAGCTGGAGCAATACCCCGACGAGGAGGCCGCAGAACTGGCGCTGATCTACGCCGCCAAGGGCATGGACCCGGCCGAGGCGCGCAAGCTCGCCGACACCCTCATGCAGGATCCCGAACGCGCGCTCGACACCCTGGCACGCGAGGAACTCGGCCTCGATCCCGCGGAACTCGCGTCGCCCTGGGTCGCCGCGCTGTCCTCCTTTGCCGCCTTCACCGCCGGCGCCGCGCTGCCCCTCGCGCCCTTCCTGCTCGGCGCCGGGCACGCGCTGCCGGTCTCGATCGGGCTGACCGCGCTCGGCCTGTTCGCCGTCGGCGCCAGCATGAGTCTTTTCACCGGTCGCCGCGCCCTGTTCTCCGGACTGCGCATGCTCGCCATCGGCGGCGCGGCGGGTCTCGCGACGTACGGCATCGGCGCGTGGCTGGGTGTGACGCTGGGATGAACTAGAATCGGTTTTTCATCACTCACCGGGAGCCTCCATGCGTTGGGAACGCGGACGCCGCAGTGACAACATCGAAGACCGGCGCGGCATGCGCGTGAGCGGCCGCGGCCTGGCGGGCGGCGGCATCGGCGCCATCATCCTCGCGCTGGTCGCCATGTATTTTGGGGTGGATCCCTCGGTGGTGCTGAACCAGGCAGGCAATCTCGCTCCCGCGGAGCAGACACAACCGGCAAGCTTCAGCCCGGAGGAAGAACGCCTCAAGGATTTCATGGCGGTGGTGCTGGCCGACACCGAGGACGTCTGGGGCGCGCTGTTCCGGGATTCCGGCCGACAGTACGAAGAGCCCAAGCTGGTGCTGTTTTCCGGCGCGGTACAGTCGGCGTGCGGCTTTGCACAGGCGGCGATGGGGCCGTTCTACTGCCCGGCCGACCGCAAGCTGTATCTCGACATGAGTTTCTTCAACGACCTCGCGCAGCGCCACGACGCACCGGGCGATTTCGCGCAGGCCTATGTGGTGGCGCACGAGGTGGGCCACCACGTGCAGACGCTGCTGGGCGTTGCGGAACAGGTGCACGCAGCGCGGAGCCGCGCGGGTGAGGCGGAAGGCAACGCCTTGCAGGTGCGCATGGAACTGCAGGCGGACTGTTTCGCCGGCGTGTGGGCGCATCATGCGCAAAGGGCGCGCCAGGTGCTGGAGCCGGGCGATGTCGAGGAGGCACTCGCGGCGGCGGCCGGTGTCGGCGACGACCGCCTGCAGCAGCAGGCGCGCGGCTACGTGGTGCCGGAATCCTTCACCCACGGCTCGTCCGAACAGCGCATGCGCTGGTTCCAGCGCGGCATGCAGACCGGGGACGCGACGCAGTGCGACACGTTCAAGGCGGGCCGCCTGTAGCGGCGGCGCGCGGTAGAATCGACGGTTCTTCGCATCGCCCGCTTCGCGCATGAACATCCACGGCACCCCCACCCGCACCATCCGTCCCCTGCCCGATTTCGCCGGCGTCGAGATCATCGACCAGACGCTGCTGCCGCACCGGCTGGAATTCCGTCCCCTGCGCACACTGGACGACGCCGCCGAAGCGATCGCGGTGATGCGCGTGCGTGGCGCGCCGCTGATCGGCGTGACGGCGGCCTACGGTTTGGCGCTGGGGCTGGCGGACGAGGCGCACGACGCCACGCTCGAAACCGGCTGCGCGCGCCTGCTGGCCACGCGCCCGACGGCGGTGAACCTGCGCTGGGCGCTGGAACGCATGCAGGGCGTGCTCGTGCCGCTGCCCGCCGCCCAACGTCGTGGCGCCGCGTGGCGCGAGGCGGCGGCGATCGCCGACGAGGACGTCGCGCTGAACCAGGCGATCGGCCGCCACGGCATGGCGCTGCTGCGTGCCTGCCACGAACGCCGCGCGCGCACGGTGCAGGTGATGACCCACTGCAACGCGGGCTGGCTCGCCACGGTGGACTGGGGCACGGCGCTGGCGCCGATCTACGCCGCATTCGACGCGGGCATTCCCGTGCATGTGTGGGTGAGCGAGACGCGTCCGCGCAACCAGGGCGCCTCGCTCACCGCGTGGGAACTCGCGCAGCACGGCGTGCCGCACACGGTCATCGCCGACAACGCGGCGGGCCACCTGATGCAGCACGGCCAGGTCGATCTGGTCATCGTCGGTGCCGACCGCGTCGCGGCCAACGGCGACGTCGCCAACAAGATCGGTACCTACATGAAGGCGCTCGCCGCGCACGACAACGGCGTGCCCTTCCACGTGGCCGTGCCCGGTCCCACCATCGACTGGCGCCTGGCGGACGGCACCGGCATTCCCATCGAGGAACGCGCCGCCGCCGAAGTGACGCACATTCCCGGCGCGACGGAAGACGACGGCGTGACCAGCGTGCGCCTCACGCCGCCCCAGAGCGCGGCGGCCAATCCCGCGTTCGACGTCACCCCGGCGCGCCTGGTCCACAGCATCGTCACCGAGCGCGGCGTGTGCCCGGCCACCGCGGCCGGCCTCGCGGCGCTGTACCCGCACGGAGCCCGCGCGTGAACGGCGAAGCCGCACTGCGCGCCGCGCTCGCCGAAACCGCGCGGCAGACGGTGGTGCAAGGCCTCAACCAGAGTGCCTCCGGCAACGTCAGCGCGCGCTGGGCGGACGGTTTTCTCGTCACGCCGAGCGGCCTGCCCGGGGCCACGTTGCAACCCGCGCAGATGGTGTTCGTCGGTCTCGACGGCGTGGCACGCAGCGAGTTGAAACCGTCGAGCGAGTGGCGCATCCACCGCGACCTTTACGTCGCCCGCCCCGAAGTCCACGCGGTGGTGCACGCGCATTCGCCGCATGCCGTGAGCCTGTCCTGCCTGCGCCGCGCGATCCCGCCCTTCCATTACATGGTCGCGGCAGCAGGCGGGCGCGACATCCGCTGCGCGGATTACGCCACCTTCGGCACCGAAGCGCTGTCGCACGCCGTCCTCGCCGCCCTGCAGGATCGTCGCGCCTGCCTGATGAGCAACCATGGCCAGGTCGCCGTGGGTGCCACCCTGGATGCCGCGCTGGATCTCGCGCTGGAAGTGGAAGCGCTGTGCGCGCAATACTGGCGCGCCACGCTGATGGGCGAGCCGGTGCTGCTCGACGACGCGGAAATGGATGTCGTACTCGAACGCTTCAGGGATTACGGCCAGCGCGGGAAGACGGCGTCGCCATCCAGTGACGCCGCCTGATCCGCTTCACGCCACGGTCGTTTTGCCGCGTCCTTGCGGGTGCTCCTCGGGTGCGTCAGGAACACCGGGTTGAGCCTTGGTCGGCCTTTTCCTGCAGCCAGACCTTGATCAGCGATTGATAAGGCACGTCACGTGCGTTGGCGGCGGCCTTGATGGTCTCCAGGAGATGCAAGGGCAAGCGCAGCGAAATCGTCTGCGTGGTCGGCTTGAGACTGGGCATGACAACCTTCGCCGCCTTGCTCCAGTCCACGTAATCACTGCTGTCGTGGCTTTCCCAGAACGCGCGTTCTTCAGCCTCGGTGGCGAAGTGTGGGATAGGTTTAAGTCGCTTGTTCATAGAATGCCCTTTCCTTGCGATGCATGTCGCGCGCCGAAATCACGCGGATGCGGGTGCCGGCGCCGCGCATCGTGAAGGTGATGTGTAGCCGACGCCCGTCGTGCGTATGGCCCAGCGCATGGTAGCGCACCTCGTCCTGGCTGTGCTTGACGTCTTCCAGCAGCAACAGCGGCTGGTTGAAGAAAACCTGCTCCGCTTCCGCCACGGTGACATCGTGCTTTTCGTTTTTCCGCGCATTTCCGATGTCCCACTCGAAGCCGACCACCAAGCCAAGATCAATCATGCTTGTATATTACCAAAATATACAACACCAGCCAGTCCGTGTTAGCGGCTGATCGGCTTGTAGCGGATGCGTTTCGGCTTCGCACCCTCTTCACCCAGGCGCTTCTTCTTGTCCGCCTCGTATTCCTGGTAGTTGCCGGGGAAGAACACCACCTGCGAGTCACCTTCGAAAGCGAGGATGTGGGTGGCGATGCGGTCGAGGAACCAGCGGTCGTGGGAAATCACCAGCACGCAGCCGGCGAATTCGAGCAGCGCGTCTTCCAGCGCGCGCAGGGTTTCCACGTCGAGGTCGTTCGACGGTTCGTCGAGCAGCAGCACGTTGCCGCCGGAGATGAGCGTCTTGGCCAGATGCAGGCGGCCGCGTTCGCCGCCGGAAAGCTTGCCAACGAGTTTCTGCTGGTCGCCGCCCTTGAAGTTGAAGCGGCCCAGATACGCGCGCGACGGAATTTCGTAGCGGCCGACGGTGAGAATGTCGCGGCCTTCGGCGACTTCGTCGAACACGGTTTTTTCTGCGGCGAGCGCGTCGCGGCTCTGGTCGACGTAGGCGAGCTTCACCGTCTGGCCGATCTCGATCTCGCCCGAGTCGGGCCTTTCCGCGCCGGTGATCATGCGGAACAGGGTCGATTTGCCGGCGCCGTTGGGGCCAATGATGCCGACGATGGCGCCGGGCGGAATCGAGAAGCTGAGGTCGTCGATCAACAGGCGGTCGCCGAACGCCTTCGTCACGTTGCGGAACTCGATGACCTTGTCGCCCAACCGCTCGCCGACCGGAATGAAGATTTCCTGGGTTTCGTTGCGCTTCTGGTATTCGACCGAATTCAGCTCCTCGAAGCGCGCGAGACGCGCCTTGGATTTGGCCTGGCGCGCCTTGGGGTTCTGTCGCACCCATTCGAGCTCGTGCTTCATGGTCTTGATGCGCGCCGCTTCCTGCTTGGCCTCGGTCTCCAGGCGCGCTTCCTTCTGTTCGAGCCAGCTGGTGTAATTGCCTTTCCACGGGATGCCGTGGCCGCGGTCGAGTTCGAGGATCCATTCGGCGGCGTTGTCGAGGAAGTAGCGGTCGTGCGTCACCGCAACCACTGTCCCCGGATAGCGCACGAGGAACTGCTCCAGCCACTCGACTGACTCGGCATCGAGATGGTTGGTCGGCTCGTCCAGCAGCAGCATGTCGGGATTGGACAGCAGCAACTGGCACAGCGCGACGCGGCGCTTCTCGCCGCCGGAGAGGTGGCCGATCACCGCGTCCCACGGCGGCAGCCGCAATGCGTCGGCGGCGATTTCCATCTGCGTATCGAGGTCGGCGCCGGCGGTGGCGAGGATGGCTTCGCACTTCGCCTGCTCCTCGGCCAGCTTGTCGAAATCGGCATCGGGCTCGGCGTAGGCGGCGTAGATCTCGTCGAGCCGGGTCTTCGCCGCGACGATCTCGCCCAGTCCCGCCTCCACCGCCTGGCGCACCGTGTGCGTGGGATCGAGCTGCGGCTCCTGCGGCAGGTAGCCGATGCGGATGCCCGGCATCGGAATCGCCTCGCCTTCGATGTCGGTGTCGACACCGGCCATGATGCGGATCAGCGAGGATTTGCCGGAGCCGTTCAGGCCAAGCAGACCGATCTTCGCGCCGGGGAAGAAAGACAGCGAGATGTCCTTGAGAATCTGCCGCTTGGGCGGGACGATCTTGCCGACCCGGTTGAGGGAATAGACGTATTGCGCCATGTCTCGATGATTCAGGAATGGATTACTGGAAATGTCCCGCGTCCGGCTGCGTGGAGCGCGGGTCAGGCATACGAGCGCGCGAGTTTCACATAGTGCGCGGCCGAATAGGCGAAATAGGCGATCTCGTCCGGCGTCAAGGCACGCACCAGTTTCGCCGGACGCCCCAGATAGAGATGGCCGGATTCGAGCACCTTGCCTTCCGGCACCAGCGAACCGGCGCCGAGCAGCACGTGCTTCCGGATCACCGCGCGGTCGAGGATGATCGAGCCCATGCCGATCAGACATTCGTCCTCGATGGTGCAGGCATGCAGGATCACGCTGTGCCCCACGGTGACGCGCGCGCCGACGACAAGCGGCCCGCCGGCCGGATTCTCCGCGGTACGGTGCGAAACATGCAGCACGCTGTTGTCCTGGATATTGGTGGCGTCGCCGACGGCGATCGCATTGACGTCGCCGCGGATGACCGCGCCGGGCCACACCGAAGCGTCGCAGCCGAGCGCGACCTCGCCGATGACGGTGGCGCGCGGGTGCACCCAGGCGCCTGCTGCGAGCCGGGGAACATGCCCCTGATAGGGCGCGACGGAAGCGTGCAAGGCCATGGTTCGAGCGGGGTTGAAACGCGACGTATCGGGCACAAATTATAATCGCTTGTAATCGCTTGCCGGCACCGATTCGCCGGCATGCTCCAGTCTTCCTTTTGTGAAAGCCCAACGATGAACCCGCTGCTCGATTTTTCCGGCCTGCCCCGTTTCGCCGATTTCAGGACCGAATACGTCACCCCGGCGATCGACGAACTGCTCGCGGCATGCCGCGCGGCGGTGAAACAGGCCGAAGCACCGGACACGCCGCCCGAATGGGATGCTTTCGTCGCGCCGCTGGAAGATGCGAACGAGCGTCTCGGCCGCGCCTGGGGCCAGGTCTCGCACCTGCATTCGGTGATGGATTCACCCGAACTGCGCGAGGTCTACAACGCCAACCTGCCGAAAATCACCGTCTACTATGCCGAGCTCGGGCAGAACGCCGCCCTGTTCGCCAAATACAAGGCGCTCGCCGCAAGCCCGGCCTTCGCCACGCTGTCCCCCGCGCGCCGCAAGATCGTGGAAAACGAGCTGCGCGACTTCCGCCTGGGCGGCGCCGAGCTGCCCGCCGACAGGAAGGCGCGCTTCATGCAGGTGCAGGAGGAACTCGCCCAGCTGTCGGCAAAATTCGAGGAGAACCTGCTCGACGCCACCAACGACTTTGCGCACTACACCGAGGATGCGGGCGAGCTCGCCGGTGTGCCGGCCGATGTCCTGGAAATGATGCGTGCCGCCGCCGAAGCCGACGGCAAGCCCGGCTGGAAAATCACCCTGCAGATGCCGTCCTACCTGCCGGTGATGCAATACGCCGACCGGCGCAGCCTGCGCGAAACCCTCTACCGTGCCTACGTCACGCGCGCCTCCGAATTCGGCAAGGCCGACTGGGACAATACGCCGCTGATTAAAAAAATTCTCCGCCTGCGCCGCGAAGCCGCCGAGCTGCTCGGCTTCGGGAGCTACGCCGAAGTGTCGCTGGAAGCCAAGATGGCCGACACGCCGGCCCAGGTACTGAAATTCCTCGACGAGCTGGCCGCGCGTGCGCGCCCATACGCGGAAAAGGATTTCGCCGAGATGAAGGCCTTCGCCGCCAGCGAGCTCGGACTCGACACGCTGGAAGCCTGGGACAACGCCTACGTCTCGGAAAAACTGCGCGTGGCGCGCTACAGCTTCTCCGACCAGGAAGTGAAGCAGTACTTCCCCGAGCCGCGCGTCCTGGCTGGCCTGTTCAAGCTCGTCGAGACGCTCTACGGCCTCTTTATCCGCGAGGACCAGGCACCGGTGTGGCATCCGGACGTCAAGTTCTACACCCTATACGACCGCGCCGGACAACGCATCGGCCAGTTCTACCTCGACCTCTATGCGCGCGCCTCCAAGCGTGGCGGTGCATGGATGGACGACGTCATCACCCGGCGCCGCCTGCCTTCAACCGATGGGGGGGGTAACACCATCCAGACCCCGGTGGCGTATCTCAACTGCAATTTTTCCGCACCGGTCGGCGGCAAGCCCGCGCTGTTCACCCACGACGAGGTCATCACCCTGTTCCACGAAACCGGCCACGGCCTGCACCATCTGCTGACGCAGGTGGAAGACCTCGGCGTGTCCGGCATCAACGGCGTGGAATGGGACGCGGTCGAACTGCCCTCGCAGTTCATGGAAAACTTCTGCTGGGAATGGGACGTGCTGAAGCACATGACCGCCCACGTCGACACCGGCGCGGCTCTGCCGCGCGAGCTTTTCGACAAGATGCTCGCGGCGAAGAATTTCCAGGCCGGTCTGCAGATGCTGCGCCAGATCGAGTTCGCCAGCTTCGACATGCACCTGCACGACGACTTCGACCCCAACGGCGATCGCACCGCGCAGAACCTCATCGAGGACATCCGCCGCCAGGTCGCGGTCATCGTCCCGCCGGCGTACAACCGTTTCCCCAACAACTTCTCGCACATCTTCGCCGGCGGTTACGCGGCGGGCTATTACAGCTACAAGTGGGCGGAGGTGCTCTCCGCCGACGCCTACGCGCTGTTCGAGGACGAGGCCGAAGGCTACGGCGGCGTGCTCAACCCCGAAGTCGGCCACCGCTTCTGGAGCGAAATCCTCGCCCAGGGTGGCGCGCGCCCGGCGCTCGAATCGTTCAAGGCTTTCCGTGGCCGCGAACCGGCGATCGACGCGCTGCTGCGCCACAACGGCATGGCCTGAGCCGATTCGCCGCACGCAGCATACTAAAGTCCATCACCCTGCCTGCCGTTACAGGAAACGATTGCGTCCGAAGGGAGAGCGGCATGAAGGCAGGATGGTTCGTCCTCGCGGCATGTCTGGCAGCGAGCACCTCGCTGTCGGCAGCCCAGGTGTACCAGTGGAAGGATGAACAGGGACGGACGGTCTACAGCGACCATCCGCCGCCGCCCAGTACCCGCAACGTGCAGCAGAAGGCGATGAAGGGCAACGTCATCGAAGGCGGCGAGTCCTACGCCGGCCGCATGGCACGCGAAAAGTCTCCGGTCACCCTGTACGCGAGCGACTGCGGCATGCCCTGCGACGACGCGCGCAAACTCCTGGGCGAGCGCGGCGTGCCCTTCACCAGCAAGGACCCGCAGGCGAATCCCGACGCCCAGACGGAACTGAAGAAGCTGACCGGCAAGCTGAACGTCCCCGTGTTGCTGATCGGCAGCGACCGTCTGGACGGTTTCGAGACCGGACAGTGGCAGGCGGCGCTCGACCGTGCCGGCTATCCCAAATCGGTCCCCGCCCGCCAGCCGGCTGGCGCTCCGGCTACGGCACCCGCGCCCGCACCCGCACCCGCCGCGACACGATAGCCGCCTGCGGTACACTCGGCGGCATGAAACTCGCCGCCTGGAACGTCAACTCCCTCAAGGTCCGCCTGCCGCAACTGCTGGATTTTCTGGCCACGCGGCAGCCGGATGCCGTCTGCCTGCAGGAAACCAAGCTCACCGACGACGCCTTTCCCGTGGCGGAACTCGAAACCGCCGGCTACCATGCCGTATTCGCCGGGCAGAAAACCTACAACGGCGTCGCCATTCTCAGCCGCAGCACACCAACCGACATCCAGACCGGCATTCCCGGCTTCGACGACGCACAGCAGCGCGTCATCGCCGCCACCGTCGAGGGGGTGCGTCTGGTGTGCGTGTACTGCCCCAACGGACAGAGCCTCGATTCCGACAAATACCCCTACAAGCTCGCCTGGTTCGACGCGCTGATTGCATGGCTGAAGGATGAGCTCGCGCGACATCCAAAGCTTGCCGTGCTCGGCGACTACAACGTCGCCCCCGAGGACCGCGACGTGCACGACCCGCAGGCGTGGGAGGGCTCGGTGCTGGTGTCCGAACCCGAGCGCGAGAAATTCCGTGCGCTCTTGGCGCTGGGCCTCGCGGACAGCTTCCGCCTGTTCGAGCAGCCGGAAAAGAGCTTCTCCTGGTGGGATTACCGCATGATGGGCTTCCGCCGCAACCACGGCCTAAGAATCGACCACATCCTGCTGTCCGCGCCGCTCGCCACCCTGTGCACCGCGGCCAGCATCGACCGCGACATGCGCCGGCTGGAGCGGCCGTCGGACCATGCCCCGGTGCTCGCCGAGCTGAACCTGCCCACCTGATACGTTGACCTCGTCAGGTCTGCTCCCACGGCAGGCCGTCGAAGCGCCAGCCGTTTGTCATGCTGCGATGATGGTGCTCGTCCATATCGCCCTCGAAACCGTGCAGGATGTTATAGACCTCGGGAAAGCCATGTTTTTCCAGGTAACGCCCGGCGTCGACCGAACGCCGCCCGGAGCGGCAGATCAGCACCACCGGGCGGTTGACCGACGCCGCCCTGCGCGCGTGACCAAGGAAATCCGGATTGATGTCCCAGTCGGGGCTGTCCTGCCAGGCGATGTGGATGGCACCGACCGGATGACCGACGAACAGGTATTCGATTTCCGAGCGACAGTCGATGAACACCGCTTCGGGATGCGATTGCAGGAAAGCATGCGCTTCCCTGGGCGCGAGATGCTTCATGGGGCGCTCCACACAAAATTTTATCCACTGTAGCAGTTCTCCGGCCCCATAACGGAAAAACCCCGCTTGCGCGGGGTCGTTCGGGTGACGCTGGCCGTCAGGATTTCTGGCGCCGCATCAGCCGGGTCATGCCAAGGAAGCCGGCGCCCATCAGCAGCAGCGTACCCGGCTCGGGTACCCCACCCGGCGGCGTGTAGCCGCAGCCATTGGCCTTGGGGTTGTCGGCGCAGGTCGTGCCGGCGATCTTCAGGAGCTTGAACGCGTCCTTCTTGGAGTCGTTGGCGCCCGCGTTGGCACCGATCAGCCAGTAGCTGGAATAGATGTCGCTGGCGTTGATCGTTTTCCAGCCAGCGCTGCTGCCGCCGCTGTGATGCCCGACCAGCGTCCAGCCTGCGGTCGCCATGCCCGCATCGGTATAGGTCACCCCCGCGAGGTTGGCGAGGCCAGCGCCCGTGAACGCATACACGGAGAAGTCCGAATCCCCATAACCCGAGGCGCCGCTCACCCAGCCGAAATACGTGGACGTCAGGTTGACCTTGTCGCCGGTGAAGCTGAACAGCACCGAATCCTTGCGCTGGTCGTTATCGATGGCATGCTCGGGATCGATCCCTTCGTTGGTATCGCCGGCGTTGTAATCCTTGTTCTTGACGCCCAGCCCGGAACTGCCCCAGGTGGTCAGGTAGGCGCTTTCCAGCAGGGTGTTGGTCGAGCCCGCGGTATTCGCCCAGGCACTGGCGGTCGCGGTGACGCCGGTCTGCGTATCGGAGGTCACATTGTTAAAGGTCCAGGTCGCAGCGGACGCGACGCCCGAAACAGCGAATGCGCAGGCACCCGCGAACAGGGCAAGCGAACGATGGCAGGGTTTCATGGTTGAACTCCGGTTTGGTTTTCGTATGAGACAAGATAAGCAAGACAGATGCCAGAAACATTTTGTCTTTGAATGTCAATGGCTTGCAAAATTCAGTGTCTTTTCAATGGTTGCTTGTGTAAAAAAACCCGACGCTTTCACCGCCTCGTACCGCGCGTCTTCGCCAGCGCCTCGTCGAGATGGCCGCGAATCACCGGATCGTCGGGCGCGCGCAATGCCGCTTCGCGCAGGTAACGCAGGCCCTTCTCGGTCTGCCCCTGCTGCACCAGAATCCAGCCGAGCGTATCGTTGACCTGCGGCTCGTTCGGCGCCAGCGCGCGCGCCCGTTCGGCATGGCCGAGTGCCCCGGGGTCGCCCTGGCGCATCAGCACATGCGCCAGATTGTTGTACGCACGCGCGTCGCGCGCGTCGCGCCCGACGAGGTCCAGATACACGGCACGGGCGCGCGGCCAGTCTTCGAGGGCCAGCCATGCCTCGCCAAGGGCGTGGCCGCTGGCGGAATCGGCCGGATGAAGGGTACGCCAGCCCTCCATCAGGCGCGCCGCCTCGCGCGCCTGGTTCGACGCCATCAGCGCGCCATAAAGACCAAACAGACTGTCGCTGCCACGATCGGCGGCATAGGCGGCGCGCCAGGCGTCGACCGCCTCGATCTTGCGCCCCTGCACCTGGCGCAGCTCGCCCAGGAGACGCCGCGCCGCGGCTTGCGCATGACTGCGTTGCTGCAGCGCCTGCATCTGCCTCTCGGCGTCGGCGAACCTGCCCTGCTGAATGGCCAGGCGAGCCTGCAACACCAGCGCCGACACATGGTCCGGCTCGGCGAGCAGCGCCTTGCCCAGGCTGTAGGCGGCCGCGTCGGTGTCGCCGATCTGCATCTGGCGCGCCGCCGCCCGTGTCAACCAAGCCGCATCGAAGGCGGCGCCCTGCGCCAGACCACGCAGGGTCGCGCGCGCCGCATCGGCGTTGCCGAGCGCGATCTGTGCATCGGCAAGTGCCAATAGCGCGCCGGGATCCCGCGGGGCGATCGCCTGTGCATCACGCGCGACGTCAAGCGCCCGCTGCACCTGCCCACTGCGCAGATACAAACCGTGCAACGCCAGCCGCGGCCGCACATCCTGGCCCTTGAGGCCGGCGGCCTTTTCCAGCCAGCGCACGGCTTCCGGGGCGCGGCCGACCTGTTCCTCGAGACGCGCGAGTTCGAGCATGGCATCGACATGGTCCGGCTTCACCTTGAGAATGCCGAGATAGCGCTGGCGCGCCCGCTCGACCTGGCCATCGGCCTCGTCGAGTCGCGCAAGGTTGAGGTGGGCCGCGTAGAAACCCGGGGCACCCTTGATTGCGGCAACATAGGCCGAACGCGCGCCGGGACGGTCGCCCGCCGCCAACCTTGCCACCCCCAGCAGATTGTGCAGCGAGACATTGCCGGGGTCGCGGCGGAGGATCGTGTCGATGATGGCGACGGCAGGTTTGCCCTCGCCCCGTTTGAGGTAGGCGAGCGCCAGTGGCACTCCGGCCTCGGCGCTGGCGGGGGCCAGTTCGTAGGCGCGCAGCAGCGCGGCAAGACCGGCTTGGCGCTGACCGGCACCAAGCAGGCTCAGACCCAGCCCGGTCTGGATGGCCGAGGTGTCCTGTGCCTGGGCCGCCTCCTGGAACATCTGCGTGGCCTGCGCGTGCCTGCCCTGGCCCATATAGGCGCTACCCAGCAGCGACAGGGTCTGCGCATCGCCCGGCTGCGCGCGCAGGGCCGGTTGCAGCATGGCGATGGCCCGATCGAACTGGCGCTCGGCCAGATAGATGCTGCCCAGCAGCTTGCGTACGCCGGGTTCGCGCGGAAACTTTTCCTGGTACGGCACGAGGTAGGACTTGGCGCGCTCGAATTCACCGAGCGCGTGGTGCGCCAGCCCTCCGAGCAGTTTCAGCTGGTCGCTGGCCTGCAGGAACTCCGGCGACAGTTGCCCCAGCGTACGCGTCACATCCTGCATGGCCGCGCGGCTGGCCGCCCCGTCGCCTTGGCGGGCGTGGTAGAGCGCGCGCAGATAGGCTCCACGGGGGTCGTGCGAAAAGTGCTTCTGCAGAAAGTCGATGTCGGTGCGAGCCTCCGCGTCGCGCTTGAGATCGAGCCAGATGCCGGCGCGCGCAAGGCGCGCCTCCAGATATTGCGGCTGGTATTCCAGTGCGCGGCCATAGTCGCGCGCCGCCCCCGCGAGATCGCCCTGCGCATGCGCGATCGACGCCTGCATGGTCCACGCTTCGGCATCACGCGGCGCAAGCTGCAGTGCGCGCTGGGCGGCCGCCTGCGCCTCCTGCACGCGGCCGGCATTGAGGTGGATCTGCGCCTGCAGCGCCAGTGCGCGGGCCGCGCCGGCGGGGATCGTCTCGGCCTGCCGGGCGCTCGCCAGCGCCGCGTCGAGCTGGCTCAGCTGGATCTGCGCGCGCGTGCGCAGAACCAGCATCTCCAATCGCGCCTGCGGCGCCAGGCCATCGGGACCGAAGCGCTCCAGCAGCAGGCGTACCTTGCCCTGATCAAAATAGGCACGCGCCTGAAGCACAGCGAGTTCCGCACGTGCCGCCCCAAGGCGTTCCGCGTCAGCCAATACACGCTCGGCCGCCGCGGGTTCACCCCGGTGCAGATGCACCTGCCCCAGCAGCACCAGCGCCGGCAGCATCTTCGGCTCTTCCTTGAGCGCATTCTTCAACTGGATGATCGCGCCGGCATCGTCGCCGCGTCCATAGCGCGTCAGCGCATCCTCATAGAAGCGTGCGGCCTCCGCCTCGCGATCCGCGCGGACGGGAAAAGATAGTGTCAGTCCCGCGAGCAGGCTGACGATCAGTGTACGTTTCAACATCGTTGTCGCTTTCTCTCTGCGGAAGCCGGGGTGTCGTCGACGCCCTTCGTCTCAGGGGACCGCAACTTTCGTACCAGGCGCCTTCTCCCTGCGGCGCGCCGGATCGCAAGGACCTGCCGCCGTCCGGGCACGGCAGACTGTCGAGTTCCGGACCGCAACGATGGAATGTCATATTCACGGACACGCGTGGGTGCCGGGCGCCGATATCCCTGTCGCGCTTCCGGGATAAGTGGGCGCTCGGCTGCGGTTTCCGGGATAATGGTCTGCCTCCCGCTTCGCTGTCCTGCCATGTCCCGCGCCGACCTCCTCCGCTCCCTCCTCGCCCGGCGCATCCTCGTCCTCGACGGTGCCATGGGAACGATGATCCAGTCGCACAAGCTCGCCGAGGCCGACTACCGCGGCGCGCGCTTCGCCGATTTCGCGCACGACCTCAAGGGCAACAACGATCTGCTGTGCCTGACGCAGCCGCAGCTCATCAAGGGCATCCATGCGCAGTATCTCGCGGCGGGCGCGGACATCCTCGAAACCAACAGTTTCAACGCCACCGCGATCGCGATGGCGGACTACCACATGGAGCACCTGGTGGCTGAGCTGAACTTCGCCGCGGCGCGCCTCGCGCGCGAGGCGGCGGACGAGGCGAGCGCCGCCGATCCGGCGAAGCCGCGCTTCGTCGCCGGCGTGCTCGGCCCGACCACGCGCACCGCCACCATTTCTCCCGACGTCAACGATCCGGGCTACCGCAACGTCACGTTCGACCAGTTGCGTGTCGCCTATCTGGAAGCGATCGACGGCCTGGTGCGGGGCGGCGCCGACATCCTCATGGTCGAGACGATTTTCGACACCCTGAACGCCAAGGCCGCGCTCTTCGCCATCGAGGAATACTTCGAAGCCCACGCGCTGCGCCTGCCGGTGATGATCTCCGGCACCATCACCGACGCCTCCGGCCGCACGCTTTCCGGCCAGACCACCGAGGCGTTCTGGAACTCGGTGCGTCACGCGCGCCCCCTGTCGATCGGCCTGAACTGCGCGCTCGGCCCGGACCTCCTGCGCCAGTACGTGGAGGAACTCGCGGGCAAGGCGGACACCTTCGTCTCGGCGCATCCCAACGCGGGCCTGCCGAACGCCTTCGGCGAATACGACCTGGGGGCGGACGAGATGGCGACGCACATCGCCGAATGGGCGCGCGCCGGCCTGCTCAACATCGTCGGCGGCTGCTGCGGCACCACACCCGCGCACATCGCCGCCATCGCCCGCGCGGTCGAGGGCGTCGCACCGCGCGTGCCGCCGGTGGCAGAGCCGGCGATGCGCCTGGCGGGACTGGAGCCGTTCAACGTGGGCCGCGACAGTCTTTTCGTCAACGTCGGCGAGCGCACCAACGTCACCGGCTCCAAGGCCTTCGCGCGCATGATTCTCGAAGGCCGCTACGACGATGCGCTCTCGGTGGCGCGGCAGCAGGTCGAGAACGGCGCGCAGGTCATCGACATCAATATGGACGAGGGCATGCTCGACGCCGAGGCAGCGATGGTGCGCTTCCTTCTCCTGATCGCTTCCGAACCCGATATCGCGCGGGTGCCGATCATGCTCGATTCGTCGAAGTGGGAGGTCATCGAGGCGGGCCTGAAATGTATCCAGGGCAAGGGCATCGTCAACTCGATCTCGATGAAGGAAGGCGAGGCCGAGTTCATCGAGCGGGCGAAGCTGTGCCTGCGCTACGGCGCGGCGGTGATCGTGATGGCCTTCGACGAGACCGGCCAGGCCGACACCTGCGCGCGCAAGATCGAGATCTGCACGCGTGCCTACAAACTCCTCACGGAACAGGTCGGCTTCCCGCCCGAGGACATCATCTTCGACCCCAACATTTTCGCCGTGGCCACCGGCATCGAGGAGCACGCCAACTACGCCGTGGACTTCATCGAGGCCACGCGCTGGATTCGCCAGAACCTGCCGCACGCCCACGTCTCCGGCGGCGTGTCGAACGTCAGCTTCTCCTTCCGCGGCAACGACCCGGTGCGCGAGGCGATCCATACCGCCTTTCTCTACCACGCGATCCAGGCGGGCATGGACATGGGCATCGTCAACGCCGGCCAGCTCGGCGTTTACGCCAACCTCGATCCGGAACTGAAGGAGCGCGTCGAGGACGTGCTGCTGAACCGCCGTGCCGATTCGACCGAGCGGCTGGTGAGCTTTGCCGAAAACGTCAAGGGCGGCGCAAAGGAAAAGGTCGAGGATCTTTCCTGGCGCCAGTTGCCGGTGAACGAGCGGCTCAGCCATGCCCTGGTGCAGGGCATCACCCAGTACATCGTCGAGGACACCGAGGAAGCGCGGCTCCAGTCCGAACGCCCGCTGCACGTCATCGAAGGCCCGCTGATGGCGGGCATGAACGTCGTCGGCGACCTGTTCGGCGCCGGCAAGATGTTCCTACCGCAGGTGGTCAAGTCCGCCCGCGTGATGAAGCAGGCGGTCGCCCATCTGCTGCCCTTCATCGAGGCCGACAAACAGGCCGGCGACGCACAAAGCGCCGGCAAGATCGTCATGGCCACCGTGAAAGGCGACGTGCACGACATCGGCAAGAGCATCGTCGGCGTGGTGCTGGGCTGCAACGGCTACGAGATCATCGACCTGGGGGTCATGGCGCCGGCGCAGAAGATCCTCGACGCGGCGAAGGAACACCAGGCCGACCTCATCGGGTTGTCGGGCCTCATCACCCCGTCCCTGGAGGAAATGGCGCACGTGGCGCGCGAAATGCAGCGCCAGGGCTACACGATTCCCCTGCTGATCGGGGGCGCTACCACCTCGCTCGCGCACACCGCGGTGAAGATCGCGCCGCACTACGAGTACCCGGTGGTCCACGTCAAGGACGCTTCGCGCGCGGTCGGCGTCTGCACGCAACTGCTGTCGAAGGAGCGGCGTGACGCCTACGCCGCCGAGATTCGCGCGGAGTACGACAAGACCCGCGAACGACACCTGAAGAACAAGTCGGAAACCTCGCGCATCGCGCTCGCCGATGCGCGCGCCAACAAGTTCGCGATCGACTGGGCAAGCTACACGCCGCCGGTCCCCAGACAGCTGGGCGTGCACGTGATGAACGCCTACGATCTGACGAAGCTCGCCGACACCATCGACTGGACGCCCTTTTTCAGTTCCTGGGAACTGCACGGCAAGTTCCCGAAGATTCTCGACGACGCAGTCGTCGGCACCGAGGCGAAGAAACTCTTCGCCGACGCCCAGGCGATGCTCAAACAGATGATCGCGGAAAACTGGATCGAGGCGCGCGCCGTGTTCGGCCTCTTCCCGGCGAACACGATCCATGACGACGACATCGAAATCTATACCGACGCCGCACGCACGACGCCGGTGGCGACCTGGCACGGCCTGCGCCAGCAGATGAAGAAACCCACCGGGCGCGCCAACCTGTGTCTGGCCGACTTCGTCGCGCCGAAGGACAGCGGCAAACAGGACTATCTCGGGGCGTTCGTCGTTACCGCCGGCATCGGCGAGGACGAGCGCGCCAAAATGTTCGAGGCCGCCCACGACGACTACTCCGCGATTCTATTCAAGGCCCTGTGCGACCGCTTGGCGGAGGCCTTCGCCGAGCATCTGCATTGGCGCGTTCGCCGCGAATTCTGGGGTTACGCGAGCGAGGAAGCGCTCACCAACGAGCAACTGATCGCGGAAGAATACCAGGGTATCCGCCCCGCGCCGGGCTATCCCGCCTGCCCCGAGCACAGCGAGAAAGCCACCCTGTTCCGCATTCTCGACGCCACCCGCCAGATCGGCGTGGAACTCACCGAGAACTTCGCCATGTGGCCGGGCGCCGCGGTATCGGGTTTCTACCTCTCGCATCCCGACAGCCAGTATTTCGCCGTGGCGAAGATCGAGCGCGACCAGGTCGAGGATTACGCGCGTCGCAAGGGCTGGGATGTGAAGACGGCGGAACGCTGGCTGGCGGCGAACCTCGCCTACCCGCGCGACTGACGCGGCGGGGCTACCAGCCCTGCTGCAGCATCTTCTCCAGCCAGAACAGCCCGATCACGGTCTTGGTCTCGCAGATGCGGCCATCCCTCACCCACTGCATCGCCTCGGCGAAGGGCAGGCGCAGGATTTCCAGGAACTCGTCGGCGTCGCGGCCATGGCTGCCGTTTTGCAGCCCGCGCGCGAGATAGAACGCGAGTCTTTCGTTGGAATAGCCGATGCACGGATAGATGGTGGTGACCTCACGCCATTGCGCTGCCGTATAGCCGGTTTCCTCTTCCAGCTCGCGCCGGGCGCAGGCGAGATCGTCCTCACCGGGATCGATCTTGCCGGCGGGCAGTTCGATGAAGTCGCGGTGCAGCGGGTAGCGGTGCTGACGTTCGAGCAGCAGGTCGCCGTTGTCGAACAGCGGAATGACGACGACGGCACCAGGATGGACGATGTACTCACGCGTCGATTCGGCACCGTCGGGCAGGCGCACGCGGTCGCGCCGCACGTGCAGCAGGCGCCCGTCGAACACGGTTTCGGAGTCAAGCTGGGTTTCGGTCAGGTCGATGGCGTCGGTTTTCATGGCCGCCATGATAACCGGAGGTACACGGACAAAAAAAAGCCGGATTCTTGCGAACCCGGCGGAAATGAAGGGACAGGCCCCTCGTTGCGGAGAACTTCCTGCTTGCAGCCCAAGCAGCAAGCAAGTGCATCCTACAAGAGGAAGGCGCATCGGCGTATACAACTTTAGTTGTAGGCGGCTCGCAACACGTTGTTTACATGGACTTAAATTTTTCACGCAGGCCACTATACTGGCGTCGGCTGACGGCAAGGCGCTCGTCGAGGCCGTCCAGACGCACGAAATGGCCATCGTCCTCGCCCGGCATCTTGCCGATTTCGCGGATGCGGTCGGCGGCCACCAGGCAGTTGCGGTGAATGCGCGCGAAAACCTCGCCAAACTCGCTCTCCAGACGCGCCAGCGATTCCTCGATCAGGAATTCGCGCGCGCCGGTGCGCACGGTGACGTACTTCAGTTCGGCCTTGAGATAAAGGATGTCGGCCACCGGAATCAGCACCATGCGGCCCTTTTCCGTCAGCGACAGGTGAGTGCGCGCCTTCGGATGCGCCTCGCGCAGGTGGTCGATGGCGGCGGGGCTGAGGCGGTGGGCGCGCGCGAGCGCCCGCGCCAGGCGCTCGGCGCGTACCGGCTTCACCAGATAATCGACGGCGTTGAGATCGAAAGCCTGACAGGCGTAGGCATCGTACGCGGTGGTGAAGACGATGGCCGGCGGCGCTGCCAGCCGGTTGAGATGGCTGGCGCACTCGAGGCCGTCCATGCCCGGCATGCGGATATCGAGCAGCACGGCGTCAACCGCCTGCCGTTGCACCAGTTCCAGCGCTTCCATGCCGCTCGCCGCTTCGCCGACGATGCTGGTCGCCAGTTGCCCGGCACAGTCGGCGAGCACGTCACGCAGGCGGTGGCGCGCGGGCGCCTCGTCATCGACGATCAGGACGCGCAGGGGGGGATGGGGAGCGTTCACGGCCGGAGGTGTAGGGAATGACGATATGCACCTGATAAACGGCCCCCAACTGCTCGGACTTGAGCTGGGCGTCGAGATCGAAATGCAGCAGCAGCCGTTCACGGATGTTGTCGAGCGCGATGCGGTTGCCCTTGTGGTGGCCCGGGTCGGCGGCGACCGGGTTGCGCACCACGATGTGCACCTTGTCACCGCTGCGATACAGGTTGACGCTGATCTCGCCGCCTTCGGCCTGCGGCTCAATGCCGTGATACACCGCGTTTTCCGCCAGCGGCTGGATCACCAGCGGCGGAATCAGGGCGTCCGCCGGCATCTTGTGATCGTGCCAGACGATCCGCAGGCGATCACCCATGCGCAGTTCTTCCAGTTCCAGATAGGCGCGCGTGAGGGCGACTTCGTCTTCCAGCGGCACCAGCTGGTTGGCCTGGTTCATGAGCGCGCGGAACAGGTCCGCCATGTTCTCCAGCGCTCGCTCCGCACGACGCGGGTCGCTGCGCACCAACGAGAGCACCGCGTTGAGCGTGTTGAACAGGAAATGCGGACGGATGCGCGCCTGCAAGGCCTGCAGGCGCGCCTCGGTGATGGCCGGCGACAGCGCCCGCGCACGCAAATTGAAATAGCCAAGCAACCCCGCGCCGACCAGGCAGGCGAAAACCGCCACGCCGGTCGGCGTCAGCCGCTGCCCGGTGATGAGGAGCGGCCCCATCGCCGCCGCCGTCAGCGCCGGCACCCCCGCCGCCAGCGCCAGCGTGGCGGCCACGCCGGTTCGATACGACAGGTCGCGCAGCCAGCGCCCCGCCCCGCACAGGGCGAGCAGGGTCAGAAGCAGCGCCGGCTGCGCCAACGCCGAGACATCGACGAAGCCGTCGACGAATGCTGCAAGGTCGTGCGCACGCGCCACCCCTGCCGCGGCCAGCACCGCTTCCACCGCCACGACGATGCGCAGCATCACGCCCAGGTGGCAGAAGTTCGGCAATTCCACCGGCCGGTTGTTATGATTCCCTTTTTTCATCCCCTTTTCCTGCCCCCATGAGCACGTCCACGACGCCGCCCGCTGGCGCCTGGTCCGGCCGCTTCGCCGAGCCGGTATCCGAAATCGTCAAACGCTACACGGCGTCGATTCCCTTCGATTATCGGCTGGCCGAGTTCGATATTCAGGGTTCGCTGGCACACGCCGCCATGTTGCACCACGTCGGTGTGCTCTCCAAGGGCGATCTCGAAGCGATCCGCCGCGGCATGGCGGAACTCCTGGCAGAGATCCGCACCGGCAAGTTTGTCTGGTCGCTGGACCGGGAAGACGTCCACCTCAACATCGAAGCCGCGCTCACCGCGAAGATCGGCGACGCCGGCAAACGCCTGCACACGGGGCGCAGTCGCAACGACCAGGTGGCGACCGACGTGCGCCTGTACCTGCGCGACGCCATCGACCGCATCAGCACCGGGCTGCGCGCCTGCCAGAGCGCGCTCGTCGATCTGGCCGAGGCGCACACCGACACCGTGATGCCCGGCTTCACCCACCTGCAGGTGGCGCAGCCGGTCACTTTCGGCCACCACCTGCTCGCCTACTTCGAGATGCTCGCGCGCGACGCCGAGCGCATGGCCGACTGCCGCCGCCGTGTCAACCGGCTGCCGCTGGGTGCCGCCGCGCTGGCCGGCACCAGCTATCCGATCGACCGCCAGTTCGTCGCCAGAGAGCTGGGCTTCGAGGCGGTCTGCGAGAATTCCCTCGATGCGGTATCGGATCGCGACTTTGCCATCGAATTCACCGCCGCGGCGGCGCTGGTGATGACTCACCTCTCGCGCCTGTCGGAAGAGCTGATCCTGTGGATGAGCCCGCGCTTCGGTTTCATCGACCTCGCCGACCGCTTCTGCACCGGCTCGTCGATCATGCCGCAGAAGAAGAATCCCGACGTGCCCGAGCTGGTGCGCGGCAAGACCGGCCGCGTCAACGGCCACCTGGTCGCCCTGCTCACGCTCATGAAGGGCCAGCCGCTCGCCTACAACAAGGACAACCAGGAAGACAAGGAACCGCTGTTCGACACCGTCGACACGCTCACCGACACGCTGGCGATCTACGCCGACCTGCTCACCGGCGTGACGGTGAAGCGGGAGGCGATGCGCGTGGCGGTGATGCAGGGCTACGCCACCGCCACCGATCTGGCCGACTACCTGGTGAAGAAGGGCGTGCCCTTCCGCGACGCGCACGAAGTCGTGGCACGCACGGTGCGCGCCGCCGAAGCCGCCGGCCGCGATCTGGCCGAGTTGCCGCTCACCGAACTGCAGGCGTTCAGCCCGGTCATCGCCGACGACGTCCATGCCGTGCTGACGCTGGAAGGTTCGCTCGCCGCCCGCGACCACCTCGGCGGCACCGCACCAGCGCAGGTGCGCGCCGCAATCGCGCGCGCACGCGCCCGGCTCTAGGGCGACTCCGCCAGCACCACCGGCGGCGCATGTTCGCGGCAGATGCGGCGCACTTCGGGGCTGGACAGCTTCTCCTGCATCAATGCGCAAAAATAGCTGCGCGGCCCAAGACGCTGGTTGTGGCGGCAGGTCGCGCACACGCCGAAGCTGCGCTTGGCGCTCTGCCCCTGCACCTGGGCGAGGATCTGGCGCAGCACCACGATCGCCGAAGTCACCCGGGCCGGACTCGCGGTCTGCACGATGTCGCGCCAGGCGCCGCCGGCGGACAGCGTCTTCAGCAGGGTGGTACCGCCTTCGGTGAGAATCAGCCGCACCACGCGGCCGTCGCGCGGATCGGCATAGCGCGAGATCAGGCGGCGGCGTGCCAGCACCAGCACGGTCTGCGACACCGTGCCCTTGGTCAGCCCCAGATACTCGGTCAGCGCCTGCGGGGTGTTGGAAAAGCGGTTGGCCTGGTTGAGATAGAACAACACCTGCAGGTGCACCGGTTGCAGGTGCTGCGCGGCGCCCGCCTGGCGCAGGTCGGCGCGGGTCAGCAGCGAAAGCCGCTCCACCAGGTCGAACAGGGTGAGCGCCTGGCTTTTCACGGGAGAGGTTAGAAGCCGACCGTACCGCCGCCCTGCGCGGCGATCAGCTCGCCAAGCCGGGTGAACAGCGGCGTGCCGTCGCGGGTGTCCACCCAGTCGCCATCCTGCGGGCGGAAGTGGAAGCCGCCCGAGCGCGCGGCGACCCAGAGTTCGCGCGCCACGCCGTGGCGGTTGACGACGATCTTGCTGCCGTCGTCGAACTCGATTTCGATGATGCCGTCGGCCGGCGTCTCGAAGTCCAGACCGGCCACCTCCAGCGCCTGTTCGATATGGGCCAGCGTCGCGCCGGCTGCCCGGTTGAAGTCGATGTCGCTCATGATGTCCGTGCTAACATTTCGCGCATGAATGTGCGTGCCATATATATAGTGTCCCTGCTGCTGTGCGGTCTTGCCCTTTCCGCCTGCGGCTCGAAGGGCAGCCTGTATCTTCCCGAAAATCCCCCCGCCCCGCAACGGACCTCCCCGTGAACACCCTGCATCGCATCGACGGCCGCCTCCATTTCGAGGACGTGGCGCTGGATTCGCTCGCCGAACGCTTCGGCACCCCCCTCTACGTCTACTCGCGCGCCGCCCTCGAAGCCGCCTACCGTGCCTACGCGGACGCCTTCGCCGCCGTCCCGCACCTTGTCTGCTATGCGGTGAAAGCCAATTCCAGCCTCGCGGTTCTCAACGTGTTCGCGCGCCTGGGTGCCGGCTTCGATATCGTCTCCGGTGGGGAACTCGCCCGCGTGCTGGCCGCCGGCGGCGACCCCGGCAAGGTGGTGTTCTCCGGCGTCGGCAAATCCGCGGCCGAGATGCGCGCCGCGCTGGAGGCCGGCATCCTGTGCTTCAACGTCGAGTCCGAGAGCGAACTGCACCGCCTGAACCGTGTGGCCGGCGAGCTCGGGCGGACTGCGCCGATTTCGTTTCGGGTCAATCCCGATGTCGACGCACGGACCCATCCCTACATCTCCACCGGCCTTAAGCAGAACAAGTTCGGCGTGCCGATCGCCCAGGCGCATGCGCTCTACCGGCAGGCTGCGAGCCTGCCGCATCTCGCGGTCGTCGGCATCGACTGCCACATCGGCTCGCAGCTCACCGATCTTTCGCCGCTGGCGGACGCCGCTGACCGCGTACTTGCCCTGGTCGATGCCCTCGCCGCCGACGGCATCCTCCTTCAGCACATCGACCTCGGCGGCGGTGTCGGCATCCGCTACCGCGACGAGACGCCGCCCGACCTCGCCGCCTACGGCCGCGTGCTGGCCGGGAAATTCGCCGGGCGCCGCGAGACGCTGCTGCTCGAACCGGGGCGCTCACTGGTCGGTAACGCCGGCCTGCTGCTCACGCGTGTCGAGTACCTGAAGCCTGGCGAAGAGAAGAATTTCGCCATTGTCGACGCCGCGATGAACGACCTGATGCGCCCGGCCCTGTACGAAGCCTTTCACGAAATCGTCGCGGTCGACGAAAGAAGCGTGCCTGCCCGGCGCTACGACATCGTCGGCCCGATTTGCGAAACCGGCGATTTTATTGGCTTTGCGCGTGATCTCGCGATCGAGGAAGGCGATCTCCTCGCCATTCTTTCGGCCGGCGCCTACGGCATGAGCATGGCCTCGAACTACAATTCGCGCCCGCGCGCCGCCGAAGTGCTCGTCGACAAGAACAAAATTCATTTGATCCGCGACCGCGAGACGTTCGCTGCCTTGATCACCGGAGAACGGCTTCCTGATTGACTCTGCACCATGCGCGCCAAACGTCCAAGAGGGTGCTTTTTGGTATCGTCCCGATACATTTTGTTTCACTGCGACATTTTTCTGTGGCGGCCCCACGCCGCGCATTGACTATTCGTTGAACACTCCGCAAAACGCTCTAGAATGGGATTCACCAAGCGGAGCTTCGGTATCGCCCGTCTCCATGCGGGTTTCGGGCATTTCGTTGCCTGTCGGTACCACGCTTTGGAAGTGCATGTCTGACTGCACGTTGCTTCAAAAATGTAGTGACTGGTAAGTACGTTCAACTTCTGAAGGAGTGTTAAAGATGGCAACAGCGAAGAAACCCGCCGCCAAACCGGCGGCCAAGAAGGCGGCAGCCAAGCCGGCTGCGAAGAAGGCCGCCCCGGCCAAGAAGGCAGCGCCGGCAAAGAAGGCCGCCGCCAAACCCGCAGTGAAGAAGGCCACCGCCAAGCCGGCTGCGAAGAAGGCCGCCCCGGCCAAGAAGCCCGCAGTGAAGAAAGCCGCCCCCGCCAAGAAGGCCGCTCCGGCCAAAAAGGCAGCAGCGGTCAAGAAGCCCGCAGTGAAGAAGGCCGCCGCCAAACCGGCTGTGAAGAAGGCCGCTCCGGCGAAGAAACCCGCCGTCAAGAAAGCCGCCCCCGCCAAGAAGGCCGCTCCGGCCAAAAAGGCAGCAGCGGCCAAGAAGCCCGCAGTGAAGAAGGCCGCCGCCAAGCCGGCTGTGAAGAAGGCCGCTCCGGCGAAGAAACCCGCTGCAAAGAAAGCGGCCCCCGCCAAGAAAGCCGCTCCGGCGAAAAAGCCCGCTGCAAAGAAAGCGGCTCCCGCGAAGAAGCCCGCTGCCAAGCCGGCTGCGAAGAAGGCCGCTCCGGCGAAGAAACCCGCCGCGAAGAAGGCCGCTCCCGCCAAGCCTGCACCGGCCACGGCGCCTGCCGCGGCGCCTGCTGCCCCCGCACCGGCGGTACCGGTCATCAAGCCCTTCGGGCTCTAACAGGTCGGGCGCTGCCCAATCTGAAACGGGGGCCTGGCCCCCGTTTTTATTCTTCCCGCACACGCGCCAGGAGTCGCTGCGTCCACCGCAGGCGTACCACCAGCAACAGGCCGAGCACACCCGCGTAGACGAGCGGTTCGGTCAGATCCTTCTTCACCAGCCACAGGAAATGCAGCACCCCCAGTACCGCCGCCGGATAAATCAGCCGGTGCAGCAATTGCCAGCGGCGGCCGAGTCGGCGCATGGCGGCCCGGGTGGACGTCGCTGCCAGAGGCACGAGCAGGACAAAGGCGGTAAACCCCGCCGTGATGAAGGGCCGTTCGAGGATGTCGCGCGCAATGGCGCGCGGATCGAAGGACTGGTCCAGCCAGAAATAGGTGAGCGCATGCAGGCAGGCGTAGAAGAAGGCGAACAGGCCGAGCATGCGACGGTGGCGCACCAGGCCGGAGCGACCGGTGAGCCGCCGCAGCGGCGTCACGGCAAGGGTCAGCAACAAACCGATCAGCGCCCAGGTCCCCGTCGAGTGCGCGACGAATTCGACCGGGTCCGCCCCCAGCCCACCCCACACACCGAGCAGAATCAGCCGCAGCAGGGGCAGGCAGCCGGCGACGAACAGCCAACTTCCCGGCCGCCGCAGCAGACCGTGCATCAGAAGTACCGCTTCAGATCCATGCCGCGATACAGCCCGGCGACCGCATCAGCGTAGCCGTTGAACATCAGCGTGTCGCGGCGGAACAGTTCGCCGATGCGGCGTTCCTTCGCCTGGCTCCAGCGCGGATGGGCGACCTGCGGATTGACGTTGGAATAGAAGCCGTACTCGTCGGGTGCCGCCGCCATCCACGCGGTGCGCGGCGGCTTCTCGACGAAACGGATGCGCACCAGGGATTTCGCACTCTTGAAGCCATACTTCCACGGCACCACGAGACGGATCGGCGCACCGTTCTGGTTCGGCAGCACCTCGCCGTAGAGACCGACCGCGAGCAGGGTGAGCGGATGCATGGCCTCGTCCATACGCAGCCCCTCGACGTAGGGCCAGTCGAGCACACGCCGGCGCTGCCCGGGCATCTGCGCGGGATCGTGGAGGCTGACGAATTCGAGGTACTTCGCGTCGCCGGTCGGCTCGGCGCGGCGGATGAGCTCGGCCAGCGAGAATCCCACCCAGGGAATCACCATCGACCAGCCTTCGACGCAGCGCAGGCGGTAGACGCGCTCCTCCAGCGGTGCCAGGCGCAGCAGCGCGTCGATATCCCACACCCGCGGCCGGTTCACCGCGCCTTCGACCGCCACCGTCCAGGGACGGGTGCGCAGGCTGTCGGCACGCGCGGCCGGATCGTCCTTGCCGCTGCCGAACTCGTAAAAATTATTGTAGGTGGTGATGTCCCGATAGGGCGTGCGCGCCTCGTCGGGCGCCTGCGGGTCCGCGCGCACCCCCGTCAGCCGCGCGGGCGCCGCCTCCGCCGTCGCGCCGAACCCCGCCGCCAGCGCCAGCGCACCGATACCCTGCATGAAGCGGCGGCGCTCGCGGTAGATGTCGGGCGGGGTGATCTCGGAGGGCAGGATGTCGGGAGAATGGCGGGGCGGCATGGCTGGCTCGGTTTTGGACTTTGGAACGCGCCTGGTACTGGTGGGCAAATACGACCTGTCTACTGGACCACGTTTGACGGCGTTGGTTTCGCGGCGGCCGAGTGGCCAGTACGACGCATGTCACTGACGAAACCGCTGACGGGCTGTCGACGACTCGTCAGGATTTCCCCTGCCCAAGCCGCGCCCCGCCCGTGTTCGTGCCCGAAACCATGCGCCTTTTCATGAAGTTGGCGCACGCGTGGTGGCTGGCATGAACACTGCAACAGTCCTTGCAAAGACGACGCAAGGAGACCCGAACATGATCGAAATGGAAAATGGTGGCTCGCTCGACATCAACCTGCGCGAAGACAGCCACGGACGCGACCGTGTGGCGCTGACGCTCGGACAGGGCTGCACGCTCGAACTCAGCCCGCACCAGGCGCGCGTGCTGGCGACCGAACTCATCATGGCGGTGAATCGCGCCGAGGTGCGCAGCAACCTCAAGCACAGCCACAACATGACCCGCGGCGGAGACACCGGCTCGCAGCGGCGCGGCCCGTTCCATCAGGCGTTCGCGAAATAGATTTCAAGGCCAGCCGGCTTCGGCTGGACCGGGGCAGCGGGCGCGCAGGCCTGAGCTTGCCCGACAAGACGCCTCCGCATTGTCGGGGGCCCGCCATCCGTGATAGGGTGGCACTAGGCGCGAGGTTCGTCCTCGCGCCTTTTTATTCGTCAACGCTTCCGGGAATCAGCATGGCCGTCATCGAACTCACCAAGGACAATTTCGAATCCACCATCAACGGCAACGATGTCGTCATCGTCGACTTCTGGGCGCCGTGGTGCGGTCCCTGCCGCGGCTTCGCCCCGGTTTTCGAAGCGGCATCCGACAAGCATGCCGGCATCGTGTTCGCGAAGGTCAATACCGAGGTGGAGCAGGAACTGGCCGGGTTCTTCCAGATTCGTTCGATCCCCACCCTGATGGTGTTCCGCGAGCAGGTCATCCTCTATTCGGAAGCCGGCTCCCTGCCCGCCAGCGCGCTCGACGCCCTGATCGAACAGGTGATGGGCCTGGACATGGCGCAGGTGCACAAGGATATCGCCGAACAGCAGGCCCAGGGAGAGGCCTGATCAGGATCGGTCGCCACCCGCCAGCAACTGCCGCAACAGCGGCAGCGTGATCGGGCGCCGCGTTTCCAGGCTGAAACGGTCGAGCGCCTCCAGCACCCCCAGCAGGCTCTGCATGTCCCGCGCCGTGTATTTGAGCAGGTAGTCGGCGACCTGCGGGTCGAGGCGGAACCCCAGCGTTTCCGCATGATGTGCCAGCGCGGCGCGCTTCTCCGCGTCGTTCAGGCCCTGGATCTGGAACACCAGCCCCCAGCCCAGGCGCGTGGCCAGTTCCGGGAGGATCGGCAGCCCGGCCGGGGGCAGGCGGCCCGCCGCCAGCCACAGCCCGCCCGCCTCGCGCACGCGGTTGAACGTGGCGAAGGCAGCGCGCTGCTGCGCGTCGCTCCAGCTCTCCACCGTATCCGCCACCACCACATCGGCTGCATCGGCCCCCCCAATGTTCACGCTCAGGCCGCGCATAGTGCAGGCGCGCGCGCACGCGGCGAGTAGATAACTCTTGCCACTGCCCGGCGTACCCCAAACGTAGACCATGCGCTCGGCGGCTTGTCCATCAAGCATGGCACGCAGTTGCGCCATCAGTTCGACGTTACGCCCGACGATGAAGCGGTCGAGATCAGGCGTGGCCGGGGGGCGGATGTCGAGGACGAGCTGCTGCATGGCGGTGTTATTGATTCGGCCATCTGAAGTTTGAAGTGGCGGGGTAATCCGATTCGATATTGCAAGATCGGGAAGGTGAATGGGCCGAAGCAATAATCCTAAAAACCGCAGTTGGACGCGCCCGATGGTGCGTCGGATCGCGTGCCTGCCGCGAAGCAACGACGCCGCAGGCGCGACCGCGTAGCGCGGAGCAGGGGCCCCTTTGGGGATGCGACCGCGAAGCGGGATGCAGGCGCCCCAGGGCGCGGTCGCTGGCACCCCTGCGCTGGCCG
>Ga0066256_1000471_pt1 | contig 108663 bp, 112 predicted proteins | sample ThiBio_1000_biof_FD_87107 | JGI IMG/M metagenome (GOLD analysis project Ga0066256, IMG submission 87107) | Wastewater bioreactor microbial communities from Cape Town, South Africa - Thiocy_expt_1000_biof (version 2) | ecosystem: Engineered > Bioreactor > Thiocyanate-remediating >... | reverse complement strand
GTCGCCCCTGCTGAACGGGAACCCGAGCACGCGGCCGGCGTCCTTGCGCGCCTGCTTGGACTTGATCGTGCCGTAGGTGACGATCTGCGAGACGCGCGCGGACCCGTACTTCGCGGTGACGTACTCGATGACCTCGCCACGACGGCGGTCGTCGAAGTCGACGTCGAAGTCGGGCATCGAGACGCGGTCGGGGTTGAGGAAGCGCTCGAAGATGAGGCCGTGCTCGAGCGGGTCGAGGTCGGTGATCCTCATCGCGTAGGCCACCATCGAGCCGGCTCCCGAGCCTCGGCCCGGTCCGACGCGGATGCCGTTGTCCTTGGCCCAGTTGATGAAGTCTGCGACGACGAGGAAGTAGCCGGGGAAGCCCATCTGCAGGATGACGCCGAGCTCGTACTCCGCCTGCTTGCGCACCTTGTCGGGGATGCCGCCCGGGTACCGGTAGTGCAGTCCCGCCTCGACCTCCTTGACCAGCCAGCTGTCCTCGGTCTCTCCGTCGGGAACCGGGAACTTCGGCATGTAATTCGCCGAGGTGTCGAACTCGACCTCGCAGCGCTCAGCGATCAGCAGCGTGTTGTCGCACGCCTCGGGGTGGTCGCGGAACAGCTGGCGCATCTCCTGCGCGGTCTTGATGTAGTACCCGTCGCCGTCGAACTTGAACCGGTTCGGGTCGTCCATGGTCGAACCGGACTGCACGCACAGCAGCGCCTCGTGCGCGTCGGCCTCGTGCTGGTGCGTGTAGTGCGAGTCGTTGGTCGCGACCAGCGGGATGTTCAGGTCCTTGGCCAGGCGGAGCAGGTCGGTCATCACACGGCGCTCGATCGAGAGCCCGTGGTCCATGATCTCCGCGAAGAAGTTCTCCTTGCCGAAGATGTCCTGGAACTCCGCCGCAGCGGCCCGCGCCGCGTCGTACTGCCCGAGGCGGAGCCTGGTCTGCACCTCGCCCGACGGGCATCCGGTGGTGGCGATCAGCCCCTTGCCATAGGTCTGCAGCAGCTCGCGGTCCATGCGCGGCTTGAAGTAGTAGCCCTCCATGCTCGATCGCGAGCTGATGCGGAACAGGTTGTGCATGCCCTGCGTCGTCTCGCTCCACATCGTCATGTGGGTGTACGCGCCCGATCCGGAGACGTCGTCGCTCTTCTGATCCGGCGATCCCCACGACACGCGGGTCTTGTCGCTGCGGTGCGTGCCCGGCGTCATGTACGCCTCGAGACCGATGATCGGCTTGATGCCCGCATTCTTCGCGGCGTTGTAGAACTCGAACGCCGCGAACGTGTTCCCGTGGTCCGTGACCGCGATCGCCGGCATCCCGTACTCGGCCGCGGCCTGCGTCATCGCCCCGATCTTCGCCGCACCGTCCAGCATGGAGTACTCACTGTGGACATGGAGGTGCACGAAGGAGTCGGAGGCCATGCATCGAGTCTACGAGGCGACCCCGACACCCGGGCATGCGGCCGTGGCGGCCGCTCCCGATACGCTGAGCCCATGGCCACTCCCGACTTCGTCCTCGCGCTGCGCGAGCACATCGGACACGCTCCGCTCCCCCTCGTCGGCACCACTGCCGTGGTGTTCCGCGACGAGAAGGTGCTGCTCGGCAAGCGCGCCGACAACGGCGCCTGGCAGTGCATCGCCGGCATCGTGGAGCCCGGCGAGGAACCGGCGGATGCCGCCGCGCGGGAGTGCCTGGAGGAGGCCGGGGTCGTGGTGTCGGTGGATCGGCTGGCCCTGGTGCATCAGCTGCCGAGGATCACGTACGCCAACGGCGACCAGGTGGACTACACCGACATCGTCTTCCGGTGCACGTGGGTGTCCGGCGACCCGCATCCGGCGGACGGCGAGCTCACCGAGGTCGGCTTCTACGACCTCGCCGCCATGGGCGACGTCGACGACGCGCATGTGCGCAGGATCGCGCTGGCGATGGCGGAGGACGATCCCGCGCATTTCCGCGGCGGACGCGTCAAGCGCTGAGGTCCAGCCGCATCAGCACGCGGGGGAAGCCGTCCAGCACCGATCCGGCGTCGGCGGCCTTCTCGAATCCCGCGCTCTCGAACAGTGCGCGGGTGCCGACGTACGCCATGGTGAGGTTCACCGCATCGCCGCCGTTGTCGACCGGATAGCCCTCGATCGCGGGCGCACCGCGTTCCCGTGCGTACGCCACCGCCCCCTCGATGAGTGCGTGCGTCACGCCCTGTTACCTGTACCCGGGACGCACGCGGAAGCACCACAGCGACCACACGTCCAGCTCGTCGACATGCGGGATCAGGCGGTTGCGCGCAAAACTCGTCTCGCGCCGGGGGTGCAGCGCCGCCCAGCCGACCGGCTGATCCTCCTGATAGGCGATCACTCCGGGAGGCGGATCCTGCCGGCAGAGCTCCCTGACCTTCGCGGACCGATCCGGTTCACGCAGCTTCCTGGCCTCGGTGCTGCCCAGCCGGTAGTTCAGGCAGAAGCACACGTTGGATGCGGGATTCCTGGGGCCGACGACGGCGGCGACGTCGTCGAACTCAGTCGCGGGACGCACCTCGATGCTCATACTGCGAGTCTGACGCACACCACCGACATCCGCCGGCTCACTTCTTCGCGACCATCCGCTGGTCGGTGTTCGTGTAGCTGATCGAGTCCGCGATCGTTCCCACCAGCCCCATCTGCACATGCAGCAGGCCTGGTTCGACGTCGTCCAGCGACGGGGGCGTGTCCAGCCCGAAGGTGAGCAGGGTCTGGCCGTCCTGGCCGGTCGCGGTCAGCGACCCGAGGTACACCGTGACATGTCCCTTGAGCGACATGGTGTCGGCGTCGGTGACCAGACCGTCGTGCTCCGGCGGGCGCACGGAGAGAGAGAAGCCGGTGATCGTGATCGTGTCGGCGCTGATCTTCAGCACGCGGATGCGATCCCCGTCGACGGTCGGCACGGTGACCAGGCCGATCGACTTCAGACCGGTGAAGGACAGCCCCTTGGAGGCCATCTGCGCCGGGGTCTTCGTGAACACGGGTGCGCTCTCGTCCGGCACGGCGGGCGCCGGCGTCGCGCTCGCGTCCGGTGCGGGCTGCGTCGGCTGACCGGCATCCGGTGTCTGCGCGCCCGGGCCGCCGGGCAGCGGCAGCCCCGGCAGCGGGATGCCCGGCTGGCCACCGGTCCCCGGCGTCGTCGGCGTGGGGGTCGGAGTCGGGCTCGGCGTCGGTGCCGGGCACCAGATGAGCGGGATGCACAGTGCCGGCCGCACCGCCGTCGGCACCGCCGCGCCCATCAGCAGCGGGGTCACCAGCGCGCACAGCGCGGCCGCCGCGAAGGCGGCGCAGGCGGGGCGACGGATCATGCGTCCTGCTCCTCGACCTGCCCGTCCCGGCGCGCCGCGCGCCTCTCGCGGCGCGTCAGTCTGCCGGGCATCCAGGCGACGACGAGGATGCCGCCGATGCAGCCCAGCAGCATCCCGACGACGAATCCGCCGAGGTTCACTCCCACGAGCGAGTACAGGGCGACGGCCAGCGCGATGACGCCGTAGAAGACGTGATGGGCGGGCATCAGCACGGCCAGCACGCCGAGCAGCACCAGCAGGATGGGGATGATCGTGGCCTGCAGCCCCTCGATGCCCAGCTGGATGTGCAGCTCGCCGAAGTCCAGCTGCCCGGAGAAGAACATCTCGATGCCGGACACGACCAGCAGCACCCCGCCGATCAGGGGGCGCTGCCGCCGCCAGTGACGGAATCCCGACTCGGCGGGCGCGTGCTGGGCATCCGTCATGGTCGTCTCCGAGGACTCAGCGAGCTCGTCGCTCAGAAGCATCCCTGCGATCCGTCCGTGAGCTCCAGCGTCATGCCCGTGAGGGTGAAGACGGACGCCTGGGTGCTCCATGCGGTCTGCTGCAGGTTCTTGATGGTGACCGAGTCGGCGTCCTGGGCGAAGTCGCCCGCGGTGCCCTTCGACTCGGTGTTCACGGTCGACGCGTCCACGCCGATGCGGATCTTGCCGAAGGACGCGTCGCCCTTCAGGCCGGTCATGCCGATCTGCAGGTCGGAGGCGCTGGCGGGGTTGCCGCCCCCACCGGCCTTGATGAGCACGCCCACCTTGCCGAGCGGGGTCTCGGAGACCACCGACTGGCAGAGGTCGGCGAGCGTGGCGCTCTTGATGTTCGCGATCGCGACGCTGTGCTCCCCGCCCTCGGTGTCCTTCGTGACACCCGCGTACTGCGAGAACCCAGTGCCCTCGAGCAGGCTCGCGCTGATCTGGAACTGGCTGCCGGACACGGCGAAAGACACCGGGACCTGGCCCTGGGCGACACCGCCCATGAGCACGGCGGCGACGATGCCGACCGGCACGGCGGCCAGAGTGATTCGGCCTGCGTGCGAGGCGGTGGCCTTCGAGATCAGCTTCTTCGGGTTGCGGAACTTCATCGATCCTCCTGATGGTCGCGTCGACATCGGCGCACGAGCCAGATTACCGCTCATTGACTTCTAGTCAATACCGCGCGCCGATAGGATCGGGACATGTCCGCCGAGCGTCGCCTCCGTCTCACGCCCGACGAACGCCGGGAGCAGCTGATCGCCATCGGCGTCAACTTCCTCGCCGAGCACACGCTCGACGAGCTGACGATGGAGGCGCTCGCGCAGCGCGCCGGCGTCTCCCGCCCCCTGCTGTTCCACTACTTCGACACGCGCCAGGGCATGCACCTCGCCGTGGTCGCGACCGCCAGGGACAGCCTGCTGCTGGCCACCGAGCCACGCCCCGAGCTGCCGCCGCGCGAGCGCATCGAGGACACGCTGCTGCGCATCGCCGAGTTCGTGCAGCAGCACCAGGGCACGTTCCACTCGCTGGTGCGCGGCATCGCCAGCGGGGACTCGGCTGTGCGCCGTGTGGTGGACGAATCCCGCGAACGCAACGCCGAGCGCCTGGTCGAGGCGTTCACGGAGCTCGGTGCGCCGGACTCCCCCGCGCTGAGGATCGCGCTGCGGGCCTGGGTGTCGTTCACGGAGGAGACTCTGATCAGCCTGCTCGTGGAGCGCGACGCCTCCCCCGCGGACGTGGTGCGCTTCCTGCTGGGCACCATCGACGGCGTGGTCGGCGCCGCCGGCGAGCTCAGGGTCTGAGGCCGGCTACTCGCCGCGCAGCACGTCGAGCGCGTGCTGGAAGTCCTCCGGGTACGGCGACTCGAACTGCACCCACTCCCCCGTCGCCGGGTGGGTGAACGCGAGCTGATGCGCGTGCAGCCACTGCCGGGTCAGGCCGAGCCGCGCGGACAGCGTGGGATCAGCGCCGTACAGCGGGTCGCCGACGCACGGATGCCGGTGCGCGGCCATGTGCACCCGGATCTGGTGCGTGCGGCCGGTCTCCAGGTGGATCTCCAGCAGTGAGGCGCCGGGGAAGGCCTCGAGCGTCTCGTAGTGGGTCACCGAGGGCTTGCCGTCCGGGACGACGGCGAACTTCCAGTGGTGGTTCGGATGCCGTCCGATCGGCGCGTCGATCGTGCCGACGAGCGGATCCGGATGCCCCTGCACCACGGCGTGGTAGATCTTCTCGACCGTGCGCTCCTTGAACGCGCGCTTGAGCGCCGTGTAGGCCGCCTCGGTCTTGGCGACGACCATCAGGCCGCTGGTTCCCACGTCGAGCCGGTGGACGACGCCCTGCCGCTCCGGCGCACCGCTGGTCGCGATGCGGAAGCCCGCGGCGGCGAGAGCGCCGACCACGGTGGGCCCCTCCCAGCCGAGGGAGGGATGCGCGGCCACCCCCGTGGGCTTGTCGATCACGACGATGTCGTCATCGTCGTGCACGATTCCCAGCTCCGGCACCGCGATCGGCACGATGCGCGGTTCCTCCTTGGGCGACCAGCTCACCTCGAGCCAGCCTCCGGCGCGAAGCCGATCGGACTTGCCCAGCTGCACGCCGTCGAGGGTCACGCCACCGGCCTCGGCGACCTCGGCGGCGAAGGTGCGCGAGAAGCCCAGCATCTTCGCCAGCGCGGCGTCGACGCGGGACCCCTCCAGCCCGTCCGGGACGGGCAGGGTGCGGCTCTGCATGCTCACGCCTCGTTCGCGGCGGCCGCGGCGTCCGCCGTCGGCGCGTCGCCCTTGGCGTGATCGCGCTCGCGCGTGCCGTCCAGGCGGAGACCCACGACCACCAGCAGCGCCACCGAGATCATCCCGGTCACGATGAACACATCCGCGACGTTGAAGATCGCCGGCAGCATCCACGGCATCGAGATCATGTCGACCACGTGCCCCACGGCGAAGCCGGGCTCGCGGAAGAGACGATCGGACAGGTTGCCCAGCACGCCGCCGAGCAGGCATCCGAGCACCAGGGCCCACAGCCGGGAACGCACGCCCAGGGTCTTCCAGACGATCACCACGGCGACGACGGCCAGCGCGATCGTGAAGATCCAGGTCATGCCGGCGCCGATCGAGAAGGCGGCTCCGGAGTTGCGGATGTAGAACAGCTGCAGGAACTCCCCCAGCACCGGCACGGCCTTCTCGGAGGGCAGATGCTGGATGGTGAGGTACTTCACAAGCTGATCGGCGGCCAGCACGAGCGCCGCAAGGATCGCGACGATCGCACCGGCCGCCGACCGACGAAGGGGACGACGTCCTGTCAAGATCGACCTACAGGCCGATGGCGGAGACAGGGGTCGAGTCAGACGTCGACTTCTGGTCCAGGTCGCGGAGCTGACCCTCGATCATGGCGCGGAGCTTGCCGCGGTAGTCGCGCTCGAACTCTCGCAGCTCGGTGATGCGTCCCTCGAGCGTGTTGCGCTCGCGCTCCAGGCGTGCGGACTCCTCGCGCTGCTTGGCCTCGGCCTCGGTGCGGATGCGGGCGACCTCGGCCTCGGCGTCGGCGATCAGCTGGCGGCGCTTGGACTCGCCCTCTGCGACGTGCTCGTCGTGCAGGCGCTGCGCCAGCTCGATGATGCCTGCAGACGTTCCCGTGGCGGATGCACCGCTGGCCGGAGCCGGAGTGATCGGGGCTGCGGCGACGGGGGCGGCAGCGACCGGACCCGTGTTCTGGCCGGACTCGAAGGCGGCGAGCTTGGCCTTGAGCTCGTTGTTCTCCTCGAGGGTCTTGCGCCACTCAACGACGATCTCGTCGAGGTAGTCGTCGACCTCTTCGGGGTCGAAGCCGTCCTTGAAGCGGACGTGCTGGAACTCCTTGTGGACGACGTCATCCGGGGTAAGTGCCATGGGTGGCTCCTCTTTCGATGAGTTCTTTTCGGCCAGTCGTTGAAGACGGCGCGGTGTTCTTCAGACGCGTACCCGGGGCGCGCGTCTGGGAGCCAAGCATAGCCCCCCAGCCTGTGCGCCGCGATGAGAGGACGACTCGGAAGTCACCTCAGAAGGCACGCGCGACGGTCAGCAGGATGATCACGAGGATCATCGTCAGGGTCCAGCCGAAATCCAGCGCGATCGTGCCGATCCGCAGCGGCGGGATGACCCTGCGGAAGAACCGGATGGGCGGGTCCGTCAGAGTGAAGACGGCCTCCGCCAGGACCAGGCCGACGCCTTTCGGACGCCAGCCGCGATTGAACATCGGGATGTAGTCCAGCACCAGCCGGGCCAGCAGCACGATCATGTACAGCGTCAGCACCAGCTCGGCGATGCCGCCGATGATGCTGAGGGGTGTCGCCAAGGTCAGGAGTCGAACGAAGCGGACTCCGCCTGGGCGAGGCCGCCCTGGCCGGACACCGCGATGTTCTCAGGCGACAGCAGGAACACCTTGCTGGTGACGCGCTCGATGCGTCCGTACAGCCCCAGCGACAGGCCGCTCGCGAAGTCGATCAGACGACGCGCGTCGGCATCGCTCATCTGCGAGAGGTTGATGATCACCGGCACGCCCTCGCGGAAGTTCTCCGCGATGACCTGCGCGTCGCGGTACTGCTTGGGGTGCACGGTGAGGATCTCGTTCACCGCGCCGGCAGCCGGCTGGTGCACGGCCGTGGGGCGACGCAGCGGGGTCACAGGGGCAGGAGCGTGCTCCTCGCGCTCGCGCTCGCGCGGTGCACGGGCCACGGGCTGCGTGGCCTCCTCCTCGTAGACCTCTTCCTCGTCGGCGAGGCCGAGATACACCATGGTCTTCTTCAGCGGGTTACCCATCGTGTCCTCCGGTTCGAGCGATGCGGGCTGGTCTGGTTGAAAGGTTAACCCCGGTCGGGGCGAGGTCCTGTGATTGCGGAGCCGATCCGCAGGTGTGTCGCGCCGGCGTCGATCGCCTGGACGAAATCGCCGGTCATGCCTGCCGAGATCCAGGTAGCGCCCGGCGCGATGACGCGGACGCGGTCGGCCACCGCGCGCAGGCGCGCGAACGCGGATGCGGGATCCTCATCCAGCGGGGCCACTGCCATGACCCCGCGCAGGCGGAGCGACTCGAGGCCGAGCACGTGCTCGGCCAGCGCCTCGGCATCCGCCAGCGTGCTCCCGCCGCGCCCGGCGTCCTCCGTGAGGTTCACCTGCACGAGCACATCGAGCACGCGGTCGTCGTCGGCGGCGCGGTGCAGCGCATCCGCCAGTCGCGTGCGATCGACCGAGTGGACCACGTCGGATGCCCGCCGGATCGCGGCGGCCTTGTTCGTCTGCGCCTGGCCGATGAAGTGCCAGCGGACGTCGTCCAGGTCCACGAGGTCGGCGCGCTTGGCACTGAGCTCCTGCTGGCGATTCTCACCCACCTCGGTCACGCCGAGGGCGCGCAGATCGCGGACCAGCTGGGCCGGGTGGAACTTGGTGACCACGATCCGGGTGATGTCCCCGGGATCGCGGCCCGCGCGCCGCGCGGCCTCGGCGATGCGGTCATCGATCGCCGAGAGCCGCGCCGCGAGAGTCACTTCAGGAACTCGGGGATGTCGAGGTCGCCGTCGTCCGGGAACGCCGGCTCGATGCTGGTGGGGGCCGAGACGGACACCGTCGGCTTCACCGGCTCGACCACGACGTCCTCGACGGACTTCTCGTCCACGCGCACCTCGGGCAGCGGAGCGGCCTCGGGACGCTTGACGTCGAACGGCTCCAGGCGCGGAGCGGGCTCGCCGCCGTCGAACCCGGCCGCGATGACGGTGACGCGCACCTCGTCGCCGAGGGTGTCGTCGATGACGGTTCCGAAGATGATGTTCGCCTCGGGGTGCGCGGCCTCCTTGACGAGGTCGGCGGCGTCGTGGATCTCGAAGATGCCGAGGTTCGACCCGCCCTGGATCGAGAGCAGCACGCCGTGAGCGCCCTCGATGGACGCCTCCAGCAGCGGGGACTCGACGGCGAGTTCGGCGGCCTTGATCGCACGATCCGCGCCGCGCGCGGATCCGATGCCCATCAGGGCGGAGCCGGCGCCCTGCATGACCGACTTGACGTCGGCGAAGTCGAGGTTGATCAGACCGGGGGTCGTGATGAGGTCGGTGATGCCCTGCACACCGGCGAGGAGCACCTGGTCGGCCGTGGCGAACGCCTCGATCATGGAGATGCCGCGGTCGCTGATCTCGAGGAGGCGGTCGTTCGGCACCACGATGAGGGTGTCGACCTCTTCCTTGAGCTTGGCGACGCCGGCCTCGGCCTGGCTCTGGCGACGGCGTCCCTCGAAGGAGAACGGCTTGGTGACGACACCGATGGTCAGCGCGCCGATCGACTTGGCGATCCGCGCGACGACGGGCGCACCGCCGGTACCCGTGCCACCGCCCTCTCCCGCGGTAACGAAGACCATGTCGGCGCCGGTCAGCGCCTGCTCGATCTCCTCCGCGTGGTCCTCGGCGGCGCGACGGCCCACCTCGGGGTCCGCACCGGCGCCCAGCCCGCGGGTGAGCTCCCGGCCCACGTCGAGCTTCACGTCGGCGTCGCTCATGAGCAGCGCCTGCGCGTCGGTGTTCACGGCGATGAACTCGACCCCGCGGAGCCCGAGATCGATCATGCGGTTGACGGCGTTGACGCCGCCACCGCCGACGCCGACGACCTTGATCACGGCGAGGTAGTTCTGGTTCTGGCTCATGGCCGGCCTCCGTTATTCGAGCCTGACGAGGGAGAAACCTTAAACCTCAAGAAGAGGGTTAAACTATTTCCCGGTATTGCGTTCTCGTCATCGACGGTATGCGCAACCGACGCCGCTGCCCGCACCGACACGGCGTGTCGTCGCGATCCCTCAGCGGACGACCGGAACAGAGCCCTCAGCGGACAACGGGAACGGAGGGCGCCGACACGTCGAAGCTCCGCGCCTCGGGCGAGTTCTTGATGAGCACGACCAGCACCAGCGCTTTCGTCACGGAGTCGTCCTCGCTCCCCCACAGCACGGTCTTGCCGTCGGCGAGGGACAGCGTGACGTCGTCGAGGGTCGACGCGGAGACGGCGGTGACCTGCGCCCGCAGATCAGCCGGAAGGGAGCGGATGACGAGTCCCGCGCTGCGGAAGGCGGCGGAGTCCGCCCCACCGGTGATGCTCAGGACTGGCTGTCCCTCCGGCTTGTCCGCCGTGGTGGCCAGCACGACCCCCGCCGCATCGACGAGCGTGTAGCCCCCGTCGGTGCGGACCACTCCCACCGGCGTGCGCTCCACGATGCGCACCAGCAGTTCGTGCGGCGGTCGCGCCTCCAGGGAGTACGACTCGATCATCGGGAACTCCGTGAGCGCGGACTTCACGGCGCTGTCGTCGATCAGCGCGAGCGGAGACCCGATCTCGCCTTCGAGTGCCTTCTGCACCGCTGCCGGATCGAGCGCCTTCGCCCCCGCCACCGTGATCTTCTCCACGGCGAACAACGGACTGTAAGCCGCGAGGACGCTGCCGAGCACGAGCGCGACGACGGCGCCGATCGCGGTCCACCAGACGATCCTCCTGCGACGCGACCGCTGGGTGAACCGGCGGATCTCCGCTCTCAGCGCCTTCCGCCGCGCACGGGCCGCGCGCCACACGTCGCTGCTGCGCACGGGAGGAGCCTGCTCCTCGGCATCCGGCGTCGCGTCCTCGATCACCGCGGTGTCGGCTGCGGAGCCGGCCTCCTCGGGATCCGTGCCCGCGGCGGGGCGCGCTCCGCGCCTCGCGTCGCGCACGTCCGCCCGGTCGGCGTCCGCCCTGTGCTGAGGTCGAGGCGCGGACGTCTCGGCCTTCTCCGGCTCCTTCGCGGAGGCCGGGAGCGGTGCGGGGCGTCGCATGCCTCAGACCTCGGGCGTGCGCCGGAGGGAGTCGAGCACCTGTGGGATGATCTGGTACACGTTGCCGCAGCCGAGCGTCACCACGACGTCGCCGTCGCGCGCCACCTGAGCGGTGTAGTCGGCGGCCTGCTGCCAGTCGGGGACGTAGTGCACGTGCGCCTGGTCGGCGAACGCGCCGCTCACGAGCTCGCCGGTCACGCCGGGCACGGGATCCTCGCGTGCACCGTAGACGTCGAGCATCACCGTGTGGTCGGCGAGCTCCTCCAGCACCTCGGCGAACTCCCGGTACATGTGCTGAGTGCGCGAGTACGTGTGCGGCTGCTGGATCGCGATCAGGCGGCCCGAGCCCACCACGCCGCGCATGGCCTCGAGTGCGGCCCGCACCTCGGTCGGGTGGTGGGAGTAATCGTCGTACACGCGCACGCCGCGCGCCTCGCCGTGCAGCTCGAGCCGGCGCACCGTGCCCGCGAAGCCCTCCATCGCCCCCGCGGCATCCGCGAGGCCGTATCCGAGCGTCATCAGCACGGCGACGGCGCCGGCGGCGTTGATCGCGTTGTGCGCCCCCGGGACCGCCAGCTGCATCCGCACCGAGTCGTCACCGTGCACGAGCGTGGCGGAGACCGGACCCGTCGTGTCGATGTCGACGATGCGCAGGTCGGCATCCGCCGCACGGCCGAACGTGATGACGTTCTGGTGGTCCAGGCCCGCGTGCACCCGCAGCGCGCCGGGGTCGTCCGCCGAGATCACGACCGCCTCGCGGGCCTCGTTCCCGAAGCGCACGAACGCGTCGTAGAAGGCGTCCTCGGAGCCGAAGAAGTCCAGATGGTCCGGGTCGACATTCGTGATCAGCGCGACCGAGGTGTCATAGAGCAGGAACGTGCCGTCGGACTCGTCGGCCTCGATCACGAACAGCTCGTCGGCGCCCGAGGAGCTCGAGATGCCGAGCTGCTCGATCACTCCGCCGTTGACGAAGTTCGGGTCCGCTCCCAGTGCCTGCAGCGCGGTCACCAGCATCCCGGTGGAGGTGGTCTTGCCATGCGCTCCCGCGACCGACACCAGGCGTCGGCCGCCGATCAGCCAGTGCAGCGCCTGCGAGCGGTGGATCACATGCAGCCCCCGCTGCTTGGCGGTGACGAACTCCGGGTTCTCCGGCCAGATGGCGCCGGTGTGCACGACGGTGTCCGCATCGCCCAGGTGCGCGGCGTCGTGGCCGACGTGCACGGTCGCACCGGCCTCGGCGAGGGCGCGCAGGTTGGCGCTGTCGGCGCGGTCGGAGCCGGACACGCGAATGCCGGCGTCGAGGAACATCCGGGCGAGGCCGCTCATCCCTGATCCGCCGATCCCGATGAAGTGGGCGGAGGTGATCGTCTCGGGGATGGGGAGGGTGAGGTCGGGTCTGATCATGTCGTCACCAGTCTACTTTTCCGCGAGTGCGCGATCGATGAGCGCGACCAGGTTCTCGGTGCCGGTGCGCGTGCCGACCCGCTGTGCGGCCTCGGACATCCGGGCGATCCGGTCCGGGTCGCCCAGCAGCGGCACGACCTGCGTGCGCACGGCATCCGCGTCGAAGGTGGCGTCGTCGAGCAGGACGGCCGCACCGGCCGCGACGGCCGAGGCCGCGTTCAGCCTCTGCTCGCCGTTGCCGACCGAGTACGGCACGTAGAGTGCGGGGAGCCCGAGCGCGCTGATCTCGCTCACGGTCGCCGAGCCGGAGCGCGACACGATCAGATCGGCGAGGGCGAAGGCCAGGTCCATTCGATCGACGTAGCGGCGCATCGTGTATCCCGGCACTCCGGGGTCCGCCAGGTCGCTGCGCTCCCCCGTCACGTGCAGCAGCTGCCATCCGGCGTCGAGCACATCGCGCCAGGCACCGGCGAACGCCTCGTTCAGGCGCAGCGCGCCCAGCGAGCCGCCGAACACCAGCAGCACGGGACGGTCGGCGTCCAGCCCGAACTCCTCTGCGGCCTCGGCACGGCTCGCGGCGCGGTCCAGCTCGACGACCTCACGGCGCAGCGGCATCCCCACGACCTCGCCGCGCTTGAGCGGCGTGCCCTCGAAGGCGACGCCGACGCCCGCGGCACGACGCGCGCCCAGCACGTTGGCGAGGCCCGGCTTGGCGTTGGCCTCGTGCACCACGAAGGGGATCCGCTCCCGGCGCGCGGCGACGTAGGCGGGAGCTGCGGCGTACCCGCCGAAGCCGACGACGACATCCACACCATGGGTGCGGATGTGCGCGCGCACCTGCGCGACGGCGCGGCGGAAGCGGGCTGGGAACGCCAGTGCGGCCCGGTTCGGACGGCGCGGGAAGGGAACCTTGTCGACGATCAGCAGCCGGTACCCCCGGGCGGGGACCAGACGCGACTCGAGGCCCTCCCGGGTGCCCAGCACGAGCACGTCGTCGCCATCGCGCTCGCGGAGCAGATCACCGACGGCGAGCAGCGGATTGACATGGCCGGCGGTGCCTCCGCCGGCCAGAAGATAGGTGGTCACTTCGTCTCGCTTCGCTCGCTCAGTACAACGCCCCTGGCGACCTTACCCTTTCGGGATGCGGCGCCCTTTCGGGGGGCGATGCTCTCGCGGCCTGCCGCGGTCTTGCGGGGTGCGGTGCTGCCGCGTGTCCCGGTCGCGTTCCGGGGCGCTGCGACGGCGTCCTTCTGCTTCGCCGGTATCGTGCGCGCGAAGGCCAGCAGGATGCCGCAGGCCATCATGGCCGACAGCAGCGACGTGCCGCCCTGCGACATGAACGGCAGCGGAACGCCCATGACGGGGAAGATGCGCACGACGACGCCGATGTTGAACAGGGCCTGGCCGATGATCCAGACCGTGATGCCGCCCGCCGCGATGCGCACGAACGGGTCGGACGTGCGGCGGATGATGTGGAAGGCGCCGACCGCGAAGACGCCGAACAGCACGAGCACCAGCAGGCAGCCCAGCAGTCCCAGCTCCTCGCCGACGATGGCGAAGATGTAGTCGTTCGAGGCCGCGGGCAGCCAGTACTTCTCCTGGGAGTTGCCGAGCCCGACGCCGAAGATCCCTCCGTTGGCCATGCCCCACATGCCGTGCACGGCCTGGTAGCACTCCTTCTCGGCATCGCACGTCGACGGGTCGAATGCCGCCAGGATGCGCTTCATGCGGTTCTCGCTGCTGAGCGCGAAACCCAGCACGCCGATCAGGCCGAGGATCGCCGGGATGATGAACAGCCGCAGCTTCGCGCCGGAGAAGAACAGGCAGCCGAGCACGACGAGCACCAGCACCATCACGGTGCCGAGGTCGTCTCCGGCGAGCACCGTCCCGATCGCCAGCACCGCGACGGGCACGACGGGGATGAAGACCTGATGCCAGGTGCCCAGCTTGGACTGCTTGCGCATCAGCACGAACGCGATCCAGACGGCCAGCGCGAGCTTGAGGAACTCGGAGGGCTGCAGCTGCACGCCGGCGACCCTGATCCAGTTCTTGTTGCCGTAGGAGGACACGCCAAGACCGGGGACGAACACGAGCAGCTGGAACAGCACGCCGAAGATGAGCATCGGCCAGGCGACCTTCTTGAAGAACGCGACCGGCAGTCTGCTGACGATGAACATCAGCGGGATGCCGACGGCCGCGAACATCCCCTGCCGCAGCGCGTCCGCGTACGGCGCGGTCGGCTTCGCGCTGGTCGCCGACAGCACCATCACCACCCCGAAGATGGTGAGCAGCACGGCGGTCGACGCGATCATCACGAACTCGGTCGAGGGCGGCGTGAACAGCCTTCCGAGCGAGACGCGGGCGGAGAGTCCCCTGCTCGCGGCGCCGGTGCGCTCGGCGCCGTCAGCGCTCTCAGTGCGCGGTGGGTGAGTCGTCTGCGTCATCAGCGCTCCCCCGTCCGATCCATTCGCGCACCGCCGTGGCGAAGCGCTCTCCCCGATCCGCGTAGCTGGAGAACTGGTCGAAGGATGCCGCCGCGGGAGCCAGCAGAACCGTGCCCTCGCCGTCGATCATCTCCGACGCGATCTCCACCACGCGGTCCATGACCCCTCCAGTCTCAGCGGGGACGACCTCCTGGACCGGCACGTGCGGCGCGTGTCGCCGGAATGCCGCCAGGACGGGCTCGCGGTCCACCCCGATCACGATCGCGCCGCCCGCGGTGCCGCCGGCGTGCGCGACGAGATCCCCGAGGTCGACGCCCTTGAGGTCGCCGCCCACGATCCAGATCGCGCCGGGATAGGCCCGCAGCGAGGAGGCCGCGGCATGCGGATTGGTCGCCTTGGAGTCGTCGACCCAGCGGATGCCGTGGTGCTCCGCCACGACCTCGATGCGGTGGGCGTCCATCCTGAAGGTCTGCAGCGCATCGCGGATGTCCGCCGGCTCCACTCCCAGCGACCTGGCGAGGGCGGATGCCGCGAGGATGTTCTGCACGACGTGCGGTGCGGCCAGGCCCGCGGCGCGCAGCGCGTCCACCGTCGTGAGCTCCAGCGCGCTGTGCCTGCGGTCGTCGTGGAACGCCCGATCGACGAGGATCCCGTCGACGACGCCCAGGTCGCTCGGCCCCGGAGTCCCGAGGTCGAAGCCGATGGCGCGGGCGCCCTCGGTGACATCCGCCTCCTCGACCATCCGCAGGGTGGCGAGGTCCGACTTGTTGTAGACACAGGCGACCTTCGTATGACGGTAGACGAACGCCTTGGCGGCACGGTACGCATCGGCGCTGCCGTGCCAGACGAGGTGGTCGTCGGCGAGGTTGAGACAGGTCGCGGAGTACGGGACGAGCTGACCGGCCGGAGCCGACTGCCCGATGTACCAGAGCTGATGGCTGGAGAGCTCGACCACCAGGACGTCGAAGCCGCCCGGATCCCGAACGGCATCCAGCACCGGGACCCCGATGTTGCCGCACGGCGCCGCGCGCAGTCCGCCCGCGTCGAGCAGGGTCACGGTCAGCTGGGTGGTGGTGGTCTTGCCGTTGGTGCCGGTGATCAGCACCCACTCGGCCGGGGTGCCGTCGGCGCGCAGCACCTTGTCGCGAACCCGCCAGGCCAGCTCGACGTCGCCCCACAGCGCGATGCCGTTCTCCTTGGCCCATCGGATCACCGGGTGCGAGGGCGGGAACCCGGGCGAGGCGAGGACCACGTCCGGCGCGAAGTCCTTCAGGACGGCGGGCACCTCGGAGAGCGGGCCCAGCTCGAGCCGGGCGCCGATCACGGGCACGAGGCGCGCGTACTCCTCGGACGCGTCCTCGGAGAGCACGAGCACCTCGGCGCCGAGCTCGGTGAGCGTGTCGGCGGCGGAGAAGCCGGTGACGGACAGGCCGAGCACGGCGACGCGCAGGCCGGTCCAGTCGGAGTGCCAGCTGGTCAGGCCTTCGAGACGTTCGGATGCCATCGCGTCAGCCGTTCGAGGCCTGGGCGAACCAGTTGACGTAGAACAGCCCGACCGCGGTCGCCGCCAGCAGGCCCGCGATGATCCACAGCCGCACGACGATGGTGACCTCGGCCCATCCGCGCATCTCCAGGTGGTGATGGAACGGGCTCATCAGGAACAGCCGCTTGCCGCGGGTGAGCTTGAAGTACGCGCGCTGCAGGATGACCGAGCCCGAGGACAGCACGAAGATGCCGGCGATCACGAACAGCAGCAGTTCGGTGCGGGTGAGGATCGCCATCGCGGCGACGACGCCGCCGATCGCCATCGAGCCCACGTCACCCATGAAGACCTTGGCCTTGGGCGCGTTCCACCACAGGAATCCGATCAGGCCGCCGGCGAACGCCGCCGCCACGATAGCCAGATTCAGGGGCTCGCGCACCTCGTAGCATCCGACGGTGTTCGCCCCCTCGCCCACGCAGGACTGCTTGAACTGCCAGAACGCGATGAGACCGTAGGAGCCGACGACGAAGATGCCGGAGCCGGCGGCGAGTCCGTCCAGGCCGTCGGTGAGGTTGACGCTGTTGGACGTGGCGACGCCGATCACGGAGATCCAGATGAGGTAGAGGATCCAGCCGAGCACGATGCCGAAGGCGAACAGGTTGAGCCAGGCGATGTCCCGGAACAGCGACACGGACCCGCTGGCCGGCGTTTGGCCGAACGAGTTCGGGAAGTTCAGCGCGACCACGCCGAACGGGATGAGGACCGCCAGCTGGCCGATGATCTTGCGCCATCCCGACAGCCCCAGGCTGCGCTGGCTGCGGACCTTCATGTAGTCGTCGATGAAGCCGACCACGCCGAATCCGACCATCAGCCACAGCACGAGGATCGCGGAGAGGCCGGGCGTCATGCCGCCGAAGAAGGTTCCGGCGAAGTAGCCGACGATGGTGCCGAGGATGAAGATGACACCGCCCATGGTGGGCGTGCCCCGCTTGGCCTGGTGGCTGGGGTTGGCGATGTCCTCGGGGGTGCGGATGACCTGCCCCCAGCCGATCCTGCGGAACAGCTTCAGGAACACCGGGGTCAGGAAGAGCGAGAAGGCGAGCGAAATCGCCGTCGCCATAAGCAAGGACCTCACGAGAACAATTCTCCCAGACGATCGCCGAGATGCCGGAGCCCGACGGAGTTCGACGATTTCACGAGCACGCGATCGCCGTCGCGCAGCTCGTTCTTCAGATATTCGAAGGCGGCCTCCTGATCGGAGAGGTGAACCGCCTCGCTGTCCCAGGATCCCTCGCCGACGGCGGCGAGGTAGAGACGGCGGGCCTCGGCGCCGACGACGACGATGCGCTGGATGTTCAGCCGCACGGCCAGCAGCCCGATCCGGTCGTGCTCCTCCCCCGCGGACTCGCCGAGCTCGCTCATGGCGCCGAGGACGGCGACCGTGCGCTCGTCGGGGCCGGTGATCTGCGCGAGCGTGCGAAGGGCGGCCGCCATGGAGTCGGGGCTGGCGTTGTACGCGTCGTTGATGATGCGCACGCGCTCGTTGCCCATCGGCTGCATGCGCCAGCGCTCCGCCACCTCGACGGTCTCGAGACGGGAGATCGCCGTGGCTGCGGGTACGCCGAGCACGCCCGCCGCCGCGATGGCGGCGAGGGCGTTGGAGACATGATGCGCACCGAGCACCTGGAGGTGCAGCGGCAGGCGCTCATCGCCGCGGATGACGGTGCAGGATGTGCCGTCGGCCGAGACCGCGATATCCTCGGCGCGCACGTCGGCGTCCGGAGCCTGGCCGAAGGCGACGGTCGTCATGCCGCGCTCGTCGGCGATGTCGTGCATGGCCCAGACCCGCGGATCGTCGATGTTCAGCACCGCCGTCCCGCCAGCGCGAGCGGCGAGCACGAGCTCGGACTTCGCCCGCGCCGTGGCCTCGATGCCCCCGAACCCCCCGGCGTGGGCGAGGCCCACCATGAGGACCACGGCGACGTCCGGCTCGACGAGCCCGGCCAGGCGCGCGATGCTGCCCTCACCTGCCGCGCCGAACTCGCTGACGAGGAAGCGAGTGGTGTCCGTGACGCGCAGCATGGTCAGCGGTGCGCCGACCTCGTTGTTGTACGAGCGTATGGGGGCGACGGTCTCGCCCTCGTTTTCCAGGATGCGGGCCAGGAGGTTCTTGGTCGTGGTCTTGCCGTTGGATCCGGTGATGCCGACGATCCGGAGCGAGCCTGCGGCACGCACGCGCGCGACGACCGCCCTGGCAAGATCGGCCAGCGCCTGCACGGCGTCCGCGACGACGATCTGCGAAACCTCGACGTCGACCGGGTGCTCCACGATGGCCAGCACGGCGCCCGCCTCGACCGCAGCGCCGACGAAGCGGTGTCCGTCGGTGGTCTCTCCTGGCTTGGCGACGAAGATCGACCCTGCCGTCATCTCGCGGGAATCCGTGTCCACGGCCCCGTCGACGATCGTCGCAGCGGTGTCCGCACCGGCGAGGCGCAGCTCACCGCCCAGGATCTCCGCGATCTCAGCGAGCGAGAGAGCGATCATGTGGCATCTCCATGCACGGCCGAACGCCGTTCAGTTGAATTTGGGAAGCAGCGGGCCCATCGGCTCCGACGAGGGCGCGACGTGGTAGGTCTTGAGCACCTGGGTCATCGCCTGCTGGAACGCCGCGGCGTTCGCGGCGGAACTCCTCATCTTAGTCGGCTCGTCCAGCGTGACCACGACGACGTACTGCGGGTCCTCGATCGGTGCGATGCCCACCATGCTGGTGAAGAAGACGCCGCTCTTGTACTTTCCGTGCCCGTCGGTCTTCTGCGCGGTACCGGTCTTGAGCCCGATCCGGTACCCGTCGACCTTGGTCGTCTTGGCGTTGCCGCCCTGCACGGCGACGTTCTCCAGCATCTGCCGAACAGCGGCCGCGGTCTCGGGCTTGATGATCTGCTCGCTCTGCGGTGCGGCAGCCTCGTGCACCGTGCCGTCGGCGTCGGTGCAGGACTCCACCAGCGACAGGTCGATCTTCTTCCCGTCGTTCGCGAGCGCCTGGTAGGCGCCGGCGATCTGCGCCGGGGTGACGGTGAACGCCTGACCGAACGTCGTGGTGTACATGGTCGTGCCGTCCCACTTCGCGGGATCCCGGAGGAGGCCGGACTGCTCGGCGGGGAAGCCGATGGCGGTCTTCTGGCCCACGCCGAAGCGCTCCAGGTACTCGGCGCGGGTGGCCGGATCGACCTGGGTGCCGAACTTCGAGAGGCCGACGTTCGACGAGTCGATGAGCGCCCCGGCGAGGGTGTAGTCGTACACGGGGTGCGGGAAGGCGTCGTTGATGACCGTGCCGTTGGGGAACTTCTCCCGCGCCGGCACGGTGACATGCGACAGCGGAGTGGCCTTGCCCTGGTCGATCACGGTCGCGGCCGTGATGGCCTTGAACGTCGATCCGGGCTCATACGCATCCGAGAAGATGTGCGAGCGCCAGTACTCCGGGTCCACCGTATTGACGTTGTTGGGGTCGACGGAGGGGTATTCCGCAGCCGCCCGGATCTTGCCGGTCTTCACCTCGACCACCGTGGCGGTCGCGGCCTTGGCGCCCTGGCGCTGCGCCTGCTCGCCGATCATCTGCTGCAGGTACCACTGCAGGTCGCTGTCGAGGGTGAGCTTGACCGTGCCGCCATCCACGGCTCCGACGATCCGCTCGCTGCCGGGAATGCGCACGCCGCCCTGGCCCTTCTTGTAGCTGATCGACCCGTTCGTGGCGGCCAGGCACTGCTGATCCATCCGCTCGATGCCGTACTGCGCCTTGCCCTCGCCGTTGAGGAAGCCGACGATGTTGCCGGCGACCGCGCCGTTCGGGTACACCCGGATGGCGCGCGGCTTGTTGGCGATGTACGCGAGCCCGAGATCGCGCAGTGCGAGGTACTTCTCGGTGGACAGTCCGTTCTTCAGCTTGGCGTATTGGCTGTTCGGGTTCTTCGCGAGAGCGTCCGAGACGAGCTTGCGCACGTCGTCGCCGGTCATCCCGACGACCGCGGCGATCTTCTCACTGGCCTCCGCCCACGGCATCTTCGGCTTCTTCTTGGGATCGGTCTGCTTCTCGTAGTCGTCGATGAGCTTGGGGTCCAACTGCGCGTCGTACACGAACGCGTCCGAGGCCAGCACCGTGCCGTTCTCGTCGACGATGTCGCCGCGAGCGCCGGGCACCGGGTTGGAGTTGCTCAGCTTGCTCAGCGAGGCTGCGACGTTGTCGTCGGCGTGCACGACCTGGATGTCGATGAGTCGGAAGACGAAGGCCGACAGCACGGCCAGGATGACGGCGAGTGCGACGACCGTGCGCCGTCGCGTTCCGCGTGTTGCTCGAGTCGTCATGCGGCGGTCTCCATCCTGGGACTAGCGGGTGGTCGGCGAGGGCAGGCCGTCGGTGATGGCGGGAGGCAGGTCGGGCTGGGTCGCGGCGTCCTGAGCGGTCGAATCGGCCGCCGGAGCGCCGTCCGCCGGCACGCCGTCGGCCGTGCTGCCTTGAGCGTCGGCGCCGTCTGCCGGCGTCTCGGTGGATGCCGAGGGGGGCGGCGCGAGCAGGGCGTTGCCGACCTTCGTGGGCCCGTTCGGCGTGACCGTCGAGACCCACGACGCGGCGTCCCCCGCGCCGAGCACGGCGCCGTCGCTGAGCCGGAGGTACGACGCGGCTCCCGCGACGACGAGACCCATGGCATCCGCCTTGGCCGCGAGCGCCTGCGGCGAGTTCAGCGCCACCAGCTCATCGCCCAGCGCCTGCTTCTGCAGGCTCAGCTCGCGCTGCTGGTTGTTCAGCTTCGCCAGCGCGAAGGCATCCTGGGTCGAGGCCAGAGACACGATCATCTGCGCGGCGCCGATCGCCAGAGCCCCGCCGACAGCGAGAGCCGCATAGGCGAGCTTCGGTCGGCGCAGCCCGGCGGGCGCGGTGACCGCCCGCAGCCGGCGTGCGGGTGCGGGGCGCGTCTCGGTGCGCGGCTGGACGCGGACGTTCAACAGGCTCATGCCGACTCCCTGAGCTTCTCGGCGGCGCGCAGTCGCACCGGGATGGCACGCGGGTTGCGGGCGCGCTCCTCCTCGCCCGCGAGCTCGGCGCCCTTGGTCAGGATGCGGAAGCGGGGGGCGTGCTCCGGCAGCTCGACGGGGAGCCCTGCGGGCGCGGTCGATGCGGATGCCGCCGCGAACGCCTGCTTGACGAGGCGGTCCTCGAGGGACTGGTAGGCCATGATCGCGATGCGACCGCCCACGTTCAGAGCATCCATCGCCGACGGGATGGCGTCGGCCAGCACGCTCAGCTCGGAGTTGACCTCGATCCGCAGCGCCTGGAAGACGCGCTTGGCGGGGTGTCCGGCACGCTGGGCCGCCGCGGGCGTCGCAGCGACCAGCAGGTCGACCAGCTCGCCGGAGCGGGTGAGCGGCTTCTCGGCGCGCGCCGCGACGATGAACCGGGCGTAGCGTCCCGCGAGCTTCTCCTCGCCGTAGCGCTCGAAGATGCGGCGCAGCTGTCCCTCGCTGTACTCGGCCAGGATGGTCGCGGCCGTGCGCCCCTTGGTCTGGTCCATCCGCATGTCCAGCGGCGCGTCCTTGGAGTAGGCGAAACCGCGGTCGGCCTCGTCGAGCTGCAGCGAGGACACACCCAGGTCGAACAGGATGGCGGACGCGCCCTGCGCGTGCAGGCCGATCTCGTCGTACACGCTGTGCACGAGGGTGACGCGGTCACCGAACGGCGCCAACCGCTCCCCCGCGATGCGCAGCGCGTCGGTGTCGCGATCCAGGCCGATCAGCCGGATGTGCGGGAAGCGCTCCAGGAAGGCCTCGGAGTGCCCTCCCATCCCAAGGGTGGCGTCGACCAGCACGGCGCCGTCGTGCGCCAGCGCAGGGGCGAGCAGCTCGATGCAGCGCTCGAGGAGCACTGGGGTGTGGATGTCGCGGAGGCTCATCGTCTTCTATCCCGTGACCTCCGGCTCTGATTCCTCTCCGCTCGACCCGGCACCGGGGAAGTGTGTCGGGGCAGAGCGGCGAGGCATCACAGCCGTGGTCAGAACAATCCGGGAATCACCTCCTGTTCCAGATCTGAGTAGGACTCTTCGTTGCTCTCCAGGTACGCGTTCCAGGCGGACGCGTCCCAGATCTCGGCGTGGGCGCCGACTCCGGTGACGACCAGTTCCTTCTCCAGTCCGGCGTACTGACGCAGATGGCCGGGGATGGTGATGCGGTTCTGGCTGTCGGGCATCTCCTGGCTCGCCCCCGAGAGGAACATGCGCAGGAAGCTGCGGGCCTGCTTGTCGGTGAGCGGGGCCTGACGGATCTTCTCGTGCTGCGCCTCGAACTCGGCGGTGCTGAAGACGTACAGGCAGTGCTCCTGGCCTCGGGTCACGACGATGCCGCCGGCGAGGTCCTCGCGGAACTTCGCAGGAAGGATCACACGGCCCTTGTCATCGAGCTTCGGAGTGTGCGTCCCCAGCAGCATCGGCCAAATCACCCCCTCTGCGTCCGGCCAACTCGAGGTGCGCACCACTTTACTCCACTTCCCTCCACTTTCCTACGACGACCTGGGCTCATTCCCAGCCTTCCGCCGACCCCGAACGCAGAAACCCCCGTGATATCGCGGGATCACGGGGGTGGAGGACGGTGGAGGGCTGGTGGAGGGAAAAGGGAGGATGCGGCGCGTCAGGACACGAAAAAGCCCGGATGCTCTGCATCCGGGCTTCGTCTGAGGGTCAGATCATCACTGGGGATCAGCGCTCATCCTGTCGCCTGTCCCATCGATCGTTCATCCGATCCATGAACGAGGAGTCGCGTGATCGCTGCGCGCGCGGAGCACCATCGAGACGGGACCCGTCGAGCGGACGGCGGACGGGCGTGAAGGCGAGGATCGCTCCACTCAGCATCGCGAGGAACGCGACCACGCCGATGATGATGCTGCCGACGGCTCCGATGGGCCCGCTCGCGACGACGGCGGCGATCAGACCGCCCACGCCGACCAACAGCAGGAGCGCACCGTAGATCAGGTTGCGGTAGCTGAGTGCACGATCACCGGACGGCGCCGTGACGACATCGGCATCGTGCTGAAGGAGATGGCGTTCCATCTCGTCGAGCATGCGCTGCTCTTGTTCGGAAAGAGGCATCTCCGACCCCCTTGGTTCGTTCTATCCACTCTACTCGCCTCGAAGAGCGAGCGGCTAGCCGGGCGCCGTCGAATTCCTGCATCTAGGCTGGGAATCGTGCCCTCCACCCTCGTCTCGGACGCCGTCGCCGCACGCCTTGAGAGCTTTCTCATCCGAATGCAGGCCGACGCGGCCGACTACGGCCCGGATGCCGTGCTCTTCCTGGACGCGGCGCGGACCACTCTGCTCGGTGGGAAGCGCCTGCGCGCCCGCTTCTGCCATGCGGGCTGGCGAGCGGCCGCCCCGGCTCCGGATGCCGATGCCGCCCCGCTGTGGGGACTCTGCTCGGCCCTGGAGATCTTCCAGTCCGCGGCGCTCGTGCACGACGACCTGATCGACAACTCCGACACCCGACGCGGACGCCCGGCGTCCCACCGCGAGCTCGAGGCCGCTCACCGGGCCGCGGGGTGGGCGGGCGACGCCGAGGCGTTCGGCCGCTCGTCGGCGGTGCTGCTGGGCGATCTGCTGGTGGCCTGGAGCGATGATCTGCTCGAGGAGGCGCTGCAGGGGCATCCGCACGCCGCGGCGACGAGGGCCGAGTACGCGCGCATGCGCCGTGACGTGACGGTCGGGCAGATGCTCGACATCACCGAGGAGTCCGCATGGAGCGTGAGCGAGCCAGAGGCGCTGCTGGAGCGCGCCCTGCGCGTCGCATCGCTGAAGTCCGCGCGTTACAGCGTGACCGAGCCGCTGCTGCTCGGCGCCACGCTGGCCGGTGCCGACGAGCCGCTGCTGGCGTCGCTGCGCACCTTCGGGCATCCGATCGGGATGGCCTTCCAGCTGCGCGACGACATGCTCGGCGTCTTCGGCGACCCGCGCGTCACCGGCAAGCCGGCCGGCGACGATCTGCGGGAGGGCAAGCGCACGGCGCTGATCGCCGTCGCCCGCGAGCGGATGTCCGCCGCGGACCGGGTCGCGCTGGATGACGCCCTCGGAGACCAGGGACTCTCCCCTGACGACGTCGCCGCGCTGCAGCGTCTCATCGAGGAGACCGGTGCGGTGGCGCGGATCGAGGAGATGATCGCCGGCTTCACCTCGGATGCCGAGCGGGCCCTGGCGGCGGCGGACATCGATGGCGATGCGGCCGACGATCTTCGCGCGCTGGCCGATGCCGCGATCGCTCGCTCTGCGTGAGACCGGGCTGGAGCCGGCGCTCAGCCGGCCGCTCGCGCGACGGAGACGCTCAGGCGAGCGTGCGCGCGATGCGACGCACTTCGCTCTTATGCCCGTCGAGCAGAGCCGCGATCGGGGTGCGCCCGAGCGTGTCCTCCTCAGCGAGCAGCCAGTCGATGACCTCGTCGTCGCTGAATCCGGCATCCTGCAGGGCGATCACCGTGCCACGGAGCGAGGGGGGGCGGCGGCGTGCGGCAGTGAAAACCGGCGGCCGGGCGCACGCCGCCGTGCGGGCGCGGGCCGATCAGATAGCGCGCGCCGAGCCGCCGGCGCACACGACCAGGCGTCTCGCCGAGCACCCCGGCCAGGTCGGGAATGGTCAGCCAGTCGGCGGTTTCAGCGGCGTTCTCAGACACGTCTCCACTATCTCAGCCCGCTTCCCTTCCGACATCATCGGGAACTCGATTCACTCCAGTAACAGCAGCCACTTCTGTTGACAACTCTTTACATACGTGTCAGCGTGTCCTCAGGATCACCAGGGGGAATCGCATGCATGATCTTTCGACTCGCACCGGGGCAATCCGATTCGGAGCACCCACGGCGGTCATCGGAGCACTCGCCGCCGTGCTCACGGCGGCACCCGCCGACGCCGCCGAACCCGTGCGCAGCGCACCCGTACCGGCAGGCGTGCTCCCGTCCGTCGCACCGCGCCCCGTGACGGCGGCGGTGCACGCGGCCGCCCGCCCGACCTCCTATGTCGTCCGACCCGGCGACACGGTCTCCAGCATCGCGATCCGCAACGGCCTGCGACCGGCGGACGTCCTCGCCTGGAACGGCCTGGGCTGGCGTTCCGTGATCTACCCCGGCCAGACCCTGCGCCTCGCTCCCGGTGCAGCACCCTCCGCCGCACCCGCGCCGGCCGCCGCACCCGCGCCAGCCGCCGCTCCCGCCGCGGCGACCGGCGCCGTGCACACCGTGGTGCGCGGCGACACGGTGTACGCGATCGCTCGCAAGTACGGCACCACCGTCGCGAACATCATCGCCGCGAACGGGCTGGGCCGCTCCGCGGCGATCTTCCCCGGGCAGAAGCTCAACGTCGGCGCTTCGGCGGCTCCCGCTGCCGCCCCGGCACCCGCCGCCGCACCCGCACCTGCTACGGCACCGGCACCCGTAGCGACACCGGCCGCTCACACCGTGGCACGCGGCGACACACTGTTCGGCATCGCGAAGAAGTACGGCACCACGGTGTCCGCGCTCCTGCAGGCCAACGGACTCGGCACAGGCAGCATCATCTACCCGGGCCAGACGCTCCGCCTCGCTCCCCCGGCACCGGCGCAGCGCTCCGCCAACCTCGACGTCGCCCAGCGCGCGAATGCGGTGCGCATCATCCAGATCGGCCGCGAACTGGGCGTTCCCGACCGCGGCATCGCCATCGCACTGGCGACCGCGATGGTCGAGTCCACCATGCGCAATCTGGACCACGGCGACCGCGACTCCCTCGGCCTCTTCCAGCAGCGGCCCAGTCAGGGATGGGGAACGCCCGAGCAGATCCTGAACGCCGATCGCAGCATCCGCGTGTTCTACGGCGGTGCGGGCGACCCGAACGGCATCGCCAGCAAGGGCCTGCTCGACATCGCGGGGTGGCAGGGCAAGTCGTTCACCGACGCGGCGCAGTCCGTGCAGGTCTCGGCCTACCCGGATCGCTACGGGCTGTGGGAGCAGCAGGCCCACAAGTGGGTCGCGACGCTCCGGTGACGCGCCAGTCGTCACCGGATCGAAACCTGTCGCAGGTGCGCCGTTGCCCGGGCTCACAGCCTGTTCTTCATAGACTCGTGCTGTGAACACTGCGCAGGCCGACCCCCTCATCGGGCGGCTTGTCGACGGCCGATACCGGGTGCGAGCACGGATCGCACGCGGCGGCATGGCGACGGTCTACGTCGCCACCGACATGCGCCTGGAACGACGCATCGCCCTGAAGGTGATGCACGCCCATCTGAGCGACGACTCCGCCTTCCAGAGCAGGTTCATCCAGGAGGCCCGATCGGCCGCGCGGCTGGCCGATCCGCACGTCGTGAACGTGTTCGACCAGGGCCAGGACGGCGACCTCGCCTACCTGGTGATGGAGTACCTGCCCGGCATCACCCTGCGCGAGCTGATGCGCGAGCAGAAGCGGCTGACCGTGGCCCAGACGATCACGATCATGGACGCGATCCTCGCCGGTCTCGCCGCGGCGCACCGCGCCGGGATCGTGCACCGCGACGTCAAGCCCGAGAACGTGCTGCTCGCGGAGGACGGCCGCATCAAGATCGGGGACTTCGGGCTCGCCCGCGCCACCACCGCGAACACCGCCACCGGAGCGCAGCTGCTGGGCACGATCGCGTACCTGGCACCCGAGCTCGTCACCCGCGGGACGGCGGATGCCCGCAGCGACATCTACGCGCTGGGCATCATGCTGTACGAGATGCTGGTCGGCGAGCAGCCGTACAAGGGCGAGCAGCCCATGCAGATCGCGTTCCAGCACGCCACAGAGCAGGTGCCGCGCCCCAGCGTCCGCAACCCCGGAGTGCCCGAGCAGCTCGACGAGCTCGTGCTCTGGGCGACCGAGAAGTCGCCCGACGAGCGCCCGCTGAACGCGCAGGCGATGCTCGATCGCCTGCGCGAGATCGAGCGCGAGCTCGGCGTGACGCCCGTGCCGACGGCGACGGTCGCGCCTTCATCCGGGCACGATTCCGGAGCGGTCACCAAGATCCTCCCGATGGGCACGGCGGCCATCTCCGACCCCACCGCTCCCGTGGCCGCGGAGTCCGTCGACAACGGCGCGCGCCTGCGGCAGCGCACCGCACGGCGCCGCGCGCGGGGGTCGCTGTTGCTCTCACTGGTGCTGCTCCTCGCCGTCGCGGCGGGCGGGATCGGCTGGTGGTTCGGCTCGGGACCGGGATCGCTGATCGCCGTCCCGACGGTCGCGGGGATGCCGCTGGCGGATGCCGAGAAGACCATCGCCGCCGAGAACCTGAAGTCCACCACGACCGCGAAGTCCGACCTCAACGTGCCCGCCGGCGACGTGATCGACTCCGATCCCGGGGCGGGCGAGCGCGTCGAGAAGGAGAGCACGGTCACGCTGATCGTCTCATCGGGCCCTGCCAAGCACACCATCGGCGCACTGACCGGACTGACCGAGTCCGCCGCACGTCAGAAGCTCGACGCCAACAACCTCAAGGTCGACAAGAACGTCGAGGAGTACTTCGACAAGCTGGGCCCGAACCTCGTGCTGAACGTGCGGATCACCCCGCGCGCGGGCGGCGAGCCCTACGCCTGCGGTGACGGCTGCGAGGTCTTCGAGGGCGACAAGGCGCAGATCCAGGTCTCTCTGGGTCCGGTCCCGAGCGTCGTCGGCAAGCCGCTCGACGAGGCGAAGCAGATCCTGGAATCCGCCCGGCTGAACGTGAACCCGGAGGCACCGGAGGACTGGAGCGACACCGTCGCCAAGGGCTCCGTGATCGCGCAGAGCGCGGAGCGCCAGGGCGGCGGCAGCTGGCGCCCCGGCGACACCGTGACGCTGACGGTCTCCAAGGGCCCGCAGCCCATCACCGTTCCGAACGTCGTCGGCATGACGCTCACCAAGGCCAAGGCCAAGCTCGAGAGCGTCGGCCTGAAGGCGTCCTACCCCGGGTGGGGCGACCTGCCCACCTTCGGCGACCTCGCGACGGTCATCGAGCAGAAGCCCGGGGACGCAACGCTGCCCAAGGGCGGCACGGTCAAGCTCACCCTCAAGCTGCAGGGCTGATCGCCCCGGGATGCTGACAACCGCTCGCGGCGACGGTCAGCATTCCCGGTGCCACCCGCCGAGGGTCAGCGCTTCTCGAGCTCCTCGGCCACGAGGAACGCCAGCTCCAGGCTCTGCATGTGGTTCAGACGCGGGTCGCACAGGCTCTCGTAGCGCGTCGCGAGGGAGGCCTCGTCGATGTGCTCCGAACCGCCCAGGCACTCGGTGACGTCGTCGCCGGTGAGCTCGACGTGGATGCCGCCGGGGAACGTGCCCACGGCGCGGTGCGCCTCGAAGAAGCCGCGCACCTCGTCGACCACGTCATCGAAGCGGCGGGGCTTGTAGCCGGGCGGCGTCGTGATGCCGTTGCCGTGCATGGGGTCGGTCACCCACAGCGGGGTGGCGCCGGAGTCCTTGACCGCCTGCAGCAGCGGCGGCAGGGCATCCCGGATCTTCCCCGCACCCATCCGGGTGATGAAGGTGAGACGCCCGGGCTCGCGGTTCGGGTCGAGCTTGTCGATCAGCGCGAGAGCGGTGTCGGGCGACGTGGTGGGGCCGAGCTTGACGCCGATGGGGTTGCGGATGTGCGAGAAGTAGTCGACGTGCGCGTCGTCGAGGTCGCGGGTGCGCTCCCCGATCCACAGGAAGTGCGCTGAGGTGTTGTACGGCGTGCCCGTGCGGGAGTCGATGCGCGTCATGGGGCGCTCGTAGTCCATCAGCAGACCCTCGTGCCCGGTGAAGAACTCGACGCGCTTGAGCTCGTCGAAGTCAGCGCCGGCCGCCTCCATGAACTTGATGGCCCGGTCGATCTCTGCCGCCATGCGCTCGTAACGCTGGTTGGCCGGGTTCTGCGCGAAGCCCTTGTTCCAGGAGTGCACCTCACGCAGGTCGGCGAAACCGCCCTGCGTGAACGCGCGGATGAGGTTCAGCGTGGACGAGGCCATGTGGTAGCCCTGCAGCAGACGTCCGGGATCCGGCTGACGGGACTTCTCGGTGAAGTCGTATCCGTTGACGATGTCGCCGCGGTAGGCCGGCAGCGTGACGTCGCCGCGGGTCTCGGTGTCACTGGAGCGCGGCTTGGCGAACTGGCCGGCCATCCGCCCCATCTTCACCACCGGCATCGAGGCGCCGTACGTGAGCACCACGGCCATCTGCAGCACGGTCTTGATGCGGTTGCGGATCTGATCGGCCGTCGCACCCGCGAAGGTCTCGGCGCAGTCGCCGCCCTGCAGCAGGAACGCGTTGCCCGAGGCCGCTCTGGCCAGCCTGGTGCGGAGGTTGTCGACCTCACCGGCGAAGACCAGCGGCGGCAGCGTCGCGATCTGCGAGGACACCTCCGCCACCCGCTCGGCGTCGGGCCACTGCGGCTGCTGCTTGATCGAGAGGGACCGCCACGCGTCGAGTTCAGGGTGCGAGGGAAGCATCCACCCAGCTTAGTGTCCGCCCGAGGTCCCTCCCCGCGCTGTGACGGGCCTGCGGCTCAGCGGCGTCGGGCCTTCTGCGGCAGCCGGTCCTTCACCGTGGAGGCGTACACGTCGTCGTACTCCTGGGCGCCCAGCCGCTGCAGCGCGATCATGATCTCGTCGGTGACGGCGCGCAGGATGTAGCGGTCGTTCTCCATGCCCGCATAGCGGGAGAAGTCCAGGGGCTCCCCGATCAGCACGCCCACGCGTCCCACATTCGGGATGCTCTGCCCGATCGGCATGATGACGTCTGTGTCGACCATCACGACGGGGATCACCGGGACCTTCGCCTCGAGCGCCATGCGAGCCAGGCCCGTGCGACCGCGGTACAGCTTGCCGTCGGGACTGCGGGTGCCCTCGGGATAGATGCCGAGCAGGTCTCCCCGACCCAGGATCTGCAGGCCGGTGTTGAGGGATGCCTCGGATGCCTTGCCGCCGGAACGGTCGATGGGGATCTGGCCGGTCCCCTTCATGAACACCTTGGTGGCCCATCCCTTGAGGCCGCGGCCGGTGAAGTAGTCGCTCTTGGCGAGGAAGGACATCGGCCGGTCCAGCAGCAGCGGCAGGAAGATCGAGTCGGCGAAGGAGAGGTGGTTGCTCGCGAGGATGGCAGCACCCGACGCGGGGACGTTGTCGCGCCCCACGATCCAGGGTCGGAAGATCGCCTTGACCAGCGGCCCGATCGCGACGTACTTCATCAGCCAGTAGAACATCGTGCAGAAGTCTAGCCTCGTGGCCACCATCGCGACCGAGTTTCACGTTTTCTGCGACTGGATGCCATGACCTAGACTCGGGGTGTCACCCGTCAATCCGGTACCGAAGGAGCTGCCGTGACCCAGTTCGAAGCCCCCGCCATCGTTCCCGCCGATCCCGAGGCGAACGCGTCCGATCTGCTCGCGATCCGCGCCAAGGAGACGCCGGATCTGGCCATCTTCTCCGTTCCCGACGGCGCCGGCTGGCGCGACATCTCCGCCAAGGACTTCGAGACGGCGGTGATCGCCCTCGCCAAGGGGTTCGTGGCCGCAGGCATCCAGCCCGGCGAGAAGGTCGGCTTCATCGCGCAGACCACCTACGAGTGGACCCTCGTCGACTTCGCGCTGTTCTACGCGGGCGCCGTCATGGTCCCGGTCTACGAGACCAGCTCGCCCGCGCAGATCCAGTGGATCATGGAGGACTCCGGGGCGATCGCGCTGATCGTCGAGTCCCCCGAGCACTTCGCCCGCGTGGACGAGGTGCGCGGCGACCTGGCGCTGGTGCGCGAGGTGTGGCAGCTGCACCTGGGCGCGATCGACGCGCTCACCGCGAAGGGCGCCGAGATCGACGACGCCGAGATCGAGCGCCGCCGCAACCTGGCGGTCGGCTCCGACATCGCGACCCTGATCTACACCTCCGGATCGACCGGGCGCCCGAAGGGGTGCGTGCTCACGCACAGCAACTTCGTCGAGCTCTCGCGGAACGCCGCCGAGTCGCTCAAGCACGTCGTCTACACCCCCGGCGCCTCGACCCTGCTGTTCATCACCCTCGCGCACGTGTTCGCCCGCTTCATGTCGATGCTCTACATCCACGCGGGCGTGCGCGTGGGGCATCAGCCCGACACGAAGCAGCTGCTCGCCTCGCTGGGCTCCTTCAAGCCGTCGCTGCTGCTCGCGGTCCCCCGCGTGTTCGAGAAGGTGTACAACTCGGCCGAGCAGAAGGCCGAGGCCGGCGGCAAGGGCAAGATCTTCCGCGCAGCCGCCGCCACTGCGATCGAGCACTCCACCCTGCAGGAGCGCGGTGAGAAGGTGCCGCTCGGCCTGAAGCTGAAGTTCGCCCTGTTCGACAAGCTGGTGTACTCCAAGCTGCGCCAGGCCATGGGCGGCAACGTCGTCTACGCCGTCTCGGGTTCCGCTCCGCTGGGCGACCGCCTCGGGCACTTCTTCCGCAGCCTCGGCGTGGTCATCCTCGAGGGCTACGGTCTCACCGAGACGACCGCGCCGGCGACCGTGAACCGCGAGGACGGCTTCAAGATCGGCACGGTCGGTCCCGTGCTCCCCGGCGTCGGCATCCGTCTCGCCGACGACGGCGAGATCGAGGTCCGCGGCATCTGCGTGTTCAAGGAGTACTGGAACAACCCCGAGGCGACCGCCGCCGCGTTCCACGACGGCTGGTTCCGCACCGGCGACCTGGGCTCCTTCGACTCGGACGGCTTCCTGACGATCACGGGTCGCAAGAAGGAGATCATCGTGACCGCCGGCGGCAAGAACGTCGCCCCGGCCGTGCTCGAGGACCCGATCCGCGCGAACCCGATCGTCGGGCAGGTCGTCGTGGTCGGAGATCAGAAGCCGTTCATCGCGGCACTGGTGACGCTGGACACCGAGATGCTGCCGACCTGGCTGGCCAACAACGGCCTCCCCGCGGACATGTCGCTGACGGATGCTGCGAAGAACCCCGCGGTGCACGCCGAGGTGCAGCGCGCGATCGACCGCGCGAACAAGTCGGTGTCGCGCGCCGAGTCGATCCGCAAGTTCACGATCCTGCCCGTGGAGTGGACCGAGGCGAGCGGTCACCTGACCCCGAAGATGTCGATCAAGCGCAATGTCATCCTGGCGGACTTCGCCGACCAGATCGCCGAGATCTACGAGGCCCCGGTGCACACCACCACGACGCCGCTGGGCTAGACGCTCAGCACCGACAGACGATGAGGCCCTCCGCGCACCGCGGAGGGCCTCATCTGCATCCGAGTCAGAACCAGTCGCTCTCGCGCACCTGCCGCATCGCGGTCTTCCTGGTCTCCCCCTGGAGCCTGCCCAGGTACACCATGCCGTCCAGGTGGTCGGTCTCGTGCTGCAGGGCCTGCGCGAGCAGCCCCTCGCCTTCCAGCACGACCGGGTTGCCGTCGAGGTCGATGCCCTCGACCCGAGCCCACGGGTGACGCGGCGTGTCGTGCCACAGGCCGGGCACCGACAGGCATCCCTCGCCGATCTCGACAGCCTCGCCGCGCACCTCGACCAGCACGGGGTTGATGACGTAGCCGATGTCGCCGTCGATGTTGTAGCTGAACGCACGCAGCGCGACACCGATCTGGTTCGCGGCGACGCCTGCCCGGCCGGGCAGCTCGACGGTGTCGACGAGGTCGGCGATCAGAGCGCGCACGCCGTCGTCGATCTGCTCGATCGGGGCGCACACCTGGCGCAGCACGGGGTCGCCGTACAGGCGGATCTCGCGGACGGCCATCAGGCGGCCTTCACCCGCAGGCCCTCGACGAGCGTGGCCGCGATCTCGCGAGCCGCGCGCCGGGTCTCGGGCTGGAGGCTGGTGAAGTCGATGGGGCCGCCGCCGGCGATCTGAGGGTCGTAGGGGATGCGCAGAACGTGCTTCGCGCGCGTCGAGAAGTGCGCCTCCAGCTCGCTCAGGCGCACGAGCGGGGTGCCGGGCGTCGACTGGTTCAGCACCACGATGGCCTCCCGCGCGAGCTGCGCGTGGCCGTTGGTCTCCAGCCAGGTCAGCGTCTCCGACGCCAGCCGGGCCTCATCGACGCTGAGCCCGGAGACGACGACGATCTGATCGGCCAGGTCGAGCGTGGCACCCATCACGGAGTGCACGATGCCGGTGCCCGAGTCGGTCAGGACCAGTGAGTAGTACTGCGCCGCCACCGCCGCGACGTCACGGTAGTCCGCATCGCCGAAGGCCTCCGAGACGCGTGGATCGGCGTCGGAGGCGAGCACGTCCAGCCGGGTGTGGTCGCGTGCGACCAGCGCGGAGATGTCGTGGAAGCCGCGGATGTCGTGCTGCGCGCGCACGAGGTCGCGCACCGACTTGGTGTGGCCGCCGACCACGCGCTCGGCGAGCGTGCCGCGGTCGGGGTTGGCGTCCACGGCGATGACGCGGTCGTCACGGGCATCCGCCAGCGCCATGCCGAGCAGTGCGGTGACGGTGGTCTTGCCGACCCCGCCCTTGCGCGACAGCACCGGCACGAAACGCGCAGTGCCGGACATCGGTGCGGCGATGCGCGCGCTGAGCAGCTTGCGCTCGCGCGCCTTGCGGCTGTCTCCGACGTTGATGCGACCACCGGACACGGCGTACAGCAGGTGACTCCACGTGCCCTCCGGCTCCGGCCTGGTGATCCGGGAGGGGTCGAGCAGTCGGTCGGCCGTGAGCAGGTCGGCGCTCTCCCGGCCGGCGTCGCCCAGGTCGTCCAGTCGCTTGGAGGTGAGGGTGACCTCGGCCGCGGGCCGGGCCGGCACCGAGGCGGGCCGGGGCGGCACGGAGTCCGCCCGGGCGATCTCGGATGCTGCGGATGCTGCGGGCTTCGCGTCGTCGGTCGCCACGGGGCGGTTCTCCTCTGTCGTCTCGGCTGCTGCCGGACGGGTCTCGGTCTGCGTCAGGGGGCGCGTGGGCGACATCGCCTCGCGCAGTTCGGCCTTGGCCGCGGCGACGGCCGATTCCAGGGTGGCGAGTTCCGAGGCGTCGGTCTCCGCGCTCTGCGCCGGGCTCGGTGCGGACTCATCGACGGATGCGGGACTCGCGGCGGTCTCGACGGGCTCCGATCCCGCCTCATCGATCTGCGGCTCGGACTTCGCAGGCGGCACGGGCTGGTCGCTCTTCGCGTCCGCTTCGGGCTTCGCCGTCGCCTCGGGCTTCGCCGCGGCCTCTGGCTTCGCGACCTGCTCAGGCGTCGCGACGGTGACGTTCTCGACGGCAGGTGCGGCCTCCGCAGCGGCCGGTGCCGCCTCGTCGAGCTGCGAACCGCTCTTCGACTGCTCGGCCTTCTTCTCCGACTTGGCGGGCTTGCGCACCGCCTTCCGGCCTCGCGCAGCGGTCACGGGCGGGAGGAGCACGGGCTCCGGACGGATGCCCGGCTTGGGCGCGGGTGCCGCGGCGGTCTCCCCCGCAACGGCGTCCGCCTCGGTCACGGGTTCGGCGTCGGCATCCGTGAGGTTCTCCACGGCGGCATCCGCCACCGTCTCGACACCATCGTCCTCCGCGCCATCCGCGTCCGCGCCATCGGTCGCCTCACCGGCGGCGTCGGGCAGGACGTCCGCGTCGACGATGTCATCGGCATGCGCGACGGCGTCAGCCGCCTCGATGCCAGGCTCCTCCGCCTCCACCCCGAGCTCGGTCACGGTCTCCGGGTCGACGGGGCGGTCTTCTGCCGTCTCAGCCGCGGCCGGCAGCTCCTCGGCGGGCAGCTCGATGACGATCTCGGGCGCATCCCGGCTGATGCGGGCGAGCACATCGGCGTCGGCGACGGCCGAGGTGTCGATGATGAGGTCGGACACGACCTCACCGCCGATCACCTCGTCGTCGACGAGATCGTCGTCCTCGCCGCCGGTCGGAAGCGCCACGCTGACCTGCGCGGTGCCCTCGTGCAGGCCGATCGCGATCGTGTCCGACGACGTGGTGTCGTCGAGCACGCCCAGCGAATCGTCCCCCTCGGGATCCACGTTGTTCTTCGACGTCACGGTTCCAGCTCCAAGCTCCGGCGCAGACTTAGCGCCCGCCCAAGATTAGTGCGCCGGACGGACCACGACCAAAAGGTCACCGGCGTCGACCTGCTGGGTCTGGTCGATCGCGAGCCGCTCCACCACACCGTCGACCGACGTCGTGATGGCCGCCTCCATCTTCATCGCCTCGATCGACGCGACCGCATCGCCGGCCTTCACCACCGCGCCCTCCTCGACCTTCAGCGTGACCGCGCCGGAGAACGGCGCGGCGATCTGGCCCGGCTTGGAGGTGTCCGCCTTCTCGGTCTCGTGGGCGTCGACGACGATCGAGCGATCGCGCACGGACACCGGCCGCAGTTGACCGTTCAGCGTCGTCATGACGGTGCGCACGCCCTTCGGGTCCGCCTCGCCGATCGCCTCGAGCCCGACGTACAGACGCACGCCTCGTTCGATCTCGACCGCGTGCTCGACGCCGGGGACGAGTCCGTAGAGGTAGTCGGAGGTGTCCAGCACGGACAGGTCGCCGAACTCCTCGCGGTTCTGCCGGAAGATCTTCGTGGGCGCGGGGAACAGCAGCTCGTTGAGCATCCCGCGTCGCTCCGCGGACGTGCCGTCGAGAGCCGCCTGCTGGGCGTCCGTGATCGGCGTGATCCCTGTCTTCGCGGCGCGGCCCGCGAGCACCTTGCTGCGGAACGGCTCCGGCCATCCGCCGGGCAGGTCGCCCAGCTCACCGGCCATGAAGCCGACGACGGAGTCCGGGATGTCGTAGCGCTCCGGGTTCGCGGCGAAGTCGGCGGGGTCCGCCTTGACCGCTGCGAGGTGCAGCGCCAGGTCTCCGACCACCTTCGAGGACGGAGTCACCTTCGGCACGCGGCCGAGGATGTCGTTCGCCGCGGCGTACATGTCCTCGATGAGCTCGAAGTCGTCGGCCAGCCCCAGCGCGATGGCCTGCTGACGCAGGTTCGACAGCTGCCCGCCGGGGATCTCGTGGTGGTACACGCGCCCGGTGGGGCTCGGCAGGCCCGACTCGAACGGGCGGTACAGGTGACGCATCGCCTCCCAGTACGGCTCCAGGTCCGATGCCGCCTGAAGATCGATGCCGGTGTCGCGCTCGGTGTGCGCGAGCGCCGCGATCAGCGCCGACAGGGACGGCTGGCTGGTGGTGCCCGACATCGGCGCGGACGCCACGTCCACGGCATCCGCTCCGGCTCCGCTCGCAGCGAGCAGGGTCGCCAGCTGGCCGCCGGCGGTGTCGTGCGTGTGCACGTGCACGGGCTGGTCGAACCGCTCGCGCAGCGCCGTCACGAGCTTCGCGGCCGCTGCAGGGCGCAGCAGACCGGCCATGTCCTTGATGCCGATCACGTGCGCACCTGCGTCCACGATCTGCTCGGCGAGGCGCAGGTAGTAGTCCAGCGTGTACAGGTCCTCGGCGGGATCGAGCAGGTCACCCGTGTAGCAGAGCGCCGCCTCCGCGACCGCGGTGCCGGTGCCCAGCACCGCGTCGATCGCGGGGCGCATCTGGGACACGTCGTTGAGCGCGTCGAAGATGCGGAAGATGTCCACGCCCGTCGCGGCGGCCTCGCGCACGAACGCGTCAGTCACCTCTGTGGGGTAGGGCGTGTACCCCACGGTGTTGCGCCCGCGCAGCAGCATCTGGATGTTGATGTTCGGCAGCGCCGTGCGCAGTGCCGCCAGTCGCTCCCACGGGTCCTCGCCGAGGAAGCGCAGTGCGACGTCGTAGGTCGCGCCGCCCCAGGCCTCCACCGAGAGCAGCTGCGGGGTCATGCGGGCGACGTACGGCGCCACCGCGACGAGATCGCTGGTGCGCACGCGCGTGGCCAGCAGCGACTGGTGCGCGTCGCGGAACGTCGTCTCGGTGACGGCGAGTGCCTTCTGCTCGCGCAGCGCCGCCGCGAAGCCGGCCGGGCCCAGCTCCTGCAGTCGCTGGCGCGAGCCCGCGGGAGGCTCGACGCCGAGGTCGAGTGCGGGGAGCTTGTGCGCGGGCGGCAGGGCCAGCGGGTTCTCGCCGTTGGGCTTGTTCACCGTGACGTCCACGAGCCACCGCAGGATCTTCGATCCGCGGTCCTTCGAGACCCGCCCGCGCAGCAGCTCGGGACGCTCGTCGATGAACGAGGTGGACAGGTCACCCGCCGCGAAGGAGGGGTCGTCCAGCACGGCCTGCAGGAACGGGATGTTCGTCGACACGCCGCGGATGCGGAACTCGGCCAGTGCGCGTCGTGCGCGGGAGACCGCGCTGTTGAACGAGCGCCCGCGACAGGTCAGCTTGGAGAGCATCGAGTCGAAGTAGGGGCTGATCTGGGAGCCCGCCGCCGTGGTCCCGCCGTCGAGGCGGATGCCGGCGCCGCCCGGCGAGCGGTAGGTGGTGATCTTCCCCGTGTCCGGCCGGAAGCCCTGCGTCGGGTCCTCGGTCGTGATGCGGCACTGCAGCGCGGCGCCGCGCAGCTGGATGTCGTCCTGCTCGAGATCGAGATCGGCGAGGGTCGCGCCGTTCGCGATCTGCATCTGCGCACGGACGAGGTCGACGTCGGTGACCTCCTCGGTCACCGTGTGCTCGACCTGGATGCGGGGGTTCATCTCGATGAAGACGACCTCCCCCGTGCGGGGTCCGGCCGTCTCGAGCAGGAACTCCACCGTTCCCGCGTTCTGGTAGCCGATCGACCGCGCGAACGCGATCGCGTGACGATGCAGGTCGCTGCGGGTCTTCTCGTCGAGGTTCGGCGCGGGGGCGATCTCGATCACCTTCTGGTGGCGGCGCTGCACCGAGCAGTCCCGCTCGAACAGGTGCACGGTGTTCCCCTGACCGTCGGCAAGGACCTGCACCTCGATGTGCCGGGGGCGCAGCACCGCCTGCTCCAGGAACATCCGCGAATCGCCGAACGCGGCCCCCGCCTCGCGCATGGCCTCGGCCAGCGCCGGCGCGAGCTCGCCCTTGGTCTCCACGCGGCGCATCCCGCGGCCGCCGCCTCCGGCGACGGCCTTCGCGAACAGCGGGAACCCGATCTCGTCGGACTGCGCGACCAGCGCCTCGACGTCGTCGGATGCCTCGGTCGAGCGCAGCACGGGGACGCCGGCCTCCACCGCGTGCCGCTTGGCCTCCACCTTGTTGCCCGCCATCTCGAGCACCTGCGCGGGCGGACCGATGAAGGTGATGCCCGCAGCGGCGGCCTTCTCAGCCAGCTCGGGGTTCTCGGAGAGGAATCCGTAGCCCGGGTAGATCGCATCGGCACCGGCGTCGAGCGCCACGGCGATGATCCCGTCCACGTCGAGGTAGGCCTGCACGGGCTGTCCGCGTTCGCCGATCTCGTACGCCTCGTCCGCCTTCAGCCGGTGCAGCGAGCCCCGGTCCTCATACGGGAACACGGCGACGGTCCGAGCCCCCACCTCGTACGCCGCGCGGAATGCGCGGATCGCGATCTCACCACGGTTGGCCACCAGGATCTTCTGGAACATGCACACCTCTTCTGAGGTCGTCGCGCGCCGGATGCCGCGCGCGGAGCGGAGGCTGAGTGTGTCCCCACACTAACGTGTGCCGCACCTCGACTCCGCCATGTGAAGCCGACCTGCGGGGCACGGAGGAGACTCACTGCAACGGCACGGTAACGTATAGGTCGTGCACGTACTCAGCGTCAGCTCCCTCAAGGGAGGCGTCGGCAAGACGACCGTGACCCTCGGTCTCGCTTCCGCCGCCTTCGCCCGCGGCATCCGTACTCTCGTGGTCGACCTCGACCCGCAGTCGGATGTCTCCACGGGCATGGACATCCAGATCGCCGGCCGACTGAACATCGCCGACGTCTTGGAGAACCCCAAGGAGAAGGTGGTCCGCCAGGCGATCACCACCAGCGGCTGGGCGAAAGTGCACCCCGGCACGATCGATCTGCTGATCGGCAGCCCGTCCGCGATCAACTTCGACGGCCCGCACCCCAGCGTGCGCGACGTCTGGAAGCTCGAGGAGGCGCTGGCCACCGTCGAGAGCGAGTACGACCTCGTCCTGATCGACTGCGCGCCGTCGCTGAACGCCCTCACCCGCACCGCGTGGGCCGCGAGCGACCGCGTCATGGTCGTCACCGAGCCCGGCCTGTTCTCAGTCGCCGCCGCCGACCGCGCACTGCGCGCCATCGAGGAGATCCGTCGAGGTCTCTCCCCTCGCCTGCAGCCCCTCGGCATCGTCGTCAACCGCGTGCGTCCGCAGTCCATCGAGCACCAGTTCCGCATCAAGGAGCTCCGCGACATGTTCGGCCCGCTCGTGCTGGCGCCGCAGCTGCCCGAGCGCACCTCTCTGCAGCAGGCGCAGGGCGCGGCCAAGCCGCTGCACATCTGGCCGGGCGACTCCGCTCAGGAGCTCGCGGCCGACTTCGACCAGCTGCTGGACCGCATCATCCGCGCCGGCCGCGTCGCCGTGCCGGAAGCCGGCGCGCAGGCCTGACGCTCACCACGCGGCACAAAGCGAAACGCACTCCCTCGGGAGTGCGTTTCCTCGTCTCAGGGGCGGTTCTTCACGCCGTGCGCCTGGAGCGCCGTGCGGCGAGCTCGTCGACCGGGTCCGGAGCCGTCGGGTCGAACTCGACGAGGGTGGACTCCACCTCGCGCAGCACCTTGCCCACGGCGATGCCGAACACTCCCTGACCACGGCTGACCAGGTCGATGACCTCGTCGTTCGAGGTGCACAGGTAGACCGAGGCGCCGTCGCTCATCAGCGTGGTGCCGGCCAGGTCGCGGATGCCGGCGGCCCGCAGCTGCTCGACCGCGGTGCGGATCTGCTGCAGCGAGATGCCCGTGTCCAGGAGCCGCTTCACCAGCTTGAGGACGAGGATGTCCCGGAAGCCGTAGAGGCGCTGGGAGCCGGAGCCGGATGCGCCGCGCACGGTGGGGACGACCAGCTCGGTGCGCGCCCAGTAGTCCAGCTGGCGGTACGTGATGCCCGCTGCCCGCGCAGCGACCGCCCCGCGGTAGCCGACCTCGTCATCCATGGCGGGAAGGCCATCCGTGAAGAGGAGCTCGGTCACGAACCGCGGGTCGCCTGTCAGCTCATCCGCATTCATACGTCTGTCCTCTCCTGAACGAATACCTCAACGCTAGGGCCTCACCCCGGCACCGGCAATGACATCCGCACCGCGCCGAAGGTGTGTCGCAACCGGTTCGTTACGAAAGCGCGCGATCGAGCGCCTGACGCACCATGAGGCTGCGCACCTCGTCGATGCGCGTGGCCAGCTCGGGGGCCAGCTCCGCGGCCCGCCCGCGGGATGCGGCATCCGTGCGCCGCAGCAGAGTCGACAGCGCCGACTCGATCAGCGCCGCCTCGCGCTCGGCGTTCTGGCGCAGGCTGCGCAGGTGCCGCGGCTCGATGCCGTGGCGGGCGAGTGCGACCAGACCGGAGAGCAGGGAGGCGACCTCCTCGCCATAGGTCTCCGACGCCGAGATGAGCCCGGCGCTGATGGAGTCGTTCAGCAGCTGCGCGGTCGCGCCGGTGCGCGCCAGCAGCTCGTCACGGCGATGCCGGCGCGCGGGCGGGGTGATCGAGCGGGGCACGATGTCGGCCCAGCCCTGCCCCTTGGCCTCGGCCTCGTCGAGCTGCTCGCGGATCACGCTGAGCGGGAGGTAGTGGTCGCGCTGCAGCGTGAGCGCGGTGCGCAGGCGTTCGACGTCGTGGGCCGAGAACTTCCGGTACCCGGACTCCGTGCGGGACGGGGTGACGATGCCCTGCACCTCGAGGAAGCGGAGCTTGCTCGAGGTCAGCTGCGAGAACTCGGGCGTGAGCCGGGCCAGGACCTGGCCGATGCTGAGGAGCCCAGTGGGCGCGGTGCGCTCCCGGGCGGCGCCGGCCGCCGCCATCAGTCGTTCGCCGCCGCGAGGTCGATCGGGGATGCGAAGAAGTTCATCCGGAACTTGCCGATGCGCAGCTCGTAGCCGTTGGCCAGCTCGCTGCGGTCGACGCGCTCGCCGTTCACATAGGTGCCGTTGAGGGAGCGCTGATCGATGATCTCGAAGGCGCCGCCGGCACGGGTGATCTCGGCGTGACGGCGCGACACGGTCACGTCGTCGAAGAAGATGTCGGCCTCGGGGTGCCGGCCGACGGTCGTCACGTCCGCGTCGAGAAGGTAGCGGGCCCCGGCGAGAGCGCCGGCGCGCACCAGCAGCAGCGCGGAGCCTGCGGGCAGGGCGGCGATGGCCGCGCTCTCCGCCTCGGTCAGATCCGCACCGAACGGCACGAAAGACAGGTCGGACTCATGGCCGAACGTCTGCGTCACGTCGTGCCGCACTTCGCCATTGCGGTGGATCGCGCCTCCGGCGCCGATCGTGCTGTCGTCTGTCACGGGGCTCCCTCCTCCGGTCCTTCAGCCTATCTGATGCGATCGGGTGCTCGGGAGGGCGGTCTGCGTCGCGATCCGGTCGCGCGACCGCTCCCGCGCACGGCGCAGACGATAGGCTTGGTGACATGCCACATTACGATGTCGTCATCCTCGGCGCGGGCCCTGGCGGCTACGTCGCCGCCGTCCGCAGCGCGCAGCTCGGCCTGTCCACCGCCATCATCGAGGAGAAGTACTGGGGAGGGATCTGCCTCAACGTGGGCTGCATCCCCTCGAAGTCGCTCCTGAAGAACGCGGAGATCGCGCACACGTTCAACCACAAGGCCGATTTCTTCGGCATCTCGGGTGACGTGCACTTCGACTTCGGTGCGGCGTTCGACCGCAGCCGTACGGTGGCGAACACCCATGTCAAGGGCATCCACTTCCTGATGAAGAAGAACAAGGTCACCGAGTACGACGGCCGCGGCACCTTCACGGGCCCGAAGGCGATCTCGGTCGCCAAGTCGGACGGCACGACCGAAGAGGTCACCTTCGACAACGTCATCATCGCCACCGGTTCGACGGTGCGCCTGCTTCCCGGCGTGCAGCTGAGCGAGAACGTCGTCACCTTCGAGGAGCAGATCCTCACCCGCGACCTGCCCGAGTCCATCGTCATCGTCGGCGCCGGCGCCATCGGCATGGAGTTCGGCTACGTGCTGTCGAACTACGGCGTGAAGGTCACGATCATCGAGTTCCTCGACCGCGCCCTCCCGAACGAGGACGTGGAGGTCTCCAAGGAGATCCAGAAGCAGTACAAGAAGCTCGGCGTCGACATCCTCACCTCCACCGCGGTGAAGACCGTCACCGACAACGGCTCCTCGGTGCACGTCACCTACGAGACGCGCGACGGCCAGCCCGGTGAGATCACCGCCGGCAAGGTGCTCATGTCCGTCGGGTTCGCGCCGAACGTGAACGGCTACGGCCTGGAGAACACCGGCGTCAAGCTCACCGAGCGCGGCGCGATCGACATCGACGACCACATGCGCACGAACGTCGAGGGCATCTACGCCATCGGCGACGTGACCGCCAAGCTGCAGCTGGCCCACGTGGCCGAGGCGCAGGCGGTCGTGGCCGCCGAGACCATCGGCAAGGCCGAGACCCAGACGCTGGGCGACTACCGGATGATGCCGCGCGCCACGTTCTGCCAGCCGCAGGTCGCCAGCTTCGGTCTCACCGAGGAGCAGGCGCGCGCCGAGGGTCGCGAGATCAAGGTCGCGAAGTTCCCCTTCAGCGCCAACGGCAAGGCCAACGGCCTGGGCGAGCCGGTCGGCTTCGTCAAGCTGATCGCGGATGCCGAGCACCTCGAGCTCATCGGCGGCCACCTGATCGGACCGGACGTCTCCGAGCTCCTCCCCGAGCTGACGCTCGCGCAGAAGTGGGACCTCACCGCTCTCGAGGCCGCGCGCAACGTGCACACCCACCCGACCCTGTCGGAGGCCCTGCAGGAGGGCTTCCACGGTCTCGCGGGGCACATGATCAACCTCTGAGCTCCACTCGACGAGAGCCCGGGCGTGCGTGAGCACGACCCGGGCTCTCGTGGTTCCGGGGGCGGATGCCGTCTGGTCTCAGAACCCGAGGGCGCGGGCGAGCTTGGAGCCGGAGGACGGCGGACGACCGCCGGCGGCGAGCACCGCCTGCTCGACGGCCGCGAAGAACGCCTCGCGTCCCTGCTCGTCGGCTGGCGCCGCCTGCCCGAGCTCCATCTCCCACTCCCGCCACACGCGCTGCGTGCCTGTCGTCAGATCCGTGGCGCGCACGCGGTCGTCGACGAACTCGGCGATCACACCGCCCTCGCCCTCCAGGTGGTAGGCCGTCCGGGTGTTCTCGATGCGGGCGATCTGCACCAGCTCGTCCGAGGTCCACTGGGCGACCGTCTCGGCCACGGCATCCGGCATCCGGCCGTCCTCGTCCAGCGGCCAGCCGAGCTCCACCCGGCCATCGCCCTGACGCGGGCCCTTGACGTGCCAGCCGGCATCCGGCCCGCCGGTGCGCCGGCGCAGCGCGAAGCCGCGCTGCGCGAGAGTGCGGTCAGAGGTGTCGAGGTAGCGCGCGTCGAGTTCGCGCAGCTCGCCCTCGCTCACCGCGGTCACGCCGGGGACGCTGGTCCAGTCCGGCAGCGCCGTGTCGGCATCCGCGTCGTACTTGCGCTCGATCTCGAAGGAGCGCTGCGGCTCCGATGCGGGATCAGTCGTCATGCTCTTAATCAGCACTGGGTGAGATGTCGTCACCGGATTCGACGAACCGGAACCCCACCTCGGTGGGCCCGTCATGGGCACCCGTGTTGGTCGCCTCGCCCTCGCGGCGATACGTCAGCTGAGTCTCGCTGTAGGGCAGGATCAGCGAGGTCTGGTCCGCGCTGTCGAGCGGGAGGATCTGCCCGTCGAGCGGGCCGCCGTGGAGTCGTGCGAGTGCCATGTGCTCAGAGTAGCCCCCTGCGGGGACAACGCGGCGAGGCCCGTCCGCCCGTCGTCAGGTCGCCGCGATCGCGAGCGCCGCGCCGAGGATCATCCACGGCCCGAAGGCGATGCGGGTGGAGCGGTCCGCCCGCTTCAGCATCATGAGCACGATCGCGAACAGTGCGCCCAGCACGAAGGCCGCCGCGGCACCGAGCAGCAGCGTCCACCAGCCGTGCCAGGCGAGCACCACCCCGATCACGGCGGCGAGCTTCACATCGCCGCCGCCCATCCCCTGCTTCGATCCGAGGTGCATCAGGGCGTAGAAGACGCCGAGGGCGAGTCCGCCGAGCAGGGCGCGCAGCATCCGTCCGGCATCCCCCGTGGCGACCCCCTCGAGGACCAGCAGCACGATCAGCGCGCCGAGCACGGGCAGCACGATGCGGTTGGGCAGCCGGTGCTCGCGGGCGTCGATCACGACGAGCCACAGCCCCACGCCGGCCAGAGCGAGGTGCACGAGCAGCACGGCGACGGCGTGGAGGGTCATGCTGGAAGGCTAGGCGAATCCGCCGAGGCCTGCCGATGCCCTGTGGACAACCGGCGAGGGGCCTCAGACCTCGAGGATGTCGAGATCGACCAGTACAACGCCGCCCTCCTCGATCCCCTGCGCATCGCGCACCTGCTTCTTCAGCGGCAGCACGAACGCCGTCCCGCTGAAGAAGATCGAGGTGTCCCAGCTGGTCAGGCCGATCCTCGCTCTCACGCGCAGCGAGCCGAAGCCGCGCGGCGGTGCGGGCAGCTCGCGGATCTCGAGGGAGAGGTCCTCGGGCAGCGTCGCGAAGAACCACGAGTCCACCCGCGCACTCCAGCGGGTGACCTCACTCTCGAACTCGATCCGCATGGGTCCAGCGTAGACGAGACGACCGACTCTGCGATGTCGGATGTGCGATCTACGCTTCGATATGGACTTGAACTGTTCGAATCTTTCTTCGAGGATGGATGCATGGGGATCAGCACGATGACGGCGCTCTCCCCCGCCGACGAGCGTGCGGGGGACGTGCTGCGGCTGCGCCGTGAAATCGCGCGGATGCAGCGCCGGCGCAGCGATGACGCGGTGCTCCCGCTGCACCCCGTGCTGCAGGAGCTGCTCCCCGAGCGGGGGCTGCAGACCGGCACGGTCTACTCGGTGTCGCCCTCGCCGAGCCTGCTCTTCGCACTGATGAGCACGATCTCCCAGCGCGGCAGCTGGTGCGCCGCGGTGGGCATGCCCACGCTGGGTCTCGAGGCCGCGGCATCCTTCGGCGTCGAGCTGTCCCGGCTGATCCTGGTCCCCGAGCCCGGGGAGAGATGGCTGGCGGTCGTCTCGGCCCTGGCCGAGGTGGTGCCGCTGATCGCGGTCAATCCCGGATCGCGGGTCGGGGATGCGGATGCCGCCCGGCTGGCCGCCCGGCTACGCGACCGCGGATGCACGGTGCTGGCCGCCTCACCCTGGCCGCAGAGCGAGGGCATGATCAGCCTGCACGACCCGCACTGGGAGGGGCTCGGCGAGGGGTGGGGTCTGCTGTCGAACCGCACCGTGACCCTCACCGCGCAGACCCGCACGACGCCGCGGCCGCAGAGCCTGCGCGTGCAGCTGCCCGGAGCGCTCGGCAGCGTCGAGGCCGCGCACGTCCCGGATGCCGCGCCCCGGCACGACGGCGCACCCGACCGCCGGCTCTGGGCGGTGGCGTGATGGACGGTGGCGAGGTGGACGCTCCTGCCGTCGCACGGATGCACGTGCTGTGGTTCCCGGACTGGCCGCTGCGCGCCGCCCTGGGCGCCGCTCCCCCGCATCCGCCCACCGCGCTCGTGCACGGCGGGGTCGTCACGGCGTGCACGGCGTCGGCACGGGCGCACGGGGTGCGCGTCGGCCAGCGCAGACGGCTCGCGCAGAGCCGGATGCCGGAGCTGCGGATGCTGCCGCACGACACCGCTCAGGACAAGCGCGCCTTCCTGCCGGTGCTGCGTCTGATCGAGTCGCACGCCCCCGGTGTGCACCTGCTGCGGCCGGGCCTCGCCGCCCTGCGCTCCCGCGGGATCTCGCGGTACCACGGCGGCGAGGGCGAGGCCGCGGCCGCGCTGCTCGGGATCCTCGCCGAGGCGGGGTACGCCGAGACACGCATCGGGGTCGCGGACGGGATGTTCACCGCCGAGCTGGCGGCCCGCGGCGCGGGCCAGGCGGGGTGGGCGCTGATCCCCTCCGGGCAGGCGCGGGAGTTCCTCGCCCCGCTTCCGCTGCAGGTGCTGAACGAGCCGCAGCTGGCGGATCTGCTGAGGCGGCTGGGCATCAGCACGCTGGGCGGGTTCGCCGCCCTCGAGCCCCTGGCGGTGCGGGAGCGCTTCGGCGAGCACGGCGCCCGGCTGCACGCCCTGGCCCGGGGTGCGGATTCCCGGCCTCCGACCCCGCGGCGGCCCGATCCTCAGCTGGCGAGGGAGATCGAGTTCGAGACGCCGCTGGGGCAGTCCGACCAGATCGCCTTCGCCGTGCGTCAGACCGCGGACGCCGTGATGCTCGCCCTCGCCGATGCCTCCGTGGTGTGCACCGAGGTCCGCATCGACCTCGGCGACGATGACGGGGCGGTGTTCTCGCGCACCTGGCTGCACCCCACCTGCTTCGACGCCTCGGACCTCGTGGACCGGGTGCGCTGGCAGCTCGAATCCCTCGCCGCCGCCTCCCCTGATGCCGGAGCGGATGCCGACGCCGCGCACGCCTTCCGCGGGATCGTCGGCGTGCGGATCGCCCCGGTCGCGGTGGACGACGCCGCACATCATCAGCCGGGGCTGTTCGGATCCGGCACGGATGAGCGCCTGCACCACGCCGTCTCGCGGGTGCAGACGCTGCTCGGGCACACCGGGGTCGCCACCGCGAGCGTCTCCGGCGGGCGCCTGCTGGCGGATCGCCAGGTGCTGACTCCGTGGGGCGAGCGCGCCGTCGTGGAGCGCGATCCTGCGCAGCCCTGGCCGGGGAGCCTGCCGGATCCCCTGCCCGCCGAGGTGTTCACGCCCCTGCGCCCGGTGCGGGTCACGGGCGCCGAGGGCACGCCGATCAGCATCGGCGAGCGCGGCGAGCTGTCCTGCCCGCCTGCGCTCATCGACGACAGCGAGGTGATCGGCTGGGCGGGTCCCTGGCCGGTGCACGAGCACCGCTGGGATGCCGAGCGCAGCCGCTCCGGGCATCGATTCCAGCTGCTGGACCGGCAGCACCGGGCCTGGCTGGTGCTGCACTCCGAGGGCGCCTGGTGGGCCGAGGGGAGGTACCGCTGATGGGCTGGCACAATCCGGATCTCTCCTGGACGGAGCTGGAGCGCACGCTGAGCGCCCCGACGGAGCCGGTGTCCGCCGAGCCGATCGCACCCCGTGCGGACCCCGGCCCGCTGAGCCGGCACCGGCCGCCGGCATCAGCTCCCCCCATCGCCCGCCCCGAGAACGCCGTGCCGTACGCCGAGCTGCACGCGCACTCGTCGTACTCCTTCCTCGACGGGGCGTCCTCCCCCGACGACCTGCTGGCCGAGGCCGAGGCGCTGGGACTCACGGCCCTCGCGATCACGGATCACGATGGCTTCTACGGCGCGGCGCGGTTCGCCGAGGCCGCCGAGTTCACCGGCGTACAGACTGTGTTCGGTGCGGAGCTGTCGCTGGGCGAGGCATCGGAAGATGGGTTTCTGAGCCTGTCGAAGGGTAAGGGCCGCACCGGCATGCCCGATCCGCTCGGCGAACACCTGCTCGTGCTGGCGAACGGCGTGGAGGGGTATCACCGGCTGGCGGGCGCCATCACCCGGGCACAGCTGCGCGGCGGCGAGAAGGGGCGTCCGCGCTACGACCTGGACGATCTGGTGGCGAGCGGACGAGAGCACTGGACGATCCTGACCGGATGCCGCAAGGGCGGCGTTCGTCGGGGACTCGACCGCGGCGACGCCGGGACGCCGCTGCGCCGGCTGGTGGATCTGTTCGGGCAGGATCATGTGGCCGTCGAGCTCATCGACCACGGCGATCCGCTGGACAGCCGGCGCAATGACGTTCTCCGAGGGCTGGCGTCCGAGCTCCGCCTGCCCGTCGTCGCCACCGGGAACGTGCACTATGCGACCCCGGAGAGGGCGGGGCTCGCGGAGGCGATCGCCGCCGTGCGCGCCACGCGCAGCATGGACGACCTCGACGGCTGGCTGCCCGCGCACGGGGCCGCGCATCTGCGCAGCGGCGCCGAGATGACCGAGCGGTTCCGCCGCTACCCCGGTGCGATCTCGAACGGACTGCGCATCGCCGCGGACTGCGCCTTCCCGCTGCGGCGGGCCAAGCCCGCGCTCCCCGTGCAGGAGGTGCCGCCCGGGGAGACTCCGATGAGTCATCTGCGGATGCTGGTGTGGCAGGCGGTGCCCGCGAAGTATCCCCGGCTCGACGAGGACGGCAGGCGGCGCATCGCGCGCGAGCTGGACGTCATCGAGGAGAAGGACTTCCCCGGCTACTTCCTGATCGTGCACGGGATCGTCGAGGAGGCCAGACGCCGAGGCATCCTCTGCCAGGGTCGCGGCTCGGCCGCGGCGAGTGCGGTCTGCTACCTGCTGGGCATCACGGCCGTCGATCCGATCCTGTACGGCCTGCCGTTCGAGCGGTTCCTCGCCACCACGCGCAGCGAGGAGCCCGACATCGACGTGGACTTCGACTCCAGCAGGCGCGAGGAGATCATCCAGTGGGTGTACGCGCAGTACGGACGGGAGCGGGCGGCGCAGGTGGCGAACGTCATCCAGTACCGGCCCAAGAACGCCGTGCGGGACATGGCGCGGGCGCTGGGGCACTCCCCCGGTCAGCAGGATGCCTGGTCCAAGCAGGTCGACGGGTGGAGCGCCGGGATCGAGGCATCCGACGACAACGACATCCCTGCCGACGTGCTCTCCTACGCGAGCGAACTGCTGAAGGCGCCACGGCATCTGGGCATCCACTCCGGCGGGATGGTGCTGACCGCGCGGCCGGTAGGCGAGGTGGTGCCGGTGGAGCACGCCCGCATGGAGGACCGCACGGTCATCCAGTGGGACAAGGACGATGCCGCGTGGATGGGGCTGGTGAAGTTCGACCTGCTGGGGCTCGGGATGCTGTCAGCGCTGCGGCACTGCTTCGACCTCATCGCCGAGACCACGGGTGAGGTGTGGACGCTGGACGGCATCCCCAAGGAGGAGCAGGCGGTGTACGACATGCTCTGCCGGGCCGACTCGATCGGTGTGTTCCAGGTGGAGTCGCGCGCGCAGATGGGGCTGCTGCCGCGTCTGCAGCCCCGGGAGTTCTACGAGCTGGCCATCCAGATCGCGCTGATCCGCCCCGGCCCCATCCAGGGCGGGGCCGTGCATCCGTTCGTGCGCCGCAAGCTGGGTCAGGATGACGTGACCTACCCGCATCCGGCGCTGAAGCCGGTGCTGGAGCGCACTCTGGGCATCCCGGTCTTCCAGGAGCAGCTGATCCAGATGGCGACCGTGCTGGGCAACTGCACGGCCGACGAGGCCGATCTGCTGCGCCGGGCGATGGGCTCCAAGCGCGGCCTGGAGAAGATCGAGAAGATCCGGGAGTCGCTGTACGAGGGGATGCGGGAGAAGGGCCTGAGCGAGGAGACCTCCGATCGCATCTACGCGCAGATCCAGGCGTTCTCGAACTTCGGCTTCGCCGAGTCGCACTCGCTGTCGTTCGCGCTGCTGGTGTACGCCAGCTCCTGGCTGAAGCTGCACTACCCGGCTGCGTTCCTGGCGGGGCTGCTGCGCTCGCAGCCGATGGGGTTCTACTCGGCGTCGTCACTCACTGCGGATGCCCGTCATCACGGCGTACAGGTGCTGCGACCCGACCTGCACGCTTCGGGGGTGCTGGACGGGCTCGAGCGGATCGAGGACGGCGATGCGCCGACCGGCCTGGACTCCTGCCTGACCGTCCTGCAGCCCCCGTTCGGCGACTTCGACCGCACCGCCCCCGACGAATCCGCGGCACACCGCCGGGACGGCCGGTTCGCGGTGCGCCTGGGGCTGTCCGGCGTCCGCGGCATCGGCGAGAGGCTTGCGGAGCGGATCGTCACGGCACGCGACGAGCACGGGCCGTTCCGCGATCTGCACGATCTGGTGCGGCGCACGGATGCCACGGCTGCGCAGCTCGAGGCGCTCGCCACCGCCGGCGCCTTCGAGTGTCTCGGCCTGAGCAGGCGCGAGGCGATGTGGATGGCGGGTGCCGCCGCCGAGGATCGCGCACGCTTCCTGCCGGGCACGGCGATCGCCGTGCAGCCGCCGCTGTTCGCCGACCAGTCGGGGTACGAGCGTCTGGCGGCGGATCTGTGGGCCACCGGGGTCTCCACCGACGACCACCCGATGACTCACCTGCGGGATGCCCTCATCGAGCGCGGCGTGCTCACCTCTCAGCAGCTGCGCACGCACGAGTCCGGCCGCCGCATCGAAGTGGCGGGCGTGGTCACGCATCGGCAGCGGCCGGCGACGGCCAGCGGCATCACCTTCCTGAACCTGGAGGACGAGCACGGGCTGGTCAACGTGATCTGCTCGGCCGGCGTCTGGGGGCGCTATCGGCGGGTCGCCCGCGACTCCCCCGCGCTCATCGTCCGCGGCATCCTGGAGCGTTCCCCGGAGGGCGTCGCGAACGTGCTCGCCGACGCCTTCGAGGATCTGCGCACCGGCCTCGCGCACCGCTCCCGCGACTTCCGGTGAACCGCGCCCGATGTGAGGCACACCCCGCGGGCGGACTTCGCGTCGTGCTCAGCCGCGCTTCACGGCTCTCGCCGCCCAGCGCCGGCCGTGCCGGGTCACCTCGATCGGATGGCGGAAGGCCCGCGAGATCGTCTCCGTCGTGAGCACCTCGGCCACGGGGCCCGCCGCGACCACCTCGCCCGCCGAGATCACGAGCGCGTGCGTCGTGGTCTCGGGCAGCTCCTCGAGATGGTGCGTGACGAGGATGCTGGTCAGCTCCGGCTCTCGACGCACCAGGGCATCCACCGTCTCCAGGAACTGCTCGCGGGCCGCGACGTCGAGGCCGGTCGTGGGCTCGTCGAGCAGAAGCAGCTCGGGCTGCACGACGAGGGCGCGCGCGATCAGTGCGCGCCCTCGCTCGCCCTGCGACATGGTGGACCAGTTCGCCTCATGCCGATCGGCAAGGCCGACGGCGTCGAGCGCGGCGCGGGCTCTCGCCACCTCCTCGGGCCGCGGTGTCCACCTCATCGGGAGCTCGACGGTCCCGGTCACACCGGTGAGCACCACCTGCGTCGCCGAGAGCGCCGACTGGAGCGGATGCCTCGGGTCGACGTGTCCGATGCGCCGGCGCAGCGCCTGCAGATCGACGCGACCGATCCGCTCCCCGAGCACATCCACCGTCCCGGCGCTGGGGTGCGTCTGCGCACCGCAGAATCCGAGAATGGTGCTCTTCCCCGCGCCATTCGGACCCAGCAGCGCCCAGCGCTGCCCCGTCCTCACCGTGAACGACACCTCACGCAGGATGGGACGCCCGTTCCGGCGGAGATGGACGTCCTGCAGTTCCAGCACCGTGTCCGCATGACGATGAGTCATGCGATCGCCTCGGCGAGTCCGGCGAGGTGCGCCCGGCTGAGCGCTGACGCCTCCGACGACCGCCTGCCCACCACCGCTTCGACCAGATCCACGTGAGCCTCGTGGTCGTCGTCATCGCCGAACGACCGGCGCATCCTGAGCATGTCGATCATCGCCTGACGCAGTCGCGGTGTGAGGCTGTCGTACAGGTCGAGCAGGACCGGGTTGTGCGCGGCGACGACGATGCACCTGTGCAGCGCCAGGTCGGCGTCGACGTGCCCCTCGATCGACGCGGCGCGGCGCGAGGCGCGGGCTGCAGCACGAGATGCATCACGCCCCGCCAGCGCCTGCCGCAGGGCGCGGAGGTCCGCCTGCGTGCGTCGCCGGGCGGCGAGATCCGCGGCCTCGCTCTCGATCGCGGTCCGCGTCTCGATGACGGCGAGGATGTCGGCGCGGCGCAGCACGTCGTCCCAGTCGCTCCGCACGTCGAGGGCGGTCAGGAAGACGCCTGCGCCCTGCCGGGTCTGCAGCACGCCCTTCGCGGCGAGCTGGCGGATCGCCTCGCGCACCGTGGATCGGCCGACTCCGAGCTGGGGCGCGAGCGTGGTCTCGCCGGGCAGTCTCTCTCCGAGCGCCCATTCCCCGCTCCGGATCCGGTCGAGCAGCAGCTGCGCCGCCCGGTCAGCCAGTGTCTCGCGCATCACCTGTGCCATCTCAACCCATCTGCTTGTCTGAGGAATTGTGTTACAGTCTAGCCATGCTTCACCAGGGTCTCCTCCTTCGTCGCCACGACGGGGCCTAGTTCGATCGGCTCCCCGTCGTGGAGCCTCGACGTCCCCAGGCCGGTCGCACCCACCAGACCGGAAGAAGAGAACCATGTCCGCATCCATCACTCCTCCCTCCCCCGCCGTCGACTCCGAGCGAGTCGCACCGGCATGGAACCGGCAACGACATTCGCCGATGCCCTCGCACCGGTACTCCGATGCCTTCTCCCGCGTGTCGGTGCTCCTCGGAGACGAGCGGCAATGGCCCGCCCGACGCCCGACCGCGGCGCCCCTGTGGGTTCCCGTCGACCTGCGCGACGGCAATCAGGCCCTCGCCGAGCCGATGAGCCCGCAGCGCAAGCGCCGCTTCTTCGAGCTCATGGTCGCGATGGGCTACAAGGAGATCGAGGTGGGCTACCCGTCCGCCTCGCAGACCGACTACGACTTCGTGCGGCTGCTCGCCGAGACCGATCTCGCGCCGGAAGATGTCACGATCGTGGTGTTCACGCCTGCCCGACGGGACCTCATCCAGCGCACAGCCGCCGCGATCCGCGGCATCCGGAACGATGTCGTCATCCACCTCTACACGGCCACCGCCCCGATCTGGCGCGAGGTGGTGCTGGGCCGCAACCGGAGCGAGCTGCGGGAGCTGATCCTGGGCGGTGGCCGGGACGTGCTCGAGGCCGCGGGCGATCTGCCGAACGTCCGCTTCGAGTTCTCCCCCGAGGTGTTCAACCAGACCGAGCCCGACTACGTGCTGGAGATCTGCGACGCGATGACCGCACTGTGGGATGCATCGCCTGATCGCCCCGTGATCATCAACCTGCCGGCCACGGTGGAGATCGCCACGCCGAACGTCTACGCGGATCAGATCGAGCACATGCATCGCAATCTCGCACGGCGGGATTCCGTGATCCTCTCCGTGCATCCGCACAACGATCGCGGCACCGGCGTCGCGTGCGCGGAGCTGGCGATGCTCGCAGGGGCCCAGCGCGTGGAGGGCTGCCTCTTCGGCAACGGCGAGCGCACGGGGAACGTCGATCTCGTGACGCTCGCCCTGAACCTGCACACCCAGGGCATCGACCCGATGATCGACTTCTCGGACATCGACGAGATCCGCACGACGGTCGAGGAGTGCAATCGAATCGAGGTGCACCCGCGGCATCCGTATGCCGGATCGCTGGTGCACACGGCATTCAGCGGAACGCACCAGGACGCGATCCGCAAGGGACTGGCCGAGCACCGGAGCCGTGCGGCCTCGGAGGGGCGCAGCGAGAGCGAGATCGCCTGGCGCGTTCCCTACCTGCCGATCGACCCGGCCGACATCGGTCGAGGCTACGAGGCCGTCATCCGCGTCAACTCGCAATCGGGCAAGGGCGGCATCGCGCACCTCCTGGAGGCCGCCCACGGCATCCAACTGACGCGCGAGGAGCAGGTCGAGCTGGCGGTGCGAGTGCAGCAGCACACGGATGCGACGGGTGGGGAGATCACGGCCGACGAAGTGCTGCGGATCCTGCAGGACGGCTGACGGCACCGGCGTCGTCGAGCGCGGTGCGGCCCCGTGCATCCACGATCGCGGGGTCCGCGCCGACGCCGGATGGTGCCGTCAGCGCCGCGGGATCGGGAGCGACCAGAGCGACTCGGTGACGCGGTATCCCTCGCGCTCGTACAGCCGTCGCGCGCCCGGGTTGCTGCCGAAGACGTTCAGGGCCAGCACGCCGAGCCCCGCGCGCGCCGCCCCCGCCGCCGCTGCGCGCAGCGTCTGCGTGCCGAGCCCCTGCCCCCGCCGATCCTCATCCATGGCGATGTCGTAGATGAACCCGAGGTTCTCGCGCAGATGCAGCCACAGGATCCCCACACGCCGGTCATCGCCGTCGCGGACGGTCCAGAACCGGTTCCCCGACGTCTGCAGCCCGTCGGGCAGCAGCTCGAGCATCTGCTCGGCCGTGGTCCGGCGCGCGGCCTCGATCGTCGGGTCGGCGCCGGAGTCGAAGCGCTCCTGGGCGTACTCCTCATCCGACGCGTCGCGGAAGGCTGCGTAGTCCGCGTCGTCCATCGGATGCAGTCGGATGCCGCTCGGCGCCGGTACCTCAGCCACTTCGACGCGCATCTTCGTCGCGACCCGCAGTGCATCCGCGGATTCGGCGAGCGCGGCCATGAAGGGGTCGCCGCTGAAGGAGCTGAAATGCCAGATGCCCGTCCAGCCCGCCACGACCGCCAGGTCTTCGAGAAGCGCCCAGACCGCCTCGGGGTCCTGCTCAGCGGTGTGCACATCGGCGAGCACCACCTCGCCTTCGCCAGGGATGGCCCACACGGTCGACCGTCCGTCATCGGTCGACCAGATCTCGCCGGAGGGCGACTCGGGGGCCGGGGTCTCCTGTCGTTCGGCCGCGGCCTTCGCCCCGTACGCGCGGGCGACGGCCGCCGCGAGCAGTTCCTCTCGCCGCCGGGGCTCGGTGATCTCGTCCCAGCTCACCAGAAGCGGTCCTTCGGCTCGGTGGGCTTCTTGTCTGCGCCGCCCCAGCGATTCGCCTCAGCCTTCGCGGCGCCCGCAGCAGCGTCGGCTTCGCGCAGCGCCTCCTCGGCGTCGACGGCGGCCGGCCGCTCGGGCTCCTCCGCTCGATTCTTCTCCATGACCACACTCTAGGCACCGCGAGCGCTCGGTGGGCGGGGCGGCGGTCAGTCCTCCGGCTGCCGCTGAGTCCACGCCTCGTCGCCGGGTGCGATCTCGCGCGCCATGTCTCTCAGGAAGCGGATCACCACATCGCGCTCGGCTGCGGTGAGTCGCGCCGCCGCGTAGAAGCGCTTCGCCTGCTGCCTGCCCACCGTCTCCATGGCGGCCTGATGCGTCTGCGGGGTGATCGAGATCGCCAGCGCCCGCCGGTCGGTGGGGTGCGGTGCACGCACGATGTGCCCGCCGCGCTCCAGCCTGTCGAGGAGCTTGGTGGTCGAGGCCGACGATATGCGCAGATGGTGGGCGATGCCGCCGGGCGTCGCGAGGATCCCGCGGTGGGCGCACACGATCAGGTAGTGCAGGGCGCGCATGTCGGTGTCATTGAGCCGCATGTAGCGGCGCGAGGCCTCGGAGAGCCGCTCCTCCGCGTCGCGGAGCTCCCCCAGCGACGACATCAGCTCGGTGATCTGCCGCACGTCGGCGGCCGGGATGCCCTCGCGATCGACCAGCAGCTGGTCCGGATCGCTGTAGTCGACGTCGTAGACGTCGGCATCGGCAAGGCCGTCGGGCGTCTGCGTCGTCCGGCCGTCTTCGGCCGGGATGCCCGCTGCGGCGGATTCCTCTCGCATGCCCCGCATTCTAGCCTTTCCTCTATTCACGCCCAGTTGTTTTCTAGCTTGGCTAGCAATATCCTCTTCTTGATTCCAGCGAAGAAGGGCCCGTCATGTCGCACAGCACCGAGAAGACGCACCGCACCTGGCCGCGAGTCCTCTTCTCGTCCGCGCTCATCCTGCTGTGGCTGGTGGGAGCCGGCCTCGGCGGACCGCTGTTCGGGAAGATCGACGAGGTCTCGTCCAACGACGCCACCGCCTATCTGCCGGATTCGGCGGCGGCCACCGCGGTGCAGAAGTCGCTGGGCGACTTCCTCGGTTCCGACTCGATCCCGGCCGTGGTCGTCTTCTCATCCGATGCCAAGATCGACGACGCGCTCGAGGACGAGCTCGCCGCCGCGCTCGAGGATGCGACCGCCGCCGAAGGTGTGAAGGACAGCTCCTCCCCCGTACTGGTCTCGGACGACGGTCTGGCCGCGCAGGCGTTCGTGCCGATCGACGCGGATGCCGAGGTCGGCGAGGTCACCACCGCACTGTCGGCCGATCTGCGCAAGAGCGTGCCCGACGGCGTCACCGTGCACATCACTGGACCGGCCGGGTTCACCGCGGATCTCCTCGCCGGCTTCTCCGGCATCGACGGCATCCTGCTACTGGTGGCACTGCTGGCCGTGCTCGTGATCCTCGTGATCGTGTACCGCTCGCTCCTGCTGCCTCTGATCGTGCTGTGCACCAGCATGTTCGCCCTGTGCGTGGCGCTCCTGGTCGTGTGGTGGGCCGCGAAGCTCGGGATCCTGCTGTTGAGCGGCCAGACCCAGGGCATCCTGTTCATCCTGGTGATCGGCGCCGCGACGGACTACTCGCTGCTGCTGGTCGCCCGGTTCCGCGAGGAGCTGCACACCACCGAGAACCGCTGGACGGCCGTGCGCGCAGCGTGGAAGGGCGCCTTCGAGCCGATCCTCGCCTCCGGCGGCACGGTGATCGCAGGTCTGCTGTGCCTGCTGCTGAGCGACCTGAAGTCGAACAGCACCCTGGGCCCGGTGGCGGCGATCGGCATCGTGTTCGCCATGCTCGCCGCGCTCACGCTGCTGCCCGCACTGCTGGGTCTCGCCGGGCGGGCGGCGTTCTGGCCGCGCCGGCCCGCGTTCGAACCGGGCCTCACGACGCAGGCCGACCCGCTGCAGGGTCGGGGCCTGTGGCCGCGGCTGGCGCGGGGCATCCGCCGTCACCCCCGCGCGATCTGGATCCCCACCGCACTCGTGCTCGCGGTGGCCGCCGCGGGCGCGGTGCAGCTCGATGCCGGCGGAGTGCCGCAGTCCGACCTCGTGCTCGGCACGTCCGAGGCGCGGGACGGGCAGGCCGTGCTCGGCGAGCACTTCCCCGGAGGCTCCGGGAGTCCGGTCTACGTGCTCGCGGAGGAGTCGCGACTGCAGGACGTCGCCGACGTGCTGCTCGCGGACGACGGAATCGACGGCGTCTCCGTGACGGCGTCGGACTCGCCGTCCGGCAGCACCCCGATCACCGAGGACGGTATCACCGCCTTCGGTCCTCCCGGTACCCCCGCGCCTGAGCCCACGGTCGTCGACGGCCGGGTGCTGCTGCAGGGCACGCTGACGGATGCCGCGGATTCCGCGTCCGCGGAGCGCACCGTCGAGCGGCTGCGGGCAGACCTGAAGGGCACGGATGCGCTGGTGGGTGGGGTCACCGCCACCGCCGTCGACACGAACGCGGCGTCGATCCACGATCGCAACCTGATCATCCCGGTGATCCTCGGCGTGATCCTGGTCATCCTGATGCTGCTGCTGCGGGCGGTCCTCGCCCCTGTGCTGCTCATCCTGACCACCGTGCTGTCGTTCGGGTCGGCGATGGGCGTCGCGGCGCTGGTGTTCAACGGCGTGTTCCGCTTTCCCGGAGCCGACCCGGCGGTGCCGCTGTTCGGTTTCGTGTTCCTGGTCGCACTGGGCATCGACTACAACATCTTCCTGATGACGCGGGTGCGAGAGGAGTCCCGCCGCCACGGCACGCGCGAGGGCATTCTGCGCGGCCTCTCGGTGACCGGCGGCGTGATCACCTCGGCGGGCCTGGTGCTGGCGGCGACCTTCGCGGCGCTGTCCGTGATCCCGATCCTGTTCCTGGTGCAGATCGCGTTCATCGTGGCCTTCGGCGTGCTGCTGGACACCTTCGTGGTGCGCTCCCTGCTGGTGCCGGCGCTCTCCTACGATCTCGGCCGCGTCATCTGGTGGCCCTCCCGCCTGGCCCGGCGCGATGCCGAGCAGCCCCAGGCATCGCAGGATGCCGAAGCCCGGAATGAGGTCTCGGCATGAGGCTCTGGTCGGTGCACCCCTCGCAGCTCGACCGGGCCGCACTGGTGGCCTGCTGGCGCGAGGCGCTGCTGGCGCAGGCGGTGCTCGCCGGGCGCACCCGGGGATATCAGCGGCATCCGCAGCTGGAGCGCTTCCGCGCCGTTCCCGATCCGCTGTCTGCGGTGGGCGCCTACCTCAGCGGGGTGGCCGACGAGGCGGATGCCCGCGGCTATCGCTTCGATCGGTCCCGGATCATCTCCCCGTCGAGCCCTGGAGCGATCCTCGATGTGACCGAAGGGCAGCTCGAGCTGGAGTGGGAGCATCTCGGAGCGAAGCTGCGGGTGCGAAGTCCGGCGGATGCCGAGCGGTGGGCTCAGGAGCAGCCTCGGCCGCACCCGCTGTTCCGCGTCGTCCCCGGCGGCGTCGCCTCCTGGGAGCGCGCGCTGCCCCTATCGTCGGACTCATGAGCTTCGATGCCGCTGACCGCTCCGCCGTCGCGCAGTTCGTCCGCACCTGCGGAGCGGGCGTGGTCGCGTCGGTCGGGTCGGATGCCGAGCCGCAGGCCGCCTTCGTGGGGCTGACCGCGACGGACGACGGGCTCCTGGTGCTCGACGCCCTCGAGAGCTCCCGGAAGGTGGCGAACATCCGCGCCCGCCCGCGGGTGGCGATCGTGGTCACCGACGCCGACGTGACCGTGCAGCTCGAGGGCCGAGCGCGCGTGAGCGTCGCCGACGAGCGGCGACGTCTGGGCGAGGCCTACAGTGCGCGCTTTCCCGGATCGCGCGCTCTGGCCGACGGCTTCGCGGTCATCGCGGTCGAGGTGCACTGGGTGCGCGTGTACGACGCCGGCGCTCACCCGCAGCGCGTCACCGAGGCCGCCTGGGCCTGAACGCCTGACGCCCCGGCGGATCACTCGTCGGATTCGGCCCTTTCGGCGGCCAGCTCCGCGCGCAACCCGGCGTTCTCGTCCTCGAGCTCCAGCACGCGTCCGATCCCGGCGAGGTTCATGCCCTCGTCGCGCAGTCGCCCGACCCTGCGCAGACGGTCGATGTCGTTGCCGCTGTAGCGCCGGGTGCCGCCGTCACTGCGATGCGGATCGAGCAGGCCGTGTCGTTCGAAGAGGCGCAGCGTGGCCTCGGGCATGTCCACGAGCTGGGCGGCCACGGCGATCCCGTAGAGCGGTGTGGCCCTGTCAGGTTCTGTCATCTCTGAGACTTCTCCGATTGGGTTGCGATTTTCGGTGGCTTGATCTATAACAAATCTACACCTTCGGATGCAGATCCCCTGCATCCTCCACCTGAGCCCGTCTCACGGGCAGATCGAAAGGAGTACACCATGGGAATGACATTCGATCCGATCAGCCAGCTCGATCGTTTTGCTGCGAGCGTGCTGGATTCCGTTCGATCGCCTCGACTGATGCCGGTGGACCTCTTCCGCGACGGAGACGCCTACGTCCTGCATGCGGATCTCCCCGGTGTCGACCCCGGATCGATCGACGTCGACGTCGACGGGTCCCAGCTCTCCATCCGCGCGCAGCGCACCGCTGACACCGGCGAGGGCTCCCGGTGGCTCACGCGTGAGCGCAGCTCGGGAATGTTCCTGCGCCAGTTCACCCTGGGAGACGGCGTCGACGTCGACCGCATCAGCGCCTCCTACGAGAACGGCGTCCTCACCGTCGTCATCCCGGTGAGCGAGCGGGCGAAGCCGCGCAAGATCGCCGTGGAGTCGTCGGAGCACCGCGAGGAGATCGCGGCCTGACGGCGAGGGCCGGGCGCGCTCGGGCGCCCGGCCCTCCCGCCTCCGTGGAAAGGAATGACATGATGACCGCATCCGTCTCCCGTCTCGACCGTTTCCTCGCCGGGATGGAGTATCCCGCCACGACCGACGACCTCGTCCGCGAGGCGACACGGGATGGCCTCTCCGATGAGGACCTCGCCGTGCTCGACGCCCTGCCCGCCGCACGCTTCGACTCCAGCTTCGACGTGCGACGGGCGATGGTGGCCCGGCACGAGCTGATCGCCGCATAGACGGGGCACCGCCGGGAGGACCGCCACGCTGCGGGCCTCCCGGCGGCGTTCAGCGGAGGACCTCGGCGGCGCGGCTAGCGCCCGCGCCTCGGACCCGCCACGCCCCACGGCGGACGGTCAGCACGCTCCCGCTAGGCTTCGGGTATGGGGAGCAGAAGGCCCGCGCGCAGCCCCTGGTTGCGTCGCATGCAGCAGAAGCTGCTCGTCTCCCCCGAGACACTCGCCGCCGACCCGCGCATCGCGTCGCGGGCGCTGCGGGCCGACGCGATCTGCGCGGTCGCCGGCGTCCCTCGTCTCGCCGAGCTCGGCCCGCGGAACGCCCGCTTCGTCGAGACCGCGCGGCTGCGCGATCCCCTCCAGCGCGTCATCGTGCTGCGCGAGGCGCTCGAGCACGGCATCCGGATCCTGTTCGTCGAGGTCGCTTCACCCCTGGACGCCGCGCTGCTCGCCGATGATCTGCCGGGGCTCGTCCACCCCGTCGATGACGCCCCGCAGGACGACGACGCGCTGCACGCCGTGAACGTCGTGCAGCTGCTGCGGTTCTGCCTGGCATCCGCTCCTGCCGAGACGGCCGAGGCGCTCACCGGGATGCCGACCAGGCACGTCCCGCGCGCGGCGATGCGCCTGCTGCCACAGGACGCACCCGTCCGGCGCATGCATCCGCTCCGTCGTCTGTTGGGTGAACCGAGCGTGCCGGTGTACCTGGCCGTCGGCATCTACTCCGCGCTGCGCGCCCTCCCTGTGGCGTTCATCCCGCAGTTCCACGGCAGTCTGCTCGTGCTCTGGATGATCGACATCCTCACCGCGGTGCCGTACACCTGGGGCGTGCTGGCGATGCTGTTCGCCCCGCGCCGGTGGATCCGGATGCTGGCGACGCTCACCACCATCACGACCTTCGCCGCGCCGTATGTCTACTTCTGGATGCACGGACGCGACTATCCGCCGTTCGTGGTGGCCGTCATCGCCGCGCTGACGATCGCGAGCATCTCGATCGAGGTGGTCAAGTACCTGCAGGAGCGGGCTCTGCGCCGGCGCTACCGCAGCGCGCGGGTCGCCGCGACCGTGCGGATGATGCCGGTCAGGATCACCCAGGCGCCCGAGAGCACCCAGACGACGGCGATCCAGGGCTCGCCGGTCGGGTAGGCGATCACAAGGGCAGCGGATGCCAGGATCCACACCGCGGTCGCGACGATGTTCAGCGTTCGGAACCGCGCGACCCGCAGCGGATGCACGAACGCGATCGGCGCCCAGGTCAGCAGCGCCAGCACGATCACGATGATCGCGTTGACCGCGGTTCCGGCGTCCAGCAGCCAGATCGCGAGCGCGACCACGTTCCAGGCCGCGGGGAAGCCGAGGAAGTAGTAGTCCCCGGTCTTCATCTTCGTGTTGGCGTAGCAGAACATCGACGACACGGTGATGAGCAGCAGCAGGATGACGGCGAGCGCGCCCTCCCCGAGCAGGCCCGTGCGGAACAGGAACAGCGCGGGGATCAGCGTCCAGGTCAGGTAGTCGATGATCGAGTCGAGGATCACCCCGTCGAAGTGCGGCGCGTAGGTGCGCACCTCGGCTTTGCGGGCCAGCGTGCCGTCCACTCCGTCGACGACCAGGGCGATGCCCAGGTACAGCCACATGAGCTTGGGGTCGTCGTCGAACAGGGCCAGCAGGGCGAGGGTCGCCCAGATGACCCCTGTGAGGGTGAAGGCGTGCACCGCCCAGGCGGAGAGCACGCGGTTGCGTCGAGAGGACATGACCTGATTTCGCGAATGTCGGATGCGGTCGATCGGCGTCGATCGGCCGGCGCATCGGGAGCGCCGGTTCCACAGTAGTCGGGCGCAGGGCGGGCTCCGTGACCTCCACCGGCATGCCCGGACATACGATGGCGGGATGGATCGCATCCGCACGCTCGGCATCATCGGCGCGGGGCGGCTGGGTTCGGTGCTGGCGGCGCTCGCGGTATCCGCGGGGTATCGCGTGCTGGTCGCGCGCTCCGGTGATCCGGCGCCGATCGCGCGTGCGATGGCCGCCCTGGGCGCGCAGGCCGTGACGGTCGAGCGGATGGCGACCGAAGCGGATGCCGTGGTGCTGGCGCTCCCGCTCGGCGCGTACCGCACGCTGCCCGCCGACCTGCTGCGCGGGATGCTCGTGATCGACGCCATGAACTACTGGTGGGGAGCGGACGGCATCCGCCCCGATCTGACCGATCCGCGAACCTCGACCAGCGAGCTGGTACAGGCGCATCTGGCGGGCGCCCGAGTGGTGAAGGCGCTCGGGCACATGGGCTATCAGGACCTCGAGGACGACGCGCGACCGGCGGGCGACCCCGATCGGCGCGCCATCGCCATCTGCGGCGACGCGGCGGACGATGTCGCACTCGTCTCGCAGCTCGTGGATGCCGTCGGGTTCGATCCCGTGATCGCCGGCCCCCTGGCGTCCGGGATCATGCTGGAACCGGGAGCCGAGGCGTTCGGCGCCGACGTCGACGCCGCGGAGCTGCGCGCCATGCTGGACCGGTTCCCGACGTCGCAGCGCGGGATCGTCGTGGCACGGGCGCGCGGTGGGGAGCTGTGGGGCTGAGCTCTCGCCTCAGTCGACGATCTCCCCCGCGGTGATCACCAGGCGCGACCTGGTGGGATCCGCGATCGCGTCCAGGTCGACGCGCGGATCGGCGTCGACGAGCAGCAGGTCCGCGTCGTATCCCGGCGCGACCCGGCCGATCCGATCCGCGCGTCGCACGATGTCGGCCCCGGAGATCGTGAGCGATCGCAGGATCGCCTCCGGCGTCTGCACGCGCGCCCGGATCCTGATCTCCTCGAGCCGCAGGCGCTGACCGCTGCCGTGCAGATCCGTGCCGGTTGATCCGGCCATGGGAATCCGTCACATCCGCACCGAGGGACGTGGTGCCGCCCTCGAGCGCCAGGCGCAGCTGCTCGCTCTCCCAGTCCGTCGCGCGCTCGGCCGCTCGCCGCGCCGTCAACTGGTCGTGCACCTCGCGGACCTCGAACAGGTTCTCGATGCCCTGATCGGAGAGCGGCCGCACGACCATTCCGCGGTTCGGTATGGCCGAGACGAAGCCCTGACCGCGGAGGAGGTTGAGCGCCTCGCGGATCGGCATCCGCGACACCCGCAGATCGTTCGCAAGGGTCTGCTCCACCAGCCGCTCCCCCGGCTGCGGGTCCCCCGAGATGATCCGCTCGCGCAGCGTGTCGGCGATCTCCCCCACCCGTGGACGGCGATTCACGACGTTCTTGCCGGACTTGCCAGGTGCGCCGACCGGGCTGCTGTGCCATTCGGCTCCATGCTCCCCACCATAACGGAGGCGGCGGTCGCAACATCGCGAGTCGACCTCAGACCGTTCTGCATGTGATCTGCGACCGATCGATCGCACCCTCACCACGCAGCAGGCCAACGGCATCCGCAACGCGATCTGCCGGGCCGTTCACGAAGGGCCCGTGATGGAACTGATCTGAGCATGATCGCGCCGTGCCCGGGCGAAGGGCCGCATCTCGCCCGGGCACGGTATCGACCTCGGTAGAAGTGGCATCAGCCCCGCAGCGCGGTGATCGCCTGTTCGATGCGCCTCTGCCGTGTCTCAGGTCTCTTCGCTCTCTCGACCGAGCGCACGAGTTCGCGCTTGCGACTGGGGGGGTGAGGGCGTCGTAGGCAGCACGGGCAGCCGGGTCCATATCCAGCGCAGTAGCGAGGTCGTCGGGTTCGACGACGATGCGCGGTTCGCTGTCGAGCGTCAGCTCGACCTCAACCTCGTCACCGATCTCCGCCTGTGCCGCGCGTCGATTGGCGTTACTGAGCCCGATCAGGTGGCGGCCTCGCATGATCGCGACCCGGCTCCGCCATGAGTGACCGTTGACCGTGATGCTCACGGCAGGGCGAGCGCCCCCACCGAGCGCTTCGACGACGTGGGGCGGCACCTCCAGCCCCCTCATCGGCTCGGGCGGCTCGACAACGGCCAGGAACTTCATGTTCTCTCCTCTACCTGTGTGCGGTGTCCGGGACGGCACCACCGCCCGACCCCGGACACCGGCATGGTGCTACTCCGCGTATGGCTGATCGGGGGCGTGCTCGCTGTAGCCGACGCTCCAGATGTACCCGTCCGGGTCGGCGAACGTGCCACCGTACCCGCCCCACGGCAGCGGGCCGGCGGGATGGAGAATGGTGGCCCCCGCGGCCTGCGCCTCCGCGACGACCTCGTCAACGCGCGCCTCAGAACGGACAACGTACGTCAGCACGACGCCGCTGAATCCACTGCCCTCCGGGCTCGTGCCCACCTGTGCGGCGAGCCCGTGACGTTCGTAGAAGCCGACCGGCGAGGCGCCGTCGGATTCGAAGAATACCGAGATGCCGAAGTCGCTCTGGACCTTCCAGCCGAGTCCCTCGGTGTAGAACTCCTTCGCGCGGTCCATGTCCTGGACGCCGAGAAGAATCGAACTGACGTGTGCTTTCATGCTGTACTCCCTGTTGGCGTGAGGTGATCGACCGTGTGCGGTGATCGACTCCAGAATGCGAGAGGTGCGAAAGGTCATCAACGGGAGATGTTCCAACGGATCGATCAGTCAGGCTTATGTCGAGGTGGGATAGACTCCGGCCACCGGCGCAGAGGGGACGCAGTGGAACTTCGAGACATCGCGGATCTGCCTGAGGGCCTCGTGGCTCGCCATCCTGTGCCTGAGGATCATCCGCGGGTACTGATGGTTCTCGACAAGTGGTGGGCGAATTCATCGGCGTCGACCCCGGCAGGCGGGGACAGGGTGTGGGGCGTGCACTCTACCGGGCGTTCTTCGATGTCGCCGCGGAGAAGGGGCGACAGAATGTGCACAGCGTGACCAGCCCGGAGAACACCGGGTCGCAGGCATTCCATAAGAGTCTCGGGTTCTCTTCCAGCGAAGTCCTCCCCGACTACGACGGCCCGGGACTCGCGCGGGTGGCATTCAGCACGACGACCGCCGCCCCCGCTCGAGGAGCACGGCGGCTGCGCGTACTCGACGGCGCCCTGGTACTGGAGCGGTACGCCGACGCCGACGTTCCGGTCGGGGACTGGGTCGCGCTCGTCCGGGCACCGGACGGTCTCACTGCAGTTCGCCCGGCACCGGACTCAGGGTCGAAGGATCGGTGGATCGCCCTCTGCGGTCCTCCGGATTCACGATCTCGCGGGAACCGGTTCATCGACCGTCAGCAGGTGATCAGAGCTGAAGCTTCTCCAGGTGCTCTGCCCCGACGGGGGTGATCCGCAGCGCCCGGTCCTCGGATCGGCGCGTCACCCACCCTGCCGCCAGCATCGCCTCGAGCAGCGCCGCACCCAGGCGACCCGCCACGTGCGGTCGCCGGGCCGTCCAGTCAAGGCACCCGCGCACGAGCGGACGCGGCGACTCCACCACTGGGAGGACCAGACCGAGGGCCGACCCGATGTCGTCGACGTCGACGTGTGCAGAGCTGAGATCCTCATCGAGCAGCCCCTGCTCGACCAGCCGATCGGCGACGGCGATGCCCAGGTCGCCGGCCAGATGGTCGTAGCAGGAACGGGCGCGGCGCATCGCCGCGCGCCGATCGCTCGCAGCCCACGATGACACCTGCGGTTCGCCGGTCAGGCGCAGAACGGCCTCGACAGCCTCGGCGACGGCCGGGTCGGCGATGCGGACCAGTCGGGTGCGTCCCTGCTGCTCGATGTCGAGCAGCCCCGCTCCGACCAGCCTGGCCACATGGACGGTCGTCGTCGACGGAGCGATGCCGAGGCGAGCGGCGAGAGCTCCGACGGGGAGCGGGATGCCGCCGAGCAGCTCCTGCAGGATCTGCAACCGGCGGGGCTCTGCGAGCGCCTGCGCCAGCTGCTCGAGCGACGGGCCGGTCATCCCAGCAGCGTCCGCGCACGTTCGACGTCGTCGACCACGAAGACCTTGCGGTTGTCGTGATCGCTGTACTGCGCCTCGACACGGATACCCGCGTCGTGCAGCGCCGACATCATGCGCCCCATCTCTCCCGGCACGTCCGCGCGCAGTGGCACCACGAGCGCGGGTGCCGAAGTCGCACTGATTCCTGCGGCCTCCAGCGCGACGACCGCGGCGTCGCCATCGGCGACGAGATAGTGTGCCTGACCCGCCCACACTCCCCCGCCTTCGAGGCCCACGCCGGCGATTCCAAGGACGGCGCCGATCCGGCTGACGTCGCCGGCAACGTCGTCGACGGGAATGCTGAGGTCATTCACGGCAGCACCTCCACGGTCGGCGCGATGGTCGCCTCCGCTGTCAGGGAGTTGGCGATGTAGCATCCGGCATGCGCTTCCTGGAGAAGCTCGACCACGCGCGCTGCCTCGGCGCCGCGTACGGTGATCTTCGGCGCCAGCGCGACGCGCGTGATGCGCGCGGGCTGCTCGTCCATCGGCATGAACGCCGCGGCATCGTCATCGTAGCGAACCACGTCGACGCCCGCCTGCGCGGCGACCGCGAGGAACGAGAGCAGCAGACACGAGCTCGCCGCGGCCAGCAGCAGCTGCTCGGGGTTGGGCAGCGATGCCTCGCCACGGAACGCGGAGTCGGCGCTGAGCGTGATGATCTCCTCAGAGACCCTCACGTCATGCTCTCGGCGGTACGCGCGGTATCCCGCGCCCGTGCTGCCCTCCCATGAGAGAGTCGTGCTGTACTGGTGAACTGTCATACGGCCAGGCTAGACGCGGAACATTTCGGTGGGCGACGAAATGTGCGACACGACGCGACAGCGGGCCACGCGGATCTGGAGTCGAGCCCAGGGGCCTCGCGCGTCGGTTCAACGGATGCCGCGCAGCACCGCGTCGACCGCGAAGCCGAGTTCTGCGTGCACACCTGAAGTGCCCTGCTCCTCTGCGTCGGCAAGCAGTGGGAACCGATCGACGATCGCCTGCGCAGGCAGATCTTCACCAGCGGGGCCGGCGCGAATATCACAGCATCCGGGCTCGGTGCACTGGCCGTGGTCCCGCTGTCGCACGACGGACTGGCCGCACCTCTGATCGTCGCGGCTGCTGCGCACCTGGTCGCTGCCGGGGTCGCGCGCATCGTCGTCGACCAGTGACTATTCGCCGGAACCCGCCGGAGGCGCGGCTGCGTCCACGATCTCGCGCAGCGCGGCGATGTAGGCGTCGAAGGCCGCTCGCCCCTGCGCGGTGAGGGAGTACCAGGTGCGGGGGCGGCGTCCGGCGTACCCCTTCGTCACCTCCAGGTATCCGGCCGCCTCCAGCGCGGCGAGGTGTTTGGACAGCAGGGAGTCGCTGACCTCCACGGTGTCGCGCAGAAGCCCGAAGTGAACGGCATCCGCGTGGCGCAGTGCCGACATGACTGAGAGGCGCACCGGCGAGTGGATCAGATCGTCGAGGCGATGACGCGGGTGCGTCATGCGCGGGCCACCCGCCACGCGAGGTAGAGGAAGGGCAGCGCCGGGAGCAGCCCGGTGAGCACGACCCAGCCGGAGAATCCTACGGGAAGGAGGCGATTCAGCAGCAGAGTCACGACCATGAGTACGGCACTGATGAGCACTACGCGATTCGACGCCGCGATCGCCGCCGTCGGGATGGTCCGACCGCCCCACATCAGGAGGGCGAGGATCGCACCGACGACCAGCACGCCAGGGACGATCATGTCGGCGAGGCGATCCGGCCACGATGCCAGGGCGATACTGAACGCGCTCAGCGTCACCGCCATCACGAGCGCGCCGGCGATGTACCACCCACGACGTGAGCGGATGCGACGGGTCGCCGCATCGGCTGCACTGAGAGCCTCGGCTGCGGCCGACGGAGAGGGCCCGGCGTTCTCTTCGGATGTCGACATGATGCCTCCTGATGGGGAACGGTGCCTGGGGACGAGAAACTGCGCTTTCCAGAGAAGCATATACTCAACCGGCAGTCAAGTACTTTCCGTATCGCTGAGACGCGCCGGTGCCCCGGGTCGGCTCGGAGCACCGGCGTCGTGTGTCGCGTCACCGTCGGTCGAGAACCTCTCCGTCGAGCACAGAGTGACCGCCGGAGACGATGGCGCCGTGGCTTTCGCCTGCGGCCAGGGACTCAAGTACTACGACCGCGGTAACGCCGTCTACCTCCCGATTGAAGAGCGCCCGATGTTGAGATGGGGAATGGTGCATCGCGCCGGACCGGCAGGTCGCTGGACTCGCGAACTCGTCGAGATCGCCAAGGAGATCGGCCCCCTCCAGCTGTCGCTGGAGCTCGAGTTCGACGCGTGATGGCTGCACCGGCTCGATCTCGCAGGCTGAGTCATCAGCGCTCTCGCACCTCGGCTACCGGGCCCAGGTCTGCGACGGTTCGGGCGAAGGCGCGGATCGGTCCACTCTCGGCGTCCGTGCGCCACACGAGCGCGTAGCTGAGCCGTGGCAGATCCGGGATCGGCAGCCACCGGATCTGTGGCAGCGACCAGTAGTGGGCCACGTGAGCCGGGAACGGGTGGATGATCTCGCCCGTGCTGACCAGCTGCAGCAGTTCGTCAGCGTTGGTGACGGACTCCACGCGTTCTATCGCCCTTCCGCTCGGCGTGCGGAACGGCAGGTAGCCGTTCTCCCACGCCTCCGGCATGCCCGGTACCTTGATGTGGGCGAAATCTGCCAGGGCCTCGAGGGGAACCGACGACCTGCCGGCGAGCTCATGGTCGATGGACACCGCGAGAAGCCGAGAGTCGGTGAACAGCGTGGGACCGACGGTGAGGTCCACCTCTTCCACCGGGAGCCAGGTGACCAGCACGTCGATCTCGCCTCTGCGCAGGCTGCCGAACGGGTCGTTGAACGACGCATGACGCACCTGCAGGTCATATCGCGGGTGCCGCCGGGCGAACTCGTCCCAGTAGCCGTGCAGCGCGGGGACGTTGTAGGGCATCAATCCGACCCGCAGTCGGGCGTCGAAGCCGCGAGCCGACAGCTTCGCCCGTTCCAGACTGCCCTGCAGCGTGTCATGAACAGGGATCAGGTCGTCACGCAACCGGGCGCCGACGGGCGTGAGTCGAACATCTCTGCGGTTCGAACGATCGAACAGACTTCCGCCGATCTGCATCTCGAACTGCGCGATCACCTGACTGACCCGCGCCTGCGAGACGCGCAGCCGCTCCGCAGTGCGGCCGAAGTGCAACTCGTCGGCCAGAGTCAGGAATATCTCGATGTCTCGAAGTTCCACAGCTTCCCCCTCTGTACCGATCGTCTGAGCCTATCCCGATCGTCATAAGCGTGACTGATCGACCGGTCGAACATCTCCTTGTCGGCCTCCGCCGCGCTATCTCGGCTCTTCACAATCGAGGGTGTGCTCGCGGTATGAGCCCGCCGGCTGAGAGTAGTGATCTGGCGATGTCGTTGGTCAGGCTGCGGGAGCCGAGGGCGCTGCCGCGGAGGCGTTCGAGTCGGCCGTGGATCGCTTCGACCGGGCCGTTAGAGGTTCCGGGGTGGTCGACGTAGGCGAGTACATGAGTGGCCGCTACCCGCGCCCGGCCATCAGGCGTCTCTCGTATCGTCGGCTCGGCACGAGGACGGGGCCATCCGATCCTTCGGCCGCATAGATCAGGGGACCGGCATCCCGCCATCCCTCACGCTCGTAGAAGCGGCGGGCGCGGGCGTTGCCAGAGACGACTGCCAGCCACCCGTCCGACCACCCGCCCGACGCGATTCGCTCCTCCGCATCCCGCAGCAATGCGATCGCGATGCCCGTGCCACGCGCCCGCCCGTCGACGAACAGCTCCTCGACCTCATTGCCTGCGACCGTGGCGAATCCGACCACGTGGTCTCCTTGTTCGGCGACGACGGTGCGGGGCACCCGCCGCGCGGCACGCGGGACGAACGACTCAGGGGTGCGGATCTCCTCGAGTGCGGCGTCGACGTGACCGGCGTGACCGTCGCGCCAGGCGGCCGCCCAGATGGCGCTGACGATCGGGACGTCCGCCTCCGTCATCGGGCGCAGCACGGTGGTCGTCATCGCGGGGAGCCCATGCCGGTGACCGCGACGAACACGGCGGCGGCGAGGAAGATCACCTGCAGCACGGTGCGCAAAGGAAGCGGCGTCGTCGGCGCCGCAGGGTGATCGACGCCGTGCGCGGCACGCACGTTCGCGGGGAACATCGCGACGAGGAGCGCAGCGAGGCAGATGGCCGCGGCGACACGCGTCGGCGGCAGGAGCAGGCCAAACGCTCCCAGCATCTCCAGCGCGCCCGTGACGGTGACGACGGCCTTCGGGTGCGGAACCCAGGCGGGCACGATCGCGATCAGCCCGTCGCGCCGCGGCTGCACCCAATGAGAGATCGCGGTCACCGTGAACATCGCCGCGAGTCCTATCGCGAGGGCGGCTGACCAGGAGTCCAGGTAGCCGAGCCCGAGCGCGCCGACTCCCCGTGCCGCCAGGGTGATCACGATCAGGATGATCAGTGGAACCATCATGCGCCTTTCATCTAGTCGTCGTATAGATCATGGCGCCCGACACGCAATGTTGTCAATGTCTAGATCCGTGGTTAGGATGCCGCTCATGGTGGACACGTATCATCACGGTCGGCTCCGGCAGCAGGTGCTGGCGAGCGCCGCGGAGGAGATCGCCCGGAGCGGACCGGAAACGCTGTCCCTGCGGGAGCTTGCGCGCCGCGCCGGCGTGACTCACGGTGCTCCGGCACATCACTTCGGCTCGCGGCGGGGACTGTTCACGGCGTTGGCGACGGAGGGCTTCGAGGCGCTGGCCGATGCTCTGGCGCCGTCCGTCGCCCGTGGCGACTTCGTCGAGACGGCGGTGGAGTACGTGCGATTCGCGCTGAGCAAGCCGGGGCACTACGCGGTCATGTTTCGGCCGGAGCTGCTGGAGGACACCCCGGGCCTCCGCGAGCAGCGTGATCATGCGGCGGCAGCTCTGGCGTCCGGAACGGCGAGTCTGCCCGAAGGACGCGTCGGGATACCCGTGGAACAGGCCCGCCACGCCGCGTGGGCTCTCGTCCATGGCCTCGCATCTCTCGTCCTTGCCGGAGCTCTCGTGGACGCCGATCCGCTCGCGCTCACCCGAGCCGGCGCCCAGCAACTGTTCGGATCTCCTCAGGGTGACGAGCACCCGCACCCCCGAAAGGCGGACGAGTGACACGGATCGTCTACTACACCTCGACCTCTCTGGATGGCTACCTCGCCGACGCGGACAACTCCCTCGACTGGCTCTTCGCGGTCGACGGCGGCCAGGATGCCATCGCCGAAGGCCAGGACTTCGTGTCCGGCGTGACCGTGCAGGTGGAAGGCTCCACCACCTACCGCTGGCTGATCGAACACGAAGACCTCCTCGCGCACCCCGAGAAATGGCAGGAGTTCTACGGCGACCGCACGACGTTCGTCTTCACCACCCGGACGGACCTGCCCGTCGTTCCCGGCGCGGACATCACCTTCGTCAACGGCCCGCCGGCGGACCACCTCGACCGCATCCTCACGGCAGCCGGCGACGGCGACATCTGGATCATCGGCGGCGGCGCGCTCGCCGCAGAGTTCGCGAAGATCGGCCGCCTCAACGAGATCCATCTCTCCATCGCACCGGTCACCCTAGGTTCCGGTGCACCGCTGCTCCCCGGAGGCTTCGACTCGGCCCGCCTCCGGCTCACCGACGCCCACCCGACCGGCCAGTTCATCGTCGCGAAATACATGGTGCTCGACGACGGCGGTCGCGGTGCTGGGCCGCCCACTCCTCCAGGCGAGCGCGGATAAGGAGGACGAGGCTGATCGGGCCCATGATGAGGAACTTGAGAGCGTTCCAGCAGAACCGGAACACGAAAAGGTTCAGCCACCCGGGGCCGCGGGACTGTCAGCGAAACGGTGGATCTGGGACTGGCCTGACCGAAAGGAAGGGCTATGAGCCAGACCCACCGTTTCGCTGACAGTCCCGACTCGGGCGTGCCATATATGTCAACGCATAAGAAGGTGCGCCTTGTTTGAACGTCGAACCGAAGCGGTTGCCGCACGAAACGGCAGCGGCAACCGGCAGTTGCCCGCGGCAAATCCCTTGCCAGGCCCTGATACAGGTCATCTGAGGGATGTGCGAGCCACCGCGCGGGTGCGTCCCGTAGCGTGGTGTCACTTCCCGCGGGGTCCTCGTCGTCGTAGACGATGAAGGGCCATCGTGGGATGACCAGTTGTTTCCGGCAAGAAGCAAAGCAGAGATCCCACGATGACCCACCACCAGTCTGCCCTGACGACCCTGATCGGCGAAGTCCTCGCCGATCCCGACCTCGCCCACTCGGACGTGTTCCGGCGGATGCTGCAGGCCGGCCTGCAAGATCTGATCAACGCGGAAGCGATGGTCAAGATCGGTGCGGGCCCGCACGAGCGCACCCCGGAACGGACCACACGTCGTAACGGCACCCGCCCGAAGACCCTCGCGACCCCGGCTGGTGAGGTCGACCTGCAGATCCCGAAGCTGCGCGAGGGATCGTTCTTCCCGTCGCTGCTCAGCCCGCGGCGCCGGGTCGACAAGGCGCTCTACGCGGTGATCTGCCAGGCCTGGATCGACGGCGTCTCCACCCGCAAGGTCGACCAGCTGATCCGGGCGCTGGGCAACGACACCGGCATCAGCCGGTCGACCGTGTCGCGAATCTGCGGGGAGATCGACGAGGCCGTCCAGGAGTTCCTGCATCGCCGGGTCGATCACACCTGGTTCCCTTACCTGTTCCTGGACGCCACCTACCTCGACGTCCGCCACCGCGGCCGTGTCGTGTCCCAAGCCCTCGTCGTCGCCACCGGCGTCTCAGGAGAGGGACGCCGGGAGATCCTAGGGATGGCGCTCGGCGACGCGGAGACCACCGACTTCTGGACCGAGTTCCTCCGCGGCCTGCGCGACCGCGGGCTGAAGGTCGCCACCGACGCCGACCCGCTGGGCGTCGCCCTGGTCACCAGTGACGCACACGCCGGCCTGAAAGCGGCAGTCAAGGCGATCCTGCCCGGATCGGGGTGGCAAAGATGCCGGGTTCATTTCGCCCGCAACGTCACCCAGAAGATCGGATCCGCGCGTTCCAAGCCCGTCAATGCGCTGATCTCGACGATCTTCGCGCAGACCACCTCGGAGGCCGTGCTCGCCCAGTACCAGGCCGTCACCGACAGCCTGCGCGCCTCGTTCCCCGAGATCACGGCCATGCTCGAGGCCGCAGAAACCGACCTCACCGCGTTCGCACCACTGCCGCGCGAGCACTGGCAGAAGGTCTGGTCAAACAACCCCATCGAACGCCTCAACCGCGAGAGCAAACGCCGCGCCGACGTCGTTCGGATCTTCCCCGACCGCGACTCCGTGACACGGCTGATCGGCGCTGTCCTGCAAGAGCAGCACGAGGAATGGTCCTACGGCGAACGCCGCTACTTCTCCGACATCTCGATGCGCAAACTCGTCCACACCCTCCACGAGCACACTGAACCCGCCCGCCCCGAGCTCTACCTCACCGCCTGACCATCACCCACCATCAGGGAGCAACCGGAGTGACACCACACCACGGGACTTGACCAGCTCGCCGCAGGAGCGAGGGCCAGGGCACGTGCCCGGCGCCACGTGCTTCGAACCCACCTCGCGCGACAGGGACATTACATCGTCGGTTGGCCCGCGGGCATACGACTGCGTGAATGCGATCGCGGTTCGCGGTGGCTCGAAGCTGCTTCACGACCGGCAAGAGACACTGCACTTTGTGATTCGCCCTGGGTTTCGTTCCTATCGGGCGGTTTGGGAGACGGGTGTCCCAAGGGTGTGTCGAGGCCAGCGTAGTAGTCGGCTTCGACCTCGGCGGGGGTGCGCATGTCCAGCTCTCCGTGGAGGCGCTGGTTGTTCCACCACCACACGTACCCGAGTGTCGCGAGTTCGACCTGCTCGACCGTGCGCCACGGGCCGCGGCGACGGATCAGTTCGGTCTTGTAGAGCCCGTTGACGGCCTCAGCCATCGCGTTGTCGAAACTGTCGCCGACGGTTCCCGTCGAGGGGTCGCGCCGAGTTCCTCGATCCGATCGGTGTAGACCACGGCGAGGTAGTTCGATCCGTGGTCAGCGTGATGGACGAGCCCGTTGAGGTTCCCGTCCGCCGCCCACGCGGCCATGTTCAGTGCCTGGAGCGGGAGGATGTCCGCTTTGAGCGTCGAGGCGACGTTCCACCCGACGATGCGGCGAGAGAACACGTCGGTGACGAATGCGACATAGGCGAACCCGGACCACGTCGCGACATTCGTCACGTCCGCGACCCAGAGCCTGCGGGGAGCGTCCGCAGTGAACCGTCGCTGCACGAGATCCTTCGGCTTCTCGTTCGCCGAGTCGGGCTTCGTGGTGAAGACCTTCTTCGATCGCTTCACGCCGCGAACCCCAGCGAGTCGCATGAGCCGGCCGGTCTGGTCGCGACCGATTGCCCAGCCCTGCCGCCGCAGCAGCGCGTGCATCTTCCGGACCCCATAGTTCTCCGCATGCAGCCGGGTGATCTCCGGGATCAGCAGCTCGTCTCTCAGCTGCCGGGCTGACGCCGGACGCGCTTTCGCGGCCCGGTATCCGCGGGCGGTGAGGAATCCCACCTCGGCCTGCCGCATCACGCGGCAGACGAGCTCGACCCCGAAACGATCACGCATCTTGTCGATGAACGCGATCATCTCGTCGAGGGGCGGCCGAGCTCGGTCGCGAAAAACACGCTCGCAGACGGGAGGATCTCGTTCGCCTTCTCCAACTCGGCGATCTGCTTCTTCAACCGCTTGATCTCGGCCTGCGCCTCGCTCGAGGCCCCCGACTGCCGGCCCTCGTCGACGTCGAGGCGCTTCTTCCGCAGTCGAAGCGTCTCGGGGTTAACGCCGAGCTTGCCCGCGACGTGCTTGATCGCAGCGTGATCGGTCTTGTAATCAGGGCGAGCCTCGCTCAACATCCGCAGCGCGCGCTGACGGAACTCATCCGGATACGGTCCTGGCATAACTCCATCCTCCAAAAGGAAAGGACGGAACGAAACTCAGCGCGAATCAGTCAGACCAGCCACGAACGTATCTGAGCTGCCGGGAACGTCGTCGACCCTGGCGCGAACGTGGCGATGTCACTCGGGGCCGGGGCCATCACCGGTGGCGTCGTCAACGCTCGACTCGCCAAAGAGGACACAGACACCGCCCTCGCCACGCCTGCGCGGGCGTCCTGACCGCGCACGCGGGCAGCGGCGGGTGCCGGTGACGCTATCGGGGCACCTATTGCTGTGGGAGGGTGAGGATCTCGGCGCCATGGTCGGTGATCGCGATGGTGTGCTCGGTGTGGGCGGTGCGGCATCCGGTTGCGCTGCGCAGCGTCCACCCGTCGTCCGGGTCGGTGATGAGCCGGTCGGTATCGGCCATCACCCACGGCTCCAAGGCCAGCAGCAGCCCCGGTCGCAGCCGGTATCCTCGGCCGGGTCGTCCCTTGTTGGACACGTGCGGGTCCTGGTGCATCGTCGATCCGATGCCGTGACCACCGAACTCGGTATTGATCAGGTAGCCGGCGCCCGACAGCACCTGCTCGATCGCGTGCGAGAGGTCCCCCAGCCGCAACCCCGGCGCGGCAACATGAATCGCGGCCACCAGCGCCCGTTCGGTGGCGTCGATCATCGCGACGTCCTGCGGGTTGCGGGTGTCGCCGACGATGAAGCTGATCGCGGCGTCCGCCGCGACCCCGTCCTTGATGACCGCGAGGTCTAGGGTGAGCAGGTCCCCATCCGCGAGGCGGTAGTCGCGTGGCATGCCGTGCAGCACGGCGTCGTTGACGGCGGTGCAGATGTAGTGCCCAAAGGGACCGCGCCCGAACGAGGGCGCATAGTCGACGTAGCATGAGGTCGCACCGGCAGCATCGATCATCTCCCGCGCCCACTGGTCAACCTGGAGCAGGTTCGTCCCGACCCGGCAGCGGGCCTTGAGGCGCTGGAGAACGTCGCCGACGATGCGGCCGGTGACCCGCGCCCGGTCCAGCTCGCTCGGAGTGAGGATCTCGATCATCCGGCACCTTCCCGCCAGATCTCCAATACTTATACCGGTACGACTATACCGTGATTAGTATTGGTGGCATGGTCAGATTGCCGCTCACTCGCGAGGACGTCAAACGCGGGCAGCGGCTCGGAGAACTACTCCGTGTCGCGCGCGGTCCACGTTCGATCCTTGACGTCGCGATCGAGGCGGGGATCTCCCCCGAGACGTTGCGCAAGATCGAGACCGGCAGGGTCGCCACACCAGCGTTTCCCACCGTTGCCGCGGTCGCCATCGTGCTCGGCCTGTCCCTCGACGACCTCTGGGCCCAGATCAGCACACGCCACGGATCACCTCCGGAGGCGCTGACGTCAGCGGCGGTGTTGGCTTCGCGCTAACGACACCGCGCGCGGACCTGCTCACCCGCAGTGTTCACCGGGTCGCCTCGTCGTTGTCGTATGGCGGACAGCCGGAGAATGTTGCGCGGTACTCGCTGGGAGAGACTCGGGTGGCGCGGCGGAACTGGTCGCGGAAGGCGCTGGGGCTGCTGAAGCCGACCTGTCGGGCGATGCGCTCGATGCTGTGGTCGGTGGTCTCCAGCAGCTCCTGCGCGTGCCGGATGCGCACACCGGTGACCCATTCCATGGGAGCCTGCCCGGTCTCCTGGTGAAAACGTCGGGTCAGAGTACGGATGCTCGTGTGGGCTGCTGTTGCGATGTCGGCGAGCGTGAGCGGACGGTGGGCGTTCTCCTCGATCCACACGAGCACGTCCTCCAGCGTGGCGGTGCGGTAGGTGGGCGGATTCCGGACGATGAACTGCGCCTGCCCTCCTGTGCGGTGCAGCGGCGCGACCGCCAACCGTGACGCGTGGGCGGCGACCGCTGCACCGAAGTCCCGACGGATCATGTGCAGGCACAGGTCCAGCCCTGCGGCCGCACCCGCCGAAGTGAGCACCTGCCCATTGTCGGTGTAGAGCACATCCGGCTCCACGATCACCCGCGGGAACCGTCGTGCGAGCAGATCGGTGGCGAGCCAGTGGGTCGTCGCGCGCTGCCCATCGAGGAGCCCTGCGTCTGCGAGCACGAACGCCCCCACGCAGATCGAAGCGATGCGCGTCCCCGCCGCCGCTGCCGCACGGAGCGCGTCCGCGACGCCGTCCGGGAGCGGCGCAGCCGCGTCGTTGCGCCCTGGAACCATGATCGTGTCCGCCCGCTCCAGCGCTTCGAGACCCACGCTCGTGGCGATCTGGAGGGGGCCCGCGTCGACCGTGGGCGCCGTCCCGGCGACGATCACCCGATACGCCAGGCGCCCGTCCGGGAGCGTCACACGACCAAACGTCTCCACTGCGGTGGCCAGATCGAACGCGATCACATCAGGAAGAGCGAGCGCGACGACGGTGTACATACCGTGCATCCTACAGATATTCAAGCGCGAGATTGACGTTCAGAACGCGTGGCCAGATTCCGGCGATCATTGGCCATCGGGCCGATTGTGCCCGATCGGAACAGGCCGGAGACTCGATAGCGTCGCCGCCGTTTCCGCCAACGCAAGGGAGTTCCCGTGTCGATGTCCGTGCAGATCGTGCTGTTCGACGGGTTTGATCCGCTCGATGTGATCGCGCCGTTCGAGGTGTTCGTCGCAGGCAGCGAGTACTTCCTCGACAACGCACTCGACATCACTCTGGTCAGCGCCGAAGGGGCGCGCGATGTCGTCTCCGGCTCGCAAGGCCTCAGGCTCCGCGCGACGGCGGCGCTCGATCCCCACCGGCCGGGGATCGTGCTCGTGCCCGGTGCATCCGGGCCGGTTGACGGCGACCCCGACGAGGGCGCCGAGACGATCCCGGTCCTTTTGGCACGGTTCGCGGCGACCGGGGCGATCCCGCTCATCGCCAACGCGATGCGCGACCCCGACGTCCTGGTCACGGCAGTGTGCGGCGGCTCGCTCGCGCTAGCGATGGGCGGACTCTGCGAGGGCCGCAACGTCGTCACCCACACCCTCGGAATGCCACTGCTGGAGGCGACCGGCGCGACAGCGGGCAGCGCCCGCGTCGGCGACGCCGGCGCCCTGGTCGCCGCCGGCGGCGTCTCCTCCGGGCTCGCCCTGGCGCTCTCCCTCCTAGACCGGCACTTCGGACCCCGGATCGCCCACGCTGTCGAGGAACTCTTCGAGTACGAGGGACGCGGCACCGCCTGGCGCGCCGTCGGCAAGGCCCCTGCCACGGTGCCCGAAGCCCCCACGCCGTGAGCATCCGGACCGGAGAACGAAAGGAACATCGAAGCGAATGAACCCTATCTGCGGCGACTGGCGACTCCAGATGAAAACTCCCATCGGGACCATCGAAGCCGACTACCACTTCGAAGAACACGACGGTGTGGTCACGGGGACAGCGAACGGCGCGGGCGAAGCCGTCGCCCTGACCGATCTTGTCACCGGAGACACCCCGGACGGTCAACACGCCGCCTGGCGGCAGCAGATCACCAGGCCCCTCCGACTCAATCTCGAATACGACGTCAGCATCACCGGAGACACCCTCACCGGAGAATCTCGCGCGGGACGCCTCCCACGCACCCGTGTCACCGGGCGAAGGATCACCGCATGAGGGCGTCCACCCACTTCATCGGCACGTCCACGCCCGCACCCGGATCGTCCGGGTCGAACGGGAGCGAGGTTGTTCGCGCATGAAGCTCAATCGTTCACCCGCAATGATTGTTCTGCGGGTCTTGTCCGCTCTGGAACTGATCTCGCTGGCCGTCATCCTCACCAACAGGTTCACTGTTCACCTTCCTGTCGTGACCTCGACGGGCGGCCCGCTGCACGGCCTCTTCTACGTGTCGACGATCCTGCTGGCGCTGTTCCTTCCGCTACCCCGCGCTTCGAAGTGGCTCGCGGCCGTCCCCGGTGTCGGCGGCGTACTCGCCCTCTGGCGGGCACACCGGCATACTCCGGCCCCGGCAGACGAGCCCCCGTCGGCGCTGGATGTCACGGATGACCAACGCAGACAGGCGATCGTCATCGCTGACCGTGTCACTGCAACACTGTCCAGCGACACGCGGATCGGCCCACTGAGTTTCGCCGTGCCGCGCGGGACGATCACCGGGCTGGTCGGACCGAACGGTGCGGGAAAGACCACGGCGCTGCGGCTCATGTGCGCACTGGTGGCACCGTCGAGCGGCAGCATCCTCACCGCAGACGACCCGTCCGGTGCCGCCGCACGGATGGGTGTGCTGATCGACTCCCCGGGACTGCTGCCCAGTCTCACCGCCAGGGACAACCTGCTCGTCCTTGCTCGCCTAGCCGGATGGCAACCTGCTGTCGCAGATCAGGCACTGGAACGTGTCGAGATGACCCCGGTGGCGCATCGCACGGTGGGAACCTTCTCGCTGGGCATGAAGCAGCGGATCGGTCTGGCGGCAGCTCTCCTGGCAGACCCGGACATCGTGATCCTCGACGAACCGACGAACGGTCTGGACCCTCGCGGGAAAGCAGACCTGCGCGTGTTCTTGCGGGAACTGTCTGCCGAAGGCAAGACGATCATCCTCGCAACCCACGCACTCGACGAGGTCGAGGAACTCTGCGATCACCTCATCGCGATGGATCGCGGACGCGTGATCTTCCAGGGCACTCCGGCTCAGATGCGTCGGATGATCCCGGAGACCATCCTGTGCCGTGCAGCCGGTCCATCTGAGCGTGACGCAGCGGCAGCGGCCTTCGTCAACGCGGGATACGCGGTTGCGCTTGACCGGGACGCCATACGAGTCACCGCCGATACCGGCCACGGTGCTGTCCTCAATCGCCTCGCGCAGAAGGCCGGGACAACGCTCACGGAGATCACCGCAGAACGGCCCACGCTGGAGCAGGCGTTCCTGCACCTGACATCCACACGCGCCACCTCTGACGCCCATGACCGTGCAGGAAACGAAGAAGAGGATCTGGAGGTGCCGGCGTGATCGGTGCGTTCTCGTCCGCGTGGACGATGCTCAAGCGTCCGACGATCGTGTGGCCTCTGCTGGCGGCGATCGTCGTGTTCTCCGCGATATCGATCGTGTTCACCTTCTCGACCGCAGCCGCACCCGGAGGATCGCGTTTCACGGATCCTCCCACCCTGCTCGCCGACCTCGCCGACCCCGACGCGCTGGTGCAGTTCGTCGGCAGGCCGGTCATGGTCACGGGCCTGGTCGTGCTCGCCGCGTCCATCCTGCACATCACCGGCCAGTACTCGTCCGGTCTTGTGCGGATGCAGTTCGTCGTGCAGCCGCGCCGTTCGACTTGGCTCCTGGGAAACTGGGCTGCTCTGGCAACTGCGGCGATCGCCTGCGCGCTCATCGGAGCGCTCACCGCTGTCGCCTCCGGCTACGTGTGCGCAGCGATCTGGGGAGTCGACACCGGCGAATGGTTGAGCGGGCTCGGCGGCGCAGCCGGCGCGACCGCGAACCTCGCACTCGGCATGGTCGCGTTCGCGCTGGCGGGCGCGACACTCGCGCTCTGGTTGCGTTCGTCGATCGCGGCGCTCACCGTTGCGCTGGTGTACGCGCTCTTCGAGAACATGATCAATGCCGCCGCACCATTCGGCCAGGGTCTCATGCCTGCGAGCGCATTCAGCACCGTCGCGACATCCGGCCTCAACGGGAACCTCTACTTCCCGTCGCTGATTGCCACGATCGTGCTGACCTTCGCGTTCACCGCGGGCGCATTCGGGCTGGTCGTGAACCGGAACGTGACCGACTGATGGCCGAGCACCACACCAGCCGTCGCGCGTTCCTCATCGGAGGCGCCGCCAGCCTCGGAGCCGCAGCCGCAGGCGTGGCCGCCGGAACACTGCTGACCACCGCCGTTAGCCCGGAGACCGTGTCGGATGCGGAACCCGAAACGCAGACCACGGTTCCCTTCTACGGCATCCACCAGCCTGGCATCGCCGAACCACCGCCTGCTCAGGCAGCGTTCCTCGGATTCGACCTCGCGCCAGGAACTAGCCGCACTGCTGTCGCCGAAGTCATGAAGAAATGGACGACGCTTTCAGCCGCGCTCGCAATGGGCGACACCTCGGCCGATGAATCGCTCGTCTCGGTGGGAACCGCACCTGGCCGGTTCACCATGACCGTCGGGATCAGCGGCCCTGGACTGGATGCGCTCGGCGCTGACCGCCCCGCACAGCTTGTCGATCATCCCGTCTTTCCCGGCGACCAGATCGACGGACGCATGTCGTTCGGGCACATGTTCGTGCAGTTATGCTCAGCGGACCGCGTCTACCTCGCCGGCGCGGTTCGCGCGGTGCGACAGTCGGCAGCGGCCGCGTTGACGCCGCGATGGCAGTTCAACGGTTTCCGTAACGCGGATGCCGACGGCACGTCGCGGAACGGCCGCAACCTCATGGGCCAGATCGACGGCACCAACAACATCGCCGCCAGCCGGGCCACCGAAGGCGGGGCTGTCTGGGTGAAAGACGCCGGACCCCGATGGCTGGTCGGGGGAAGCTATGTCGCGATCCGCCGCTTCCGCATGCTCCTGGCCGCCTGGGAAGACACGCCACGCGATACGCAGGACTGCACGATCGGCAGGCATCTGGACACCGGCGCACCGATCGGTTCCCGTCATGAGCAGGATCCGGTCGACCTGGATGCGACAGACGCCTCCGGGGCTCCCCTGATTCCGCTCGACGCGCACATCCGGCTGGCCGCACCCCGCCGCGGCGCTGGCGAGGAGATACTGCGACGGTCATACACCTACTCCACCGGCCAGTTCGACAGCGCGATGGGCGATGAGGATGCCGGACTGATCTTCGTGTCCTATCAGTCCGACCCCACCACCAGTTTCATCCCTGTGCAGCAGCGTCTCGCAGACAGCGACGCGCTGAACCGGTTCGTGATCGCCACGTCGAGCTCACTGTTCGCAGTCTTCCCCGGCGTCCAGGACTCCGACGACTGGTACGGACGAGAGCTGCTGTCGTGACACGCTCGGCACCAACCAGCGCACCAGCGGAACCCCCCGCACGGTCCTGCCGCGTCACCAGACCCGGACAGGCGAGGACCACACCGACCATAAGGACACACCAAGGGATGAGATCTCTGACAACCCGCTTCTCCGCGGCCGCTGCCGCCATCGTTCTCGTGCTGACCGGCAGCGGATGCACGAGCGCACCCTCCGAACACGACGAGTTACGCGCATCCGCCATCACGATCGCCAAGTTGCCAGGGCTCGGTGACGTTCTCGTCGACGGTGAAGGCTTCGTCCTGTACGTCTTCGAACCGGACGCCGCCCAGACGGTGACCTGCACCTTCACGTGCGCCAACAGATGGCCCCCGCTACGCGCGATCGACGGCGGTACCCCAACCGCGGGAGACGGTATCGACGCCTCGCTCATCAGCACACTGCCAACCCCCGCCGGTGGTGAAGTCATCACCTACAACGGTTGGCCGCTCTACGGCTACACAGCCGACACGAACCCCGGAGATGCGCGCGGACAGGACACCTACCTCAACGGAGGCGTGTGGTACGTCATGCAACCCGACGGCCAGCCCCTGATCCCATAACCCCACAACAAGCCATGGCCTACTTCTTGCTCATCGTGCACATCGCCACCGCGATCGTCTTCATCGGCGCACTCACGATCTCCGTCAGCCTCTTCCCTCGGTACGCCGCACCGGCCTCTGACGTCAACGACAAGTCCCACGACACACACCCCGTCGCGCTCGCAATGCACCGGATCACAAAGGTGTACGGACGCCTCGCGATCATCCCGCCCGCCGTCGGCATCACCCTCGCAGTAGTCCTCGGAAGGCTGGACGAACTATGGATCATCCTCTCCGTTGCCCTCTCCCTCATCGGCGGAGCCCTGCTGACCTGGGTCATCATCCCCGCACAGCGACGGATGCTGGCGGATCCACGACACGAACCGAGCACCCGCCGCCGCGCCGGCGCAGCAGCAGGAATCCTCAACTCGATTTGGTTCGCCATCCTCATCCTCATGATCCTGAAACCCGGGGCAGGCGGATGACGGAACGCGGGCTCCGCTGGGATGTAAGAAAAACGGTGTGTGAGGGTCCGGCCTGATCCGTAAGGAGATGGCCGTGGCTGACACGACCGACGTCGTCGCTGATGACGAGATGGTTGATCCGGTGACCGGGGAGATCGTCGACCAGAAGGAACTTGCAGAGCGGTTGCTGACGCAGGCGAAAGAACAGGGCGTGAGCCTGGCAGGGCCCGGTGGCCTGCTCAGCCAGCTCACGAAGAACGTCCTCGAAACGGCTTTGAATGCCGAGTTGACCGAGCACCTCGGTCACGAGCACGGTGGGACCCCGATCGGCGAGAACATGCGCAACGGGACCCGGACGAAGACCGTGCTCACCGAGATCGGCCCGGTCGAGATCGAGGTGCCTCGTGATCGTGACGGGTCATTCGAGCCGCTGATCGTCCCGAAACGGAAGCGCCGCATCGACGGGATCGACCAGATCGTGCTGTCGCTGACCGCCCGTGGGTTGACGACCGGGGAGATCGCCTCGCACTTCGACGAGGTCTATGGGGCGAAGGTCTCGAAAGACACGATCAGCCGGATCACCGAGAAGGTCGCCGGGGAGCTCACCGAGTGGTCCTCGCGCCCGTTGGATCCGCTCTATCCGGTGATCTTCGTCGACGCGATCGTCGTGAAAGTCCGTGACGGGCAGGTCCGCAACACCCCGTTCTATGTCGTGATGGGCGTCACGACGAACGGGGAGCGGGAGATCCTCGGCATCTGGGCCGGCGACGGCGGTGAGGGAGCACGGATCTGGCTGCAGGTGTTCACCGAGCTGAAGAACCGGGGCGGCGACGACGTCCTCATCGCCGTCTGCGACGGGCTGCAAGGTCTCCCTGCGGCGATCAACACGACGTGGGAGCAGACGGTCGTGCAGCGTGTATCGTCCACCTGATCCGCAAAGCTTCCGCTCTGCAGGACGGCAGCACCGCGACGCGATCGTCCGTTCACTGAAGCCGGTCTATACGGCCCCGTCCGAGCAGGCGGCGAAGGACCGGTTCGAGGAGTTCGCCGCCTCGTGGGGCGGACGATATCCGGCGATCGTGCAACTGTGGCGGAACTCTTGGGCGGAGTTCGTGCCGTTCCTCGAATACGACGTCGAGATCAGGCGGGTGATCTGCACGACCAACGCGATCGAGTCGATCAACGCCCGCTACCGCAGGGCCGCCCGGGCGCGCGGGCACTTCCCGAACGAGCAAGCCGCGCTGATGTGCTTGTATCTGGTGACGAGGTCGCTTGACCCGACCGGCGGCGGGCGGGCACGCTGGGTGATGAGGTGGAAGCCCGCGTTGAACGCGTTCGCGATCACCTTCGCCGGACAGTTCGAGAGAACCACTCACTAATGAAAACGCCGGACCCCACACAACATTCATCAGACAGACCCGCGAGCCGCTGTGCAGGGGTGCGCTTTCTTGCGGAACGGCCTGCGTCGAACACACTTGCGCCATATACGGCGCCATAGCACCTCGGACAGAAACGTGAGACTCCCCCGTGATCTTCTCCTTATCTGAACCGTGCACCACCTCGACTGTCTCGTGGTCAGGCGCAATCGCAGGATCTTCATGCAGGAACGACGCAGAGGAACTTCGCGAAGGAGTCTGTCGATGCCACCAATCTGCTCATCGAGGTGAGGTTCGCCGAGAGGAACTTCGAGCCAACGGAGGGACTTCAATTACAAGGCGGCAAGGTGGATCCAAGCGCCTTCGCTCGCGGGTCACGATGGACTTCCGCCGGCCCGCATCGCGCCTCGAACTCACACCAACGAGGCCGGTCTCCAACGAAATGCGGACTGAGCGCCATACGCTGGCACGATGAGCCCACGTCAGGAAGAGCATCCCCGACACCTCGGAAACAGGCGGTGACGACGTGTCGTCCCCCGTGTGGACGAGCGCCGCGCGGTCCAGCTACGCGACGGGGCGGATGCCGTGGGAGGTGACCTCCGCCAGAGATGCGGCGGCGAAGCGTCCCGTGGCTCGGCGCCGTGCCGTCTCGGTTCCGACCCCGCCGGCGCGGATCCGGCGTCCGATCATCGACGGGTCGAGGGTACGTGCTGCGGCAGCGGCCTGGGCGTAGAGGCGGATTCCGTTGTAGGCGTTGACCGCGAGGCTCGTCAGCGGCGCCGACGTGAGACCGAAACGGCGGCGGTAGCGGATGCCGAGGTCGCTGCCCAGCCCGATCACTCCGGCGTGGTCGTTGCTGACGAGGATGCCCGCCGCGACGCCCGTGCCCAGATGGTCGAGCTGCGCCTGGTCGAAGTTCGTGGCCAGGGTGCGGAACGAGCTGCGAAGACCTTGGGCATGGAAGGTGCGCTCGAATCGGATGGCATCCTCGCCGATGAACGAGGAGAGGATGAGATCCCCGTCGCCGGCGCCGATGTCGTCCAGGATCCGATCGAATCCCGACGATCCGATTGGTGCGAATGCCGTGCCGCTGATGCGTCCGCCGTGCTGCGTGATCAGCCTCCGTGCGACCGCGGAGACGGTCCGCGGCCACACGTAGTCGTTGCCGACGAGGTACCAGTTCGACGCGCCCGCGGCGGTCATGGTCTCCGGGATGGCCCGCCGCAGCTGCTCGAGCGGCGATTCGCCGAGGTCGATGAAGTTCCGTCGCGGACCGGTGCGGCGCTCCGCCATCGCGGTGTTGAGGACGAGCCTGCCTGTCGCCACCGCATAGGGACGCACGGTCTGCATCGCGGCGGAGGAGATGCTGGCGATCACCACGTCGCAGGCGTGCTCCTCCACCAGGCGCCGGTAGGCCGACAGTGCGCGTTCCGGGCTCGTGCGGTCGTCCTCGACAAAAAGTCGGGCGGTGCGGCGACCGAACGCGCCGTCCGCGTTCACGTCCTCGATTGCCAGCGCGGCACCGTTGACGATGCTCCGGCCCATCAGCCCCGCCGCGCCCGAGAGCGAGACGAGGAGGCCTATGCGGACGTCGATGTGGGCGATTCCGGAAGAACGCAGCGCCCCCGACGAACCGCGGTCGGCGAGCCACTCGACGCCGGCCTGCTCGACCGTGACGAGCACGCTCAAGCGTGTGCCGGACTCTTCGGGGTGAAGGACCAGCTTCACGCGTCCCACCCACGGCGTCTCCTGAGCGATCGTGAGGGAGCGGTTCTCTTCGAGCCCGACGATGCGACCGGCGCAGCGCACCGCCGAGCCGTCGGGCTGCGGGATGTCGAACATGACCGGCGCGCCGCGCTCCACGCGACCGCACTCGCGGAGCATCGGCCATCCGCTCGCCGCCCCCGTGCGTAGCGCCGACCACAGCTCGGCAGGACTGCGGGGCGAGGAGCTCCCCACGACGAACGACAACTCCTCGGCCATCGCTCACTCGCCGGTCTGGTTGTTTCGGACGAAGGCCTCAACGCCGTCGGCGTAGACCTTCATCAAGAACTGGATGATCTCGTCGGCCCGGTTGGGGCCGAGACGATACATGCGCCGCTGGCCGCGGCGCTCTTCGGCGACGAGATCCGAGTCCCGCAGCACCCGCAGATGCGCCGACACGGCCGCGCGCGTCATACCGGGGAAGAGCTCCGCGATCTCGCCGACCGAGATCTCATCGCGCTCCCGCAGAGTCGTGAGGATCGCGCGTCGCGTCGGATCCGCGACCGCGGTGAACACCTGGTTCTGCCCCATTCGGCTTGCTCCTTCAGGACGTCGGGTCGAGGTCGACACTATCGCGGCCGAGCAGCTCCCGCAGCGCGCGGTCGATGAAAGCATTGTCCGGCGGGTTCAGACCCACTCCCGCGGAGTGCCCCCACGTCCCCGGAATCACCTCGAACGTCGCGCCCGGGATGCGCTCGGCGTCTCGTGCGCCCTGCTCGGGAGTGAAGTACATGTCCAGCGCCGCCGAGACGATCGCGGTGCGTGCGGTGATCCCGGCGAGCGCCGCGTCCGTGCTGCTGCCGGCCGTCGTCCCGACATCGCCCTCGCGCCACGTCCGGATCATCGTGATCAGGTTCCACGGGTCCTGCGCGAGCAGCATCTCCTCCCAGAAGCCGCGCACGAAGTCCTCCCGCGTGTCGAAGCCGAGGGTGCGGTATTCCTGGCCCTCGTAGAAGGCGCCGCTGAAGCCCCAGCCGGCATACACGCGTGCGGCGGCTCGCAACCCAGCGGTCGGGATGCCGTCGGCGAGCATCGGGTCGGTGCGGATCGCGGCCTCCACGCTGTCGAGGAACACGGCGTTGAGCTCCGACGTCCGCGCCGAGCCGCAAAACGCGAAGACGCGCTCGACCTCCCGCGGAAAGGCGACCGCCCAGTGCAGCGCCTGCGCAGCCCCCATCGACCAGCCGACGACCGCGTGCAGCTGCGCCACCCCGAAGACCTCGCGGATGAGACGGCGCTGCGCGCGGACCTGGTCGCCGTACCCCACCGTCGGGAAGTCGGCGCCGCGCTGCCCGGCCGCGGCGTTGCTGGGCGAGGTCGAGACGCCGTTGCCCAGCAGATTCGGGACGACGATGCAGTAGCGCCGGGGATCCAGCGGCCGGCCGGGCCCGATGAGCCAGCGGTTCTCCGCATGCGTGCCCATGAAGAAGGTCGGGAACAGGATCACATTCGACCCGTCGGCCGCAGGCTCGCCGTGCACCTCGTAAACGAGTGCGGCGTCCGAGAGACGTCGACCGGTGTCGAGGGCGAGATCCCCGAGCGGATGCGTGCGGACGACCGAGCCGCTCACGATGCGGCCTCCGGCATCCGCCTGGACCCGCCGGCGCGCAAGACCCGTTCGATCTCCACCGCGGTAGCCAGCACATCTCTGTCGCTGCCGGGGAGCGACTCGATCGTGAGCCCGACCGGGGGGCGATCGGGATCCCGCTCGGCGGGAACAGTGATCATCGGATGCCCGAGCATGCTCGCTGTCTCGGTGTTGCGTGTGATCGTCTCGAACAGGGGCGACTCGTGGCCGTCGACCACAGCGCGATCTGCGCCGAGTTCCACGGCGACCACCGGGGTGGACGGGTAGACGAGCGCATCCACCCCGGCGGCGAGGACGCGATGCTTCACGATCGCGCGCAGATCGCGGCGCAGTCGGAGGGCTGCGCGATAGCGGCGCTCACCCACCGGTGCGGCGACGAAACCCGCCAACGCCGCACGAACGTCCGGTGAGCGCACCTCTCCGACGAGTTCCGCCACGGAACGGATGCTGAGGTCCGACGCCTGCAGGAGCGCGTCGAGCGCGCGGGGCGCCTCGTAGCCGACGAGGTCGTGGCGGTGCTCCAGCGCGCGGGCCTGCACATCGCTCAGGTCGATCTCGACCAGCTCGAATCCGTGGGATGCGAGCTCGTCGAGCGCGTGCATCGCGGCGCCGCGCACCGCGTCGTCGATCTGGTCCCAATAGGCGCCCTGAGGAACGCCCAGCCGCGTGCCCGCCGACCCGGCCGTCGTGTCTCCGCTGATCAGCCCGTCGATGAACTGGACGTCGCCGACGTTATGTGCCATGACACCGATCGTGTCGCGGCTCTGTGAGATCATCAAGACTCCGTCTCCCGCGTAGCGTCCGTGGGTGGGACGCATCCCGACCACACCGCAGAACGAGGCCGGTATCGTCATCAATCAGACGGTGTCGGTTTCGAGGGAGAAGGCCGCGGAACCGGCGGCGATCGCAGCCGCCGAGCCGCCGCTGGAGCCGCCCGCCGACCTTCCCGGATGCCGCGGGTCGCTCACGGCACCGTAGCCGGCATTGTCGGATGTGACACCGAGAGCGAGTTCGTGCATGTTGGCCTTGCCGACGACGGTCGCCCCGGCGGCGGCGAGCGTGCGCACGACCGAGGCGGTCGGCGAGAGCAGCAGGTCGTCCAGCGCGAGACTTCCTGCCGTCGTGGGTGCTCCCGCGACGACGATGTTGTCCTTCACCGCGAACGGCACCCCCGCAAGGACGCCGGAGGACGATGCGGAGGGCTCCATCACCCGGACGTAGGCCCCACACGAAGCCGCCGCCTGCGCCGCCCGCGATCGCATCTCCCGGAGATTCGCCGCGCCGTCGCGCGCGTGGGAAGCGCGCCAGGCGGCGATGTCATCGGGGACGGCTGAGTCGGTCGGATGCATGAACGCTATTCTTGCACAAATGGGTAAAGATGTGTTTACTCATGATCACAAATCGACGACGATCCGGTCGTCAGGGGGCGCACTGCCGCCGACCTGCCCGGCATTCACACACCCGAACGGAGCCGCCATGACCGACATCCACACGCATCCTCCGCGTCTGGACGACCAGTACGAACACACTCCCGTGCCTCCCGAGCACCGCAAGAGCACGCTGGCGATCGGGGCGGCCTGGGCCGGCATGCCCATGGTCCTCACGGCGACGGTGATCGGAGGGCAGCTCGCCTACTTTCTCGGCTTCGCGCAAGGGCTCCTCGCTCTGGTGATCGGCGCCGCGGTGCTGGCGGTCTACGTCGGCATCCTGAGTTACACGGCCGGGCACACGGGTCGCAACTTCGGGCAGTTCTCGCGGTCGGTGTTCGGCCGCGTCGGCGCTCTGGTGCCGGCTCTCCTGCTCTCGACGGTGATCGTGGGGTGGTACGCCTTCCAGACCGGGCTGACGGGGTCCCTGCTCTCCGCGATCACGGGGTGGAATGCGGGCATCCTCGCCATCGCGGCGGGGATCGTCTTCATCTTCATCACCTTCGTCGGTATCCGGGCGATCTCGTGGATCGGATACATCTCGGCCCCGCTGTTCATCGTCTTCGGCGTTGCGGCGCTGGTCATCGGCGGGACCGCCCAGGGGTGGCCCGACATCGCCGCGTACGCCGGCGCGTCCCGCACCGCCGCGGCGTGGCCCCTCGGGGTCGGAGTGACCGTCGTCATCGCGAGCCTGGTCGACGCCGGGACGATGACCGCCGACTTCACCCGGTTCTCGCGGACCGGTCGAGAGGCCGTCGCGGCAACTCTGGCGGCCTTCCCCGTCGGCCAGTTCGTCTCGGCGTTCATCGGGGTGCTCGTGGTCTCGGCCGGACTCGCGGTGGATCCGGCCGTCAACGGCGGCATGTTCATCGGCGTCCTCCTCGGCAGCCCCGTCTCCCAGGTAGTCGTCGCCGTCTTCGTGGTGCTCAACCTCGCCGCCGTCTGCGCCCATTGCCTCTACAACGGCGCGATGGGATGGAGCCACGCGACCGGCGCCCGGTTCCGCACGACCACGGTAGTGCTGGGGCTCATCGGTCTATTCGCCGCCGGGCTCGGAGTGTGGTCCTTGTTCAGCGACTGGCTCACGATCCTCGGCGTCATCGTGCCCCCGATCGGCGTGGTGATCATCGTGAGCGTCCTGGTTCGCGGCTACGGGTTCCTCGCTGCGGATGCCGCGCGTGTGCGCGTCGGAGCGTTCGTCGCGTGGGCCATCGGGTCCGCCGCGGCGCTGCTCACCCACCTGTTCGCCCCGGCGCTGAGCGACGCGGTCGTCGGGATCGTCGTCGCCGCTGTCGCCTCCCTGATCGCCGAGCGCCTCGCGTCCCCCGCGCGCAGCGCCGTCCGCACCGAGGCGTAGCGAGTGCCTGCCTGCCGAGACCGCCGCCCCCGGCAGGCGGGCACTGCCCCCGCGTCAGCGGGCCGGTTCGAAGGCCGCGATGGCGTCGGCCAGCGCCTCGGGCGCCTCGAACGGGATGAGGTGGCCGGTGACCGGGATGACCTGGAGTTCGGCGCGGTCGAGGAAGGGCATCAGGTTGTGCCGCAGCACGTCGACGGGCTCGACGGCGTCGCGCTCTCCGGCCACGACGAGCGCCGGCACGGTGATCGCGCGGGTCTGCTCGGCGACATCCTCGGCGATGCCGCGCAGCGGCCACTCCGTGCGGGCATCCTCGGCGCTCGCGAGGGAGTCCGTCACGATCCGATCCGCCAGCCGCTGCGGAAGCGGCGTCGCCGTCAGGACGTGGTCGCGGACACCGGCGATGGACTCCGCTGTGTCGTACGCGTGCGAGAGCACCTGCTGGTACTCGGGCGTGATCTTCTCGTGCGGCTTCGCCGGTCCCGATCCAACGAGCACGATGCCGCGCAGACCGGCGGGCTGGGGGGCGGCCACCAGCTGGGCGACCTTCCCGCCCCTCGAGTGACCGACGAGGACGTAGTCGTCGACGCCCGCGTCCTCGATCACGGTGAGCACGTCGGCCGCGAGCTGCCGCAGCGTGTAGGGGCCCGAGAGATCGCGCGAGCGGCCCCAGCCGCGGAAGTCCAGGGTGAGCGTGTCACGCTCGGGAAGGCGCTTCAGAACGAGATCCCAGGTGCGCGACGAGCCTCCCCAGTAGTGCAGGAACACCAGGGTGGGTCCCGTGCCGGTGCGGTGGTCGTAAGCGGGCAGATCCGTCAGTGTGGTGTCGGCCATCGAGTGCTCCTTCGATCGGTTGGTCGAGGTACTTCTCCTCGAATCCATCCAACGTGGGCCTCGGCGGCTGCGCATCGCCAGAACCTGACCTGAGATAGGGGAAACTGGACACGTGCCGAGCATCGCGCAGATGACCTATCAGCCTCCGAACGGGCGTGCGACGCCGGTCGAGACGATGACGTTCCGCCAGTTGCGCGACCGGAACGACGGCGGGACGCAACGTGCCGATTTCCACGTCATTGGACTGGTCGACGCCGGGCACGGTGCGGCGACCGTCGATTTCGCCTCCTTCCCCCTCGAGCCGGGGTCGGCGGTGTGGATTCCGCCGGGAGCCGTTCACCGGTGGGACGACATCGCGGCGGTGTGGGGAACCCTCGTGCTGTTCGTGCCGACGGCCCCGGTCACCGATGTCACCCGTCGGATCGTCGCCGACCCGGACCTCGTCGGCGCGTGGCGCCTGCCGGAGGCGGAGCGGATGTTCGTCGACGCGGCTCGTGCGCACCTCGTGCTCGAAACCGCGGCCGCAGGTCCGGGCTGCGCCGGCGAGGTCCCGTCGATCCTGCTGTCGGCGCTGTTGGGCAGGCTGCGGCCGCCACACGGGGAAGCGGCCGCGGCGAATCGGGTGTTCAGGGTCTTCCGGGAGAGTGTGGAGACGCACTTCCGCGAGCACCACGACACGCTCTTCTACGCCCGCACTCTCGGATACGCGCCGCGGACGCTCTCACGCGCGGCGCTGCGGGCGACCGGTCGAACCGCGAAAGGCTGCATCGTGGACCGCATCGTTCTCGAGGCGAAGCGACTGCTGGCCCACGATCGGTTGACGGCGGCCTCCTGCGCGGCCGTGCTCGGCTTCCCCGACCCCTCCACCTTCTCCGTCTTCTTCCGCAACGCCACCGGCATGCGCCCCGGTGCCTGGCAGACCGCCGCGCTCGATCCGGTCGGATGACTGCTCCTCAGGCGACGTCGGTGCGACGCAGCCCGACACGGGCGAGCAGAACACCGGCGGCCGCCGCACCGATGCCGCCGGCGACCATGTCGCCGATCGTGTCCTGATAGCTCATAGACGTCGCTGCTGATGAACCGCCACCCGGCCCACTCGACGATCTCCCACAGTGCGCTGAGGTCGAGGCCCAGAAGGGCGACGAGCCGCATCCATCCTTCGACCGTACTGGTCGATCCCGATGTCGGATCAGCGCATGGCGTCGTCGATGCTCACCCGAGTGCCCAAGGTCGCCCGCCCGATGGTCGCGGCGATCATCCGCACGATCTTCGTCCCGCGCGGTAAACGCGACCTCGTCGGCGCCCAATTCGACGAAGTCGTCACCATGCTCGCCCGGTCCCACCCGACCGTGGCGGACATGCTCGACGACGCCCGCGAAGACTGAATCGCCCCGGGTTTAGTGGAGGGCGAGTTCTCCCAGCGCCGGCTGGTGCTGGGGGTTCATCTCACGGTAGTACTCGTTCTCCTTCTCGATCGGTGTGAGATACCCGATCGATGAGTGCAGCCGATTCTCGTTGAACCAGTGCACCCAAGACAGCGTCGCGAGCTCGAGGTCATCGGCGCTGCGGAACGGGCCGTCGATCTTCACGCACTCGGTCTTGTAGAGGCCCACGACGCTCTCTGCGAGGGCATTGTCGTAGCTGTCGCCGACCGTTCCGATCGAGGCGATCGCGCCGACTTCCGCGAGCCGCTCGGTGTAGCGCAAAGCCGTGTATTGAGAGCCTGCGTCGGAATGTTGAATGACGCCGGTGACGTCCTCTCCGGCCCGGTCGCGAACCCAGAGAGCCATCTCCAGTGCGTCCAGCGGCAGATCGGTGGGCATCTTCGACATCGTCCGCCAGCCCACGATCCGGCGGGAGAACACGTCGGTGACGAACGCGGTGAACGCCATCCCCGACCACGTCGGCACATAGGTGAAGTCGACCACCCAGAGCTCGTTCGGCCGATCGGCATGAAACTCGCGCTTGACATGGTCCTCCGCCCGCGGCGCTGATGAATCCGGGCGGGTGGTGATGAACTGCTTGCCCCGGCGGATGCCGCGCAGACCTTGCTGCCGCATGAGGCGTTCGACCGTGCACCGGGCGACGATGATGCCCTCGCGGCGCAGCAGCCGCCAGATCTTGCGGGCACCGCTGATTCCGCGGCCGAGCTTGCGGTCCCAGAACACCCGCTCGATCTGCACGACCAACTCGGCGTCCGCGGTCGCTCTGGCCGAGGCGGGCCGTTTCTTGAACGCGTAGTACTGGGTCACCGCTGGCGTCCTCATCCTCGTCGTCGGAGTGATCGGGTGGTGGGTGTGGCGGTTCTTCCGCGAGCACGGGCGCCAGGTGAAGAACGATCCCTACCGCATCCCCGGGATCGCCACCCGCACTGAGGTCACCAAGTCCGCCTCCGAGGGCGCGTTGCTGTGCCGGGCCGGGCACCTGCGGCCCTCGCTCGGCAAGCCAGCACCGGAGGATGTCGGCTACCGGATCGGCACCTCGCGTGGCAAGGGCGTGTGGGCGAGTGTGGAGGACAGCATCCTGCTGATCGGGCCGCCCCGCTCCGGCAAAGGCGCCCACATCGTCATCAACGCCATCCTCGACGCGCCCGGCGCGGTCGTCACCACCTCGACCCGGCCGGACAACCTCACCGCGACGCTCCGCGCCCGTGAGAGCGTCGGGCCGGTCGCGGTGTTCGACCCGCAGCACCTGGCCGAAGGCGTCCCCGCAGGCCTCAGGTGGTCACCCATCCGCGGGTGCGAGGACCCGCTGACCGCGATGATCCGCGCCACCGGCCTCGCCGCCGGCACCGGCCTGTCCGCTGGCGGCGTCGAAGGTGGCGGATTCTGGGAAGGCAAGACAAGAACCGCCCTCCAAGCCCTGCTCCACGCCGCCGCCCTCGACCGTCGCCCGCCCGGCGAGCTGTTCCGGTGGACCCTCGACCCGTCCGCCGCCGCGGACGCGGTGGCGATCCTGACGGCGAACCCGAACGCTGCGACGGGGTGGGCGGAGTCGTTGCAGACGATGATCGACTCCGACCCGAGAACCCGCGACTCCACCTGGCAAGGCGTCTCTCTCGCCCCCGCTGCCCTCGCGGACCCGCGCGTGCTCGATGCCGTATCGCCGCGCGAAGGCGAGGACTTCGACCCCGAAGCGTTCCTCCAAGCCCGCGGGACGCTCTGCCTTCTGGCGACCGGCGCTGGCGCGAACAACAGCGCGGCGCTGGTGGCGGCGTTCGTGGAAGACGTCGTGGAAGCCGCCCGCCGCATCGCCGCCCGCAGCCCCGGCGCGCGACTCGACCCGCCACTGCTGCTCGCCCTCGATGAGGTCGGCAACCTCGCCCCCTTGCCGTCGCTGCCGACGCTCATGGCGGAGGGCGGCGGCACCGGGATCACCACCATGCCGGTGTTGCAGTCGCTCGCGCAGGCGCGGGAGAAGTGGTCGGAGAACGCGGCCGGCGCGATCTGGGACGCGAGCATCGTCAAGATCATCCTCGGCGGCGCCTCGAACTCCAAAGACCTGCACGACCTGACCACGCTCATCGGCGAACGTGACGAGGTCACCGACTCCACCACGGTCGGAGACCACGGCTCCCGCTCCGCCCAACGCTCCATCCGCCGCGTGCCGATCATGCCGCCCGACGCGATCCGCACGCTCCCGTTCGGGACCGCGCTCATCATGCTCCGCTCCGCACCGCCCATCGTCACGAGAATGCGGACCTGGACCGACCGGCCCGACGCGAAAACGCTGCACGCCGACCGGGCAGGAATCGAAGCCCTGCTGCAACGCCGTCCGCCGGAGGAGCCAGGCGCACCTGCCTGATACAAGGGCGGCCCCAGCCGTGGAGCCGCCCGCCGATGTCAGGAGGGCATTCGTCATGGCGATTCGTACGCAGGAGTCGTTCTCGGGGTTCATCGCCTCGGAACCGCAGTTGAGCTACACCGCCCGAGGTGAGGCGAGGTTCTATGCACGGGTCGGGCAGGAGCACTACCGCAAGGAGCAGGACGGCACGTTCACCGAGCTCGATCCGACTTTCCACGACCTCGTTGCCTACCGCGCGACCGCTGAGCGGGCGTACGAGCGGTTCGCCAAGGGCGACAGCTTCGTCGCCGAGGGCTACACGCACCCGTACGAATACGAGCGGGACGGCGAGACCGTGCAGGGCGAGGAGTTCGTCGCCAAGAAGGTCGGCCACGACCTCGCCCGCACCAGTTATGAGGTCACCCGCGCACGCTCGCAGCGCTCCGTCGAGCAGGAGGCTCCGTCGCAGTCGGCTCGGCTCGATGCGCCGCAACAGCCGCAGCCGCGTCGCTCGGCCGCCGCCCCGGCGGCGCCAGCGCTGGGCATGTGACGGAGCAACCGATGACCGAGATGCATGCGATTCCCGAGCTGGACGAGCCGGAGCCGACGCCCCTTGATGACGACGAGAGCGAGGAGCAGATGCGCCTCGACGTCGGCTTCGTGGCGGAGCCACCGCATCCGGTGAACTGGAACCTGCTCACCGCCGACGAGGCACGCGACGAATGGGCCGAGCTCGACAAGTGGGTGACGTGGCTGCGCCACACCTACGGGCTGCCCGCCAGCGTCATCCCACCCTTCTGGCACCGTCATGCGGAGCTGGTCGGGGAGCTCTCCGCGCTGCACCTCCACTGGCTGTGCGCGTACGACCCGGAGCAGAACGGATCGGCGCCGTCCGGCTGGCACCGCGACTTCGCAGAGACCCGCCAGCGTCTGCGCGACTGGGTCGCCGCCAGCGGAACCCGCCTGGACCGAGATCGGCCCACCCGGCAGACAGCTTGGCCGGGCGAAGAACCCGCCGACCCCGTCGAGGACATCGTGATCCCGGATCGCGCCGAGGACTTCCGTGCCTTCGTCGAAGCCGATGTTGCGCGCCGCCAAGCCGCCGAGGAGGCCTTCTACGCCAGCCTCGGGGTCGATCCGTCCACCGGCGAGGTGCCCGATGACGATGACGGCTCTGACGAGTGAGAGCGGCGTCAGGCCGTCCGAGCCGCTGTGGTGTCCGAGGGATGTCGCCGAGTTTTTGAATGTCTCCCAGGCCACGCTGTCCCGGTGGCGGCGCGAGAAGGTCGGGCCACCGTTCCTCCAGGTCGGCGGCGTCTACCGCTACAACCCCGTCACCGTGCGGGCGTGGGTGACCAAGCAGGAGACGGATCGTGGCTGATCCACGCAACCACCGGATGCCGCCGGTCGGCGTCAAACTCACCACCGACGTCGAACGCCGCGTTGACGGCTTCCGTGCCCGCGTCCGCTGGACCGACCCCTCGACCAAGAAGCGCGTTGGCCGCGTCAGCCACGTCCGCACAGCGGAAGAGGTCGAGGAGTTCTTCGAGCAGATGCGCGCGGCCACCGAAACCGGCAACGATACCACCATCACCCTCGCCGCCTACGTCACATCGATCGGTGACAGGTGGCAGCGGGGCCTCGACCCGACTTCCACCGCCGAGCTCTACGAGGCCGGGTTGCGGCTCCGCGTGCTGCCCGCACTCGGACACATCCGGGTAGCGAAGATCACCGCCGGAATGATCGACCGCACCATTGACGGCTGGGAGGCCGAGCACTCCGCCTCCACGATCAAAAACTCCATCGCACCCCTGGTCAGGGTTCTGGACGAAGCCGTCCGCGACGACATCATCTCCATCAACCCCGCCAAGCACCGCGCCCGCCGCAACCTCGGCAAGCACGTCACCCACACCACCGGCGCGCTCCGCCAGTACGCCCTCCCGGACCTTCCGACGCTGCAGAAGCTCGCGGACGCGTGCGGGAAGGTGCACCAGTCGTACTCCGATCACGTCATGCTCGCCGCCCTCCTCGCCGCCCGCGGCTCAGAGGTCGCCGGGCTCCGCGCAGGCGACGTGGACTGGCGCAACCGCATCGTGTGGATCAGACGCCAGCACTACCCCGGCAGAGGCGGCCTGGTCATCAAGCAGACCAAAGGGCGTCGAGACCGCCCCGTCCCCATGCTCGACGCGCTCGAACCCGTACTCGAACGCCTCACGAGCGGCAAGGAGCCCGACGACCCGCTCCTGCGCGGGCCACGCGGCGGTGTCCTCACCACCGCCACCGTCCGCGATGCCACTCACTGGGACGACCTCGTGAAGAGCCTTCGGTTCGAGAACCTCACCCGACACGGGCTGCGCCACACCGGAGCTACTTGGATGGCCGACGCCGGGATCGCGCTGCACGTGCTCCAAGAGATCCTCGGGCACCAGTCGATCGAGACCACGAAGGGCTACCTGCACCCCGACCACCGGCACCTCGCCGAAGCCGCTCGACAGGCCAACCAGTTCCTCTCGGCAGCCCCCACAAGAAGGGACACCACCCGCCGCGACGGACCCCGCCTGTGACCGCTTTCCAGAACTCCGCTCCGACCCTTCCAGAAGGAGCCGGAGCACCGTCTTGCGCGGATTCTGGTCCACTCTACGGGCACCTTCTGGTGCACTTCGCGGGCGACGATGTCGAACGGGACTGGTCCACTTCGACGGCGGGCGGGTCGAGCAAATCGAGCGAGTGGACCAGCCAGTGACCACTCCCGGAAACGACGAAGCCCTGGTGAAAATTGCTTCTCACCAGGGCTTTTTGTCGGGATGACAGGATTTGAACCTGCGACCCCTTGACCCCCAGTCAAGTGCGCTACCAAGCTGCGCCACATCCCGTTGTTCATTTTTCGGACTGCCAGGGGGTCTGAACCACTTAACCCCCAGGCGTCCAAACGTCTCCGCCAAGGCCAGGTTCCGCGTGATTCCGGGCGGCGCGTCATGCAGAGCGCATCACGAAATGCATGGATTGCATGATTCTGGTCCCCTATTGGTCCCCCTGAACCGTCACACCAACGACGGGAAGGCCTCATACTTATGCCGCCGGTTGTCGAAGGCTGGCTTGGTTCCCTCCAAGATGTCGAGTGCAAACTTCGCGACGTCGAGCTCCGCGATACTCCCGCTGCTTACGGTGAATCGCCTCTCATGCATCTGGCAATGAATGATCTGGTCTGCATCTCCGACTACGGCCAGGTTCGCGTTGTGTGTGACCACGATCGTCTGGCGCCGACCGGCTGCCTCGTGGATCGCGGGTACCAGCTTCGACGCGATCGTCTCGTTGTCGAGGTTTTCTTCGGGCTGGTCCAGTAGCAACGGAGTAGTCCGACGATCGACCACAAGGTAGAAGAGCGCGAGCACAAGACCACGCTGCCCGGGTGAAAGCTGCGAGAGTGGCTGTCCGTCGCCCGTCAGTCCGAACCGCACTTCGAGCCAAGTCAGATCGAACATGTTCATCAGGAAACTGTCGAGGGATGTCGTGCTTCGCAACGCATTCGAGGGGTTGCGTAGCTCTCCGTCGACTTCACCCCTCTCATGCTCAAGCCGGTGCAGCGCCTCCGAAAGCTGCTTGGCGAGTTGTTCCCAGCTCGCATCTTCGAGCCGTTGCGGAAGTTCCGTGAGCCAGTCCGTGAAGTCGCCATTCCTGCGGCCATCGAGACCTGCCGAGACACTTCTCCAGGTCGGCAACAGTCGCAGTTCTGCGTTGAACTCGAGTCCAGCGTTCTTGACAACCTCGGACCGCGCAATGAAGTCCGACGCTGGCGCATACAAGCTCTCAACGGCCCGGAGCTGCGCTTCAAGAGCTTCGTAGATGCACTTCGAGCGTTCGACGATCTGGGCACGGAGTGCGTTCACTCTTGCCGGCGTCTCACTGATGCGTTGGAGCAACGCGGTGAGACCGGCATGGGATTCTTCATCGCTCTCGTCGCCGATGAGGGCGGCTACGCGTTCCTCCGATTGAAGAACACGTTGCCGCGCTCGTTCGCGAGCGCTGTCCGCAGCAGCGAGCGCGTCGGTGTTCTCGCGCCGGGCTTGATCTTGCGCCGCGATCTCGCGGTCTAGGGCTTCGCGCGCGGCGCTGAGCTCCGCAAGGGTTGCTTCAGTTAGCACGCGCCAGGAAGCATATCGAGAGTCGTTGACTCTAAGAATTAGAAACGGGTCGCCCTCACCGCCGAGGATCGCTTCCGCCTCGTCGTTTAGTTCCATGACGTCCGCGCGGATCGCTTCTGCCCTGTGATTAATGGCCTCCATGTTGGCGAGTTGTTGTCGTGCCTGAGCTTGCTGCTGCTCATTCGTGCTGCGTCTCGTCAGCAGGTCTGAGCGAGTCTTCTCGATGTCTTCGGAGCGTTGTCTCAGCTCCGCAAGCTCACCATCGTCCTTGCTTTCTGAATCAATCGCAGCCAACGCAGCCTTGGCGGTATCGACCGCTTCCCTCGCGGCGTCGACTTCCGCCTTCTTTAGCGCTAGTCGGCTCTGAACCTCCGCGGCCTGGTTATCCGAACGGAAGGCAATTGCGGCGGCATACTGGCGAACAGTCGCTTGAAGTTCATCCCTGAGTCTAAGGATGTCGTCGCGCGAAGACTGCGTCTTCTGCGCTAGAAGTGCGTCGAACGTCTTCTCGCCGGCCTTCTCGCTTTCGGGGATGTGCGTGAAGAGGATAATCCTCAGCTCCCGCTCAAACTCGTCTGTGTCGTCGGTGTCAGGGTCAAGATTGCAAACACGCTCTACGAACATCTGCGGCAGGTACTCAACTGAGACGGGCGCGGCCCTATCGTGAGCCTGAGTTAATTGAACCTTACGAGCTGTGCCGGTCGCCCACACGAGTTCGGTAGCGTATTCCCGCGCAAGCTTTTGGTTCGGCGCACTGAGGAACCGAGATGGGCTCAGGAATGCGAACTCGTTTCTTCGCGAAGAATTTCCGCCGAGTGCGATGCAGTCGAGCAATGCCGACTTTCCTTGCCCCTTGTTACCAACGACCGCTACAAAGCCAGAGTTGAGAGGAAGATCGTGATCGAAGAGGTCATGTGCTTCCTTCTCCGAAGCAACGCGAACGCGCTCAATGAAGCGTTCCGGGTTCCTTCGAACTCGCGCGAGTGCTGGAGGCTCTAGCCCGACGTAGACGCGGCGATCGAACTCCTCGATGGCATACGCTAATCCAGCCAAGGTAGGCGTTGTGTTCATCCATGTCTGGCAGGCTCCGAGGCGCATATGCTGTTCAGAGTCGGAGAAGTAGTGAGCATCGCTGCAATCTAGAATCTTGTGCGTGACGTTGCTCGAACGCAGCTCTCTTACGTCTTCCGCCCAACGTGCGGTATCGGGGTAGGCGGTGAACACGAAGCTTGAGGAGTTGATTACGTTCTTCTTCGACGCGATCGACTGCTCGTTCCACTTAATATTCCGCCATTCGGTCTTGCCGATGCCGATGAGCGCCCTGCCCTTAAAGTACGGCCCGTCAAGTACGGCTTGAACATCATCGAGTCTGACATTGATGTTGTTGAACCCCTCCATCAGGTCAGGTCCATAGTGTGGGAGCTCTTCTTCTGGCACGGTCTCTTTGATCCGTCGGCCGAGGTCTGACAACGAATCTCTCGTGATGACTGCCTGCCACCCAATGCCCGCATGGTTCGGCGCCAGAATTATCTTCGGCTGGAGAGCACCGATGAACTGCGCCTTGATCATCTCTGCGTCAAGATCGGGATCGAAGACGACGTGGAGGTTGACCCTGGAGAGATTGCCATCGGTCCCACCGAAGTGGTCAAGTCGCATCTCGATCACAGGGAAGATCGCTTCAAGATTCTGGAGCCTTCCATTCTTCTTGGCGTCGAGTACACGCTGGTACCCGTCGAGGAACCAGTAGTCGTTGATGCCGATGACGCTGATGTCTTCTGGAAGCGCCTCGAGTTCGCTGATGAACCGTTCCCAGGTCTCCTCAGTGGCGGCGCCGTAGTGCTGCACGATCGAGGCTGGCGTGTGAACGTGCAAGTCCCAGATGCGCCAAGCTGTTCCGCGTTCACGCTCCGCGTTAGACGGTGTCACAAGCTGTCCTTCCGACCGACTCCAACGTCGGCCGACCAGGTAGGACAGCCGCTATGAGTTCACGACAAAACGCTATCCGCCGCGGCCACTGGAAGTGACTGAGACGCGCCGGTGCGGCAGCAAGCCTCCATCACGACGTTGTTATCCGTGCATCGATCTCGACGAACCGAACGTGCTACGAGACGGCGTAGTCACGCAACCGATACTCAGCTCATCTCAGACGTCTGGCACTGCCGCTCCTCGCTCCCGCTACCCACCACCAACAGTGTCCCGCGGGCTAGCCTTGGAGTCATGGAGACCATCGCGGACGACGCCCCGCTGCGCGTCCCCGCGGCGTCGAGCTCTGGGCGGCGCCGGAACATGCAGGCGAACCGTCGTCGGGACACGAAACCCGAGCTCGCGCTGCGTTCCGTCCTTCATCGAGCCGGGTTCCGCTACCGCGTGGACTACCGCATTGACCTCCCCGGCGGACGGGTACGCCCAGACATCGTGTTTACCCGCAAACGGATCGCCGTGTTCGTCGACGGGTGCTTCTGGCACTGCTGCCCTGAGCATGGCTCGCAGCCGTCAGTGAACCAGCCGTACTGGTCACCGAAGCTCGCGCGGAACGTGGAACGCGATGCACGGAACACGAAACTGCTGAGGGAAGCCGACTGGACTGTCCTGAGAATCTGGGAGCACGAGAGCGTATCCTCGGCGCTGAACCGCGTGACCGAAGCCTTGATGACATGTGCCGTTGGGAAGCGCGCAATGCAGAAGCCAAGACTGGCAACGGCCGTCGAGTCATGCAGCACTTCGTCGGACTGATCGATCCCACACGCGTCATCCTGCGTGTATTTCGTGGCTTCAGCCGACGGGCTCGAGCCAGAGATCTTGCGTTGGACACGAACAGCGAGACCAGTAGGTAGAGGTGTCTCTGGCCAGTCGGCTTGGGCAGGCATACCCTGACGATGCCACGTCTACGGCGAGAGATCAGCCGGTCGTCGCAGTTGGGCGCGAGGTGCGCTGAGATGATTTCTCTTCCAGGACTTGCTTTTGGTACGTGATGCCGCATCCATACTCATCAAGACGAGAACATGCATCTTCCAGAGCGCTCCTGTCGTACGCATAGACCATCCAAGGCACATCTTCCAGTAGCTCTGCTAATCGATCGAAGTACGGTTTGTCGACTAAGCCGAACGAGAAGCCGTAGACAACAACGCGGTCAAAATGGCGAGGAACTCGAGTGAGGAACTCGGACATTCTCTCCACCTGGTAAGTCTTCTCAAACTCCTTCAGGCGTTTCTCGAGCGCCCCGTGGGCGATGGATCGATAGTAATCAAAACTCTCTTCGTCATCCCATTCATGTAATTCTGGCAGATCTCGAAGCGCTCCGGGCGCATATCCGAGGATGAGTGGTTCACCGCCAACTTCGCCATGCACGTGTAGAACGCGAGAAGGATCAATCTCATAAAGACGTTCCAGAGTGTGCGTGTAGTTGAAGTTGAGGAAGCAATCGCGAGGTCCGAATATCTTCTGAAAGATACCCAACGGTTTCTGCTCTTCAAGCGCCTCATCGGCGCGCCTCGCGAACTCCTCAAGAGGAAAGTCGAGGAGCTGCTCAGCTTCGTGGATAATGCCGTCTCTGTCACCCTCGCGTTCCGATAGAAGATCGGGCGCGTAGCTCTCAAGGTGCTGGAGAAGCATGTCCATATCGGGATGTGCGAGATTCGCTTCCACGTCTGACCAGAGATCTTCCGCATCGCTGTAACACTCCCACTCCCCGTGGAAACGCTCGGCCTCAACAGCAATCTTCTTCAGGTGCGGGGCGTATGCAGTGGGAAGGTCGTGTTGCAGATCAAACCCGTTTCCCAGGACGTGCAGAGCGACCATGTGACAGCGTCTCCATTCCGTTGGCTTACTAGCTTCTTCTTCGACTTAACCATGCAGACCGGGGCACTCACGCCGTTGGACCGGGCATAATCCCCGAAGACTCGCACCGGGATGATTCGCCTGCTGAGCGCTAGGCGCCCATTCGTCCGTGCGAATCACGATTCGGGCAGGATGCGGAGGCGGCTGCTGCTGCTCGCCGACCAGTCACCGGATGCGTTACCTCTACGTCGGCGGACGCGAACGGCGCGCGCGAACTGGCCAGGTGCCAGGTTGCTGGGGAGGAGGGTAGCTGATATTCCCGTCAGCCACTGGCCCCCGATCTGTACTGCGGCTGTCCCGGAGCTGGAGTGTTCGATGGCGGCGACCTCGCCCTCGATCGCGTCAGCATCGTCCCAGGCGGAGATGGCGTCCCAATGCGGCTCGCATCTTGAGCGTTTCGGGCAGTAACGGCATACGTCAGCGTGCGGATAGGCGGTGACTCGATCCGAAAGTTGCGCGGCGTGAATCTTGCTCAAGAATGGGGCGATGTCAGAGCTGGTCACTGGAATCTCTACGAGGCCGCGCTGCAAGCTAAAGACAAGCACACGTTCCGGAAATGCCCCAAAGTTCACCTGGAACAGATGCGCATAGAACGTCATCTGGTGGTCGATCGCGGGTGATAAGGCTGCGGAGGCGTTGCGTCCGGTCTTGAGGTCGATGATGAGCCCGCCAGCCCCGGGAGACACGATGTCGAGGACGCCGAAGAGGCACCGATCGTCGTCACGCAAGAGCACCTCGCTTTGCGGCCGAGAGCCGGCACTGGCGAGAATCTCTGAGAGGGCCTGCCCGCGAGTCTGGAGCCGTGCCCGGGTGACGATTCCCTGGCGCATGCGTGCCGGTTCGGCCTCATGAGCTTTCGCGACTTCGTCGAAACGCTCCTGGAGCCGCGTGCCTGGGTGTGCGGACGACCACTCTCCTGCCTCGATCCAGCGCTGCAGCGCAAGGTGTGCGATGGCTCCGGGGTTATCTGGGGTATGCCCTGCTGGTCTCGACGGCGCCGAGGCTGGTGCCGCGGATGCGGGACAGTGCAGCAGACGCCAGCTGGTCGTCGCTGACCACCATTGCGGTTTCGGGGCTTCAGGGATCACGCACCTGCCAGTTCAGAGTCGGAGATGAGTTTGAGAACGCGACGCGGATCGCGGTCGAGGGTGAAGGAGTCAACGAAAACCACGCCATCCAGGTCTTCTTCGGAGGATTCGATCTCGGCCATTGCTTCGGCAAGACGAGGGGCGATGAGCGTGTCCTCGGAGGCTTCGAAAGCGTGGCGGGCGATTACCGCGAATGAGCCGGCGCTGGGGCTGTTGTATCGCGCGGCTGGGACCACGCTGCTAATCGGTGCAGCGTTGTAGGCCTGGGCCCAGCGGTCGATGGCGGCGGTTTCTGCCGCGTCATCGATGATCAGCGGCAGCCCTTGCAGGAGCCGGAACAGGTCCCTGGCAAGCCGCCAGTCGAGCAGGGCGTGATAGGCCATGTTTCCGTAGTCGCGAAGGCAGCGGTAGCACGATGAGCTGCAGACCTTGGTATGCGAAGGGTCTTCTAGCTCGGCTAAGTAGCTGTCCACCGCCCTGAGAAATTCGGGTAGAAACCCGGGTGAGCCGAGCTGGGTGCTGAACCCTGCGCCGTTCTCCAGAGTGTCGGCCAGGAACGCGTACGTGGCGGGTTCGCTTCCGGTAACGCCGGAGTAGATGCCCGCGGCAAGTTCGAGAGGCTGGATATCGAGCGCCGCAGAGGCAACAGTGCGCAGAAGGAATGCGAGCGAGTACCACGCGGCACGTCGACTGTCAGTAACTTCCTGCGCACCGTAGGGCTGGCGGATTCCGGAGACGAGGTTGAGGCGGAGCCCGGCTTCGAGATTCGTGGGTGCACCGGCCCCCGCGAAGAGGAAGTCGGTGTGCTGCACGGCACCGAGGGCGACGCTGATCGGATCTCCAGTGGCAAACGACGGATGGAGCAACCCCGCATCGATGGCACGGGTGGAGACGTAGCCGCCCCATTCAGGACCGCCGTGAGCCGCACGGCGGAGAGTGAAGAGCTGCCCGCCGTTGTCGTTGATGACGTACCGGGAGCCGGGTCCGGAGAGTATCAGGGAGTTTCCAGGGTCTTGGCAGGCGAGGGCATCCATATCTGTCATTGCCCGCGCAGCCATCGCGCGGGGGTTCCACGAGAAGTTGCCATCGAAGTCTGTGCCGGTCCCGCTGCGGAACCCGAGCGGTTCCCGTAGAGGCACGGTCGTATAGAAGGTAGGGCCGGCACCGCATCTCGGGCAGGTACTTAGGTCTTGTTGCTCGCCGAGGTAGGAGCAAGCACGACAGATGGAGAGAGGCGACTCGATACCGAGCGGTTCGGGTTCTGGCTGGGGTCGTGGTCCAGATGGCTTGAATGCGGTGACGCCGACGACCGGATAGACGGTCCCGTCGCGGACGACTTCACTCATGGGGGCGAACTGGCTGACTGCCATGCTGAGGTCGCGGTCAATGACTCCTGCTGGAGGCCAGGGGTAGGAGCGCTGAGGACGCTTTAGGTAGAGGTACCTGACCGAGGTGGGGAATCCGAACATGGGGAGGAGCCCATCCTCAGCCAGCTGCTGGCTGAGGTCATCGTGCCGTTGCGTCAGGACCGAGTGATCGATGTCGTCGAGGAGCGCACTGATGCACCGTTCCGCCTCTTCGTCCGCAGTGCCTTGGAATGCCGTGCTACGGGCGAGCGACCGCGCGGTTTCCCGCACGACGCCTGGGTGGTCCGCTAACCACTCCTCGAGCCTGGGCCGGAGGAAAGCGTGCCAGTCAGCGGTCTTGCCGAATGCGCCGTGTACGTTGCTGCTGGCGTCTTCGCCGTCGGTCGCGGAGATGAGCTCCGAGAATGCTTGGCGAAGGACCTCGCTACGAAGCGATCGCGTGAAGATCTCCGGTCGGTTCAGAGCGAGGTAGGGCTTCGGCGTGGGCTCATTCGTGATGCGGTCTGGGCGTTCGAAGTAGTACTCGTCATGACTGCGGCCGCGGCATACGGTTAGCGCGACCGCGACGGGTGAGTTACGTCGCCCTGCACGTCCGACACGCTGCTGATAGTTGAATCGAGTCGGCGGCATGTTGCCGAGAACCACTGCGGAGAGGGCGCCGATGTCTATTCCGGCCTCCATCGTCGTCGTGACCGAAAGGACGTCGATAGCGTCGGTGAGCTCATTTTCTCCTGAGCCCAGGAAAACATCCTGGAAGCGTGATTGGCGGGACTGCGCGTCGATGCGGTCGGTCTGGCCGGTTAGCTCTGCGGTGTTGAGACGGAATCTGCCATCGTCACGGGTTGCTTTCCACGCGTAGTAGTCCTGGTCGAGATCAACGGGGACAGTATCGGCAGGAAGCGGTGCCGCGCACTTGGTGCAGTAACCATTGCCAGTAGTCAGATGCTGACGGCTGCATCTCGTGCAGGTCCAGGCGCGCCCCTCCCCCATTCGCAAGACCACGGCCGAGGGGTCGATCAAGTATTCGACGACTGCACTCCCGGCTCGGTTCAGGGCATCGTCGCGGAGGCTATCTGCCGTTGAGCCCTCCGAGCTGGCCACGGCTGCCCAGAACTTGCGGAGTTTGGGGGTCGGGTCATCCCGTACACCTCGTAGACCGAAGAACCGGCGCTGGTCAGCCAAGATACGCAGCGCTGCCCTCGCTTGTCCGGTGGCCGGGTCAGCCGGCGCATCGGCAGGTGCGGTGTCGGAGGCTAGGGCCAGCCAGCCGAGGCCGAGGGATTCGAAGTCGCGTCCTCCGCCGGAGAACAGCCCCTCAAGGAGCTCTTCCTCGAGGGAGCGGCCGATGTCGTTGAGGAGTGACCTCTGCGGGTCCGTGAGGCCTGGCTTCGGCGCTGGTGGCGTGAGACGCCAATCGTAGAGCTCGCTCCATGTCACTGCATGGTCTTCAGCGGTCTCGCGGAGGCGTGCATGAGGTCCTCCGGGGTTCATCCCGAGGCCCAGAAGATCGGCGGATACTTCAGCGGCGAGTTCCCGAAGCGAAGGCGGCGCGGAAAGCGCTGCTTTCAGGCGTTCGGCGTCGCCCGGACCGGTCTCGGGCTTGCCGTCCCAGATGTCCCGGAGTTCATCGAGAAGCGGGGCGTTGCGTTGCCTGAGCCGGGCAAGAGCTGCGAAAGACTCGACTGACTTCTCGTTGCGGACCACGTGGCCCTCGGCAAGAACAAGATCTAGCACGGCGCTGCCAGAACCGGCGAGGCGCGCGTAGAGCAGCTGGCGCAGCAGGTCCTGGTAATGCCGGAGGCTGAGCCCGGCGGAGAGCTTTGCGGCGTCCTGCCTGCTGTCGGTGAAGACGATTAGCTTGCGGTCGGCGTCTCGAAGGTCATTGGCGAGCTCCGTGGTGAGCACCTGGTTGATCTTTTCGAAACCGGTGCGCATCTGTCGGATGGGTGAGCGCTGCGTCGCGGGATCGGTGGCCGGAAGCCTTCCGTTGCGGCCGTACTGGATCTCCCAGTCATCGCCGCAATTCGGGCATTGCGTTGGAAATGGACTGACTGTCTCGGGAGCGCGGCGCAACTCTCCGGTGGCGTTGTTGCGGGCGAGGCGGGCGTGGAAACTCCATCCGGTGAATCCTTCGGCAATGTTGCTGATTTCACCGGAGGCAGGGTTGAGCTTGCTTGGGCGGAAGCCGTAGGAGACTGCGTTATTGTCGCGATTCCAGGTGGCTGAATCGAGGTTCGTCAGCGTGGTTTCAGGGCGGGGCCAGTAGACGAGGTAGTTATCGGGAGTGCGCTGCAAGGTGACCTGGTCGGGCAGCTTGGCGAGCTCGGGTACGTCGGCCAGCAGCATGGTCTTAACAGCTTGCTTCTGCAGTTCCCCTTCCGGGGCGAAGCCGCCGAGGAGGACATCGCCGCAGTTCTGGCAGTACAGCAGCTCGAGTACTCGTGCTCCGCATTCGCAGCGGGTAGCTGGCTCGGCGTAAAGCTTTCCGACGGTACGCGCGGCTTGCGGGTCGGTGACGGCGCTGCATGAGGGGTCGCAGCATGCCCACATGCCGACGACGTTTCGGAAGAATAGGTGGGCGCGGAGCTTCGGGTCGCCCGTCTGAGGGTCCTGGGCAAGTCCGGCGAGGACGTTGGCGATTGCCTGTTCAGAGAGTTCGTCTGGCGTGGCAGGGAAGACTTCCTGGGCGATCTGGCTGAGTGTTTTCGCCCCGCCGGTTCCGTTGCCGTGAAGTGCGCCCCGAAGGGCATTCACCACACCGCCGGCTCGTCCGGCTGCCGCAGCGTTTACTGCGTCAGCGGTCGCGAGCTCGGCGGGATCGACAGCGGGAGGGACCTGGTACTCGGCCGGCGTGATGCTGGAGCCAGTGATGAAGGAGAAGGTTCCCGGGTCGACGTCGAAGAACTGGTGCAGGTAGTCGCTGTCGCGTTCAGAGTCGAGTGATGCGGATGCCGCGAGGACGCGGAACTGCTCTGGCCGCGCGTCGAGGCCGAGGCGGCGCTTGAGCGTGCGCAAGAGGTAGGCCACTTCAGTGCCGGCGGTTCCGCGGTATGTGTGCAGCTCGTCAACGACCAGGGTGAAGACGTTGGCGGGGTTGTCGAGCCATCGCCTTGTGGAGTCGAAGAAGTGGCCGTCGCGTTCGCGCAGCAGCATCACGTTGAGCATGGAGTAGTTCGTGATGAGGATGTCGGG